>Ga0209978_10000193_pt1 | contig 20403 bp, 16 predicted proteins | sample BentaG_FD_182805 | JGI IMG/M metagenome (GOLD analysis project Ga0209978, IMG submission 182805) | Deep subsurface microbial communities from South Atlantic Ocean to uncover new lineages of life (NeLLi) - Benguela_00093 metaG (SPAdes)... | ecosystem: Environmental > Aquatic > Marine > Oceanic >... | reverse complement strand
ATCAACGCACTTGCCTCTATTGCCACTAGTCCAGAAGTCGTTGATCAAATTGTGGACCCAATAGGAACCTTCTACAAATATTCTTTACCTCATTCCATTCTACGTAGGAAAGTGATGAAGAAATGAAACAAATATCCATCGACCCTATAACACGGCTGGAAGGCCACGGAAAAATCACAATATTCCTCAACGACGAGGGAAACGTGGAAAATGCCTACTTGCAGATCCCCGAACTGAGAGGATTTGAACGGTTCTGCGAAGGAAGAAGAGCTGAAGACCTGCCAATAATAACAACGAGGATATGTGGTGTCTGCCCAGTAGCCCACCACATGGCAGCCGCAAAAGCAATTGACGCTGCGTTCAACGTGGAACCTACAGAAACAGCTAAAAAATTAAGAGAACTGGAGTATTGCGGCTACATCATCTACGACCACATATTACACTTCTACTTCCTAGGCGGACCAGACTTCATCGTAGGACCAGACGCCCCACCTGAGAAAAGAAACATTCTCGGAGTGATAGAAAAGGTCGGCTTGGATATCGCAAAAGAAGTGATTAAACACCGAGCTTATGGACAAAAAATAACGGGCATCCTCGGAGGTAGACCAACTCATCCAGTGAGCGCTTTGCCAGGAGGAGTTTCAAAGCCTTTATCCGAAGAGGAAAGACAAGAAATTGAAGAAATGGTTAGAAGTTGCATGGAGTTCGCAAAGTTCTCTCTGAAAATCTTCGACGACGTAGTTCTTAAGAACAGTGACTACGTAAACTTGATTAAAAGCGAACCGTACGCATTGGAGACCTACTACATGGGAACTGTTGATGAAAACAACGATGTGAATTTCTACGACGGCAACGTGCGCGTGGTTGACCCGGAAGGAAGGGAATTTGTAACGTTTGCTCCAAATGAATATTTAGACATTATCGAAGAACACGTGGAACCATGGACCTACGTCAAATTTCCATACCTCAAAAAGGTTGGCTGGAAAGGCTTGGTAGCGGGGCCGGACAGCGGCATCTACAGAGTTGGACCTCTCGGAAGACTGAATGCTGCGGACGGTATGGCAACGTCCATAGCTCAAAAAGAGTATGAGAGAATGTACAAAACACTCGGTGGAAAACCCGTTCATGCCACCTTGGCTTTCCATTGGGCTAGACTGATAGAACTCATGTATGCCACTGAACGAGCTTTAGAATTGGTCAAAGACGAGGAAATCACAAGCAATGATATTAGAAACAAGCCTGGAAAGCCAGGTGAAGGAGTTGGAATAGTTGAGGCTGCTAGGGGTACGTTAATCCACCATTATATATTAGATGAAAAAGCCTTGGCCAAGAAAGTTAACTTAGTAGTGGCAACAACTCACAATGCGCCAGGAATCTGCATGTCCATTAAAAACGCGGCTAAAGGACTTATACGTAACGGCGAAATCAGTGACGGGGTTTTGAACAGGGTGGAGATGGCGTTTAGAGCTTATGACCCGTGCTTTGCATGTGCTACCCACTTTGCTATTGGTGAGATGCCTTTGGAAGTTAAGATTTACGATGCCGAGAAAAGGCTGTTGAAAATAATTAGAAGGTGAGGGTTTCAAAATGGACAGAGTTAAAGTTGGAGTGTTCCTGGCTGACAGTGGAAAGCAACTCTCTAAAATCTTAGACTACAACGACTTGACAAATTATGTTAAAAACATTTCAGGCGTGGTTTACGTGGCGAGAGGCAGCGAGTTTTGGCGTGGCCAAGGACTACAAAATATAATAAACGCCATAAAAGATGAAAAAATAAACAGAGTCGTCGTGGGTGGGACTCTTCCAAAGCTAAGTGAAGTGAAGATCGCTCAAGCAGTAGAGAATGTTGGTTTCAACCCATATTTGATGGAATTCATCGACCTCAAGGATCACTGTGCAATGCCTCACCAAGAAACACCGTCTGAAGCCACAGAAAAAGCTAAAGCCATGCTCCTAGCTGCCATCGAACGTGCAAAGCTTCTCGAGCCCTTGGAAAAACTTGAGTTTCCTGTCCTCAAATCTGTACTGGTCATAGGTGGAGGTATCGCTGGGATGCAGACATCTGTGGACTTGGCAGATTTGGGATTCGAGGTGAACTTGGTTGAAAAGGCGCCATTTCTCGGAGGCTTGGCTGCTCGTGCAGGTCGATTCTTCCCAACTGATGACTGCGCCATCTGCATACAGTCTCCAGCCTCAGATTTGAAAACCATCACTTATACCTCGCGGAAGTGCGTGTACCGCTCTGGTTTCAGCGAGATTCCCAACTTAAGCATATTAACCAGTTCAAAAGTCGTAGCCATTGAAGGAGTTCCTGGAAAATATAAAGTTACGATAGAAAAAAAACCGCGATACGTCAACGAGGAATGCATCCGTTGCGATTTGTGCACTACAGTTTGCCCCGTAGAAATACCAGATGAATATAATGCAAAGCTGAAAACCCGCAAAGCCATTTACATGAACATTCCAAACGTTCATCCACCTATCTACGTCATCGACGACAGCGTATGCAAGTTCCACGACTGCGCCAAGTGCGTTGAAGTCTGCCCTACTAATGCTATTGCGTTGGACCAGAAGACTGAGCATATAACTCTAAACGTGGGCAGCATAGTAGTCGCCACTGGCTTTGAAGAGTTTGATTCCAGCGTCATAAAGGAGTATCACTACGATGACTACTCAGACGTAATAACCAATCTTGAGTTTGCCAGGATCCTTGACGGTTTCGGTCCCACTGGGGGTCAAATTATTCGACCTTCAGACCACAAGCTTGCCAAGAAAATCGTTATGATTCAATGCGTCGGTTCGCGAGACAGGCGCTACAACTCTTACTGCTCAAGCATCTGCTGTATGATTTCCCTAAAACACGCCACATTAATTAAATCAACCTACCCCGACATAGACGTCACTATATGTTACATAGACCTGAGAACCACCGGAAGAGAACACGAACGTTACTACGAACGAGCTAGAGAGATGGGAATCAAATTTGTCAAGGGCAGACCAACCGAAATCTACAGAGACCTAGAAACCAATAAATTAATTGTCGATGTTGAAGACGCTCTTCTACAGAGATTTCTCGAATTAGAAGCCGATTTAGTGGTTTTAGCTCCAGCCATGGTGCCCGCTAAAGGTACTAAAGAACTTGCTGAGATGCTGGGCATCGAATTAGAAGAAGACGGTTTTTTCAAGGAGTATAATGCCAAGCTAAGACCAACCGAGACCAAGATGAAAGGGATATATTTGTGCGGTGGGGCAACATTCCCAAAAGACGCGCCAACTACTTCTTTGCATGCTCACTCAGCAGCACTAAAGGTTATGAAGCTCCTGACTACTGGTAAGATAATTAAATATCAGAGAACTGCGGTGGTCAACGAGGAATATTGTGGTGACTGTGAATTCTGCCCGGTCACGTGCCCTTACGGAGCGATAAGTTTGGTCCCAACGACTGAAAACCACTTTGTTGCTCAAGTGTCTGATCTCTTATGTGAGGGATGTGGTATTTGCGTAGGGACTTGTCCCCTTAACGCTATTGAGCTTAGGCATTCGACAACAAACCAGATGTTGGCTCAAATGAAAGCGCTCCTGTCTATAAATGGAACGCCAAAGCCTTTGGTTCTGGCCATATGCTGTTCAGAGTGTGGACACACCGTCGTAGATTCTTCCGGAATGGCCAAGATGCAATACCCAGCCAACGTGAGGGTAATGAAAGTGCCCTGTACGGGAATCCTGCAAATCCATCAATTCTTGGAGGCTTTCAAGGCAGGGGCTCATGGAGTGATGGTCGTAGGATGCAAAAGTGACGGCTGCCACTACGAGGTTGGCATCAAAAAAGCTGAGAAGAAGGTGAAACTTGCCAAAGTTTTGCTAAAGGAGTATGGTATAGAGCCGGAGAGATTGGAGATGTTCAATATGGTGTTTATTGAAGGAAACAAGTTTGCTGAGGCTGCGCGAATGATGACCGACAAGTTAGAGAAGCTAGGCCCATTGCAACTAATGGCAAGTTCCCAAGTGGAAGAGGTGACTTAATGGAACAAGTGCAAGAGGAAAAATCCACTAACATGGCATTCTCCAAGGTAATTACGAGTCGTTTAGGGGGCAAAACAATAACCCTATGCTACCAGTGTGGAACATGTGCTAGTAGTTGCCCAGTGGCTAAAATCACCCCACGTTTCAACCCGAGAGAAGTCATCAAACTGTCACTCCTAGGAGCAGAAAAGGAGGTTCTTTCAGGTGACTCTATATGGCTTTGCTGTTCATGCTACAACTGTCAAGAACGGTGTCCTCAAAAAGTTGAGATAGCCGACGTAATTTACGCGCTGAGAAACATCGCCTTCAAAAAAGGCTACAGCCCAAATATCTATTTGGAGTTTGCATCCGCTCTATTAAACAACGGACGCATAGTAAAGATTTCCCAATTCGTCGAAAACAAAAGACCAACCCTCGGCTTACCTCCTCTTAAACCAACAGGTGTGGAAGCATTGAGAAAAATTCTTTCTGCGACAGGTTTTGACAAGCTGCGACTCAAAGAGGAATCACAATGACTAGCTACGCTTTATTCCTTGGTTGCACCATACCTGCTCGTCAGCCCAACTATGAGTTGTCTGCAAGGAAGACTTTAGGAAAACTTGGAATCGAGCTTGTTGACTTAGATAACATGACGTGCTGTGCACCTCCACCAGTGCAATCCATAAATTTCGAAACCAGTCTAGCCATAGCCGCATACAACATTTGCCTAGCCGAAGAAGCTGATCTGAATCTAGTCACGTTGTGCAGCGGTTGCTTTGAATCTCTTGCGATGACAAACAGCATGTTAAAGGATGACGAAGAACTAAAGGCGAAGATAAACAAGATTCTATCCCAAGCTGGAAAGGAGTTTCAAGGTGACAAAGAGGTTAAACATTTCCTCCAAGTCTTGATGGACGATGTAGGACTGGAGCGACTTAAGCAAAATGTCTCCAAGCCTTTAAACAACTTAAAGATAGCAGCTTTCTATGGTTGTCACGCGCTTAGGCCAAGCGAGCTTCTGAAACTCGACGATCCAGAACGTCCCCGCATTCTTGAAAGTTTAATTGAAGCATTAGGTGCTGAAAGTGTCGAGTATCGAAACAAGTTGAAGTGTTGTGGCGGGCTTTTGAGGGGGTATTCTGATGATTTGGCGCTCAATCTTGCCAGAGAGAAACTTGAAAACACGTCTAAGGCTGGCGCCGACTGCATTGCAACCCTCTGCCCATTCTGTTTCGTTGCACTGGACATAGGACAGATACAAGTGAGAGCGAAATTCAATAAAAGCTACGATATACCAATACTTCATTATTCCGAACTCTTAGCCTTCGCATTGGGCATAGATCCGAAAGAATTAGCACTTGAAATCCACAAGATAAAGACAGACAAGATACTCAGCAAAATATTCTAGAAACCGCACGCATTGGGTCTCAAAATATTGACAGGAAAACGCGCTGCCCCACCAAAATCAGAAAGAAACTTGTGGTCGCTGTTTTGACGCCTCACGCGCGGCTCAAAGAAAGCTTAACTTTGGCAGAAACAGATGCAACCACAGCCTCTAGATTCCAGCGATGGATTAACGTGGAGCCTTTACGGATGTAAAGAATACGAGCTAATTGTCACCATCAAGTCGAAACATTGGAGATTAGTAAAAGATGCAGTTATGCAAAAAGGAGGTGCCCTCTTGAAAATCGGCAGAACTACTGCAGAGAAAGCCCTGCTCCTAAAGTATTGGAGCAAGATGGCTAAAATAGAGGCGCGAGGTTATAAACATTTCAAGCATGAAGGAAGTGGCCAGGTTGATTCAGTCTTGTGACGTTGGAAGCCTTCCTTGCACCTATAGGCCAGACAAATTGTTAGAAGGGGCAAGGCATTTTGCAGCTAGTCTGAGCGACGACTCTGCCAAGTTTTTTGAACAGATGGTTGTTAACGCTTTTTTGGACAAGCTGAAAGCAGGCATTGCAGTTCCAGCTTTTCCGCAATTTCGTGACATGAATAAAATGTTTCTTTCAACCTTTGAAGGTTTAGAAAAGATGGAAAGCGGCTACATTGAGACCGGGCGTCTAACTTTAAAATCTGCGTATGGCAAGCTACCCGAAGTGGCAACTATAGAGAAAAACGCTAGAAAAATTCACGCGCAAACGGACAGCTACTTTCAGCTTAGAATCTGCATCACCGGACCTTATACGTTAGCCTCATTTTTTCCCTATAGAAACAGCCAAACCTACAGACAACTAGGTGAAGTGCTTTCAGAAACCGTAGAGAAGAACATTTTTGCAATGAAGCAAGGCAAAGTTGTCCTAGTCTCTGTAGATGAGCCGCTTTTCGGCTTAGTTGACGACCCATCAATAGACAAAGGCACTGAAGGTAGAGAGAGCCTTCTTGCAGCGTGGGAATCCTTAACGAGCAAGGCTAGGAATAAAGGCGCAGAGACTTGCATCCACCTTCACTGCACCTCGGACGACTTGTTTTGGGCAGTCAAGTCAATCAGAATCATAGAGTCACATATGGATGACCCTCTTTATGAAATAAAAACTACTAAGCAGCGTTTGGAAAAGGAGGATAAATTGTTAAAAGCCAGCATAGCCTTAACTGATTTTGATCGATTAATAAGGGAAAAGTTGGGCTCAAAATCGTCTGATGACGCTGTCGCAAACGTTTGGAAGAACATTTCAAAAGGGACGGTGGATCCAGAAACCTTTCTAGAAGACGTTGGCATCATGAAGAAACGGCTTATAAGAATTACTGAACGATTTGGTAGGGAAAGAGTGGTGCTGGCTGGTACAGAATGCGGATTACGAGGTTACCCGACATATGCCTCTGCAATAAGGTGTTTAAAGCTTGTCTCAAAGGCTGTAAAATCAATTGCTTAGTAATTGGGCGCTGCTGTCACACATACATAGACTTGGGCTACTACCGTCGATTATTTTGTTGCAATATACACACGTTGTTGGAATAGTGAAATGTCACAAATTGAAACGCGTGTATCTAATAGTGGCTCGTGAATAGAAAAGGGGTTCGCCAACAGGCTTTTTCCATTGTCCATGTCTTTTTCGCAGTTTGCATTACATATGCAGATTTTTTAGCGTACTGTGATTTGTCATAGCTGAAATGGGCCTCGTTTGAGAACAAGAGATATATGTAGAACGTTGCTCTATTTATAATTGCGAGTGGGAGGCCTAGATGTAGATTCTTACATCTAAAACTCTTCATTTCCTTATCTCCCACTTCCACTCGCAACTCTTCTGCGAAAACAGACAACCCAAAAAATTGTGTACACATGATTTGGAATAGATGGTGTCACAGACCTTTTTTTATCGGCATCGGATATAGGAGTAGAAAGGTAATGCTAATGATTGATTGTAGATGGCTTTTCATCTATCCTTTGAAGAAAAATAGATTGGAAATGGGTTTAAAATTTTATTCGAGGACTTGAAAAGTTTCGTAGGACATCAAATGGAGGAGAGATAGAATTTACATCATGACAAAATATTTTCAGATGGTGATGTTGATGGAAGCCTAGAATAAACTGGGTCTTAACGGTTGTCTGTATTTTAAAGTTGCTGTTTGCGGAATTAAGTCTTGTTACTATCTTCTTTGCCATTGAAACCCAAGGAATTACTTTCTGTTCGCCAAATATTCATGGATAGCTCGGGAAGCCTTCTTTCCAGCACCCATAGCACTAATCACTGTAGCCTGACCCGTTACAATGTCGCCACCAGCATAAACACCTTCAAGACTGGTCTTTCCAGTCGCCTCATCAACCGATATTGTATCCCACTTTGTAGTATCCAATCCCTCAGTTGTTCGTTGAATAATTGGATTTGGAGTTCTTCCAACTGCGATAATTACCGTGTCTACATCCATAAGAAATTCCGAACCTTCGATTGGAACAGGGCGTCTACGTCCGGATGCATCTGGTTCTCCGAGTTGCATTTTAATGCACTCCATCTGTTTTACCCAGCCTTTTTCATCGCCGAAGAATCTTGTTGGATTTGTTAGAAGATTAAAGATTATGCCTTCTTCTTCAGCGTTTTCTATCTCTTCGGCACGGGCAGGCATCTCTTTTCTTGACCTGCGATACACTACGTAAACCTCCTCAGCACCAAGTCTCAAAGCGGAACGGGCAGAGTCCATAGCTGTATTGCCAGCGCCAATGACCGCCACTCTTTTGCCAAGCCGTATAGGTGTGTCATATTCCGGAAAAGCATACGCCTTCATAAGGTTCACACGAATCAAAAACTCGTTTGCTGAATATATTCCACCAAGGTTTTCGCCAGGAAGTCTTAGGAATCGAGAAAGCCCTGCGCCAGTTCCTATAAAAACTGCGTCAAATCCTTTTCTGAAAAGTTCAGGAATCGTAAACAGCCTACCAATCAGGGTATTAGGTTTAATTGTGACGCCCAACTTTCCAACGTAGCTTGCTTCAGCTGCCACGATTTTTTTAGGTAGCCTAAACTCGGGTATTCCATAAACAAGCACGCCGCCTGGTTTGTGAAGAGCCTCAAAAATGACAACTTCGTGTCCAAGTTTGGCCAAGTCTGCTGCAACAGTAAGCCCCGCGGGTCCAGCGCCAATAACGGCCACTTTTTTTCCAGTAAGCGGCTGCCTCGTGGGGGTTTCTACACTTTTTTGCATTTCGTAATCAGCTGCAAATCTTTCCAGTTTTCCAATACTGACAGGTGCACCAGCTTTGCCCATTATGCATTGTTGCTGGCATTGTTCTTCTTGAGGACAAACACGTCCACAAATGGCTGGGAGACTGTTTTTTTCCTTAACTTCCTTTATGGCTTCGTCAAATTTGCGTTCACTAATCAGTTTTACGAAAGCTGGGATGTCTATTTCTACTGGGCAGCCTTCAATGCATTTTGGTTGTGGACATTGTAAACATCTTTTTGCTTCATCAACTGCTTGTTCTTCGGTGTAGCCAAGTGCCACCTCGTTGAAGTTGTGTATTCTTTCCTCTATTTTTTGTTTAGGCATTGGAACGTTTTCTTTACAAATTTTTGGTTTAGGCTTCTTTTCCATTATAGTTGCCTCTGCATTTTTCCCAGTGCTCCAGAGCAAGTTTTTCTTCGGCAAGAAACGCTCTTTGACGCTTTATTAATTCGTTAAAATCCACAAGGTGTCCATCAAACTCAGGTCCATCAAAACATGCGAATCTAACTTTGCCTCCAACTGAAACCCGGCAGACACCGCACATTCCCATTCCATCCACCATTATGGGATTCAAACTAACGATTGTCTTTATTTTGTATGGTCGTGTAACCTCGGCGACTGCTCGCATCATCACAGTCGGACCTATAGCATATACTGTGTCTATGGAGTATCCTTTTTCAATCAGTATTTTGAGCATGTCGCAGCCAAATCCTTTGTATCCTTTGGAACCATCATCAGTTGTAATGTAAACTTCGTCGCATATGTGTCTCATTTCCTCTTCTAAAATAAGTAACTTTTCGTTCCGTGCGCCAATTATCGAAATCACTTTGTTTCCTGCCTCTTTGAACGCTTTGGCTATAGGCAGACAAGGTGCAGTGCCAACACCACCGCCGACGATTACTACTGTTCCATAGTTCTTTATGTGACTCGGATTTCCTAAAGGACCGACCACATCGGACAATTCTTCGTTAACATCCAAGGAGCCAAATTTTTTAGTTGACACACCAACTTCTTGAAAAATCAGCGTTATAGTGCCATTTCCTGGTTCCCAATCGACAAGAGTCAATGGGATTCTTTCCCCCTTTTCATCCACTATTAATATAACAAACTGCCCTGTCTGAGCCTTCTCCGCAATTTCGGGGGCATAAATCTTGGATAGTTTTGTCTGAGGAGTCAATGTCTGCATGGCAACGATTTTGTACATGCCGTCACATCCGATACTTTTTTTGCCTATATATATAGAAATAGCTTACAACGTAAAACAAACTAATAAATTCATCACAATAAAAGCTTGAATGCATGATGCCGACGATTTGTACTTTAAATCGGCTCAGGAAGAGTTATGAAAATAGGCTTAAGAGAATACAATAATGGTGCCAAAGGACAACTGAACGGCAGAAAGCAGCAGTAACCAGAAGTTTTTTGTACAACTTGACTTCTAAGAATAATTAGTCATGTTTTTCTGGCCTTGCTTTCTGTGGGAAAAGAAGCTCGCGGAACCTTGAGTCGCCGGCGCACATGCGCAAACGCCCTCTGCGTTAAGATGTTGACTCAGTTCAGGAAGGAGGGTTCTTCTCCCTGCAGAAAGCATTTGTTTTCAAATTGTTAACTTTTATAATAATAAGGTCGTTTAATGTAACCAAAAGCTTCTGTTGCAGCAACTATGGCTTGGCCAACGGCTGTTCCAATCTGCTTTACCGGTCCGTTAGTCACGTCGCCTGCAGCAAAAACACCCTGGACATTGGTTCTCTGGCGGGCATCAATAATGATGTAGTCGCCCTTGTCAACTTCAATCCCTGCCCCTTTGACGAGTTGGGTATTAGGGACTTCGCCGATTTGGACGAAGACGCCGTCAACCTCCACCTCACTTTCCTCTCCAGTTTTGTTGTTCTGCAAAATCACATTTTCAACCACATTGTTGCCTTTGACTTCTTTGACCACTGAATTCCAGAGAAACTCCACATTTTGCCTTTTCAAATTTTCCACAACAGTCAATCCAGCTCTTAACTGATTCCTACGATGCACAAGTTTGACTTTGGCTGCAATGTTCGAAAGATAAAGAGCTGATGTTGCAGCAGAGTTGCCACCTCCAACAACGACTACTTTTTTGTCTTTGAAAAAAGCGCCATCACACAACGCACAGTAACTGACGCCTCTTCCTTGAAACTTCTCCTCGCCAGGCACGTTGAGTTGTCGATTGTGAGTTCCAGTGGCGATGATCACCGCAGACGCGGAATAAGTATTTGCATTTGTTTTCACAAGCTTCTTTTCGCCTGTAATATCAAGCGACACTGGGGCTTCCAGTTCGTTTATCTGTGCTCCGAATTTCTTGCAGTGTGCAGTCATTTTTTCAATCAGTTCGAGTCCGCTAATCGTTTCGAAGCCTGGATAGTTCTCAACAAGTGGTGTGACTGCTGCTTCGCCGCCTGGCATTTTCTCTTCAAGTATGAGCGTCTCTAGTCTGCTTCTTCCAGCGTATATTCCTGCTGTTAACCCAGCGGGACCAGCCCCTATGATAATTAGGTCCCAGTCTTCCATTTTTCTTCGGTTTTAGGCTACTTGATCCGTGGCTAATAAATTCATTGCTGGAACATGCGAAACAGAAAAAGCTTTATTAGGATTCCTCTTGTTGTTAGCTACAAATTGTTGGCGGACGCTCGAATCCGCTGGAATGTAACCTTAAAGGTTGAACCACAAACTGGAGAAAACATAGAATGACCTACAAGTATATTTCAGAAGCTTGGAAAAACCCAGAAGCTTCTTATGTGAAAGAACTAATGTGGCACAGACTTATTGAGTGGCGGAAGCAGTCCTCGATTGTTAGAGTTGAAAAACCGACAAGGCTAGATAGAGCAAGGAAATTGGGATACAAAGCTAAGCAAGGCTTCGTTGTAGTTAGAGTTAGGATAAGACGAGGGGGCTTAAACAGACCGAGACCCAAGTCAGGTAGAAAACCGAAACGCATGGGCTCTGCTAAATACAAACCTGCAAAAAGCTTCAAACTAATAGCTGAAGAGCGGACGGCTAGAAAGTTTCCGAACTTGGAAGTTCTTAATTCTTACTGGGTTGGAGAAGACGGACGCCACAAGTGGTATGAAATTCTTATGGTTGACCCAGCGCATCCTGTTATTAAAGCAGACAAAGATGTCAATTGGATTTGCAAAAAAGTGCACAAAGGACGAGTTTTTCGAGGACTAACCAGTGCAGGAAAAAAGGTGAGAGGACTTCGCCATAAGGGGAAGGGAGCTGAAAAAGTCAGGTAAAGCGCGACCTCTCGCGATTGTTCGCTAAAATTGAGAAAAGATGAACGGTAGATTTGCAGCCATCAGCCCTCTGGGCAACTGATTGCAAAACCTCAAATCTCACAGGTTTTGGAGAACACGTCTGGCATAACATTTTACTCTTCTCTCTAATTTGTTATCAGCGCCCCAACTACAATAAGGAAGATACCCACACCCAACATTACCGCCGTATTGAACAGAGCATTCGACACATTGCCATACACCATTGAATCTCTCAACCCGCTATTTAAATAGGTCAACGGAAAGACTGTGGCTATCTGCTGCAAGAAATTAGGTATAAACTCCAATGGGAAGAAGCTATCGGAAAGAAAACATCATTGGAAATGTAACTGCATTCCCTGCAGCGTCAGCATCTCTACAGTTGTGGTTTTTCCAACACCATTGGGCCAACAAATGCAAAAACCTCGCCTTTATGAATAGTGAAGGATATGCCATCTGCAACAGTAAGATCTCAATATTTCTTCACGAGAGACCTAACTTCAATGGCAATTTCTTTGTGCAATTTTTTCTCCGCTCTCTCCACAATAGCACAGCCTCGACAATATTAGTCCTTTTGAAGAACATATGCGCGTGTATGAAGTTGTTAGCGATCTAGTGGGCAGTAAATGAGTGTTGCTATGACACAGCCATAATGGGCCATAGGCACACGTAAAACTTCAATTCGAAACTTGGTAGTTCCAATTTCTATTCCTCTAATCTCAGCCATCTCCTTGATATTCCACACCAAAGTCTCCTTCAAGGCACCACGATCCATATGTCCATGAGCCTCCGCCACAATACCATATTCTCTATCTTTTTCCCAAACCCATGCAATTCCCGCCCCTATGGTGGTTCCTTCGTCCCCATCCATACGGGCGACAACGGCGTGAGTGATTGCGCCGGCAGGAAGCTTACGCCATTTTCGCTCCTTGCACTCTGGTGGCAGTATAGAGCTGACTGATACTAAGTTGCATTGGGAAATTCCCGCATTTCTTAGGGCAAGGTCGAACGCGTTCAGTTCAGAGACAGGGCTGGTTGCTTTGGCGCTTGTTACGAAGAATTCTTTGGGAATCATTTTTTGCTTTTTGCCTCACTGATGTTGAATGTGATTAAGAACACAGTCATATGATTAATGGGTAGGAATAATCGAACAGTGAAAATCTGGAAAGATTCGACTCGCTCAAACGACGGAGTAACAGTATCCAGATTGACCATATTGTGAACCTTCATATTGGCGAATACTATTTTCAATGGTTTAAAAGGCTTATTAAATTAATTGGGAAAAAGATAGAGAGACTTAGGAAACGTACATTGCAATACTAAATTGCTTAACTGTTTATCAAGCAATAAAACATATAAGGTATGCAATGAGATATATCAAATATGCAGCCAGCTAAAGATACACCGCCACCACAAAAAGACAAGAAGGAACATGTGCGACGAACCACTATAATCCTCGAAGAAGAAGAACGCAGATACATAGACGAACTCATCAAAGATGGAAAGGAGGCAGGCATTAAACAACTCATCTCTAAAATGTTGGACGTCTACAGAAGCATGATGATCTACGACTGGAAATACCCAGGTGAATACTATGCCGGTATCAGCCGAATTGCCTTCATCAATATAGAATTCGTCAATACTCTACTTCAATACATTCCTCCAGACCAGCACCGCGAAGTGGGCAGAAAAGCAGGTGAAGCAGCAAAAATCAGCATGGAAGCCACTCTAAATCTTGACACAACGGATAAAGAAAAATGGTCAGAAGTTTTCAAACGCCTTCGCATTCAAGGTCTCGGCGATTTCTATCAAAGAGACAAATACATAATCATCAAAACTCCTTATATATACAACTCTGAGGTGCAAAGGGGATATCTTGAAACTCTCCTAGGGGCTACTCTTGAAATTCGTACGGCAAACCCGCCTTTTGTTTATGAAGTCACTACTTGACATCCCATTTTGCGCTTCAAGGAGTTGCTTTCATAAAACTGATGCTGAATAATTGCGTTAGAACTAATGAAGGAGCAAAATGTGTTTTGGACTCTGCTTTATTTTCTAGGGACTGCTGGTAAGTAGTTATGATGTTTATTCCAAGTTCATATGTGTTAAATAAGCATTCGCAGAATGGTTAGAAGAGAGGTGCAAACGAATTTGCCAAAAATGTTGAAATCAAGAAAAGGTATTTCTCCAATCCTAGCCACACTCTTATTAATTGTAATCGCAGTTTCAGCAATAGTCGTCACATACGCTTGGGTAATGACATTCATGGGTGCACAAACAGGAGCAGGTGGAACTATTCTAGATGTTGAAAACGTATATTGGAACGACACGGCTAATACAACCAGCGTAGTTGTTAAAAACATAGGAACAAGCGACGCAAAAATCGTCCGCTTTTACATAGGCGACACAGTTTCAAACCTCCTGGAAGTCACAGTCAATACAGACCTCGGCACGGCAGGAAAACTCCTTGCAGTCGACCAAACAATCACAATAGTTCTCGACTGGCCAAACAGTTTAGCGTCTTCATGGACAAGCGGCAAAACATACTACTTCAAAATCGCACCCGAAGCTGGAATAGCCAAAGAATTCACATCGAAAGCGCCATCTGCTTAGAATATCTAGTCTCCGCATATAATTGCAATTCGGGAATCGCCAACTTTTATTACTTCTTTCTTTCTAAATGGGTTTATTCGAAAGCTGAACAATGTGGAACACCGCATGGAAGAGATACTATCTTGGATGCGCATCATCATTGCTTTAATTTTCTTAGCTTACGCTTCTTGGAACGACTGGAAAACACGTGAGATAAGCAACAACGTATGGATAGTTTTTGCACCTATTGCCTTCTTGCTGAGTGTTGCTCAGTTCTTGTTTTTCTCACCTAGTGACACACTTCAGCTAATAATTAACTACGGCATATCCGTCGCGATTACCTCTGTCTTCTCAATAGCTCTTTTTTATGTAGGAGCATTCGGCGGAGCAGATGCAAAAGCACTCATATGTATAGCTTTGGCGATTCCGCGGAGCCCAGACTTGGTTGAACCAGTATCAGGTTTTGTGTCTCCAATTTTTCCGATCACTGTATTCAGCAACGGCGTAATCATAGCCGCCTTCAGTGTATTCTATGCGCTTCTTCGCAACCTCATATGGAGACAAAAAACCGGACAGAAACTCTTTGAGGGATACGAAGATGAATCGTTCGGACGCAAAGCACTAGCACTGTTATGTGGCTATAAGGTTTCAGTTTCAGACTTGGAAAAATCGTTCTTGTATCCCCTTGAAGATCTTCAGAAAACACAAGAAGGAGAGATAACGAAACGGTTGTTGTTATTTCCAAAAGATGAGAACCGAGAAGAGATTGTTGAAAGAATCATCAAAGCTCGAAGTGAAGGAAAAATACAGAACATGATTTGGGCTACACCAGGTTTGCCAATGTTAATTTTCATCACAATAGGTTTAATTCTAGCACTTACAATGGGCGACATTGTCTGGATAATAATCAGCCATGTTTTTTAACAGAAAAAACTAACTCACAGCAACAGTTGGAGGAGATTCCACCATTACCCAGAGGCCAGTTTCATCCGAACTCTGGTAGATAGGCTCATTCTCAAAGGTGACAACCGCGCCCTGCCAAGTTGCATCTAAAGGAGTGGTAAAGGAAGTTGGGTGCGCTAGTTGGCTCTCCACCGGGTTAAACTCAATGGTCGCCCGTCCTTCCTGCACTTCAACTTGAACCTCGTACAATCTCCTATCTGTACTGTTAGTTTTACTTACGAGTTTCACATATCTGCCCTGGGCATCGAATGTCCCGCTATATTCCCATCCGTCTCCATCTATCCATCCAGTCCACATAGCAGAACCCCAATTTTCCGGGTCATCGCTTACGTAGACATCTATGCCAGCTGAACCTCCCCAGTCATAGGAGCGCTGGTAGATTCTTATTCTCGAGACATCCATTGTTGAGCCCATGTCCAGTGTAATCCAATGGTAGCATGTAGAACTGTGCCGCCAATAAGTATCAGGAGTAGAATCAGTGGGCTCGTCTATGGCATTGGAGGCAGGGCTGCTGCCGTCTTCGCCGCATTTGTCGTAAACAGCAGCGGGAGTCCTCCAAGCGTTTCTCTCTGCAGTATCAGTTATTTTGATGGCACCTGTTTTGTCGCCGGCAATGCTGTCGAACGTGTAAAGTTTAAAGTTGGAGCTGTCAGTGAACATAATTCCACCGCCCTTGCTTCCACTTATGTACTCGCTCCAATGGTGCGCCCAGCCTGTGGAGGGACTTGAAAAGTTGTAGAACAGCTCAGTGTCACTCATGGATGTTTCCCCCACTATAGGATAACCACCGCTGGTTCCATTCTCTGTCAGAGACCGTAATCCGGGCATCCACCCACTTGAAAGCTGAATAGGACTCAAGTCTGTTATCGTTCTGCTTTGAGACGAATTCACGAAGATTGTTCTCAAAGCGTAAGTGTAGTAGGTGGCGTTTGCTGGAAGAGTAATAACAATCTGCGAGTAAACATTTGGGGATCCACTTATGCCGCCAGACCATTCAGCCTCTTGATGAATAATATCCCTCACGATACCGTGGTGGATAATGTAGGCAAGATTTGCCCCATAAGTAGGTGGTCTCCCATTAATTCGCATAAACTCAGCAGTGTTTGTGGTACTTCCAACAGTTGATGTAATGTCAAAGTTTGCTATATCAATAGTTAAAATTCCATTTGTCAATATGCCATTATCTGTGTCGTCCCCAGTAAAGTATCTGTTCTCCCAAGCACATGATGTTTGGTTTGCTATGTCGCGTCCATCCCACCACAATATAACATTCTCAACATTGTGATTCACTAGAAAAACAAACATTTGTCTGCTACTAAAAAGACTTGCGTTGCTTGTCAAACCTGCCGGAACTTTGTAGTTTGCCCCCCAGTCTTCGACTTGGAATGGCACTTCACGATTTATTCCGTTAATGGTTTGATTGACATGAAAAGCTCTCACTGGAATTGGTGGAATAGGTTTGCCAGCTGTTGTTAGTTGAAGATTTTGTCCCAGCCATCTTAAGGTGCCATTTTGAAGAGCTTCTAAAACCATTGTATCTTGGCTAAGTGATGAGTATAATGTTTGGTTCCAGCTGAAAGTGTAACTGTAATCTGAGAAAGTTGAAGCTGAAGCCCTGATCCCTCGAGGGTCTATGAGCTGAAGCATGTAAGATGATGGGTCAATGCCACTTGGAACTGTGATGTTGTAGGTTGAATAGGTTTCTGTGGATGTGATGGAGTTTATTATAAGTCCCGCGTTGTTTAATTTCCAAGTTGATTCAGTATAGCTGTAGTTGTAAAAAAAGAAGTTGTTTTTGCTTAAGGTTGGATAGGGCTTGTTTCCATTGAGTGTCACATTTACAAATACGAAACTTGTATTTGAAGGGTTAACAGTAACATCAATTCCCACTGAAGATGCGTATTGTATTCCATAAAGGCCTAACCCAATTAATGAATAAGTTACGTTGATGGCGCCTTCGCTAGAACTTGTGCGGTTGAACCATGAAGCACTTATATGTGAATGTTTGATCTGAAATGAAGGACTCCACTGCGGATGTGTATAAGCTATGTTTGCCAGACTGCTTTGTAGATAGTCTGTGGCAAGATTTTTGGCGTATGTTGTGTTGCCTGTAACTTGCAAAATTGAGCCATAATATCCTACCACGAATTCGAGAATGCGATTTATGGCTAGGTTCATCTCGTCAATAGAGCCTAAGATTTGAGGACGGCCCCGGATGGGACTGTTGCGTATTATAGAATATGTTGTGATAATAGCGGTGACAAGTACAATGGCAACTAGTAACGCAGCGATTATGGAGAATTGCCCTTTTTTGTTGAGTAGCTTTCTCATGCATCAACTTCCTCCTTGCTGACTAAGCTGTAGCACAACTAGCCTTTGCGTGGGTCTCTCGCCAGCAGTTAAGGTGAATTCAGATTTGTAAATAATCGGATTGTAATACATGAGAAGCGCAAGAGCAGTAACACGTATGTCGGGCGTTCTCGTTAACCCGATGGCGGTGAATGCCCCTTTCCCTGTGCCTCCAGTATGCTTGAAAGTTGCAGCCCCATAATAGTTGCTCACCGCGTCAAACACGTTAGAAACAATGGTTGTGTGGTAAGTACTTTGAATTGAAGAAGGCAGCGCCCGAGTTGCTGTTTGATATGGCGAAGGATAGATTCCATAGTAGTTTGAATAATAGTGCGCATCTAAGGAAAAGTAAACGACATCTACATCCCCCACTGATTGTCTAATATATGAGTAAGGTTGGCCATCTAGGCCCCGTAAAAAGCAGCCTAGACCATATCCTGACACCATTCGCATCCCATAAATTCCCCAACTATTATGAGTGCTTTCAAAAGTCACTGTGTTGGTAACATAGTAGAAGGGATAGCCTATGATACTTACCCAAGTCCAATTATGAAAATTGACTCTTTGACCCAAAATATAAGCATATCTTGCATACGATCCATCAGCATAACCCTGAGTCGTATAGTATCCTGCGGGGATTGGCACCGCTTCTCCGAAGGTATTTATTATCACCGCATTTGTGACGTTCTCGTGAGGACTGCTAGAAATTTTAGTGCCGTCCAAAAGGTGGCCAAGATCTGTGGTGTTTTGCACCATTATGGTTGTGTTGAAATAGGGTGAAAGCAGGTTTTGTAGATCTGTTGCTAAGCTTTGGCCAGTGTAGCCTGTGATCCACCATCCGTTTGCGTCGCTGCAGTTGAGAATGTAGAGTGTTCCAGAGATTTTCTCTGGTGTGATTGTAAATGTTGCGTTTGTTGACGCGACGAGGTATATGGATGCTTCTGAGTCTGTTCCAAGTCCGCTTTCAGAGTTTGTGATTGAATGAAACTTCCTGTATGTCAGAGCGTCGCCACTGCCTTTAATCATGTCGTAGATGGTGAGGTTGTAAATTATGTTAGGTGGCAGACTGGCGGAAAGAGCTATCTCCAAGTCTGTCCATGCCTGATCTGGTGGGTTTTTGAAGACGGCTTCGCTTAAAGCCTTATTCGTGTCGAGGACTTGAAGCGTTGTAAGGGCAAGTTGCCGAAGGCTTGGAGATGAAATTTGCTTAGGAGACGGTAAAACTGCGAAAAACGTGGCTGCGATGAATGCAACTGCTAAGATAAGTATGACCATTGAAACTTCGATAGTCCGCAACAATTCCTAAAACCATCCTCTTGAATTCCAAATTTGATAGCCCGACAGGCTCCAGCAAGCAATCTTCGCTTGATACGCCACTTGACCCACAGTTACTTGACGCATATCGGTAGCGACCCAAATGTTGCCAGCAGGATCATCGCCAAACAAAACAGAAACGCCAAGAGTGTAAATGCCCCAAGGCATGACAGACATTCCATATGTGTTTCCTGTACGATACACAACGATCAAAACACCAGGCTGATGAGGAAGTTTCGTTCGATTAAAAGCCAATGCACCATAATTGACCTTTCCAGTGGAGTTTTCTATTGGTATCGGAACCATATCCCAGTTTTCAGTAAACGCATAAAAAGCAGCTGTATAGAACAACGCACGAGGATTGGGAAATTGATGCACATCCCAACTGTGGGTAAGCAGAACCGTACCTTCTTCAAAGCTCTCAACAAAGGGAATAATGCCTTCCCATTTCTGCGTAGTTTTATGTATGAAATAGCCTGTGCCGTAGAGTCCACCAAGACGAGCATTAACTATAGCAAAGTAAGTTTTTGAACTATCAACATCATCCTCAGAGAAATCAAACACCGCATTACCCGCGTAATTAGTTGTCCCGTTTTTCATGATACTATCGAATAGTGGGTGCCCGTCAGGATCGAGGTCGTATGCCCAAAATAGGCGACATGTTAAAGATGCGCCACTAAGTATACCTCCAGACCCGCTTACATCAACCTTTAATTTCAAAGGAGCACCCTCCTCAGAGCTGTTTGATACAAGGACATTCAACGTTTGAGTGATGCTTAGTTGAAATCCATAAGAACCGTTTACTCCTAACAGCCTTGAAGCAGTTGCGTAATCAACGCTCTCACTTACAGGCATAAGCAGGTAACCTCCACCAAGCCCCCAAGACACGTTACTATACCATATCTCAGAACCCACAGGATACTCTACTTGTTCTCCAGAAATGGAGAGTAGCCTCATGAGAGCGAATGAACTAAGCGTGTAGCCAGCCGCTCCAGGTTGCTGCAGCCCAAAACAAGATAAGGTAGTATTCGTTTCGCCCCAATGATAGGGATACCCAGGGCTCAGCAAAATGTTATCCAGAAGGTCACTGGCTTTAAGCGCAACATGTCTGTTTTGTTGATACAAAATCGCAGCTTGTATTGTCTGAGCAAAAAGGCCAACAAACAACAGTATCGCTGCTATGAAAGCCGTAGTTGCAACCAAATGATCGATAGTTACTCCAACCATTTGGTTGCAACTACGGCTT
>Ga0209978_10000192_pt1 | contig 20411 bp, 21 predicted proteins | sample BentaG_FD_182805 | JGI IMG/M metagenome (GOLD analysis project Ga0209978, IMG submission 182805) | Deep subsurface microbial communities from South Atlantic Ocean to uncover new lineages of life (NeLLi) - Benguela_00093 metaG (SPAdes)... | ecosystem: Environmental > Aquatic > Marine > Oceanic >... | reverse complement strand
ATCCACAGTAAGGAGAATTAGGACCGTTTCCCGCTGGCTCAATGCCTTGAGTGTCGAGGCCAATGTTACAGAAATCCAAGCCCTTGTAAAACTTGAATTTGTCAGCAAAATCGATCTTGTCGCTTCATTCCAGAGGGATGAATCTCTTTTGCCTCATCCGACAGATTTTGCTGGAGAGAGACAGAAAAATCCATACATTGACTACGGCTTATCGTACTCACAACTCAATCAGATAAATGTTCTGCCACTTCACCAACTTGGATTCAGCGGCAGAGGTGTTTTAGTCTGTATGCTGGATACAGGATTTCGGAAAAGCCACGAAATTTTCCAGTATGCCAACATTGTTTCTGAATGGGACTTCGTAAACAATGATAACGATGTCCAACAAGATCTCTCCAATCCTAATGACTACTCTGATTCCCATGGAACTGCTACCTGGTCAGTGCTCGGAGGATACAAACCTGGTAAGCTCGTGGGACCTGCATACGGAGCCGATTTTCTCCTGGCTAAAACAGAGACAACAAGGTTCGAACAACCCATAGAGGAAGATTATTGGGTTGCCGGCATCGAATGGGCCGAATCTCTCGGTGCTGAAGTTGTTTCTTCTTCTCTTGGATATCTAGACTGGTATACTTATGAGGATATGGATGGAGAAACAGCCGTAACGACGCGAGCTGCCAACCGTGCTGTGAGCTTGGGAGTGGTCGTGGTGAGTGCAGCCGGAAATGAACGCAATATGCCCTGGGGCCACATCATTGCTCCCGCAGATGGCTTTGATGTAATTTCTGCCGGAGCAGTGGACGCTTCGGGAATAATCGCTTCTTTCAGTTCACCTGGCCCAACTTATGACGGAAGGATTAAGCCCGAAGTCTGTGCTTTAGGAGTCGACAACTGGCTTGCTCAAAACCGTGAGGATGGTAGTGATGATTATGGCAGTGGGTCTGGGACATCCTTTTCTACTCCTTTAGTGGCAGGCGTTGCAGCCCTTCTCTTAGAAATTCATCGAGACTGGACACCCGCTCGAGTTCGGTCGGCCCTGCTCAGCACTGCAAGTCAAAGTTCAAACCCTGATAATGACTATGGATGGGGAATAATAAACGCAGCTTTAGCAGCCGGCTTGGATTTTGCCCTTCCAGAGCTTCAAGCTTATACTGTAGATGATGATACTTCAGGTGAAAGCTTCGGCAACGGAAACGGGAGAGCTGAAGTCGGAGAAACTATCGAACTTACTCTACGCCTTAAAAACGAAAGCCACATAACAGCCTTCTCCCTGGAAGGGACTTTAAGCGCCACTCATCCTGAAATCAAAGTAGTCAATCCAAAAATAACATTCCCTCCTCTCGCTCCTTTCAATTCTGAATTATCAGAAGAGCCCTTTGTGATTGAAATCCCGGACTTTTTTTTAGGACATCATGCTCTCTTCCGCCTTATCGTTGAAGGACCGAACAGCTTAACTTTGTATGAAACCCTGAGAATTTCTGTATCACGGTAAAAAGCCGAGAAGCATTTTACGTTTGAAAAAGCAAAAATAGATACAGATAAAGGCAAGAAGGAAGTAAGCAGATAAATAAGCCGAATCTTCTTTTGCGTTTTATCTAGCGCTTCTTATCCATTTCAAAGGTTAACTTTTATCCCAACTCTAAAGGAAAATCCGCTCAAATTAATCTTTGCAGCTCTTGCCCCTGAAAAAAAAGAAGAAAGGGGTTCTTCCTCAGAAAAAACAAGACGAGGATACGACTCTCCGGTCTCATCACTCTTAAACTTAACCATCCAGAGCTTCCCTTCTGTATGTTCTTCTGAGGAACCCTCATCAGAAAAAACACCCCAGTAACCCCATGTATGATTCCAGGTGTAATTGTCACTCTTGCTTCCACTCCAGCCGCTGAAATCGACCCACCTTCCCTGAACTTCAATAATTAAATAAAGGCCTCTGCGTATATTTAATTCCAGGCCCCCTTTTGCATGGAAACCATAAGCTTTGCAGGTGGTCTCTTCTAAATAATTACCTGATGAAGAATACTGATCCACAAACTCTAAACGGGAGCTTGATAAATTCTTTTCATCTTTATAGTCAAAATTGTACTCATAATCTTCTCTGTAGGTTATTTTTCCAGAATAATATCCTCCCCCACATCCGAGGAAAATACTCGCTCTTGGCCCTAAAGGGAGAAAATAATAGAGAGTTAGAGTTAAAGGAATGCTTTGAACCTTATATTTAGGTTGCTGGAAGGATTGTTCCTCAAGAAAAATAGTTCCGAAATCCTCGGCTGAGTAATAATAGTCTTGCTCTTGGTTCAAGCTCGAAAACATTTCTCCCTCATTTGCTCCAGTCAGGAATTCCAATCCCAGGGCAACACGAAATCGAGATGAGAGACTATAAACAACTTCTGCTCCCCCCTCCCAGAGATCACGAAGTTCCTTTACATCATAATTAAATGAATAAGGATTTTCATTGCGGTCATTGAAGTAATTGTTCCAGCCTCGAATATTTTTATTTAAATCTCCTCCATCAAACCAGCTCCTCCCTCCGTATATCTTAAAGCTCAGTCGAGAGGCTTCTATATCTAGGAAAGAAAAGAAAAAGAACAAAAGGAAGAAAAGAACTTTTCTCTTCATACTTATTGTAGGCTTGGCAAATCAAATTCCTTCTATGATGATATGATTCAACTACTTTTTTTAGCTTCCTTTCTTTCTTTAATTTTAGGTCTTGTGAGCCACTCTTCTACAAATTATGTTTCACCTTTTATGTTTCGATCTTACTTCTTTCTGAATGCTTTTTTCTGGAGCATTTGTTTTGCATCCTCTCTGCAATCATCTACTCCAGAAACCCAGCGAGGATCCGACTCCATGCTCAGCACGTATTCCAATTCCTCCCTCGCTTTATCCACCTCTTTGAGGGAAAGGTATGTATCAGCTAAGTAAAAACGCGTCAGGGGATCATTGAGACCAATCTCCTTGGATTTCAGAAGATGCTCGAGTGATTTCTTCTTGCTTCCTCCGGCAAAACCTGGAACCTTGAAATACACCCGGCCTAATACTCTGTCTGGTCCTCCATCTTCATACTCTCGATCTAATTCGATAACCTTGTTCATCGCTTCCTTTATGTCACCTACCAAGAAAAGACTTTTGAGAACTCCTCTCGCTTCTCCATAAACTCCATAATTGACGCCGAGCCAGTAATAACCATCTGGCTTTTCTGCTTCCGATTCCACAGCTTTCTTAGCGTAATAAATTCCCTGAGAAAAAATGATCTTCTTTTCCTTTTTGCTCTCTGTATGGGCTCCGATATAATAGAGTATCCTGGACAGCCTCCAATAAGCTTCATATTTATCCTCTACTTTTAAAAGGGCTTCTCTGTACTTAGACAGTGCTTCCTGTGCTGTGGCCATATCCTTCATCTCGGCGTAGAGCTTATCCCCCTGAGAAATCAAGTCTTTAGGTTCTTGAGAAAACAAGATAAAAGAAAAACTCAAAAAAATAAGAAGCAGGAAAAATATTTTTGTCCTCATCTTTCTCTCCTTTTTGCGGGTATTTATAACATAAATTTCCTGCTAAGGACAACAAGTTTCAGAGCTAATCAAAAAACCTGTCAGCCCTCTCATCCATATGAACCATGAAACGCTCTATTTTCTCGCGCTCTCTCTCCAACTCATCATCCTCGATACCAGGATTAACAGTAAAATGTTCCCCATACATGGCTACGACTCTGGAGAAAGGATAAAAAATCAAAAAATTATCCCAGCTTCTTAAAAATTTTTTTCTCAAGGTCGAAAATGTAAACGGAACAAGAATAGCCCCGGTCTCCTGAGCAAGCCTAAGTGCTCCAAGCTTCATCTTTCGATTGGGACCTCGGGGACCATCGGGAACGATTATCAATTCTCCTCCACTCTGAAGTTCCCTCTTCATCTCGCTCCATACTCTTATGAGAGCATGTGAGCTTGACCCTCTTATGATTCGATATCCCCACCTGGACATAATCTGGGCAGCGATCTCTCCGTCTTTGCTGGGACTTATCAGGGGCATGATTCCTCTTCGGCGGAAAAAATAGGGAACAATAAAAATCCGGCCGTGCCAGACCAGAAAAATCACAGGCTTTCCTTGCTTTCTCAATTTTCGGTAATCTTCTTCTCCCAGGATTCTCATCCTGGTGGATTTCGCCCATAGCCATAAGACTAATTTTCCTAAAACTCCAACAAGTCTCCAACGAAGCTTACTGAAAGAAGACATCGGCATAAATAATATAAAAAACGCGGTGAACAGTAAACCATAATTACCCTGAATTATCCATAAAAACTGCCGATACCTTAATTTGCTTTCAATGATATCTGCTTTTTAGCATGATTTTTCGCTAGATCCTTGTTTTTCTCTTGCATTTTTCAATGCCGAAGCCTATGACAAATCCTATAAGGCTTAGACCAAGGCCATAGGGAACTGAATAAGGCCATGAAGGCCAACTTAAAGAGAGAATTTTCACCTCACATAAAAACCCGAGTACAGAAAATCCCCCTCCCAGAAACAGGCTCAGAAACCCAGCCATGGGCAATTTTTTCTTAAGAAAAATCATGGCGATCCCTGGAATAAAAAGTCCTTCGGCCATAATCTCTGAGGCTAGCCCCAGGGTTTTCAAGATGCTTTGAAACTTGGTCGCCACGAGAAAAGCAATCCCTCCCACAAATAAAGTCGAGAGGCGACTCACAAAAACAATCTCCTTCCCTCTGCTTGAAGAAAAAATCTGCTGATAGACATCTCGCGTTAAAGAAAGAGCTCCAGTGTTCACTGCCGTATCCATAGTGGACATGATAGCAGCCACGATAGCTACAAACAAAATACCGCTCAAGAAAATCCCGATCCTTGAGGAAATAATTTCAGAGAAGAGAGGACCCTCAAGCTTCTGGGAACAAAATACAGGAAGAGAGAGCATACCGATGAAGACTACGATCCCGTAGAGAAGAAAAAAAGTCCCGGAAGCTACGAACAGGCCTTGTCGAGCGCTCCTTTCTGTCCGAGCCGCCTGAATCCTCTGCCAAACAATAGGAGAGATTGTCCACGCCAGAGTGAAAGAGATAACAATCAGAAAATTCTTTTTGAAATCAAAGAAAAAATTGAAATAATGGTGTTTTCCAAGTTCCGACGCAAAGAGGGAAATCTCTTTTAGAGAGGAAGTATCCGAAAGGAAAAAGAAAAGGCCCAAAATTCCCGCTACAAGGAAAAAAAACTGAAGACCATCTGTTATGGCAACAGAAAAAAAGCCTCCAAAAACAGAGTAAATGAGAACCACTGCTGTTCCCAGCGCCAGGCTTGTGAGATAAGAAGTGCCAAGAAATGACTTTAAAAAATGGCCGATAGCTACCATCTGAGAGGCAGCCAGCACTGCCATGTACCAGATAATCAATATGGCAGCCAGATGACGAACAGCACGACCGTAGCGCAACTCTACAAGGTCCGCTAAGCTCACTATGGGAAGGCGTCGAATAGGTCGGGCCAAAAAAAAGGCAAGTATAAGAACAGTAAGCACTGCTGGGGCCCCCATTACCCAAAATGAACTTACTCCTGTTTGATAGGCTTTATCAGCAGAAACCAAGGTCGATGTGGCACCGAACCAGGAAGCAGAAAGAGATAAATAGACTAAAAAAGCCGGAAGGCTTCGGGAAGCAAGAAAAAAATCCTCAAGGTTCTTCATCCTCTTCGAAAAAATGAAACTTACGAGGAGAAGAAGGACGAAGTAGGCAAGAAGAAAAAGGAAAAATTCTAGCCTCACGCAGCATCTTATAACAAAAATCTCTCTCTTTTAGCAAATCCTTGGAGAAAAATTGGGGCCAGACTTTGAAAATTTGAATTCTTTTTGATAGAAAGAAGAGAGCTTGTCCAAAGAATAAAAAGCATCCTTTTGAGGAAGAGGCAAATAAAATGTCGAGTTCTCAAAGTCTGACCATGATTATGTTATAATTCAAATAGCATGAAACACATAATTTGTTTACTCCTCCTCACTCTGCTTAGTCCTTCTCTTACTATTGAAGATATCGCTCTTAAAGTAGAGAGGAAGCTTCGTTCGGTTCAATCCATCCAGGCTAATTTCGATCAAATCTTTTACTCTTCCTCTATCTCTACTCCTCTAAGAGAAAAGGGGAAATTTTATTTTAAAAAACCGGACTTGATGAAATGGGAGTACAAAGACCCAGAGGAGAAGATTTTCCTCTACAAAGAAGGAGTCTTCCTGTTCTATATTCCAGAGGACAAAGAGCTCTTCCGAAGTTCCTTATCAAAAGAAACGTATGAGTCAGAAATTCTTTCTCTTCTTTCTGGTAAGAAGCGACTGAAGGACGATTATTTGCTAGAGTCTAACTCTTTCCCTTCTGAAAATCAAAAGGCATGGCAGTTGAAATTAACTCCCAGAGAAGAAGGTGAATATACTTACATCCTCCTGGAAATCGATGAAAAAACCTGGCTTATTCGAAAAGCCATTTTTTTTGATTGGGCCGGTAACAAATCTGAATTCAGATTCTCCCAAATAAAGACAAATGTTCGATTGCCTAAAAAGGTGTTTGAGCTGAAAATTCCTCCTGACGTTGAGATTTTTGAGGATGAATCATACAAGAAAAATGATTACGGCCAAAAAAATACCCAATTCTAAACTATCTCTACCCGTTTTCGTATAAAGTTTTGAGGATAGAATGTCCTCCGTGGATGAAGATAAGGAACTCGTCGAAAGGACAATCAAAGGAGAAAAAGAGGCCTTTGAAATGATCATCAGAAAGTATCAACAACCCCTGCTGAACTACATCGGCCGCATGGTTGGAGAGCGTGAACTTGCTCTTGATTTCACCCAGGAAGTGTTTATAAGAACGTATTCCTCTCTTCACTTTTATAAGCCTCAGTATAAATTCGGCACTTGGCTTTTCAAAATTGCATCCAATTTTATTATTGATTACTGGCGAAAGAAAAAAATAGATGCCTTCTCTCTTGACCAGCAGCAGGCGAACAACCTGCCTCCTCTTCAAGTCTCTGACGAGGAACCATCCATTGTAAAAAAGTTTGAAACCTCCGAGCTCAGGGAAAGAATTGAGCGAGCTTTAGAAAAGATTCCAGCTCCTTTAAGAGAAGTGTTTGTATGGAGGCACGTCAACGAATTCAGCTATGAAGAAATAGCAGAAATAAAAGGCTTGCCTGTTGGAACGATCAAAAACAGAGTCTTTCAAGCCAAGGAATTGATTCGAAAGCTCCTGGAAGATAAAAAATGAAGTGCCTCAGCATCGAACAGATTTACCTCTATATCGAGAAAGAGTTCTCTGCTGCTCAAAATAAAAAAATCGAGCAGCACCTAGCTACCTGTCTAAAATGCAAAAAAGCCCTTGAAGACAGAAGGCTCTTGCTTCAGGCAGCAGAAAGTCTCCCACTCTGGCAAACACCTCCTGATTTTACCCAGCAGGTCATGGCTAGAATTTTTCCGGCCAAAGTTTCCCTCTCTGCCTGGCTCACAGCCGCGTCTGCTGGTTTTGTTTCAATCATCTTAGCAATCTTCATCTTCTTTCTGGTCACAGGTCAAAATATCTCAGGTCTTCTTGCCAGCCTTAATCAAGCCCTATGGTATTTTGTAAGAAATATTTCTCCTATCTCCGTAAAACTCTTAAAGTTAGCATCTCTTTTTGTCAAACTCCTTCAGCAATTCTCCGAATATCTCATCAAGGGCTTTACTTTATTGACAACCATCATAAGTCCTGAGGTTCAGATAATAGTTATCACGATTACTATTATTCTGGTCGCATCTTCAGTCTACGGAATAAGAAAAAAATTATTGGTTGGAGAAAAAGCATGAAAAATAAGATAGTGTTGGTCTTTATCCTTCTCTTCTTTATTTCAGGACTTCTTCCTCTCCAAAGTCAACAGTGTTTTACTCTGACCCAAGATATCGTTGTCGCAAAAGACAAGGTCCAGGATAACGTCATTTCCTTTGGTGGGAAGGTCCTTATCGAAGGAGAAGTCAAAGAAAGCGTTATCACCTTCGGCGGTGAGGTTATCATAAGCGGTGAGGTCGGGGATGTAGTAATAGGATTCGGCTCAAACATCACCCTCAAGTCTTCGGCTGTCGTCAGGGGAGATGTCATCTCTTTAGGAGGTACATTTAATAAAGAGCCTGGATGTATCATCGAAGGAGACACAATCTACTTTAAAACTCCCGAAGACATCACCAAGTTCTTCTTTAAAGGTTTTATGGGACCATTTATCCCACTCCTCTTAATCATTAAATTAATCTCTGTCTTCATCTGGTTTATCCTCGCCCTATTAATGGTAGCCTTCTTCCCTCGCCAGATTTCTTTCGCTTCTTCCCAAATCAGAAAGTCCTTCTGGCCAGTTTTTGGCACAGGGCTTTTAAGCGGCATAATTTATACTGGCATAGTTATCTTTTCAGCCTTTCTGTCCTTGGTTTTGATAGGTATTCCCATCCTCCTCTCACTCATTATCATAGGCCTAATCATTAAAATCTTCGGTCGAGTTGTCATTTTCTACTTTTTTGGAGAAAGTCTTGCCAGCGCCTTTGGGAAAGGCAAAATCTCCCCATTTCTGGCAGTTATCTTGGGCCTTATTCTTGTAAGTCTCATTTCCTTTATACCTGTTCTCGGTGTTCTTTTCACTTTCTGTTTGAGCATAATCGGCTGGGGAGCGGTTATAAGGACAAAATTCGGGACAACCGAAAATTGGTTTACAAGAAAGTAGGTGTTTGATCTATCTTTTGTAGGTGTTTGATTTATCAAACACACATTTTTAATCACTCAAATAAATTTTTGGGTTTGATTAATCAAACTCTCTGATTTGTATAAAAAAAGGTGGGCTTGATAAATCAAGCCCCTACATTAACAAGGCCCTACATTAACAAGCCCCTACATTAAGATGAATCGAAGCCCTGACAAATGATCACATTTTCTATGATGATGTAAATCAAATATAGATTTGATGAATCGAACCCCAACATTGTAATTGCTGACGTTTGACTGCTGAAAGTTCAAAAGAACGAAGTCACGGACAAACTGAATTTATAATTCAAGAATTTCCTTTTCTTTGGCTTGGGCAAGCTCTTCTATTTTTTTTGTGTATTCATCGGTTACTTCCTGAAGCTTATCAAAACCCCAATATTTATCATCCTCAGTAATTTCTTTTTTCTCTTCCAGTTCTTCGATTTCTTCCTTGCTCTCTCTTCTCATGATGCGCAGAGCGGTTTTTTCATCTTCTAACATTTTTTTTATGTGTTTGGCTATTTCTTTTCTTCTCTCCTCATCTAGCGGCGGAATCGGTACTTTGAGCATTTTGCCGTCGTTAATAGGATTTAAACCCAGATCAGCACTCCTAATTGCTTTATCAAGAGCTTCCAATAATGATGGATCCCATGGCTGGACTGTAATCAAGGTAGGGTCAGGGACTCCCAGCGTCGCCACTTGATTGATAGGTGTCAAGCTTCCGTAGTAGTCGACTTTTATATCCTCAAAAAGGCCCAGATTCGCCCGGCCAGTTCTCAATTTGCTCAGATCTCGTCTAAAATGCTCCATAGAGACTTTCATTCTTTTTTCAAGCTCTCTTAATGTTTCTTTAACCATCCTTATCCCTCTTTAAAAACTGAATCTTGAGAAAAATCCTTCTCAGAAATCAGGATTTATTCAATAAATTCTCGTTCCAACTTTCTGGCCTAAAACTGCCTTTTTTATGTTTCCTCTCTTCTTAAGGTTGAAAACAATGATGGGCAGCCCATTGTCCTTACACAAGGAAATCGCTGTCGTATCCATAACCTTCAATCCTTTCTTGATAACATCAAGATACTTAATAGAACTAAATTTTTTGGCGGTTTTCTCCACCAAAGGATCAGCTGTATAAACACCATCCACTTTTGTCGCTTTCAATATCACCTGAGCCTTGACCTCCAAAGCTCTCAATGCAGCCGCAGTATCAGTGGTGAAATAAGGGCTCCCGATACCAGCGCTAAAAATGACAACTCTTCCTTTTTCAAGATGCCTTATCACCCTTCTTTTTATAAAGGGTTCAGCTACAGCTTTGATTTCAATGGCAGAAATGTGGCGAGTAAAAACACCCTCTTTCTCGAGAGCATCCTGAAGAGCAATCCCATTCATTATGGTAGCCAGCAAGCCCATATAGTCAGCTGAAGTCCGATCCATCCCTGCCTCTGTTCCACTAACTCCACGAAAGATATTCCCTCCCCCGATCACGATGGCAACCTGGACACCTAAATCGTGGATTTCTTTTATCTCTTGGGCGATAGATTTTGCGGTATCAAGATCAATTCCATAAGGAACATCTCCTAAGAGAGATTCCCCCGAAAGTTTTAGCAGGATTCTTTTGTAGGCTGGCTCAATTTGAGGCATGAGTAAATTTATGTTATGGCTTGCTCAATTCAAACCGAGCAAACCTTTTTATGCGGATGTTCTCGCCAAATTTCGCAATATATGAAGCAACGAGCTGTTTGATAGAAATCTTATTTTCCTTTATGTACGGCTGATCCAACAAACAAACTTCCTCGTAAAATTTACCCAGCTTTCCTTGGACAATTCTCTCTATAATCTCTGGAGGCTTTTTTGAATCTTTGAACTGTTCTCGAATGATTCCTATTTCTTCTTCTAACACCTCAGGGGAAATTTCTTCTGAAGATATATATTTGGGCGCTGATGCAGCAATATGCATGGCAATGTTTTTCACTAATTCTCTAAATTCATCGTTGCGAGACACAAAGTCCGATTCACAATTTACCTCTATAAGGACTCCTATCTTCCCGTCAAGATGTATGTAGGAACCAACTATCCCTTCTGCTGTGTCTCGACTCGTTTTGTCCTTGGCACGTGCATATCCTTTTTTCCTCAAAATAACAATCGCCTTTTCTATATCTCCCTTGCTTTCCTTGAGCGCTTCTTTGCACTCCATCACTCCAATGCCCGTCCGCTGTCGGAGCTCTTTAACCATTTCAGCTGTTATTTCCATCTCGCACCTATTCCTTAACCAGATTTCTCAGGTTCAGTATAACCTCCCTCTTCCTTTTCTTCGCCGGGAGATTCAGGGGAAGAAGAAGCCTGTTCTATCTCCGCAGGGGCCTCCTCTTCCTTTTTGGCTTCTTGGAGCTCTCTCTCCATTCTCTCTTTTTTGCTCTCAATGATGGCCTCAGATATTTTTGATGTGAACAACTCGATGGATCTGACCGCATCATCATTTCCTGGGATAGGATGATCTATGTTTTCTGGGTCTCCATTCGTATCAACCACAGCTACAATGGGAATATTCAGCTTTCGGGCTTCATTAATAGCTATCTCTTCTTTCGTGGAATCTATCACAAACAAAGCTCCAGGGAGCTCTAACATATTCTTTATCCCACCCAAATTTTTGGAGAGTTTCCTGTAAACCTTTTCCAATTTCGACTGTTCCTTTTTCGAGAGCAGACCCCACCGTCCGTCTTCTTTCATCTCTTCTAATTCAATCAATCTCTCCACGCTGCCTCTGATGACGTTGAAATTAGTCAGCAATCCACCTAGCCAGCGCTGGTTGACATAACTAGATTCACATTTTAATGAAAACTCTCTGATGATATCTTGAGCCTGCTTCTTCGTTCCCACCATGAGCACTTCCTTTCCACTCTCAGCAACACTCTTTATGAACTGGATAGCCTCCTTGAAAATTCTTATTGTCTTCTGTAAATCAATGATATAGATTCCGTTCCTCTGGCCGAAAATATACTCTTTCATCTTGGGGTTCCATCTTTTTGTTTGGTGGCCAAAATGGACACCTGCTTCCAAAAGCTCCTTCATCGTTACTGAAACCAAAGGAAATCCTCCATTTATCTCTTGTGGTATTGTGGTGCTTTTCGGGCGCCTAACAATCCATATTTCTTTCTTTCTTTAATCCTGGCATCTCTCGTCAATAAACCTGCCCCCTTAAGATTGGACTTCAACTCCTTATTAAACTCGACCAAAGCCCTTGCGATTCCTAAGCGAATTGCTTCTGCTTGTCCGTTTACCCCCCCTCCGTTCACACGAATAAAAATATCAAATTTATTTTCTGTTTCAGTCAGACGAAGAGGCTGTTTGACAGCGTGCTTATGACTCTCCATATGGAAATATTCAGTGAATTGACGAGGTTTTTTATTCACATATAAAGTGATATCCCCTTTCCCTGGTCTAAGAAAGACCCTTGCAACTGATGTTTTTCTCTTCCCTGTTCCGTAATACTGGATTAAACTCAAGCTTCCTCCTAAAACTGGTGTTCTTGTGGTTTTTGAGCCTCGTGAGGATGATGAGGACCTCTATAAACTTTAAGCTTCTTATACACAGCTCGACCGAGCTTGCCTTTGGGAATCATCCCCCAGACTGCTTTTCGAATAACTTCTTCTGGCTTTTTTTCTAAAAGCTCCTTGAGTGTCTTGACTTTCAATCCACCAGAGTAACCTGAGTGAGAATAATATTTCTTCTGCTCCAGTTTTTTTCCTGTGACATTTACTTTTTCAGCGTTGATAACAATCACAAAATCCCCACAATCAATAAAATAGGCAAACTCGGGTTTCTTCTTTCCCCGGAGCAAGACTGCAACTTCAGTGGCAAGCCTCCCAAGAGTCTTTCTTTCGGCATCAATCACCCACCACTTCTTCTCGATCTCATCCTTCTTAGGGGTGAATGTTCTCATTTTTTTAAACCTTAGATACAAGCTCCAATGCTGTAGCGATGCTCTAAAATACTAAATCCTTAGGGAATTGTCAACATTTACTGAGGTAAAATCAACAGTTTAAAAAAATTTGGCTCGGTTCTATTAGCTCAATAACTAGGCAACACTTTTTAAAACGTGGCGTTCCTTTTTTTAATGAAGTATTGTGTCGCCAATTAGTGAATCCAACTTTTAACTCTTCTTCTTTTCCTTGAATAAATTTTTATCAGCGCAATCCCTATCAAAAAACCGCCTATGTGGGCAAACCAGGCCACACCGCCTCCTAGGCCAACATTCAGCACTTGCACGATAAACCATAGTCCGAGGATAAAAAATGCAGGGATAGGCAGAATTCGAATGAAAAAAAACAAGAAGACCAGGGTTAAGACCCTTGCCCTAGGGTATAAGATCAAATAAGCTCCCAGCACTCCTGCAATAGCTCCGCTTGCTCCAATCATCGGAAGCTTGGATGAGGGATGGAATATAATATGGGTTAGACTTGCTCCCAGTCCTGAAATGATATAGAAAAGGATAAATCGAAAGGGCCCAAGAAAGTCTTCAATGTTGTTGCCGAATATCCAGAGATAGAGCATGTTTCCGAAAAGATGGAAAAAACTCCCATGAATAAAAATGGAAGTTAAAAGTGTTAAAGGAGGGGATATTCGAGGGAAAAAAGTGACCGTCGTAAAATGAGTGATTTCATAGGGAATAGTACCCATTTTATAAACATAATACTGCAGTCCTTGAGGTGAGAAAATTTGATAAAGAAAAATCAGGATATTGAGAGCAATAAAAAAAACAGTGACGTAGGGAAAGCGAGAAGTGGGGTTCTCATCTTTAAGAGGGATAAACATTCTGTATAAAGATTATCAGGAAACGAAGATAAAAAAAGGGACATAAAAAGGGAAAAACGACTCTGCTTTTCCTACTCTATCTTGTGCCTCTCAATTCTTTTTCAAGCCTCTTTCTATCTAACTCTTTTTTTCTTGCCTCTTGGGCTTTCTCCTGCCACATATCGGCTTCTTCAACATATCTGCTTTCTCTCTCAGGATAAACTTTAGCAAAAACATTTCTATAAAGGATGTTCATGTAATAATAGGAAAAAGAATAAGAGGGCTCTAATTCAATAGCTTTCTTTAATGCCTTTTCAGCTTCCTGTCCGAGTATCATTCTCTCTCCCCTTGACAAGATCTGTTGAAGACGATGAGCCTTCCAAAAACGATTCACTCCTATAGCATAAAAAGGAATATGATTATCAGGCTCGAATTTTGTGCGATATATATGAAATTCATAGGCTTTATCGAAATCAGGAGGTTGCAATTCATCATAAAATTGAGCCGCATAGGCCAAGCCCTCAGGACTATCAGGGTCAAGCTCGATCCTTCGAAGATACATTTCCTCTGCTTTTTGAAAGGGTGTCTTGCCTCCTTCTACTTCTTCTCCTTCGCCCTCCTTCTCCCCCGATGCGCCAGGAGCTCTTACAACCACATATCTTTTATAGAATCCAGCAACCACATAGTAATTATCCATATTAGTCGGTTCCAGTTCGAGTATCTTCAAGTACAGCTTTTCAGCCTCTTCAAAATTCCTCAACTTGTCATACATATCACCCAAGGAATAAATAACATCCCTGTCGTGAGGATCGATTTCATACGCCCTAACTAAAGTTTCTAAAGCTTTTTCCGCCTTCACCATATTCTCTGGAGTATCCACACCGGGCCTATAGAGATTTTTGTAGCTTTCACCGAGATATTGATAAGCTTCAACCAGATCAGGATTATGGACTAATGCTATTTCATACTCATCAATAGCTTTGCGGTATTGCTCATTACTAAAATACTGGTTAGCTCTAGCAAAATGATGATTAGCTTGTAATCTCCCGATGAATTTCCCGCAGCTTGAAGAAGTAAAAATCAGGCCTAACACCAGAAAAATTGGCAGCATAGTGTTTATAAATTTTCTATGCATTGTGACCTCCATTATCTTCAAATCCATTCTTTTATCGCAAATAAATTTATAATAGAATAAGTTACTAAAGTCAAGAAAAGCAAAAAACAGACGAAACAAGAGGACGGAACATCTCTCTTTGCAAGCTCTCCTCTTTTGGGTAGTCTCAAATTCAGCTCTTTCTCAGGAACAATCTGATGGGAGTTCCCCAGAAACCAAACTTTTCCCGTAAAAGATGGATGAGAAACCTTTCATAAGCAGGAGCAAGGGAAATTCGTGAATGAGTGAAGAGGATAAAAGTCGGGGGGAGAATTCCCTTTTGAGTCATATACTTTATTTTCGCTCTTCTCTTATTTTTTGAAAGAGGAGGATGATTCTCATTTATCCAGGATAAAAAACTATTCAATCGAGATGTTGCTATTTGTTTATCCCCGTTAGCATAGACCTGTTCTGCGATATCGAGAATTTTTATGACTCTCTTTCCAGATAAAGCTGAGATGAAGAGGAGAGGGGCATAATTGACAAAATCCAGTCTCTCGTAAACCTTCTCTTTAAAATCTTCTGAAGTTTTAGTATCTTTCTGGATCAAATCCCATTTATTCAAAGCGATCAACAAAGGCTTTCCTGATTTATGAGATAAATGAGCGATTGCCGAATCTTGACGGGTAGGGAATTCCTGGGCATCCAGGATCAAACAAATGACATCTGCCCGGGTAATATCTTTCTTCGCCTTTATGATGCTGGCTTTTTCTCTTTTATCCCGGGTGCGGCTCAATTTGCGAATCCCTGCTGTATCAACTAGGCAGAAAGCCTTTTTATTCCTTAATATCAGAGTATCGGTGCTATCCCTGGTTGTTCCGGGTATTTCACTCACAATCAGTCGCTCCTCCCCGCAGAGGCGATTCACTATAGATGATTTTCCAACATTGATGTGGCCAACAATAGCTATTTTAAGGGGCTTTGTTTCCTTTTTTTCAGGAACAAGAGGAGGAAGAGCGGTGATGAGACTTGACTCGAGATACTCCAGCTTTCTTTTGTGCTCGGCCGAGACGGCAAAAACTTTCTCTTCTCCTAATCTGTAATAATCACCGAGCTTTGCTTCCTCTGAAGGAGAGTCTATCTTGTTAACAACCACAAAAATTGGTTTATTCAATTTTTTCAAAGAAAAATAGAGTTCCTCCTCGGCTGGCAACAGGTCCCTTTTCCCATCAAGAACAAAAAGAAGAATGTCTGAGTTCTCCGCTGCTTCCCTTGCCTTGTCTCTGATTTGAGCTGAAAGGGGATCTTCCTGGAAGTCAAAAAATCCACCTGTATCAACCAGAATAAACTTCTTCTCCTTCAAGCTGCAAAGCGCGGAAACTTGATCCCGAGTCATGCCGGGCAGAGAATGAACAAGCGATTTCTTCTCTTTTAAAAGACGGTTGAATAAAGTGGATTTCCCTACATTAGGGAAGCCGAGAATAGCGACTTTTGCCAATCTTTTCATAAGGAAAGATGCTCTTTTTTCAGGATTCAAAGGTGCAGAAACTAATTGGCGATTAAATCATACAGAGGCAGAAAGGGCTTGCTCAGGTTGATGTGACCTCCCAAAGTTTCCCTTTCCTGGCCCTCGATCAAGATGAAAACCTTTTTAATAGATTTAAAGTTATAGGTTAGGGAGTTCACTACTGAAAAAATTGTTGAAATTTCAGCCGAAGAACCGGAGAGATATTTCTCCACAATATCTTCTGAAAAGTCCACATACGCAACTCCCCCTTTTGTTAAAAAAAGCTCTCTCAGTTTCGTCTCTGGAGGAAAAGGCGAGATGTAACCAGTCTTAGAGCCTTTTATGAGTTCCTCGATGGCTTGCTTAGCCTGGCGAACGATGGAAGAGCTGGCAGCGATCTCTCTTTCTTCGGGATGGAGAAACGTATCCCCCTCTGAGAGGAAAAAAAGGACAATAGTTCTCGTTTTGACAGGCTCTGGGGGTAATGGTTCAAGCTCAGGAAGAGGGACTTCGGGAGGTAGCTTTATCTTTTCAATCACGCCGCTCCTAAAAAAAATAATAATAATAACGATCAAGATCGTAAGAAGAAACACAAGAAGCGCTACTCTTTTCCCGTTCATTTTTTCACTTCATTCTTGAGAATAATGCTGGATATAATTCACCAGACCTCGATAAACTGCCTGAGCAATATTATTCTGAAACCACTCCGTTTGCAACCTTCTTTCTTCCTTAGGATTGGAGATAAAGGCAACTTCTACCAACACAGCAGGACAAGCCACGCCTGCCAAAACTTTAAAAGGAGCCTGCTTGATCCCTCTATTTGATGTTCTCAGGAGCGAATTGAGCTCTTTCTGTATGCTTTCAGCAAGCAGGCTACTCTGCTTAAGGTAGGCTGACTGAGCCATATCCCATAAAATCATCTGTATTTCATCTTCGTTTTCTCCAGTAATTCCCTTTTCAAATTCAGCAGGATTATTTTCCAGGTAAGCCAACATCCTCGCTTCTTCATCAGTAGCCTTCAAACTGAGGAAAAATGTTTCTGGCCCACGAGCCTCTTTCCGATAAGAACTGTTAGTATGAATGCTGATAAATAAATCAGCCTTATTGTTGTTGGCCAAGGCCGCTCTATTCTCAAGGGAAACATTTATATCTTTATCTCTCGTGAGTACAACGCGGGAAGGGAAATTCCGCTCAATAATGGCTTTTAATTTGAAGCTGATAGCCAAGACCACATTTTTCTCTAATGCGCCAAACCTCCCTCTAGCTCCGGGCTCCAAGCCGCCATGACCGGGGTCTATAATGATAGTTTTCGTTCCTTTCAGAGAGGAAGGGGCAGTTTGTGTCCTCGGGAGAGTTGAGGGTGTCAAGGCCTGAGGAATTTTTCTTTCTGATGCCTCTTTTTCTTTTAAACTAGCCTGTGTCTCACTCCTCTCTTCGCTAAGTTGGCTAAAATCAATGACCAACTGCGGTGGATTATCGAGAGTGAAATAATCATAACTAAAGTTTCTGGACTTAGTTCTAATTGTCAGGATGTAGTAATCTCTTCCCTTTGACCAGCCGAAAGATTTGATGAGACGACTTTCAAAGGCTTCTCTTCGAATCCGAAAAAGCACATCTGTTCTTATATCAATCATTAATAAGGATGGACTTTTCTCGATTTCGAAAGATAAGGGAAAGGATGATTTGATGACGACACGGCTGAAATTGGGATAATCCTTGACAGATAACTTTATAAAAGGCTGAATTTGAGAAACGGAAAAAGAAGAAAGAAGAAACAAGAGAATAACAGCAGATATTAATACACTTCTCTTTTTTTGACTAATCAATTTTTTTTCAAATGTTATTTGTTCTAGATATTTATCATGGAGGCGGCGGGAATCGAACCCGCGTCCGAAGACATTCAGCAGATAGCTTCTACATGCTTATCCTCTTCTGCAATCTCGTTCTAAAGTGTCCGAAGAGGAAGAACACATCGAACCAGACCCGATCGAACTTCGCTTGCCAGGCTCAGGACTAACCTGGATCGCTATCCTGCTCGTCGACGCTTCCCAAGCACCGCAGGAAAGAACTCGAGAAACGGCATGCCTACTTTTTAGGCAGCAACAGGCAGAGATTCTGCACTTACTTTTTTTCCACCTTTTTACGAGGTGGGTGGAACCTCGACATGCTACATCTGCCTCATTATCTCCGTCGAAACCTATACGCCCCCATATCTTAGACTTAAATTATATTTAGATAAAAAAACTTTGTCAATATTTAGATCAGGGGGGTCAGACTTTGGTAACTTTTATTATTTGTTGATTAATCAATATCCTATTCTATAATTTTTGTTATATATAATAAATGTTTTGAAAGTCCGACTCCAGAACGATAAGAAGTGGCGGGGCCGACGAGACTTGAACTCGCGACCTCCGGCGTGACAGGCCGGCGTTCTATCCAACTGAACTACGACCCCACCAATGGGATTACAATTATAATATTAAAGCCCTGCACTTTCAATATCTTTTAAAACAGAAGTTCCCGCAAAAATTAAACGATATTTTAATCTTCGTGTAGGGGCTTGATTTATCAAGCCCATCTGATATTTATTTTATTTTTAATAATTTAATAAAGCGGGTTTGATAAATCAAACCCCTACATATCCAAGATACAAAATAAAACGATTACCGCCTTACGGAGTAACAGAGGCACCGATTCAATTGGCAAAAGTATAAGCCTCTTGACAAGTCAAGGCATCACATTCTTTCTAGAGCGGCTACTCTCTCCTCGATGGGTGGATGAGTACTGAATAATTTATTAACTTTTCCCTTTATATCCTTGAGCGGGTTCACTATATAAAGATGAGCGGTCGCTTTGTTGGCTGCCTCCAAAGGCTCCTTATCTGCGGCCAGTTTCCTGAGGGCAGAAGCCAGACCTGGCGGGTAGCGCGTGAGGAAAGCCCCATTTGCATCAGCCAGAAATTCTCTTTTGCGGGAAACAGCTAATCGGATAAGCTGAGCAATAAGAGGAGAAAGCACTGCCAGCACAAGTCCCACTACAATAATGACTGCAGCAGCGTTCCCGCTTCCTTTGCTGCTCCTTTTTCTTCTTCCACCCCAGAGGAAACTCCTGAGGATCCAATCGCTGAGGAGAGCGACGACCCCAACCATGACTACGGCCAGAGTCTGAACAAGAACATCATAATTCTTGATGTGTGACATCTCATGGGCAATCACACCTTCCAGTTCTACACGATTTAATTTTTCAAGCAAACCTTTGGTGACCACGATGACAGAAGTTTTTGGGTTGCGGCCTGAAGCAAAAGCATTAGGCGCCGTATCATCGATTATGTAACAGCGCGGCTTGGGCAATCCCGCAGCTATAGCCAATCCCTCGACCACATTATAAAGATAAGGATAATCCCTCTTCTTTACTGGTTTAGCCCTGCTTATCGCCAGGACGATTTTATCGCTTGAATAATAGCTACCAAAGGTCATGGCAATGGCTATGAAGGCAGCTATGACCAAACCCTGAGGACCCCAATCCGTCAGCTCTCCAAAAATCCAGGCCAAAAGAAAAATCAAACAGAGAAAAAACAGGATGAGGAAAAATGATTTCCACTTATTGCGGGCGATTTGTTCATACATTTAGGCTTCAACCTATTTCTTAGTTAGAAAATAGTCAAATTTGTAGGGGCTTGATTCATCTAGTGTAGGTGTTTGATTTATCAAACACACCTTATCCTGAACCTGAGGAAAGTATAGCAGAAATTTATTTTCATAGCTCGTGGGTGATATCCACATTACGGGCAATTATTTAGAAAAATACTTGGACTAAAACTTCACCTTAACAGGTTCTCTGGCTTCAGCTTCTTCAATCTCAAAGTATTCTTTTTCTTTGAAGTTAAACATACTGGCAATAATGTTGGAGGGGAAAACCTGTTGTTTGAGGATAAATTTCATCACAGAATCATTATAGAATTGTCGGGCATAAGCGATTTTCCCTTCTGTTCCTGCCAGCTCTTCCTGAAGCATCAGAAAATTCTGGTTGGCCTTGAGCTCAGGATAATTCTCAACCACAGCAAAAAGTGACTTCAAAGCACCGGTCAGCATATTTTCAGCTTCCCCTTGTTCTTTAACCGTTCCCGCATTTATGGCTTTGGAACGCGCTTCAGTGACCTTCTCGAAGACCTCTCTTTCATGTTTGGCATAGCCTTTTACTGTCTCCACCAGGTTCGGAATAAGGTCATATCTTCGCCTTAGCTGAACATCCACCTGGGCCCATGCATTATCACTCCGATTTCTCAAGGTCACCA
>Ga0209978_10000191_pt1 | contig 20449 bp, 20 predicted proteins | sample BentaG_FD_182805 | JGI IMG/M metagenome (GOLD analysis project Ga0209978, IMG submission 182805) | Deep subsurface microbial communities from South Atlantic Ocean to uncover new lineages of life (NeLLi) - Benguela_00093 metaG (SPAdes)... | ecosystem: Environmental > Aquatic > Marine > Oceanic >... | reverse complement strand
GTGCCAGATAAGCTTTACTACCACAAGGAGCATATGTGGGTAAGAGTGGAAGGTGACGAGGCAGTTGTCGGTTTGAATGATTTCTCCCAGAAGCTAGCTGGCGAGATAAGCTACATGGAAATGCCTGAAGAGGGAGACGAAGTCAAGCAGGACGAAGCCGTGGGCTCTTATGAGACGGGCAAGTGGTTGGGTAAGCTCTATGCGCCGGTCTCCGGAGAAATAACCGCTATGAATGAGGAGGTCGAGGATGAGCCTACCCTGGTGAATAAGGACCCTTATGGAGAAGGGTGGCTATTTAAAATCAAGATGAGCGACTCTTCCCAGGTCAAGAGTCTCATGCAAGGGGAAGATGCCCTTAAGTGGCTAAGAGAGGAAATAGCAAAACATCCCAAGAAGGGAAGCTAAACATATACCTGTCTATTTTTGAGATAGGAGAGCTTCAGGAGGAAAACGGAGTCGGGTCGCCCCCTTTTGAGCGGGGAGGACCCGTGAGAGCACTGAAACGGGGGAATGGTCTTATGAGGATCATAATTCAGACCAAGGATGTGAGAGGGCCTTTCTTGGCTAAGGTCGGTGAGCTATCTGGCCAAAACATCTATGCCTGCTATCAGTGTGGCAAATGCGCCGCCGGTTGCCCTAGCATCTCGGAAATGGATATTCTACCCAGTCAGATTCCTCGTTTAGTCCAGCTGGGCCAGGAGGAAGAGGTCCTGAAGTCCAAGACCATCTGGCTTTGTGCTTCCTGTTTTACCTGTGAGACTCGCTGTCCCAAAGGTGTGGATCTGGCCAAGATTATGGAAGCTCTGAGAGTTATGGTTCTAAGGAAGAATGTGGATCAGGTGAGCCCCTTAGAGATTCCTCGGTCAATTCTGGGGGAGCTTCCACAGATAGCTTTGGTCAGCGGCTTTCGTAAATTCACCTCCTAGTTTCCGGAGGAGAGAATGAAAATCCCTTATTTCCCGGGTTGCACTCTGAAGACCACGGCCAGGAATTTTGAGGACTCTGCCCTGGCCTCCCTCAAGGTCCTGGGGGTGGATTTGGTGGAGCTTTCCCGCTGGAACTGCTGCGGGACTGTATATTCTTTAGCCACCGATGATTTGATGCATCATCTAGCTCCGGTGAGGGACCTTATCCGGGTAAAAGAGGAGGGAGCGAGCAGGGTAGTTACTCTTTGTTCTATGTGCTATAACACCCTGAAACAGGCGAATGAACTGGTCAAGGTCGATTCTGAGAAATTGGACAAAATCAATCAGTTCATGTATCGGGAAGAGGTAGACTACGATGGCAGCGTCGAGGTTACCCACCTCATAGAGATTCTAAGAGATGAGGTTGGATGGGAGGTCTTGAAGAAAAAAGTCACGCGGCCCCTTGAAGGAATACGACTTGCTCCATATTACGGCTGTCTTTTGGTGCGTCCTACCGCAGTGGCTCTGGATGATGCAGAACAGCCGCATCTGTTGGAAGAACTCCTCGAAGCTCTGGGAGCCGAAGTAATCGATTATCCCTATAAGACTGAGTGTTGCGGATCTTATCACACCATTACCAATGTTGGTTTGGTGATGGAAAGAACTTATACCATTCTTACCTCTGCCTTCCAGCACGGAGCTGAAGCTGTGGTGGTCAGCTGTCCCCTGTGCGATTTCAACTTAGATTCTCGACAGAAAAACGTTCAGGACAAATTCAGCGGCTTTGAGAGAATTCCTGTGTTCTACTTCACTCAACTTCTGAGTGTTGCCCTCGGACTCGATGTCGAGACATGCCATTTTGACCTCCATTTTGTAGATCCTCGTCCACTTCTCGAGGATAGGATCCAAATCTGCGGAAAAAAGTCATGATGACAGTTGCATCTTTCATTGGAGAGCAAAATGTTGCCCTGGTGGTAGGTGTCAAGGTCCCTTCAGGAACCTCAAAAGGCCTAAGTCAGATTGGGGGTTGTGAACATGAACAAAGATAGAATATCTTCTAGTCCTAACAGAGGGGCGACCCAGGCAAAACTCATTCCTGTCTATATTATGGGTAAGAGGTACCAGGTACCTGAGGACCTCACTATTATGACGGCCATGGAGTACGCAGGATATCAACTCAAACGAGGAGCAGGGTGCAGAGAGGGTTTTTGTGGTGCGTGCGTTACTGTGTATCGCAGCGCTGATGACTACAAGCTAAAAGCAGGTCTTGCCTGTCAAACCGTGGTTGAGCCTGAAATATATGTCGCTCAAATCCCCTTTACCCCAGCCAATAAGCCCATATACGATATTAAGGAACTTCAGCCCTCGATTTCCGCCATACAGAGCATTTATCCAGAAGTCATGAGGTGTCTTTCCTGCAATAGCTGCACCAAGGTCTGCCCTCAGAATATAGAGGTTATGGACTATATTCAAGCAGCTATTCGCGGTGACATAGCTAAGCTAGCGGATCTTTCCTTTGACTGCATTATGTGTGGTATTTGTGCTATGCGCTGTCCGGCAGAGATCGTACAGTACAATATGGCTCTCCTGGGGCGCAGGTTATACGGAAAGTATCTCAGCAAAAAGGGCCCTTATCTCGAAAAACGGGTAGAGGAAATCAAAGAGGGCAAATATGAGCAAGGGATGCAGGAGCTTATGAGAGCGGACAGGGAAACTCTAAGCAGGCGTTACGACCAGAGGGATATTGAATCAGGATAACTGAGATAACGTACCTTCACGAGAAATAGGACTATGTACCCAGATTATATGAGAGAATCGTTAAAGAAGGTAGAGAGGACCAGGCCGGCCAGGCTCAAGATTGCAAGATCCGGTGAGAAGATATTCCCCCTCATGAGTGCCAAAGAAAGGGAAGAGGTTCTGAAAGACTTTCACCCCGACTATAAACCTGATTCGTTGAGAGAGATAAGGGTTGGAGCAAACAAAGGAGAAAAAATTACCTCTGAGGTAGCTAACCTTCTGGAGTCGCATTCCCGTATTAATCCTGACGATTTCGATCTTTCCAGAATAGATTACGATACCGATGTCTTGGTGATAGGAGGTGGGGGAGCAGGGGCAGCTGCGGCACTTCTAACTAGGGAAAACGGGGCAAGGCTCATAATGGCTACCAAACTCAGGATGGGCGATGCCAATTCCATGATGTCCCAGGGAGGGATTCAGGCGGCTGTGAATCCTAACGATTCCCCCCTGACTCATTATCTGGACGCGATGGGTGGCGGGCACTTTGACAATAAACCAGAACTGGTGAGAGCACTGACTACGGATGCGCCGGGAGTAATAAGGTGGCTGGAGGATCTGGGGGTTATGTTTGACAGGGACCCTGATGGCAATATGGTAACCAAACTGGGAGGAGGGACCTCCCGCAAGAGGATGCACTCGGCCAGAGACTACACCGGGGCTGCCATTATGAGGGTCTTAAGAGACGAGGTGAGGAATCATCCAGAGGATATCCAGGTAATAGAATTTTGTCCTGCCGTGGAACTTCTCATGGATGACAAGGGTCAAGTTGCAGGGGCCCTTCTCTACAATCTTGAAACAGAGGAATACGAAATTGTTCGAGCAAAATCCACTATCATTGCTACTGGCGGCTATGGGAGGCTTCATATAAGAGATTTTGCCACCACTAACCATTATGGGGCAACTGCTGACGGGTTGGTTCTCGGTTACCGGGCTGGTGCTAATCTTCTCTATATGGACGCGGTCCAGTATCACCCCACAGGAGCTGTCTATCCTGAGCAAATCATGGGTTTCCTGATCACCGAAAAGGTGAGAGGCTTGGGAGGCCAGCCTGTAAACAAACATGGCCAGCTCTTTGTCTTTCCTCTTGAACCCAGAGATGTGGAAACTGCCTCTTTCATCAGAGAATGCACGGAAAGAGATAATGGTATAAAGACCCCAACGGGCAAGGTGGGGGTCTGGTTGGATTCCCCTTTGATCGAGGCTATCAGTGGGGAGGGAACTATTCGGCGGGATCTACCCGCCATGTACCGCCAGTACGATAGATTCGAGATTGATATTACCAGGGAACCTATGCTGGTTTTTCCAACCCTCCACTATCAGAACGGGGGCTTGGAGATAAATGATAAGTGCGAGACCAAGTTAAAAGGCCTCTACGTAGCTGGGGAGGCCTCTGGTGGAGTCCACGGGAGAAACCGACTGATGGGCAACTCGGTTTTGGACTACAATGTCTTTGGACGCAGAGCCGGTATCAAGGCTGCCGTGGGTGCCAGAAAAGTCAAATTGGGAAAGCTCACTCTGGACCACGTGAGAAGATATGAGAAGGCGCTGAAGGAAGCCGGAATTCGTACTTCTCGCATCTCTCCCATTCTCCTGCCAGATTATACTCGGCCCGAGACCAAATCTCGTCAGCTCACCGCCCATTATGAGGGAACGCTAAGGTAGGGGAGTAGAAATTAGGAGGACAAGATGGCTCCCGAGGGAAAAGCTCTGGTCCATAGTGTTTTGGTAATAGGTGGGGGTGTAGCAGGTTTAGAGGCGGCCAGAAATCTGGCATACGCTAATCATGAAACATATCTAATAGAAAAAAAACCAGTCTTAGGGGGGATGGTTCGCCGGCTTAATCAACTATATCCGGAAGGCATGCCAAATTCTCACACTCTAGAGCCTTTAATAGAAGAAGTTAGAAAGCTGGGCAAAGTGGAGATAATGACAGATACAGAACTTATGAGCGTAGGAGGAGATCCGGGCAATTATCAAGTGAAGTTGAGGCAAGGGCGGAAAGTAAAAGATCTGGCAGCAGGGGCCATAATTGTGGCAACCGGACTGAAAGAATATGATGTGGGAAGGATTACTCCCTACGGGTATGGGAGATATGAGAGAGTCTTAACCCCCATAGAATTTGAAGAGAAACTGTCCAATGGGGAAATAGAGCCTGAGGCATTGAGGAGCGTGGTGGTCATAAATTGTGCCGGATCCAGAGATAGAAACCATCTCCCATACTGTTCCAGAGTATGCTGTCTTATTGGGCTAAAGGAGGCAAAGTTTGTCAAGGATAGAAATGCAGGTACGGAAGTATATGTGTGCCATATGGATATACGAAGTTACGGCAGCCTTGACAGCTTCTATAACACTCTAAAGGACGTATATAAGGTAAATTTCATACAAGGCAGACCTTCAGAGGTTCAGGAGAAAAATGGGAACCTCTCCGTTGTTGTAGAAGATGCGGTTCTTGGGGAGATTCTAAACATCCCATCTGATTACATAGTTTTGAACCATGGCTACGTTGCTGACGAAGATACTCTCTCCAAACTGAAGATTCCATTAGACTCCGGCGACAAGGGAGAATTCCCTACTACGTACTGCAATGCCACTCTTTCCATAGATTCAAATCCCAGAGGGATATTTGTCTGTGGGTGTGCAGCCTACCCTAAGAATATGCCAGAAACTCTGGTGGAAGCGAGAAGTGCTGTCCTTTCTGTCATCAATACCCTGAGGGACATCTCTCTGAAAACCGCGGTTCCCACCATAGATTCTGATGTCTGTGCCCAAGTGAAGTGTAAACTCTGTTTGTCTGTCTGCCCCTACGATGCAATAGTAGAGGAAGACGACAAGATAAAGATCATACCTTCCGTTTGCATGGGATGTGGTATATGTACAGCTACCTGTGCCTCGGGTGCCAATCAGTTAGAGGGCTTTTCTGATACTGAGCTCTGTGAAGAGGTTGAGAGAGTGGTTGAGGAGGATGATACGGTTGCCTTTCTCTGCCAGTGGAGTGCCTATCCTCTCTGTAAGGAGGGGGAAGGAAGCAACCTCAAGAAGGTCAAATTCATCAAGCTTCCCTGTTCAGGTAGAGCTAGTCTAGGATTGATCGCCAAAGTTTTCTCGTACCGTCCCAGAAATGTTCTGGTAGCTGGCTGCTATCCAGATGCGTGTCATTACAACAGGGGTAATTTTGTGGCAAGAAGAAGAATCTTTGCTATGAAGTCACTTCTTGAGCAGTTTGGTATCTCTTCTGACAGGCTGAGAATAGAGTGGATAGGAAAACACGAGGCAAGGAAGCTTAAAGCAGTTCTGAAGGAGATGAGGGAGGAGCAGGTCAAATGAGCGAAAAGATTACTCTGGCCCTAAAGAGGGGAGCGAGCTGTGTGGGTTGTGACGTGGCCCTACTCAATCTGTCTGAAAAGTTTTTTGAGCTTTTGAAGATAGCGGATATTGTCTTTGCCCCTACTCTTTTGGATGTTAAATACAAGGATTTAGAGGCTATGCCGGACAGTTCTATAACTATAGGATTATACCATGGTGCCGTGAGGAATTCTGAAAATGAAGAACTTGCGCACATAATGAGGAAGAAGAGCCAGATTCTCATAGCTTATGGTGCCTGTGCCTATATGGGTGGTATACCTGGTCTTGCCAACGTATCAAACAGGGATGGAATATTCAATACCGTGTACAAGGAGACGCCTTCTACCGATAATCCTCAGAACATAAGACCCGAGATAGAATGGAGGGACGAGGATGATCACCTACTGACTCTTCCAGAGTTTTATGATGAAGTGAAGTCTCTCGGCGATGTGGTAGAAGTGGACTACTATGTACCTGCCTGTCCACCCACCTACGATATGAACATCGAGATACTTACTCTTGCTAAAAACTTCCTGAAGAGAAAGGCACCACTGCCCCCAAAAGGGACAGTGATAGCTTCTGAGAAGGCTTTGTGTGATGAATGCAAGAGAGAAAAGAAAGAGGGAAAGATGTCTATGGAGAGGATTAGATACCTCTCAGAGATTGAACCCGATCCCGATAAGTGTTTCTTGGAGCAGGGTATTCTCTGTCTCGGTCCCGCTACAAGAGCGGGGTGTGGTACACCCTGCATTGAAGCAAATATGCCCTGCAGAGGGTGTATGGGGCCCACAGCTCTGGTAGCGGAGCAGGGAGCCTCTATGCTCTCAGCTATCGCTTCCCTTCTTGGGATCGAGGCTAAGGAGGGTGAACAGGTCCAGGAAAACATAGAGAAGCTCGTCTCCCAGATAAAAGATCCCTTAGGATACTTCTACAGATTCTCACTCCCCAAATCTTTCTTGGGAAAACTGGCAAGGGACAAGGAGAAAAGATGTTAAAAGGCGAGAGGGTAATAGAGATCAAGCCTGTAACAAGGCTGGAAGGACATGCAAAGATTGAGATCTTCCTGGACGACAGGGGGAACGTTGAGGATGCTTATTTTCAAATAGTAGAACTTAGAGGATTTGAGGAGTTTTGCAAGGGAAGGCCCGTTGAGGAGATGCCTCGGCTGACCACCAGGCTCTGTGGTGTCTGTCCCTGGGCACACCATATAGCATCGAGCAAGGCTGTGGACGATGTCTTTGATGTAGAGCCTCCTCCCGCCGGGAAGAAGCTTAGAGAATTAGGCTACTGTGCCCATTTTCTGGAATCTCACCTTGAGCACATCTATGCCCTGGGCTTTGCGCCCGACTTCCTTGTTGGCCCTAAGAGTGCCGCGAAAAAGAGAAACATATTCGGAGTCATAGAGAAAGTGGGGGCGAAGATAGGCAAAGAGGTAATAAAGAACAGAGCCTATGCGGTTAAGATTGAGGAGATGCTGGGTGGCAAGTCCACTCACCCTGTTTATGGCGTGCCGGGAGGGGTGTCTCACTCCCTCAAAGAGGAGGATAGAAAAGATATCCTGAGTATGGGAGAAGCTCTTGTTGAGTTTTGCCTTTTCACTCTCAAAGTGGTGGATGACTATGTTCTGAAGAACAGAGAGTATCTGGATCTCATTCTGGACAAAGACATGTATTATCACGAGACCTATTATATTGGGCTGGTCGATGAGAGGAACAGAGTAAATTTCTATGAAGGAGAGCACAGGGTAGTGGACCCGGGGGGACGGGAATTTACTAGGTTCAAAGCGAAGGATTATCTAAAACACATAAGAGAACATGTTGAACCCTGGACCTATCTAAAGTTTCCCTACTTGAAGAATGTCGGATGGAAGGGGATAGTGGAAGGACCGGATAGCGGAATCGTAAGAGCAGCTCCCTTGGCGAGACTTAATGTTGCAGACGGCATGGCCACACCCAGAGCGCAGGAAGCCTATGAGAAGTTTTTTGATGCTCTTGGAGGCAAACCTGTTCACTATACTCTCACCTTCCACTGGGCTAGGGCAGTGGAGGCACTTTATGCCGCAGAAAGGATTGTAGAGTTGGCGAAGGACCCTGAGATAACGGACGTGAAGGTGAGAGAGATCCCCACGGGAATCAAGGGGGAAGGAGTCGCGGCTATTGCAGCCCCAAGAGGAAGCCTGATACACCATTATGTTGCGGACAAGAATGGTCTGATAGAGAAAGTCAATCTCATTGTGGCTACAGCCTTCAACTACGGTGGAATGTGCCTTTCAATAAAGAAAGCAGCAAAGGCTCTCATAAAGGAATTTAACGTTGATGAAGGCATACTTAACATGGTGGAGATGGCGTTTCGTGCCTACGATCCTTGTTTTTCTTGTGCAACTCACTTTCTTCCTGGCCAGATGCCTATGGAGATTGATATCATCACATGCGGTGGCAAGCTATACAAGAGACTGCAAAGAGGGACGCCATGAAGAAGACCCTTTTCCTTGGTCTAGGGAATCCCATCCTCTCCGACGACGCTGTTGGGATTAGAGTAGTCCAAGAGATAGAGAAGATGCTGGGGGACAGAGATGGAATATGCTTCGCAAGAGAAAGCGTAGACGGCTTGCGTCTCCTGGATGTGATTAGGGGTTATGATAGGCTGATAATTGTGGATGCCATAAGAACGAGAGATAGGCCGGGCAGTCTATATGAACTCTCAATAGGGGAGCTCGAGAAAACTATCCATCTTACCTGTGTCCATTCCATAAACTTTGCCACCGCGCTAAGGATGGCAAAGGAAGCGGGCGAGAAGATACCCGAAGAGATGTCCATTTATGGAGTAGGGGTAAGGAGTGTTCGGGAGTTCAAAGAGAGGATGAGTCCAGAGGTGGAAAGATCTGTCCCGGGGATCGCCAGGAGGGTAGTGAAGAAAGAAATGGGAGAAAGGGATGATCGATGTGTCAAAACTCGATCCAAATTTTAAGTATGAGATAACGAAGGAGCCTGGTGGAGAGCACATCACCCGTTGTTTCGCCTGTGGTACATGCAGTGCAACTTGTCCAGTTCGAGGAATAAACGAGGAGTACAATCCTCGAAGGATCATCCGCATGGCTATCTTGGGTATGAGGCAAGAAGTCCTCACCAGTGATTTTATCTGGCTCTGCGCCAGTTGCTACAGTTGTGAGGAGAAATGTCCTCAGGATGTGAGAATCGCTCATCTTATGAACGCTATCAAGAACATCGCCGTGAGGCAGGGTCACATCCACCCCTCTTTTAGGGCTCAACTTGAGGTTCTCTTCGCCCACGGAAGACTCTATGAGATTACCGAATTTGATAACAAGAAAAGAGTGAAATGGGGTCTGCCCGAGATAAGGGAAAACGTTGAAGGGATTCGCAAGCTCTTTCGAAAAACCGGGATGGAAAAGCTGGTGAAGGACGAGGGGGGAGCCGAATGAAGTATGCTCTATTCTTGGGGTGTACGGTGCCGGTAAGGGCTCTGAACTATGAGCTTGCTGCCAGGAAAGTAGGGGAGAAGCTGGGCTTAGAGTTTCTGGATATACCAGAATTCAGCTGCTGTGGTTTTCCAGTTAAATCGGTGGATAGAATGACGTTCATGTTAATGGCGGCCGAGAATTTGAGTTTGGCAGAGGAGGCTAATTTAGATATATGTACGCTTTGCAGCGCCTGTTCCTCGGTACTCACTGAGGTAGACAAACAGCTCAAGGAGAATCGAGCTCTTCCAAGTCGGATAAACGAGGATCTCTCTGTCACCAATAGGAAATACCACGGGAAGATCCATGTGAAGCACTTTGTGAGAATTCTGCACGAAGATGTAGGATTAGCGAAGATCAAGGAGATGGTAAAACGCCCCCTTTCGGAGTTCAACTTTACCGCCCACTATGGCTGTCATTACCTCAAGCCCTCCGAAGTGTATGGTAAGTTCGACGAGCCCGAGAATCCTCGTACTCTTGATGAGCTTATCCGGGTGACGGGGGCCCAATCTATTCCCTACGAGGACAAAAATGAGTGCTGCGGTGGGGGCGTTCTGGGAGTAGAGGAAGCGACGGCTTTGAAGATAGCAGCCCTAAAGCTCGATCATATCAAGGCTAGCGGAGCCGATGCTCTTGTTCTTATTTGCCCTTTCTGCAACATCATGTATGAGGGGAATCAGAAGAAAATAGAAAAACAGTCAGAGACTGAATTTAATCTGCCTGTTCTTTATTATCCCCAGGTTCTTGGTCTTGCTCTGGGAATTCCTCCGGATGAGCTGGGATTTCGCATGAACCGGGTTAAGCCCCGGGAAATTCTGAGTAGGCTCGGCTAGTGCTTCTTTGAGTGAGTTTTCCTCAAGGAGAAAGATTCAATTCTCTCTGATAGGGCACTGGGGCTGACTTTTCAGACTGAGAAGGAGACCGGCATGAAGGAAACAGAGTTACCCGGCATGGTGAAGGTCCGGCAGATATTTGAGGCTCCGAGTTTGGACAATGTTGCTCGGGAACTAAAAGAAGGGATCGCCAGATCAGGACTTAAAGAAAGGTTGAAAGCTAATGATGAGGTGGCGGTAACCGCTGGGAGTAGAGGCATAGCCAACATTGCCCAGATTACTGCCACCATAGTGGAGGAGCTCAAGAAACTGGGAGCTCGTCCCTTCATAGTTCCTGCCATGGGATCCCATGGGGGAGCTACCGCTGAAGGACAAATTGAAGTTCTGGCCAGTTATGGGATTACCGAGGATTCGGTGGGAGCCCCAATTCGCTCTTCTATGGAGGTAGTAAAGGTCGGAGAGATAAAGGATCACGTTCCTGTCTTCATGGACAAGATGGCCCTCGGGAGTGATGCTATTGTTGTAGTCAATCGTATTAAGCCCCACACTTCCTTTAGAGGTCCATTTGAGTCGGGTCTGATGAAAATGTTGGCCATTGGACTGGGTAAGCACGAAGGAGCCTCCCTGGTTCACTCTTTTGGCTCCAAGGGCCTAAGAGAAATGATTCCGGAGGCAGCCAGAGTTATGATGAGGGAAGCTAATTTTGTCCTGGGGGTTGGCATACTGGAAAACGCGTACGATGAGACCGCTAGAATCGTAGTTCTTGATCCAGAGGAGTTTGAAGAAGAGGAGCCGCATCTGTTGGAGGAAGCGCGGGATCTTATGCCCCATCTTCCTTTTGATGATATAGACATCCTCATTGTGGATGAGATAGGGAAGAATATCAGTGGCACCGGTATGGATACCAATATTATTGGTCGCCTCTTGATAAGAGGGGAGAAGGAATTCAAGAAGCCCGAAATCAATAAGATCATCGTTTTTGATGTAACTCCTTCCTCCCACGGGAACGCCATGGGGGTGGGGCTGGCCGATATTACCACTAGAAAGCTGGTTAACAAAATTGACTATCACGCTATGTATACCAATGTCTTAACCTCGGGTTTTCTAAATCGTGCCTTTGTTCCCCTCACCTGCGAGACGGACAAAGAGGCCATAACTACAGCCATAGGCACTTTTAAGGGAAAGGATCCGGACAGGGTTAGGGTAATGAGGATAAAGAATACTCTCCAGATAGAGAAATTGTATATTTCGGAGTCTCTGCTCCAAGAGGCTCGAACCAGGGATGATATCCAGATCCTGGGTGAAATGAAACCAATGAAATTTGATACCCAGGGGCACCTGGTAGGAGGAGACTATGCTTGAAGAGCTGCGTGCTGTGGTGGGGGATGAGAATGTCTCCGATGATGCGGCGGACCGGTATGTCTATGGCTCGGATGCCTCAATGCATCAGAGTTCCCCTTCAGTAGTGGTGAGGCCCGCGAGTGCGGGCGAGATTCAGAAAATCTTGAGATTTGCCAACGGAAGAAAGATCCCTGTGGTGCCTAGAGGTGCAGGGACGGGCGAATCAGGAAGCGCTGTTCCCATAGATGGAGGAATTGTGCTGGATCTCAAGCGCATGGACAGAATACTGGAAGTCCGGCCCGAAGACATGTTCTGCCGAGTGGAGCCCGGAGTAGTCAATGACGAGCTGAATCGGCAGCTGAAACCTTATGGATTCTTCTTTCCTCCAACACCGGCAAGCGGAAAGGTGTGCACCATAGGTGGGATGATTGCCAACAATGCTTCGGGAATGAGAGCTATGAAGTACGGAGCCACCCGGGATGCCGTCTTGGGCCTAAAGGTGGTCTTAGCCAATGGAGACCTGGTGGCCATGGGCAGTGCCACTATCATTCAAGCTTCGGGTTACCAACTGGAAAGATTGATGGTGGGAAGTGAAGGGACCCTGGGAGTTATTGTGGAAGCCACCCTCCGTGTGAGACCCCTGCCCGAAGAAAGAACCGTGGGAAGGGCTGTATTCTATGAGCTGACTCAGGCAGGAGACGCTATCTCCAAAATAGTTGCAACAGGGATCGTCCCCTCGGCCCTGGAACTTATGGACGAGGTAGCCATTAAGTCAGTTAATAAGGCTCTGGGGGCCGGTCTTCCCGAAGTGGAAGCTCTGATCTTATTTGAGTGCGATGGAGTCAAAGCTAGTTTCCATCACGAGATAAAGAAGATAAAAAGAATCTTGGAGGAATGTGGTGCTTTTGACATCGTTATTAGTGACGATCCTCAGGAAATGGAGAAGCTCTGGGAGGTAAGATCTTCCGTTTTTCCCGCCACCAGTATGTACAAGGAGAACCGCATCCGCGCAACTTTAGCCGAGGATGTCACCGCTCCTGTCTCCAGGCTCCGAGAGCTAGTGGAAGGGATTCACCAGATTGCCAGGGACAACGATCTGCTCATTGGGACTTATGGACATGCTGGTGAGGGGCTTATTCACACTGCCTTCCTTGTTGATCCCAGGCTGCCTGACGAGTGGGATAGGACCCGCAAGGCTGTGGACGAGGTCTTCGCTCTAGTGCACCACCTGGGGGGAACTACCTCGGGAGAACACGGCATAGGAATTTCCAAAGCTCCTTACTTTAAGAAGGAGAGGAAGGACCTTCTGGAGCTCATGAGGGGAATCAAGAAGGTCTTCGACCCTAATAACATCCTCAATCCTCACAAACTGATGGATGCTCCAGAAGATTTCTTCACTGCTACCAAACTGAGATATCCTATCAAGGAGAGAAGATGAAGACCAAAGCGCTCGAGAGTTGGGAAAGGGATATGCTTCGCTGCATCAGGTGTGCCTACTGTTTTGTAGACTGCCCGATCCTCACCGAATTGGGTTGGGAGTCGGCAGGAGCAAGATCCAAAGTGATTCTCTCCTACGGCCTGAAGGAGGATGAGATAGAATGTAATCAGCTCATCAAAGATAGGCTATTCCAGTGCTGTCTTTGTGCTCAGTGTGAGATGAATTGCCCGGCCAAGGTTGAAGTGGGTGGCGTGGTGAGGGCGGCCCGGAAGGACTTGGTAGAAGCAGGACACTATTTCGAAGCTCATAGAATGATGAGGGAAATGGTAAAGAAAACCGGCAATGTCTACGGAGAGGAAAAAAAGGACTTCCATTATCCAAAGGTGGGTGCGGAGTTTGCTTTGTTCGTAGGGTGTGTAGGCAAACATCGGGAAGAGGAAAGTCTGAAGAAGACTGTCGCGCTTCTCAAGAAATTGGGGGTCTCCTTTACCACCATTGACGAAGTCTGCTGTGGGGGAGTATTTGGTGATGTGGGTTTTCAGGCAGGCCCCGAAGATGCCGAGCATATCAAAGAGGAGGTAAAGAAAGCTAAGGTCAAAAAGCTCCTCACTACCTGTCCCATGTGTTACCGCACCTTCAAGGAGGATCCACGATTCGAAGGCTTAGGGGCCGAGGTTTTCCATATTACTGAGCTTTTGGAGAAGCTCGACCTACCTGCCAAGACAAACAGGAAGATAACCTATCATGACCCCTGCGATTTGGGAAGACACAGCGATCTCTACGACGTTCCGAGAAATGTGATAAGGAAGTTTGCCCCTGACTTTCAAGAGATGTCCAAAAATCGTGAGAATGCTCATTGCTGTGGTGCGGGAGGTGGGGTAAGGGGGTCTTTTACTCGGCTTTCTATTGATATGGCCAAAAAGAGACTCCAGGAGGCCATAGACACGGGAGCGGAAGTTCTTCTCACCGAGTGCGCTTCCTGCCTCCATAATCTCAAGAACGCTAGAAAGAGAAAACAGAAAATTCAAATCTACAATATTTCGGAGTACCTTTCCCTGCTTATGGATGGAGAGATGGGATGAGGATCTATGAATATCAGGCCCATGAGATTTTTTCCTCCCACGGGATCCCTGGACCCCAAATGGAGCTCACCCGTACTGCCAAAGGGGCCGAGAAGATAGCCAAAAGATTCGCACGTCCCGTAGCAGTCAAGGCCCAGGTCCTGGTGGGAGGCAGAGGGAGGGCCGGGGCAGTCAAGATAGCCCAGAGCCCGGATGAGACTCATGAAGCCGCCAGTAGGATTCTCTCCTTGCATGTTAAGGGCGAGCGGGTGAGAGAGGTACTTGTCCAGGAGGCTCTTCAGATAAAGGAGGAGTACTACTTGGGGATCACCGTGGATCGCTCCCATAGATGCCCTGTGGTAATGGCTTCCCCGTCGGGAGGAGTCGAAATAGAAGAGGTAGCAAAGCTCACGCCCCAGAGAATCTTCAAGAAGCTCATCCATCCCCTCGTCGGTTTCCAAAACTACCAGGCGAGGTTGCTGGCCTTTTCCCTGTCTCGAAACAAAGAAAGAGCCACGGGGATAGCTGATATTCTCACCAGCCTCTTCCGTATATTTGAGGAATTGGATTGCTCTTTGGCCGAGATCAATCCGCTTGTCATAACCGAAGACGAAAAGCTTTGTGCTCTGGATGCCAAGATTGTCATAGATGACAATGCTCTTTATCGCCATCCTGAGCTATCCTCGTTGGGAAACATCGAGGCCGAGGACCCCTTAGAATTCAAGGCGAGACAGCGGGGTTTAAGCTATGTGCGTCTGGACGGCGAGATCGGATGCATAGTTAATGGAGCGGGACTGGCTATGGCCACTATGGACCTGGTCAAACGGTACGGATCTGAGCCGGCGAATTTTCTGGATGTAGGAGGAGGAGCAAGTAAAGACAGAGTAAGCTCGGCTCTGGATATTGTTCTCTCTGACAGGAAAGTGAAGGCTATTCTGGTGAATATATTTGGAGGCATCACTCGATGCGATGTGGTAGCTGACGGGCTGAAAGAAGCCATCACCCGGATGAAACTAAATCTTCCCCTGGTTATTAGACTTTCCGGTACCAATGAAGACGAAGGGCGGGCCAGGCTCGCCCACACCAGGGCTATTTTGGCGGGCAGCATGGATGAAGCAGCCAGGATAGCGGTTCGAGAGGCAAAAAAGTGAGTATACTCGTTTGTTCTGATACTCGGGTAGTGGTTCAGGGAATAACGGGCAGGGAGGGAAGTTTCCATACTGCCAGGATGAAGGAATACGGAACCAAGATTGTCGCAGGCGTCACTCCTGGAAGGGAGGGGGAGAGGGTGGACGGGGTCCCTGTTTATAATACAGTCAAGAAAGCTCGCCAGGAAAGTGCGGCCAACACCTCGGTGATTTATGTTCCTCATCAGTTTGCTCCTGATGCTATTCTTGAAGCTGCAGATGCCGGGGTGGAGCTGATTGTCTGTATCACCGAAGGGATTTCCGCTCTGGACATGATTAAGGTTTGCTGTTATGTCAGTATTAGGGGCTCAAGGCTCATTGGACCTAACTCTCCAGGAGTCATATCACCGGGTAAGACAAAAGTTGGTATTATGCCGGGAGCGATTCATAAGGAAGGGTCCGTGGGAGTGGTATCAAGAAGTGGCACTCTCACCTATGAGGTGGTGCAGAATCTGAGCATGAGTGATCTTGGTCAATCGACCTGTGTAGGTATTGGAGGCGATTCCATCATTGGGTCTTCCTTCGTTGATATTCTCTCTCTTTTTGAAGAGGACTCCGAGACCCAGGCCATTGTCCTTATTGGTGAAATCGGAGGAAGGGACGAAGAGGAAGCGGCGGCCTTTATCAGGGAAAAAGTCACTAAGCCCGTAGTGGCCTTGGTTGCGGGAAGATGTGCTCCTCGGGAAAAGCGAATGGGACACGCAGGGGCTATCATATCCGGAGGGCAAGGGACGGCAGACGATAAGATAAAGGCCTTTGAGGAAGCATCTATCCCCGTAGCTGAGTCTCCCGGCGATGTTGCAGAGATTCTTCGTGCCGAGTTCAAACCGGAGGTTGGGCACTGAAGCTCTTCTTTCCCTAGAGTGGGACAAAGATCAGATTGGGCCCGGGAGGGGAAGAGATAGAATCTTTGAAAAAGAAAGGTGAGAATGAAGAGCAAGGGAACTCTCATAGAGAAAATGCACTGGCTTACCTTTGGCCCCATAAGTATCTATGAGCCTTGGTGCAAAGGCTGTGGGATATGCGTGGAATTCTGTCCCAAGGATGTTCTCGCCTTAAGAGAGGATGGCAAGCTGGTGGTCCGGGATGTGCACTCCTGCACGGAGTGTGGTCTTTGTGAGATAAGATGCCCCGATTTTGCCATTGTCATTGAAGAATGACACCTTTCTTTGTTTTTCAGTCGTTAGAGTTTTTCTGAAATTTCCATACTCTCAAGTGGTATAGGGGAAAAGCTTATGGAGAAACCGGCACTGATATCGGGGAATGAAGCTGTAGCTTATGGAGCGCTAGCAGCAGGGGTTCGTTTTTTCGCTGGATATCCTATTACTCCTTCCTCGGAAATTGCGGAGACGCTGTCTGAACTTCTGCCCAGGATGGGAGGAAAGTTCATTCAAATGGAGGATGAGCTGGCCAGTATGGGAGCCATAGTGGGAGCATCTCTGGCTGGAGTCAATTCCATGACAGCCACCAGCGGTCCCGGATTTTCCCTGATGCAGGAGAACATAGGTTTTGCTTTTATGACTGAAGTACCTTGTGTTGTAGTCAACGTACAGAGAGGCGGTCCTAGCACCGGACTTCCCACCAAGCCTTCCCAGGGGGATGTAATGCAGACCCGGTGGGGCACCCATGGCGGTTGTAACACCATAGCTCTTTGCCCCTGGTCGGTGAGAGAAACCTTTGATCTTACCATCGATTGCGTGAATCTGGCAAACTGCTATCGCCTGCCTGTGGTTCTCTTACTGGATGAGGTCATAGCTCACATGAGGGAGAAGGTAGTCCTGCCTTCTTTTGGAGGAGTGAAGAAGGTGCAGAGGAAGAAGCCCACCTGTCTGCCTCAAGAATATTTGCCCTACGAGATCACCGAAGATGGCATTCCCCCCATGGCTGACTTCGGAGAAGGCTACCGCTACCATGTCACAGGACTGACCCATGATCCAACCGGCTTTCCTACTTCCAATGCCAAAGAGATTGATCAACTGGTGCGCCGGCTCTATGGAAAGATTGAGAGATACCGGGATAAGATTACTCGAATAGAGGAAGAGTATCTGGCGGATGCCCAGATACTGGTTTTTGCCTACGGCTCGGTGTCCCGCTCCGCCATTAGCGCCGTTAAAGAGGCCAGGGCCAGGGGAATAAAAGCAGGACTCCTGAGACCTGTCTCCATTTGGCCTTTTCCTGACAAACACATCTCTCGGCTGGCAGATCAGCTAAAAGCTATTATTGTTGCGGAGATGAACCTGGGACAGATGATAGGCGAAGTAAGGAGGGCAAGCTGCGAGAGAGTAAAAATTTTGGGGGTGACGAGGGTTGACGGGGAACTTATCACACCGGATGAGATACTGACTGCTATCCAGGAGGTGAGCTAGTGGGTAGGCTGCTAAAATACTTAAGGCTGGATAAGTTTCCCACTGTCTGGTGTGCGGGCTGTGGGGTGGGAATAGTTATGGGCTGCATTATTAGAGTGGTGGATAAATTGAAGGTTAATCCAGACAAAGTGGTTATTGTATCCGGCATTGGATGCTCCAGCCGGATGCCTGGATACCTGGATTTCAATACTCTGCATACCACCCATGGCAGGGCTCTAGTTTTCGCCACGGGACTGAAATTAGCCAAGCCTTCTCTTGAGATCATTGTGGTTATGGGAGATGGAGATGCCCTGGCTATTGGAGGAAATCATCTCATTCATGCAGCCAGAAGAAATGTTGATCTTACCAGCATAATTATCAACAACTGGATATATGGCATGACCGGTGGTCAGTATTCTCCTGCCACTCCCCGGGGTGCATTCGCCACTACCGCTCCCTACGGAAATCTGGAGCCCCCTTTTGAAGTTCCTGAGCTTGTTAGGGGAAGTGGAGCCTCGTATGTGGCCAGGGGAACTGTTTATCACACCAGGCAGCTTGATAGGTTAATTGAGAGGGGTATGAGGAAAGAAGGCTTTGGGCTGGTCGAGGTCCTCAGTCCCTGTCCGGTGGGCTTCGGTCGTCGCAATCAGATGAAATCAGCGGTAGCGATGATGAGGTGGCAAAAGGATCGTGCAGTTTCGCTCAAAAGAGCGAGCAAAATGAATGAGGAGGAGCTAAAGGACAAGATCATAACTGGGGTTCTTTTTGAAAGGGAGGCTCCAGAATATACCCAGGAGTATGAGAGGCTTATGAGCAGGGTAAAGACCAGGAAAGAGATAGGGAAGAGGGAGGTACAGACAGGGATGGGGGAGGTCCATGAGGAATAGGTATGAGCTCCGCCTGTCCGGTTCAGGAGGACAGGGCTTGATCCTGGCAGGTTTAATCTTAGCTGAAGCAGCCGGGATTTATGACAATAGGAATGTAACTCAAACTCAGAGCTACGGCCCCGAAGCCAGAGGTGGTGCCTCAAAGTCAGAGGTAGTGATCAGCGAGAGCGAGATTGACTACCCTAAAGTTACCCGCCCTGATCTTCTCCTTGCTCTAACCCAGGAGGCTTATGACGAATATCACCGTGATCTTCGAGAAGATGGAATTCTCATAGTTGATTCCTTTCGCGTGAAGAGAGTTCCTTCCCCTGGAGCTTTCTCCATACCCATCACTCAGATCGCAAAAAAGGAGGTGGGGAAGGAATTGGTAACCAATATAGTTGGCCTGGGTATTATCACCGAGCTAACCGGAGCTGTTTCTCGAGAGGCTGTCAAGAGGGCTGTTTTGGACAGGGTCCCTGGAGGAACGGAAAAACTGAACATAAAAGCTCTTGAGGTTGGCTTCAGAATTGGTAGAGAAAGGAGGATGTCTCGATGAAGGGATTCTTTGGTGTACTTTTGAGGGTAAACTTAACTGATCAGAGCTACCATTCAGAGGAAATTCCCGACGAAGTTCTCAAGACCTACTTTGGAGGAAAGGGACTGGGGACCTATTTAATGCTGAAGCTCATTCCGGCGGGCGTCGACCCTTTAGGTGAAGAAAATAGACTCATTTTCGCCACCGGGAGTGCCACGGACACCAAAATTCCTGCTTCTAGTAGATACGGTGTCTTTAGCAAATCCCCCTTAACTCAGTTCTACGGCGAATCTTACTCGGGAGGAACGGTTGCTCCACAGCTCAGCAGAACCGGCTTCGACGCTATCGTCTTTGAGGGCGCTTCTAGATCTCCTGTATGGGCAGAAATCTCTCCCAACAAAGTAGTCTTTCACCCGGCCTCCCATCTCTGGGGCAAAGACACCTATTTCACTCAGGATACAGTATTGAAGGAGGCAGGGGACCCTCGGGCCCAGGTGGTAGTCATTGGGCCGGCGGGTGAGAGATTAGTCCGATTTGCCTGTATCCAGAATAACTACTGGCGCTCCGCAGGAAGATGTGGAATGGGAGCAGTAATGGGTTCTAAGAAACTCAAAGCAGTTGTCTTTTATGGAGACAAAAAAAGGGAGTTTGCTCACGAAAATCTTTTGAACCAATATATCAAGGACTTAAGGAATAGGGGGAAGGATGATCCCGGAGTGGCAGCTTATCGAAGACTGGGTACTCCTCAAATGGTGGCTGCCACCAACCGAGCCGGTGTATTTCCTACCAGATACTGGTCCAAGGGCACCTATGATGATTGGGAAAAAATAAGTGGGGAGGCTCTTCTTGAGAATCTGGAGGTGAAGCCCCATGCGTGTACTCACTGTTTCATTGCCTGTGGAAGGTTGAGCAGAGTTTTGAAGGGAAGGCATAAGGGCCTCCTCATAGAAGGCCCGGACTTCGAAACTATCTACGCTTTCGGGGGTCTTTGTTTGATTGATAGTCTCGAGGAAATAGCCTATCTTAACGATCTTTGTGATAGATTGGGAATGGATACTATCACTGCCGGCAATTTGGTAGGCTTTACTATGGAAGCTTCCCAGAGGGGTGCCGTTGACTTCAAGCTAAGCTACGGGGATGCTCAAGGTGCAGCAGAACTCGTTCAGGCCATAGCCAGGAAGGATGGCTTTGGAGCCATTCTGGCTGAAGGGATAAAGTCGGCCAGCGTAAAGCTTGAGTTAGAGGATCTGGCCATTCATGTGAAAGGGCTGGAGCCAGCTGCCTACGATCCCAGGGTCCTTAAAGGAATGGCTCTTGACTA
>Ga0209978_10000190_pt1 | contig 20506 bp, 15 predicted proteins | sample BentaG_FD_182805 | JGI IMG/M metagenome (GOLD analysis project Ga0209978, IMG submission 182805) | Deep subsurface microbial communities from South Atlantic Ocean to uncover new lineages of life (NeLLi) - Benguela_00093 metaG (SPAdes)... | ecosystem: Environmental > Aquatic > Marine > Oceanic >... | reverse complement strand
GGGCAGGCCTATAACATGGCCCCTTACTGGGTCGTTTCAAAATGGTTTATTGCCTCTCGGCCCTGAGCCTCTCGGCCATGAGCTCGAGGCCGAAGGGCGCCCCAAGCCTTAGAATCATAGGCTCCATCTATATAAACCATTTTGAAACTCCCACTGATCTAAACTATGTGGGGCATAATCCAAAAAAAAGATACCCATACCCTGGAAGAAGCTTAAAAATGAATAAGTTAGGTTTCACTATGACGCGACCGTGACTTTGCCCTGTTTTGGCTTCCATGCGGCCGTGCTCGCCAGGAGAATACCTTTTCTTATGGTCATTCTTGAAACATAAACCGCCTCATGCTCACATTCATTATCAAGCCCATGGCGGCCATAGCGGAAATGACAGACGATCCACCGTAGCTAAACAAGACCAATGGTATTCCTACGACGGGCAGCAGTCCGGTTACCATGCTGACATTTATCGTAAGGTGCCAGAAAAGCAATGCGCAAACTCCTATAACAATAAGGGTGCCAAACTTGTCTTTGCTGTTTCTGGCTATATTGAGGCACCACAGTATCAAAAATAGATAGAGGAACAAAATGACAGCCGAGCCTAAAAACCCCCACTCCTCTGCCAACACGGAAAAGGAAAAATCGGTATGCTGTTGGGGCAGAAAATGTAATCGTGTCTGGGTCCCCTTAAGAAAACCTTTCCCCCAAAAGAGCCCTGAGCCTATCGCAATCTTAGACTGGGTAACATGATAGGCGGCACCCAATGGATCCAGATCGGGTCTCAAGAATGCTATTATCCGTTTTTTCTGATATCCCTGGAGGCTGATCCAGAAGAAGGGTGCCGAAACAACAGCAGCGGACAGAAAAATCAGTATTGAATTCCAGTTTGTATTAGCAAACATAATAATCGAGAACGATATTATGAGCAGCATCAAAGCGGTTCCCAGATCAGGTTCATAGACTATCATTATGAACGGTATGGCAGTCAAGATAAGCGGCTTCAGGAGATCTCTCAACCGGTAGTTTCCCGTTCTTTCTGTCTCAGAAAAATATTTAGCAAGAACCACAATGAGAGATACCTTAACCATCTCCGAGGGCTGGACATAGAAATAACCAAAGCACAACCAGCGTTGAGAACCATGGGCAACCGTACCTATCACCGGAACAGCTGCCAGAAAAATCAGGGAGACAAAAAAGAATGGATAGGCAAGCCGACTCAAAATATGATAGTCAAAGGTTGTCATCAACAGAAGAATCAAAAATCCAACAGCGTACCAACAGATTTGCTTTACAACAATCTGGCCTCCACCCAGCGACCGAACTGAATAGGTGGCACTGTACAGATTAAAGACACCCAGTAGCCCTATAACTATCAATACAGCTAACAGTATCCAATCAAAGTTATCTATCAATCGGCGATCGATCATGTTCCTTGACTACTCCTTTTACGCCACTCCCTTCCAAGAATCCCTTTTGTCACCACTGGTATAGCATCAAGGAATGGGTTGCCGGTCCCGCCTATCTCCGGCGGGATTACTCTCATATTCCAATTGGGGCAAAGCCTCAGAGCCTCACCGCTTAAAGTAACCTGCGAGCATGTTTTTCGCGATTGGAGCTGCTACAGCCCCACCGTGACCGCTGTGCTCCACAAGAATGGCCACTGCTATTGTTGGGTTCTCAGCCGGAGCAATAGCCACAAACCATGCATGATCCCTAAACTTATAGGGAATATCTTCTTCTTTCACCGATTCCCTATCTTTTGGTAAGGCAATGACTTGGGCAGTTCCTGTCTTACCGGCTACGCCAATGCGGGGCAACCGTGCCCTCCATCCTGTCCCACGAGGCTCATTCACGACACCGAACAGGGCCTTTTTGACCAATTCCATATTCTCCTCATTGAGATCCCAATAGCCTGATATGTCAGGCTCGAACTCAAAGATTGTCTTGTTACCGTCTCCTTCTACCCGTTTGGTTACGCGGGGCACAAAAAGAATGCCGCCATTGAAAAGCGCCGAAACAAATCCCACGAGTTGAATCGGTGTTATGAGGGTAAAGCTCTGTCCTACTGCCACAGACAGTGTCTCTCCATCTTGCCATGGAACATGCCACCGTTTCAACTTCCATGCCTTATCTGGAATAAGCCCTGGTTGTTCATCTCCTATTTGAATGCCCGTCTTACAGCCAAAGCCAAGCCTCTTGGCATATCTTGCAATGGTGTCAATACCTATCTTCCGGCCCATTTTATAGAAGTACACATCGCATGATTCCACTAAGGCCCTGTGCAAATCAACAAACCCATGCCCTCCCTTTTTCCAATCGCGATATTCCCTTCCTTGAAACGTATAGCTCCCCCCACAGAAAATCTTTTCATAGGGATCAATTACCCCTTCCTCTAATCCTGCCAAGGCTACAACGATCTTGAAAATAGAGCCTGCTGGATACTGTCCTGATATTACCCGATTCTGCAATGGAAAGTAAGGATTAGAAACGAGACGCGACCATACTCTCTTATCCATCCCTTTAGCAAAGTCATTAGGGTCACATGTCGGGCTGCTTGCCATAGCGAGTATCTCGCCGCTCCGTGGATCCATGGCAACAATAGCACCAACTTTGTTGGACAGGGAGTTTTCTGCCAACATCTGAAGATCCTTGTCTATCGTCAAAAAAACATTAGCTCCTGGCTCTGCCTCCTTTTGGTAGAGCACTTTCAGTATTCGGCCAGAGGCATTGACCTCGACCTGTTGCCCGCCCCTCGTGCCATTCAGATACCTGTGCCATTTTTTCTCTATCCCACATTTTCCAACAAAATCGCCGAGTTTGTTCTTGTTATATTCCTTCCTGCCGAGTTGCTCTCTATCAATTTCCCCAAGATAACCAATGAGATGGGCAGCGAGCGTCCCGTAAATGCAGTGCCTTTGGGGCTTCACTTCGATAGTCACACCAGGCATGTTCAGAATATGAGCCTCAATTCTGGCCAGCTCATTCCTCGTAAGACCCTTTTTCAGGTAAACACATCTAAAGGGATTCCCCTGGAGGGCACCCTGTATCTTTGTCTTTGCAGCTCCACGGTCAATCTCCACGAGCCTGCATAGATCTGTTAGCAAACCATCAAGGTTGCTTATATTCTCTGGTATCACGCCAAGGATAAATGAGGGCCTATTATCCACTAACAGGTGACCATTCCTGTCGAAAATCAAACCTCTAAAGGGTATAACATCCCGCAAATCAATTCTGTTATTCTCTGATTCTGTCCTATATAGGGCACCGTGTATGATCTGTAAGAACCACAACCGTACAAACAAAACCCCAAAAACGATCAACACCAGAAAGGTTACCTTTGTCAGACGTTTCTGATATATCTCGGCTTCTACCGGATCAAAATCTGAACGCCAAACCATGATGAGCCACCTAACTATAATCAAGTGATTATTGCTTTAGCTCCGTAGATATGCTGAAAGCTTTCTATAACTCCAGGCTTTTACCCCGAGGGCAAGGCTTTTCGTCAGTTCCGAGGCTCTCCCGCTGTGCGGGATCTTTTCAGCTACTTATCCGCGTCCCGCTAGCGGGACTCCGCATTGTCCCCCGCTCCTTTGGAGCAGGAGACCTGCGGCTTCCCCCACTGATAAGTAGCGAAAAGACAGCACCCTCCCACCAGTCACTTCCGAAAAACCCCGCCCTCTTCAGGGTAAGGATTGGTAAAAAGGAGCTAAAGCAATAATCAAAATAATAATACGAAGCGAGCCTTCTAGGCATAATCTCGATCTTCTCTTCCTCGTGCCAGGTCTAGAACATAAAATATTAATGGGGTAATGAGGCTCGCTATGAGCACAGAAACAGCCACCGACATAAAACGAATCGAAGGAAGTGATTGCCCCAAAGGAAAAACGCTCATTGCAACCAGAACGAGGCACCACTTGGCCACAAGAAAAACGGCCACCAATAAAACTGCTGTTTTGATGTTGGCAAAGTCCAAAAACTGTCGACAGTTATTCATTCCGAGGATAATAGCAGAATAGGTGAAAGCAAACAAACCCAGCGGACATGAAGAAGATATGTCTGCCAACAACCCCATAAGAAAGGCAAGACAAATGGCCTTAAAGCCTTGATCCTTGGCAATGAGATATATCAAAAAGACAGGAACGAAATCGATATCAAGCCATTCGATCCCGACAAGATGGGTAATGCTTCCCCGGAGAAGGACAAAAGCACCACATGCTAACCAGATAAGAGAATAAAAAAATACATGCCTTCCTCTCCAGAGCTTTAAATAGTCCCTAGTCTCCACTCCAATATCTTGACATAATAGTAGGTTTTCGTTGAATCTCAGGGCTTCTTAAGGGGAACAGGGCCTGATCGAAAAACTATGAGAACCTCTTCCAGTTTAGAGAAATCTACGGCTGGGACTACCCGAACATCCTTGAAAAGTTTGCTACGGACATCCCTGATCTTCGTAACCGTCCCCAGATAAAGCCCTTTAGGGAAGACGCCCCCCATTCCAGAGGTTACAATAGTGTCGCCAGCTTCGATCTCACACGTTTTTATTACATAATCAAAATAACATCCGCTCGACCCTCTTCCTCGTAACGTGCCTCTTCCTCGTGATCTCTGAACCAACCCATCAACAGCACTGTTTTGGTCTGTAATCAACAATACCTGGGAATAACCAGGGCAGACAGAAACTACTCTCCCGACAACTCCTTCCGCATTAACCACCGGCATATTGATGGTTAGACCATCATGTTCCCCCTTGTCTATGGTTATAGATTTAAACAAGCCGCTCGAATCCCACCCGATCACCCGTGTGGGTAACAGCGGTTCATCGGTGTTCTGTTGAAAGTTGAGGAGTGTGTGCAGGCGCCGATTGGCCAACAATAATTCTTGGTACTTGCTATTTTCAAGCGTGAGAAGGTCTATCCGCTTTCTTAGAAGATCATTCTCTTGGCGGGTTTCGACCAAGGAAAAATAACTGCTCCAGATATCCCTTGCTATAGTTATCGTTCCCGTAAAGAATTTCTGAAACGGGGCAGTTATCTGGACCGCAATCTTCTCTGCCGGATTCCATGCTTGCCCCTTGCCAATACTGAGAGAGAGCAAGATGAGGGATAATAGAATAAAGATATAATAGACCCATTTTGGTTTGTGCTCAAAAAAAATGGTCAATGAATGTACGCCTAGATCTTTCGATTACGTTACCGTAATCTCTTTTAAGAGTGACAGATTATCTAATACCTTTCCAGCCCCTAAAACCACCGTGGTAATCGGATCGTCTGTAATGGTTATTGGCAAGCGCGTCTCCTCGCGCAGCAGGACATCGAGATTCTTCAACAGGGCCCCTCCTCCCGTTAACACAATGCCTTTGTCTACCACATCAGCAGATAGTTCCGGTGGGGTCTGCTCCAAAGCAATTCTCACTGTTTCAATAATGGTTTCTACCTTTTCATATATCGCCTTTCTAACCTCCTCCGAATCTATGGTGAGTATCTTTGGTATGCCGGTAACAAGATCCCTGCCCTTAACCTCTATACACTCCGGTTCATCTGTTGGGTACGCACTACCAACAGTGACTTTGATAAGCTCTGCTGTTTGAAGACCAATCAAAAGATTATATTTCCTTTTTATGTACTGCAGAATAGCCTCGTCCATCTTATCACCACCTACCCTTACCGAACGCGAATACACAGTGCCTGCCAATGAAATGACAGCTACTTCTGTAGTCCCTCCCCCTATATCAACTATCATATTGCTCGTGGGCTCAGTTATCGGTAGGCCTGCGCCTATAGCGGCGGCCATGGGTTCCTCAATCAAAAACACCTCACGGGCCCCAGCAGATTCTGCTGACTCCCGGACCGCTCTCTTTTCAACCTGGGTTACGCCCGATGGAACGGATATGATTATCCGGGGTCTCACCAATGATCGTCGGTTATGAACCTTTCTAATAAAATATCTGAGCATGGTCTCGGTAATATCAAAATCAGCAATAACGCCATCCGCCATAGGCCGGGTCGCAACAATATCCCCTGGCGTTCGGCCGAGCATTGTCTTAGCCTCTTTCCCTATTGCCAATATCTTGCTTCTTCCCTGATCTCTCCTTCTCACCGCTACCACCGAGGGCTCATTTAAGACTATCCCTTTGCCCTTGACATAGACCAAGGTGTTGGCCGTACCAAGATCAATGGCTAGGTCATTAGAGAATAAACCGAGCACAGGATCTAATAACATTCGGGTCTCCTTTCCAACATTAATTGCAAAACCTCGCTTACCTTAATTAATTTTCAGAGATTTATCAAATATAAAATAGCGGTTTCCCTTTTTTTAAAGGTAATCTAGAGGATTGCAGCCTTTGCACATCGGGGCAAAGAGCGACCCCTGAGAGGGTATGCAAGAGGCTCGAACTACTGTTTAGCTCTTGCCTGCCTCTTTTATCTTGACAACGATACCATGCTATGATTAAAAACATGGTAATTTCTAACGGACAGAAGGGCTTAGGTAATGAAACGAACCTTTCAGCCAAGTAACATAAAACGGTCTCGCGTACATGGTTTTCGGGCTAGAATGAGTAGCCAAGGGGGCAGGAATGTGCTCAAACGAAGGAGGGCAAAGGGCCGGAAAAGATTATCTGCTTAACACATCGAGCAGTTTTCAATAGAGATAGGGGTTCTTCCCCGTTTTCACAGTGGTAGCCTTTGCCATGGGATCATTCTCCTTTAGAAAAGAGGAAAGGATATTCAGAAGGGCAGAACTGATTGATTTGAACATCCATGGAAGACGGTATTATACAAAAAATTTTCTGGTAATCCTTAAACAGAACAGAAGGGACATAACGAGATTGGGTATAACCGCGAGCAAAAGGGTTGGAAATGCTGTAAAGAGAAACAGGACGAAGCGACTGATAAGAGAATTCTTTCGACTTAACAAACAACAGATTCCAAAAGGATACGACATATCGATTATTGCTTTAAGGGTAAACGATGCGCTGAATATCTGCACGGTACAAGAGGAGTTAGGAGATTTACTGCTAAAAAATGACAACCTTTTTTCTTAAACCTCGAACCGCGATAATAGCCCTAATCAGGCTCTATCAAATAACAGTATCACCCTTTCTGCCAACCTCTTGTCGCTTTATACCCACATGTTCTACGTATGCCTCCCTTGCGATTGCTAAATACGGTTTAACAAAAGGGGGATTCCTCGCTTTAGCAAGGATTCTTAAATGCCACCCCTTTCATCCGGGCGGCTACGCTCCCCTCAAATAAAGATCTCGTTAACCACAGGTAGAGATTTTGGTTAGTCTTTACCGTGTTGCCTGGTTATAGAGCAGGCCACATTACAGTTTTTTAGAACCAACTATTACAAAATAGTTCTTAAGGTCGGGATTTATTCATGGATAAACGAACGCTGTTGGCTTTAGCGCTTTCATTTCTTGTCTTTCTTGTCTGGTCACTGTTGTTTGGCCCAAAACCCAAAGAAACACCAACCGAAAAACAGGCCACTCCTGCCAGAGAGGAAAGCCAACCCCCTGCGAAGGAGAGGAAAAGACCTCCAGGCCCAAAACGGGAACTTATGCCAGAGGCTGAAAGAGGTTCCCCTGACATTACCGTGGAAACCGGGCTTTATGTTGCTGTTTTTTCTGGTTCTGGTCCCCAAATAAAAAGCTTTCAACTCAAAGAGTACCGATCAAAGCCTGAAAAAGACTCACCCCTAAAAGAATTAGTTCAGGTTAACAATAAAGACGGATATGGCCTAAGTCTTGGCTTCTTGGGAGAAAACATACCGAATATTGAGTGGGGTTCGTACAAGGTAAACCGACAAAATATTACTGTTAGGGCGGGTGACCAGCCTGAAAGCTTGATTTATGAGTGGGAATCACCCCAAGGAATAAGGATAAGAACAGAGTTCCTGTTTTATGCTGACAAATATGAGATAGGTCTGTCAGTAAAGGTAGCCAATAAATCGGATTATGTAATCGATGATACTCTGCTGTTTAATATAGCTCATGTGCCGCAAGAAATGAGAAGGAGTTATGGATCATTTGAGGGTATGGCACTGCTTCTTGGTAATAAACTCGAAGAGGTCAAAGAGAGTAAAATACAGGGTAAGCAATTTCTTGGCCAGATATCCTGGATTGCCTATGAAGAGCCGTATTTTATGACTGCAATAATCAGTGAGAACGACAAGAAAGCAACTGCAAAGGGTGCGGTCCTTCCAGATGGTGAGATCAGAATATCGTACATACCCTCTCCCTTCAACCTCGGAAAAAACGAGAGTACAATAAGAAATTTTACCCTTTATCTGGGTCCGCGGGATCTCTATATTTTGAAAACCTTAAACAAAAACCTTGAAAAGGCCATTAACTTTGGGTGGTTTGATATTATTGCCAAACCTCTCTTGGTTGCTCTTCGTTTTTTCAATCAATATTTGTCAAACTATGGTCTTTCGATTATCTTGCTTACCATCCTGATTAAGATACTGTTTTGGCCCCTTACCCGTAAAAGCTATCAATCCATGAAGGAGATGAGGAAACTCCAACCAATGATGGCCAAGCTTCGAGAGAAATACAAGAACAATAAGCAAGAGATGAACAAACAACTTATGGGCCTTTATAAGACCTACAAGATTAATCCCATGGGCGGTTGTCTGCCTATGTTGGTCCAGATGCCCGTTTTCTTCGCCTTTTATCGGATCTTACCTAACTCAATAGAGTTGCGGCATGCCCCCTTTGTTCTGTGGGTCAACGATCTTTCTGCACCTGAGCGGCTTTTCTCCTTTCCATTCACAATTCCTTTAATGGCTCCCCCTTATGGAATCCCTATCCTGACCCTGTTAATGGGTGCATCTATGTTTTTGCAGCAAAAAATGACACCAATGACAGGGGATCCTGCTCAGGCCAAGATGATGATGCTTCTGCCAATCGTATTTACATTCTTGTTTATAAACTTCCCATCTGGTTTGGTGCTTTACTGGTTAGTAAACAATATACTGTCAATCGCTCAGCAATCTCGGATTAATAGACAATTAGGTTAATTTTGGGAGGAAATCTTATGTCATCTATCGAAATAGAAGCCAAAACAACAGAGGAAGCCATTAAGAAGGCCTGCGACCATTTTCATGTAACTGAGGAGGAGCTTGATATTGAGGTCTTGGAAAGTAGATCTGCCGGAATCTTTGGTTTAGTTGGCAATAAGAAGGCTAAGATCAGGGTAAAGGTAAAAGGGGATAGCGCTATCGCCGTTGCCCAAGAAACCCTTACCAAGATAGTCTCACTCATGTCTATGGATACAAGGATATCCGCAGTGAGAAAGGGCGATGATGTTGTCTTAAATATTGAAGGAAATAACACCGGGATCCTCATTGGACATAAAGGGAGGACCTTGGAGGCATTAGAGTTTATTGTTAACAAAGCAGTGAATAGGGCCACCGAAACAAAGGTGCGAGTGATCGTTGACACCGAGAATTATAGGCAAAGAAAAGAGGAGTCCTTGAAGGGGTTGGCCCTTAAGATGGGTGAACAAGCCAAAAGGACAAAAAAAACGGTCACCATTAACTCGGTAAACCCACACGACCGGAGAATTATTCACCTTGCTCTAAAGGGAGACAGCCAGGTTCAAACAAAAAGCGATGGCGAAGGCCTTTTTAAGAAGGTTCATATTATTCCCAACAAAAAGAAGACTGATGAAGAAGAGAACAGTTAGTCTCGAGTTTCTTGTTTTGTTATGGATTATAAAGAGGAGACCATTGCTGCTATAGCCACGCCTATAGGCGTAGGCGGTATAGGAATCATCAGGATCAGCGGACCTGCTGCTGAAAATATTGCGCGAAAGGTTTTTCAATCAAAGCGGCCCATCAAGTCATTTGAGAGTTTCCGTCTCTACCTGGGCCATATTATCGATCCAAAATCACGCCGTCCTGTTGATGAAGTTCTTCTCTCAGTGATGCGTGCCCCCCTTTCTTATACCCGCGAAGATGTAGTAGAGATTAATTCCCACAGTGGTTATACAATCCTCTCCACTATCCTTCAAATAGTCCTTCACGTGGGTGCCAGATTAGCAAGACCTGGAGAATTCACCCTCAGGGCCTTCCTGAATGGCAGGATTGATTTAACCCAAGCCGAAGCGATCGTAGACCTGACAAATGCAAAAGGGGATATGTCAGTTACCTTGGCGGCCTGTCAGTTGGCAGGGGGGTTTGAGAAAAGAATTGGGCGAATCAGGCAGGTTATTGTTGAAATCCTTGCTCGAATAGAGGTTTCAATAGACTTCCCTGATGAGGAACCTACCGTAATAGAGAGATCCCACCTAGCAGATCAGATACATAAAGACATTCTAAAACCAATTAGAGAACTTATAGGTGCTTTCAGCCAGAGAAAGATATGGCACGAGGGGGTTACGGTAGTCATAGCAGGTCGAGTTAATGTGGGTAAATCGAGCATCCTTAACAGGCTCTTACAGGAAGAGAGGGCTATTGTTACACCGATCCCTGGAACGACCCGGGATGTCCTCGAATGCATGGTCACCATTCAGGGGCTACCTGTAAAACTCGTAGATACCGCTGGTATACGAAAGGTTAAAGGAAAAATCGAGAAAAAAAGTGTAGATTTAACAAAAACACAGCTTTCCTTATCTGATATTACCCTTCTCGTAATTGACCGAAGCAGGCCCCTTAATCAATACGATCTAGACCTGTTACAAGCGGTTGACAATAAGATCACTATAGCAGTGATCAACAAGATCGACATCCCAGCAAAACTCAGTGAGAAAAAGATTCACTCTATACAGAAGCACCTTACTACGGTTGAAGTGTCAGCTCTTACTGGGGAAGGGTTCAAGAATCTCACTCAGGCGATCGTAGAAAGGATTATAGATAAAAAAGGAGATCTCTCTCCACCGCCGATTGTTCCTAATCTAAGACATAAGATGTTATTATCTAAGGCAGCGACCTTTTTGCGAAATGCATCGACAAACATACGCCGGAACACCCCATTAGAACTCGTAGCAGCAGATCTTTTGTGGGCAAAAGATGCTATCGATGAAATAACAGGAAACAAAACCAATGAAGAAATCCTTGATACTGTCTTCAGCAACTTTTGTCTTGGTAAATAACAACTGAAGCAGTTTTTCCTCGTAAGCTGCGGCGGGCACCTACAATAAATCTATTGTAAATAAGTGTGTAATGTTCTATACTTTAATACGAATAAAGATTCATTAACTGACATCTCTAAGCCTTACTAAGATTGTCTAATTTTTGATGAAAGGAGGGTATAAGTAGAGCGTTACGGTTTGTTGGGGGGTATGGTGTTAATCACACCTGACGCGGGAAATCTACCCAAAAAGATGCGGGCAAACACGTAAACATATAATTCAAATGCAAGGAGGAGAGAGATATGGATTTTGGATTATCAGAGGAACTTCAAATGCTTAAAGATATGGTCCGGGATTTTGTAGATGAGAAGATCGCACCCTTTGCGGATGAATGGGAAGAAACACACCATTTCCCCTACGAAGAGGCTATCAAACCAATGGGTGAGTTGGGTTTTTTCGGCACGGTAATCCCTGAGGAATACGGGGGTAATAATATGGGTTGGTTGGCGGCTATTATCCTAACCGAAGAGATTGCCCGTGGCTGCAGTGCACTCAGGGTTCAGATTAACATGCAGACAACCGGGATGGCTTTCACTATTTGTCATTATGGTGACGAGGAATTAAAAAAGAAGTATGTCCCGAAACTCGTGAGTGCCGAGTATGTTGGGGCATTCGCTATGACCGAGCCCAACGCTGGATCTGATGTTATGGCAATGAAATCAACTGCAGAGGATAAAGGGGATCACTGGCTCTTAAATGGTTACAAAACCTGGATCTCTAATTCCACTTCTGCTGATGCCATTATATGTTATGCATATACCGATCGCTCTCAGGGAGGTAAAGGGCTCTCGGCTTTTGTAATAGAGCCAAAGAACTTTAATGGTGTTACCACAACCGACCTGGATAAGTTAGGGACTCACGCTACCCCAACAGGTGAAGTGATTTTAGAAAACACTAAGGTTCCAAAAGAAAACATCCTTGGTAAGCCAGGTGATGGTGTTAAGATTCTTTTTGGCTCTCTTGCTAATTCCCGTCTCTCTTGCGCAGCCGGAGGTGTCGGTCTAGCACAAGCCTGTCTAGAAGCCATAACGAAATATGCCATGGAACGGGAACAATTTGGTCAGCCAATCGGGAAGTTTCAGATGAACCAAGACATGGTTGCACAGCTGGTCGCCGAGATCGAGGCGGCAAGGCTGTCTTGCTATAAGGCAGCGTGGCAGAAAGATCAAGGGATGTTAGGTAATAATATGGAAGTAGCTCAAGCCAAGTATTTGGCTGGTGAGATAGCCTATAAGGCCTCCAGATATGCAATGAGTATCCTAGGGGCTTATGGTTATTCTACGGAATATCCAGTTGCCCGTTACTACCGAGATGCGCCTCCCTACGGAATGGTGGAAGGATCAACGAATATCTGTAAATTTATCGTTGCACAAGATCAACTTGGTATAAGAAAGGCTAATAGATAAGCTATCCCGCTCAGAAAAGCAGGATAACAAAAACTGATGCATTCGTAAAAAGTCGATTTTGCTCTATCCGTGAGCATTTTGGGCGCACTTAAGGTGTTCAGCTAAAATGCTAAAACTCGGTATAATGCCCTCAGACAGTTAGCATTTCTTAACGCTGAACATCTCAAGCGCTTTTCTCCCAAACTGCTCAACCTCGTTCACAAAACACTTTTTACGAATTTGTCAAAACTATGTTCAAAAAAACTCTAGGGAATATAATTAATTTGTGTTTTATAAATAAACAGCAAATAATGCAAAAACATTCAACAGTAATATAATCTTATAAAGATAATATAAATATAAGAGAATCAGTAAATTAACATGCTTTTCAACAATAAACCACCTCTTATTATTAATATTATTAAGATATAATTAATCTTAATCATTACCAACATTACCAAAACATCGGAGGAGTAATGGAAATAAAAATTAAGAGGGACATCCTTTTGAAGGGTATTTCTCGTGTCCAGGGTATATTGGAAAAAAGGAGCCATATGCCTATACTATCAACAATCCTATTGGTAGGTAAAAATGAAGAGCTTGAAGTATCAGCTACAGACCTTGAGATTGGTTTTCAGGATAGGTATCCAGCTGAAATTATAAAACCAGGAAGTATCACAATCTCTGGTAAGAAACTCCTGGATATTACGAGAGAGACAGATAAAGATAAGATATACATCTCAGAAAAAGATAATAACTGGGTTTATATCTCCGATAATAACGCCCACTACAACCTCTCATGTCTCCCTGCCGATGAATTCCCTGTCTTAACAGAACCAGAGGGTACGGTAATGATAGAATTAGATAGTAGTGTGGTGACAGAGATGATTGATAAGACCATCTACTCGATCACCATGGAAGAGGCAGGGTTTAAGTTATCCGGCGTATTTATGGAAAGAATAACTAAAGAAGGCGAAGATTTTTTAAGAATGGTGGCCACAGATGGCCACAGACTCTCATTAATTGATAAGAAAATACCTGATATCCAAAACATAGAGCTAGAACATGGTGTGATGATCCCTAAGAAAGGTTTAGTAGAGTTAAGTAAGCTTGCCTTAGAGGATGGAAATATTCTTTTTGGATTAAAACAGAACAACCTCGTAGCTAAAAAAGAAAAGGCCTTAATTGTAATACGATTACTGGATAGTAAATTTCCAGACTATGAAAACGTGATTCCTTCCCAAAAGGAAGGTGATAAAAATATCATAACCATTAACAAGAGATCCTTGCTAGAGGCTATGAGAAGAATGATGATCATGAGAACCGATCAGTATCAAGGGGTAAAGATGAATGTGGCGGCTGATTATCTGGAGATGATCTCTGTAAACCCGGACTTAGGAAATGTTGAGGAGAAGGTGGAAATAAATTACAGTGGTGAACCGCTCGAGTTAGGGTTTAACCCAAGATATTTTATTGATGCACTACAGCCTATGGACAGTGAGGAGATCGGGTTGAATATTAAAGATAACACAAGCCCATGCCTCATTACTGGGGCACAGGATGATGGTTTTCTGGGTCTCATAATGCCCATGAGGATTTAGTGAATGGCACCAGGAAAGGCATATACTGCATCCAGTATAAAGGTATTAAAAGACTTGACGGCCGTCAGGAAGCGGCCTGCTATGTATATCGGAAATACGTCAACCGAGGGACTTCACCATATATTATATGAGGTTGTAGATAATAGTGTAGACGAGGCTTTAGCAGGTTACTGCGATCAGATAGATATTCGGATATTGAGCGATAACAGTATTATTGTGAAGGATAATGGGAGAGGGATACCGGTAGACATACATAAACAGGAGAAATTACCTGCCCTGGAGGTTGTGATGACCAAACTCCATGCAGGGGGGAAGTTTGATAACAAAAGCTATAAGGTTTCCGGAGGTCTCCATGGTGTTGGGGTATCGGTTGTAAATGCACTTTCCGAGTACCTCGAGGTGGAGGTTTACTTAAAGGGCAGTGTTTACCACCAACGATATGAGAGAGGTATTACGGTTAGCCCCCTGGAGATAATAGGAAAAACAAAAAGGCGAGGCACAAGTATCCACTTCAGGCCAGATGAAGAAATATTTGACGACCTGGATTTTAGTTTCGATATCATTTGCCAAAGAATGAGGGAGTTGGCATTCCTTAATACAGGGTTAAAGATAAACGTTTACGATGATCGGAAAGAGAAAGAAAAAAAGTTTTTCTATAAGGGAGGAATAATCTCTTTTGTAGAATATTTAAACCAAAACCAAGATGTTATACACCCTAAACCTATCTATATAAGTGGAGAGAAGAACGGGGTTTCTATAGAAGTTGCCTTCCAGTACAGTCAGTCCTATATTCAAAAGATTTTTTCCTTTGCCAATAACATAAACACAAGAGAAGGGGGTAGCCATCTGATTGGTTTTAAGGCTGCCTTAACCAGAAGCATAAACTCTTATTTCCAAGCGAGCCAGCAGAACAAAAACATAAAACTCACCGGTGATGATGTACGAGAAGGAATTACTGCGGTTATAAGCGTTAAATTAAGAGAGGCACAGTTCGAGGGGCAAACAAAAAGTAAGCTTGGTAACAGTGAGGTAAAGGGGTTAGTTGAGAACCTTGTAAATGAGAAACTTACCATCGTATTCGAGGAAAATCCATCTTTAGTAAAGAATATTCTCGCCAAGGTGTTTGAGGCGGCGACAGCAAGAGAGGCCGCACAGAAGGCACGAGAATTGACGAGGAGAAAGGGGGTTTTATCTGAGACTTTTCTGCCAGGAAAGCTTGCTGACTGTCAAGAAAGGGATCCTGAGAGGGCCGAGTTGTTTCTGGTGGAGGGAGATTCAGCTGGTGGGTCAGCTAAACAGGGCAGAGATAGAAGGTTTCAGGCTATTTTACCCCTAAGAGGAAAGATACTGAATATCGAAAAGGCTCGCTTTGATAAGATGTTTTCGAGCACTGAAATAAGAACTATCATATCTGCCTTGGGGGCTGGAATTGGCCAAGAAGAGTATGATCTTTCGAAACTCCGCTATAATAAAGTAATTATCATGACCGATGCCGATGTTGATGGATCCCATATAAGAACCCTTCTCTTAACCTTTTTCTACCGGCAAATGCCGGATCTCGTAGAGGCGGGGCATTTATATGTTGCAAAACCCCCGCTGTACCGTATGAAAGATGGCACATCTGAGGTGTTTTTTCACAATGAAGACAGCTACAACTCTTATCTCATGGACAAGGTGTCAGTAAAGGAAACGGTTTGGGTGGATGGACAAAAGAAGATCTCAGGGAAAAGACTCCGCTCGCTGCTGTATATATTACTTGATTATTTCGACAAGATGAACAGTCTTACCAGAAAAGGGTATAGCGGTAGGTTTTTAGACCTCCTGTGTAAGAAAGAAGTTAACAAGAACCAGATAAAAAACAAAGAACTTATTATCTCCCTGTCCAAGGAATTAGAGAAAGACGCCTTTATTACCGAGGAAATCAAGTTTGATGAAGAGCATAACCGGTATGAACTACTCTTAAGAGATCAAAAGAGTAACGGAGCCTTTTTTACGTTTAATTGGGATCTTCTCACCTCACCGGATTTCCAAGAGTTGTTTAAACTGGATCAAGCACTAAGAGATCTTAACGGCCCGTTCTTTTTGGTTGGTGATGAAAAAAACCAAACAAAGATAGATACAAAGGAAAAACTTGTTGAATATCTTGTGGATAAGGCTAAGAAAGGAACCGTCATCCAGCGGTATAAAGGCTTAGGTGAAATGAATCCTGGACAGTTGTGGCACACAACCATGGACCCAGAAAGAAGGAGTTTAGTAAAGGTGACCATAGAAGATGTTGTAGCAGCCGATGAGATCTTTACTCTGCTCATGGGTGATAAGGTTGAGCCGCGACGAGAATTTATTCAGAATAACGCTCTCGAAGTAACAGAACTCGATATTTAGAGAGTCATGGTGTTTTGTTTAGTGCCAAGTGGACCTATTCGACGCAGGCGGATTACCTTCTGACATGCAAGACAGTATCTACAATCTTTAGGCCCTCCTTATACGCAATTCCTTACTTATTAGTTTAATGAGTGTATCATGTTTCTTTTTTGTTAAATTCTTAGGGAGAGAAGATGAGTCCTTTAAAGGAAAGAGATCTGCATACGGTTACCATAGAAGAAGAGATGAAAAAATCGTATCTCGAATATGCCATGAGCGTCATTGTTGGCAGGGCATTACCAGATGTGCGCGATGGACTCAAACCTGTGCACAGAAGAGTGCTTTTCGCTATGGAACAGCTAAAGAATTATCATAACCGGGCGTACAAGAAATCCGCCAGGGTGGTAGGTGACGTTATTGGTAAGTATCATCCCCATGGCGACGCAGCTGTCTATGATACTATCGTGAGGATGGCACAGCCTTTTTCTCTGAGGTATCCGCTGATCGACGGACAAGGTAATTTTGGCTCAGTAGACGGCGACCCGCCTGCGGCCATGAGGTACACTGAGATACGGATGAACCAGATTGCCGAGGAGTTTCTGACAGATGTGGAAAAAGAAACCGTTGATTTGGTAGCTAATTATGATGGCTCCTTGTTGGAACCAGTTTTACTCCCGACAAATATACCAAACTTACTCGTGAGTGGCTCCTCGGGTATAGCAGTGGGAATGGCTACCAACATACCGCCACACAATCTCAATGAGGTTGCTCATGCTATCGTACATACCATCGATAATCCTGATATTGAGCTCAAAGAGCTTATGGCGGATTTGCCGGGTCCGGATTTTCCTACAGCCGGGTTTATTTATGGTGAGACGGGGATTCAGGAGGCCTATTCCGCTGGAAGGGGAATTATCAAGATTCGGGCGCGGGCATTTGTTGAGAAGGTAGGAGACAACAGAGAGCGGATCGTCATCACTGAAATACCCTACCAGGTTAACAAGGCAAACCTCCTTAAGAGTATTGGAGAATTAGTTAAAAATAAGAAGATAGAGGGAATCACTGACATCCGAGATGAGTCAGATCGAGACGGACTCAGGGTAGCCATCGATATTAAAAGGGACGCTATGGCCGCGGTGATCCTGAATCGTCTGTATAAGTTTACTCAGATGGAGACCTCTTTTGGGATTATTATGCTGGCCATCGTGCATGGAAGGCCAGAGATATTAAATCTGAAACAGATAATACAGCACTTTATTACCCACAGGAAGGAAATAATCACTCGCCGCACATCCTTTGAACTAAAAAGGGCTGAGCAGAGGGCCCATATTCTTGAAGGACTGAAGGTTGCACTGGACCATCTTGACAGGGTTGTTGAACTGATTCGCTCTTCAGCTAACCCTTCGGATGCCAAGGCGAAGCTTATAGGGACATTTCAACTTTCGGAAGTCCAGGCCCAGGCCATTTTGGATATGAGGCTCCAGAGGTTAACTGGTTTGGAAAGGGACAAGATAAACGATGAATATAATAGCACCATCAAGGATATAGAGAGATTTAGGGCTATTTTAATGAATGAAGCCTTCGTTTTAGATATTATAAAAAACGAAATGATAGCCATTAAAGATAAATACGGCGATGAGCGCCGAACCGAGATCATTAGAGACGCCCAGGAAATAGATATCGAGGATCTGATCGTCGACGAGGATATGGTTATCACGGTCAGCCATGCAGGTTACATAAAGAGAAGCCCGATAAGCCTGTATAGGGCTCAACGACGGGGCGGCAAGGGGGTGTCTGGGACAAAAACCCGAGAAGAGGATTTTGTGGTATCGATGTTTATTGCCTCCACTCATGACTATCTCCTCTTTTTTATGAACAACGGAAGACTTTACTGGAGAAAGGTTCACGAGATACCTGAGGCGGGAAGGGTTGCCAAAGGAACGGCTATTGTAAACCTGTTAAACCTCCAGCCAGGAGAAAGGGTCGCCACCATTTTATCGATGAAGGGGTTTGAGGGGGGAACATATATTGTTATGGCGACTAAGAACGGTTTGGTCAAAAAGACCAATCTTTCTGCGTACAGCCATCCTCGAGCAACAGGTATTGCCGCCTTAAGGATAAATGAGGGTGATGAGCTGATAGGGGCACGGGTGACCAATGGCGAGCAGGATATTTTCTTGAGCACAGAGCAGGGGAAGGCAATACGTTTTAGCGAGCATGGTCTCAGAAGTATGGGACGTGTGGCCGCAGGGAATACCGGGATACGGCTTGATGGTAAAGATCAGGTGGTGAGCATAGAGATCCTCAACGAGGGGGCGACCATACTCACCATCACCGAGAACGGGTATGGAAAAAGAACCGACACAAAAGGACACAGGGTGCAACAGAGAGGTGGTAAAGGTGTGTTTTCAATCAAGACATCAGAGAGAAATGGCCCAGTGGTGAGCGCTACTCAAGTAGCCGCTGATGATGAATTGATGATTTTGTCAGGGGAGGGGAAGATCATTAGAATCAGAGTGACTGATATCTCGGTTATCGGACGTCATACCCAAGGGGTAAAGCTGATAGATCTCGGTGCGGGGGAGAAGGTAGTGAGCGTCGCCAGATTGGTGGAGGCTTAGAGGAGGAAAAGGTGGGGGCGCGGGACGCACTCTGGCACGTTTTCCTTCGGTGTAGGTCTGCAATGTTAGGGTGAAGGATCCGATAATGGCTACTGAAGATGCCCTGTTATTAGAAGTAGAGGGACTTGGCAAGCAATTCGGGGGCGTTCGTGCCCTTGAGGGATACAACCTCACCCTGAAGGAGGGTGAGTTGATGGGTCTCATCGGACCCAACGGAGCGGGCAAAACTACAGTTTTCAACCTTATTACTGGTGTTCTTAGGCCTACAAAGGGACACATCTTTTTCAGGGGTAAGGATATCACTCATTCGAGACCCGATCAAAACGCGGCCTTAGGGATGGCGCGCACGTTTCAAAATATCCGTCTTTTCAACCAATTGTCTGTTATTGATAACGTTAAGGCAGGCGTTCACATGCGTCATGGTACGGGGCTGTGGGCGACGGTCCTGAACCTTCCCAACTTGAGGCGCTCCGAGCAAACCATAGAAGAGCGCGCCCTGGAGATCTTGAGCACCTTTGGCCTTATGGACTATAAGGAAGAACTTGCAGAAAACCTCCCTTATGGCGATCAGCGAAAGGTGGAATTAGGCAGGGCCCTTGCTACAGCACCCAAATTACTTCTACTGGATGAACCTGCTGCAGGGATGAACCCTCAAGAAACAGGAGAGATAATTCGGCTTATATCCAGAATCCATCAGGAGCATGATCTCACCATTCTTCTCATAGAACACGATATGAAGGTGATTATGGGGGCCTGTGAGAGTATCCAGGTGATCGATCGCGGTGAAGTCCTCTGTCTTGGGACCCCTGAGGAGATCCAGAATGACCATCGAGTAATAGAAGCCTATCTGGGTAAGCCCAAGGGAGAAGGACATGCTTGAGGTTCGAGATAGTCACGCGTATATCGGGCAGACCTATGTCCTTAAAGGCGTGAGTTTGGAAGTGAGACACGGGGAGATTGTGGCCCTGATCGGAGCAAACGGGGCAGGAAAGACCACAACTCTTTCCACCATCTCCGGGCTTACTCGATCCCGCCGGGGCAAAATTTTATTCAGGCCTGACCCGGATGGAACCCAACGGGATATTACCAGGGCGCCGGCAGAAGAGATTGTAGGCATGGGGATCTCCCACTGCCCTGAGGGTCGCCAGGTCTTCTCCGACCTCAGTGTGTGGGAGAATTTACTGATTGGTGCCTATCTCCGGAAGGATAAACAGGCAATACAATCGGACCTTCGATGGGTCTGCGAACTTTTCCCAATCCTGGGAGATAGAAGGCGACAGTCGGCAGGTAGTCTTTCGGGAGGGGAACAGATGATGCTAGCCATTGGGCGAGCCCTGATGAGCCGGCCCCGGCTGCTTCTCCTTGACGAGCCTTCCCTGGGTCTTGCGCCTATCCTGGTCGAGGTCATA
>Ga0209978_10000189_pt1 | contig 20523 bp, 12 predicted proteins | sample BentaG_FD_182805 | JGI IMG/M metagenome (GOLD analysis project Ga0209978, IMG submission 182805) | Deep subsurface microbial communities from South Atlantic Ocean to uncover new lineages of life (NeLLi) - Benguela_00093 metaG (SPAdes)... | ecosystem: Environmental > Aquatic > Marine > Oceanic >... | reverse complement strand
CATGAAAGAACAGGCAATTCTCATAAAGAAAAAATCCCCCCTTTTTAATTTTTATAGGAAATTCTTTCGAGAAAGCGACTTTAAACTGGAAAAACTTAAAAATGGGGAAGGCTTCATACATGATTTAAGGTGAGAATTTGAAAGAAGAAATTATGAGAATTAAAGGAAAAATTTTGGTATCATCGCTACTGGCAATCCTTTTGATCGCATCTGCACGCTCCGCCACTGCTACAGGAACCACAGGGATCAATGTAGACCCACAATACCAAGAAGTAGACATCGAGGACACATTCACTGTCACTATCAATGTTACCGACGTGGAGGACCCAGGCATCTACGCCTACGAATTTAAGCTCTACTATGACAACACATTGTTGAATGCCACAGACGCCACATATCCTTCTGGACACTTCTTGGAAGGAACCTACACATTTATGGTTCCAATAGAGATAAACCGGGAATCGGGATACGTGCTATTCGGCGCAACTCTCTTGGGTGATGAACTGGGAAGAACCGGAAGCGGAGTATTGGCAACTGTCGAGTTTGATGGAATCAGTGTTGGAAGTGTGCTCCTCGAAATTAAAGACGTGACATCCTTGGATCCAGACGGCAATGTGATGGACTATATAACAAACGATGGAGAGGTTAATGTCATACCAGAATTTACACCAGCGCTAATAATGTTTGTCTTCATGGCTATAACGCTGGTCGTCATAATGCTGAAGAAACTAACCGCATCAAAGAATCACAATGCTTACTGCCCATGACCCAAAACACTCGCTGAAATGGCGTCAAGCAAAGACTGTTTACCATAAAATTATCTTCATCCTTTTTTTATATATTCGTTTTTAACAATTTCTTAATTGAAGAGTTCCAAAATCTAGATTTGAACACAGTAAATTTCAAATACTAATCCACCGTACCTAACATAAGGTGAAAAAAATGGAAGAAAACTCTAGAACTATAATCAGTCAAAAGACATTGCTACTCATACTTGCGCTAACGATAAGCACAATCATGGCGGGAACTGTACCGTCACTTGCTTCGGAAGAAACACCAACGATATACGTATCCCCCTCAACATACGTAGCTACACATATAGATGAGATTTTCTACATCAACGTTAACGTCGAAAATGTAACAGAGGATGTGCAACTCATCGGCGTCGAATGGAAACTTAAGTCTAACGAAACCCTCTTAAAGGTTTTAAACGTAACTGAGGGCGACTTCTTCAAGAATTGGGCCGAGATAGCTGGGCTAGACCCCGAAGACGTATTGTTCTGGTGGCTTCAGGAAGAGGATTATGTCATCAGCTTCACCATATACGTCAATTTTACTGTGGCTCCTCCTACGGTGTTTCCTGATGGAAGCGGAACCCTAGCAACAATAGCCTTCAAAACTATCCACCGTCCTACAGAGGTTGAGCCTGAGGCTTCATGCATCCTTGAGTTAACAGACACCGTGCTCCTCGATGTTGAAGGAGAAGATATTGTTCACAGCTCTGAAAATGGTTACTATGAAATTACGCCCCTCGGCTTCCCCGGCATTACAGTAACGCCTGATCTCTCTATAGCCACGCATATAGGCGAGATTTTCAATGTAACCATAGATATTAAGAACCTGGACCGCGATTGGAGGCTTGTTGGCGCGGAGTTTAGGCTACATTACAATACCACTCTTCTCGAGACAAAGGAGGATTGGATCAGTGAAGGTCCATTCCTACAACAGTTTGCTCCTTACGGAACATGGTTTGGAAGCTATGTAGAACATGACTATGGGCTGGTCGGCATCTTGATACTTCCCAACGCAACTGGAGCATGTGTGGAACCATTTCCAGAAGGCAACGGCACGTTAGTCACCATCGCCTTCAACGCCATCTACCGTCCTACAGAGGTTGAGCCTGAGGCTTCATGCATCCTTGAGTTAACAGACACCGTGCTCCTCGATGTTGAAGGAGAAGATATTGTTCACAGCTCTGAAAATGGTTACTATGAAATTACGCCCCTCGGCTTCCCCGGCATTACAGTAACGCCTGATCTCTCTATAGCCACGCATATAGGCGAGATTTTCAATGTAACCATAGATATTAAGAACCTGGACCGCGATTGGAGGCTTGTTGGCGCGGAGTTTAGGCTACATTACAATACCACTCTTCTCGAGACAAAGGAGGATTGGATCAGTGAAGGTCCATTCCTACAACAGTTTGCTCCTTACGGAACATGGTTTGGAAGCTATGTAGAACATGACTATGGGCTGGTCGGCATCTTGATACTTCCCAACGCAACTGGAGCATGTGTGGAACCATTTCCAGAAGGCAACGGCACGTTAGTCACCATCGCCTTCAACGCTACATATCTTCCTTGGGAGCCGATACCCTCATGCGTCCTGCAACTGGACGACATTACGTTGATCGACGTCAACAATGACTTGATTCCACACACGGTAAGCCATGGCTACTACGAGGTTGGTCCCTACTTAAGTTTGGTACCAGACGTGGGGTTTGCGGCAACAACCATAGTAGGTGGTAGGTTCGCAGCTAACTCCAAAATAACCATGACGTGGGATGGAAAACCCATAATCACCGTTCCGAGTCCCTTAGCCACAGATTCAAGTGGCAACTTCACAGCCATAATTACTGTACTAACCCCAACCGATCCCGGACTCCACAACGTTGCATCAACCGACCAGGAAGGAAACAAGGCAAACGCAGCGTTCACCGTAGTCGATATGACAGGACCACAGGGACCGCAGGGCGGGGAAGGTGAGCAAGGAGAACAAGGACCAGTAGGACCGCAGGGCGGGGAAGGTGAGCAAGGAGAACAAGGACCAGTAGGACCACAGGGACCGCAGGGCGGGGAAGGTGAGCAGGGCGAACAAGGTGAGCAGGGCGAACAAGGTGAGCAGGGCGAACAAGGTGAGCAGGGCGAACAAGGCAGCGCAGCACCAACAGAAGTGGTGTGGGCATCCATCATTATAGCCATAGTAGCAATCGTCGGGGCTGCTTACTTGTTGCTAACGAAAAAAACCTGATCTTCCCTCTTTCTATTTTTTTTGGACTTTCCAAACCTTTCAGTCTATAAACATTAAGCAGAAAGGAAATCAATTCAAAATGGTTTTGATGAATAAGAAACCAGACACGTGATTCAATTTGAATTCCATTCCCTACTGTTCACGCATTTCTCTCCAAAATGTTTCGCAACCATAGCAACATCAATCATGTTTATTTTTGTTATTTTGATCTAAGTCTGCGTGTGGCTTCCATCTGTCATATGGCTGTACTAAGCCCTCTTCAGATACGACAAAAATGAACTCTAAAACCCCGTCTTTTTGTTCTCTTCAAATCTTCCCAGAAGTAACTCGATAGCTGCGTGCACTAGAGTTTGAAGACAAAAGACTGTGCCACTAGCGCTTGCTGTTAGGAAAACGTAAGGTTTCAATAAGATATAAAAAATGGGATTGTTGCGGCATGTATTACTTTTTCATCAAATAAATTATCGGTCCCTTTTTGACTATTAATAGTTCATCGCCTTCCTTACTATCTACAGTGTTAAACATTTCTTCAGTTTCGTTGAACCTGCGTAAAAGTAATTTCCCCTTTTCAGTTGTCTTATAAATGTTTCTTCTTTCGTGTTTGATAGTTCTCATCAACCGCGCTTCCAAAAGACATTTCACGTACTCGTTGAATTGAACGAAGTTAACATTTGCCCTGTACATTATTTTAGTTTTAAGGGTTCCGTTTACAGCAGCATCTAGGATTTCTGCAATGATATCTAATCTGCCTCGACGCTTCGCTGTACCGTTGTTTTTTGCATTGTTAACCTTTTCCAATGGTTCACCCATGTGCTTATGTAAAGAAACGGGTAAAAACGTATTACTTCTCACAGAAACATATTTCATGTGTAGGAATATTCTAGATTTATGCTTCAAATCGGAGAAACGTTATCGCTTGTGAATTTTATAGAACAATATAGGGGTGTGCACAATTATTTTTGTTTGTTTTTTCCGCTGTTTCCTAACTTAAGATTTAGAAGAGGCTTTAGAACCATTCATAAAAGTAGTTTTCTTCAAACATTTTATGATGCTTATGAGCGTGAAAAACTCGCTCTATAGAGGATTCTTCCTTAAAGCTTAAGTTGTAAGTTGCGAAGTTTACAGTGACGGGTGAGGTTGTTGGATCTTTCACGGCGAGTTTACGTGGTTATTTTCGGAACATCATTTCTGTTACTGGTTTTTTCCTCCTTTACTGCTGTAGAGGCTCAATGTCCCAACCTTCCACCGGTGTCTAAGTTCACATATTCGCCGTTAGATCCCAAGGTCTGCGACCCCGTGACGTTTGATGCTTCTTCAAGCTATGATCATGACGGATTCATTTTTTACTATACTTGGAACTTTGGCGATGGAAATACAACAACGCTACGTGTTCACATCATAACCCACCATTTTAACAGCCGAGGAAACTACAATGTTAACCTCACAGTCAGAGATAACCTTGGTTCAATCAATTCAACAGTTGAGAAAGTTATTGTTAGTGGCCGTGGGCCTCCCGTAGCGGCTTTCACATGGACGCCCCGGAAACCACAGGCAGGTGAACCCGTTATGTTTGATGCTTCCAATTCAACTGCAAATGGTGGAGAAATCGTTTCGTATGCTTGGGACTTCGGTGACGGAGTCACTCAAGTTCTGTCAGAACCGCATGTAACACAAGTGTTCCAAGCTTTTGGAAACTACACGGTGATTTTAAACGTTACGGACAGCGAAGGAGAAAGCGACATCACTATGAATTTAATATGGGTCACGCAGTCGCCTGTTGCCGACTTCTTTTGTGAACCGACAGAGCCAAGGGTGTGTACCACGGTAACGTTTGATGCTTCAGTTTCAATTCCAAGAGGAGGTTATATAACAAGCTATGAATGGAATTTCGGAGACGGCTCGCCTGTGGAGTTCGGCATGGTTGTGACCCATCGTTTCCTGAACATGGGAGAATACAATGTTTCATTGAACTTGACTGACAGCGAGGGCAAATGGAACATGAAGACAAAAAGGTTAAAGATTCTCCCCCACATCGCTGATTTAAACGAGGATGGAACAGTAAATATAATAGACCTGAGTATTTTTGCAAGAGCATACGGCTCTTACCCTGGCCACGAAAGATGGAATGCAAAAGTAGACCTCACCGGCGATGAAAAAGTCAACATTTTGGATGGAGTTATAATAGCTAGATCGTTCAATCAATGCATCGACCCCTTTGACTGCTGAAAACATACTTGGAACTGCCCTTTCGACGCTCCCTCTTGAACCTGCTGAGCTGTCCATTACTAACCCCATTTTAAGGTGACAATTGAGTATTTTCATCCACGCGTGCGTGGACCCTCAGATATATCGATAGTTGACATAGAAGTTAACTACAGAAAGGATAAAAAGGGCGTTTGCTGCTTGATTTAAACGGGAAAGGAAGCATATGAAAAAGATAGTAGACATCATTCTTATCGCGATGTTATGTTTGGCTTTGTTTGGAATCACCTCTAGAATAGTGCCAGTGGCATTAAGCGATCAATCTATAAGCCGTAGAGAAGTGTGGAAACTTCTTAATGTGACTAATCCGACCATGTCGGACCTGGACGTGGATGTTAATGTTACTGTGAGCCCCTCCAGAAACGGTGTCCATGTAGCCTGTTCAACCAATGTAACTGAGTATTTTGAAAATCCTACAGAATATGAGGACTATAATGACTGGATGGAATGGTTGAACGGCACTGACATGCTTGCGTATCATTGGGGGGATATGGATTGGCATGTTTCTAAGGGAAGCCTTACATCCACAACTTATGATGAGATTCAACACTGGGGTAACATGTATTTGGACACTGGAAACGTGCAGTACTGGACTTTTATGGGAAACACGTACATGGCTGACTGTAACTTGACGCGCAATGTTGAGGATCCCGACATAATCTCAATTGCAAATGAGACTGGAAACACGATAAGAATTATCGACGCTCCACCCTTCCTAAGAATTAACGCAAGCAAAACGATAAACATGGCGTTCAAAATAGTCATAACTGAACCAGGGATCTACAATTTCACGCTTACGGCTACGCCAGGTGTGACACTTTCAGAAACAAGCTGGGTGATGGGAGGACCCAAGACGCTTTTGGTACCGTATGATCATACCTCTATTCAAGATGCCATAGGAGACTCGACCGCCGGTGATACGATCCTAGTTTTCCCCGGAACATACAGTCCGACAACAGGCGAGAGCTTCCCAATAACAATCAATGTTGCAAACTTAACCATCAAATCGACCGATGGAGCTGCCAGCACAATCATCGATGGTGGGGGCAGTTGGGGCCCTGGGGTTCATATATTAAACAACATAACGTTCCAAGGCTTCACCGTGAAGAATATCAAGACCAACGAAACCTACGGTATCGGCGGAGTTCTAGTTGAGGGCCACAATTCCACGCTTAGAGATAATGTTGTTGAGAACGTATTTACCAGCACGACGGAGCCAGCTGGAATTGGAATAGACGTACACGCAAAAGACGTACAGATAATAAAGAATACAGTTCATGATGTAGAAAGCATAGGGATAAGAGTACGGGATCACTGGAAAGAAGAGTTTCCGGGGCCAACAGGCGTAAGCAATAATGTGCTGATTGAAAACAACACAGTGTACAGAACAAATAATACTGGCGTTCTCGTGACAGGATATGCAAAAGGTGTTACAATAAGAAACAACGAAATCTATGGAAGCCTAAAACCAACACCTTACAACCTTTTCGTTCACTATAACTCAAGCGACGTGACAATTGAAGGCAACTATATTCACGACACCTATAGTAATATCGTGTTGGGTGGCTGCCACAACGTAACTATATCAAGTAACACCATAGCAAATACCCAGCCGCATCCCACAGTTCCCACCGTAAAAGGTAAGAACATATACATACTAACTGACTATGGACCATGGGTAACTGCCGACTTGTTAAGCACTAACATAACCATAACGAACAATGACATACTAAATGGAGGATATGGTATAAGGATTACAAATGCAGGTGCTTCAGATCCTACACCCATGGCATCATCGACTACAATAAACTTCAACAACATAACTGGTAACAGTGAATACGGAGTAGAAAACACCATTGCGGGAGAGGACGTTAACGCTCGCTACAACTGGTGGGGTGATGAAAAGGGTCCTGGCAATGAGACTGGAAGCACAGGAGACTACGTAAGCGACAATGTTGACTATAAACCATGGCTTATAAAGCCTTATGCTCCAGGACAAGTGGTTCCTGTCACTGTGATGTACGTGAATCCGGAACTCATGAATCTGACTGCACCCGCGCTCGGCACAACATTCACGATTGATGTGAACATCGCCAACGTGACCATGATGTATGGGTTCCAATTCACACTAGAATGGAGCAGTACACTCCTGAACCTGACCATTGCCAACCCGCAAGTCCCCACTCCGTGGTTGGGCGTTGGGTGTTGGATTAACCAAACCCAGAAAGCAAGCAATTATTCACTAGCCATGGCACCATTTGAGGCCGGGGCACCAACATTCACAGGAAACGCACGCCTTGTTTCCCTCACTTTCCAGACGATTAAAGATCCAATCTATCCATCTGAACCAAAAGTTACATGCGGTTTGGCTCTGAAAGTCGTCAAGGTAGTCAATGCTTCAACGTACATTCCATGCATCGCGTTTAGCGGCAACTACTCATGCTACTCCACAATGCCAAAGCTGCTGGTGATGCCGTCAAACCCTAAAGCCCGTAAGGTTCCAACGGAGTTTGCTGTGAATATAACAGTCACGGACGTCGTTAACCTCTCCAGTTTCGAGTTCAACTTTACCTATGATCAGAGTTTGTTGAAGGTGTTAAAAGTAGAGAATCCTCCTTACATTCCAGTTCCGTATCAGGAGCCGGATGGCGGAAGCATCTACATCAAAGTCGAAGACATAGGCCCCACCATAAACGGAAGCACGACCCTGGTCACAATCACCTTTAAAGTGATGCAAGGCTTTGCTTGGAGCACGCAGGCAACATCGATCAACTGCACTCTCGGCTTTGATCCCGCAAACCACACCCTTAACTTGGGAGAGCCGATCGACCACGAGGTAGTCAACGGGACATACAGCTACGTGCCTTTGCGGGGAGACGTGTATTTGATGGATGGTGTCGTTGACATATACGACCTTTTGTTTGTTGCCAACAAATTTGGGACAGAGCCTGGCGGCCCACCTTATGACCGTGCAGATATGAACCGCGACGGAGAAATAGACATCTTAGACATAATATTGGTAGCCCGAAACTTCGGGGCGGAAGTGTAACAAAAGATGCCGCGTCCAGCGGATCTTTGTTGCCAACAATTACAGGAGAAAAGTAGCTGTGAGAACCAAAGGTAGCAAATGCGTAAATTGCCACGTGAGACTTTCAAAGAGACGTAGGTCGAAAAACGCTTATTGGAAAAAATGGGTCACAGCTATCTCGCTTGCACTTCTTGCCTCCTTATTTATTCCGTATAAGGCTGGAGCGGAAAACACAACGTTGTATGTTGAACCGCAATCAGTAAAGGTTTGGGGTGTCGGCGAATCCTTTACCATAAATATAAAGGTAACAGGGGTTGGTGGGCTTTATGGCTGGCAGATAAAACTCTACTACAACCCCAACGTGCTAAACGCGACAGGGATAGATGAAGGCCCCTTCCTGAAAACCCAAGGTGACACCTTATTTAACTTTACCTTCAATCAAATACAAGGCCAAGTCGCAGCCTTCGACACTTTAATCGGAGACGTGCCTGGAGCAAGTGGAACTGGCGTCTTACTCACAATAACTTTCAAGGCCAAAAACATTGGAAACTCCATGCTTGACCTCGCAGAAACAGAAACAATTTTAGGCGACAAAAATGGCAACAAGATAATTCATAATGTGATTGATGGCGTGGTTCAAGTTGTCCCCGCGATTTACGACGTTGTCATAGAAAGCTTGATAGCTACTCCCAACAAAGTTGCTGACGGACAGACTGTTGACATTCACGTTATAGCGGCAAACAGAGGGAATAGAACAGAGACCTTCAACGTGACAACGTATTATAGTGAGACAGTTATTGATGCGCACATTGTAAATGATCTTCCCCCTGGGAATACAGCGGCTCTCACCTTTGTTTGGAACACAACAGGTGTGACGCCTAACGCAACGTATATCATTAAAGCTGAAGCTTCAGCGGTGCCATCAGAGACAATTCTAGAGAACAATGTCCACGAGGACGTCGTTGAAGTTGTTAAGGGAATCCATGACATTGCCGTCACCAGCGTCTTCTGCTCATCTCGATCCACCTACAAAGGCAGGATAGTCAACATATACGTAATGGTCAAAAATGAAGGCAACTACACTGAAACATTTAATCTGACAGTCTACCGAAATGACACGGCTATCGAAACAAAAACAGTTAAGCTCCAAGACGATGCAACAGAATACGTAACATTTGGTTGGAATACCACGGATGCCGAAATAAATGCAACATATCTATTGAAGGCAGCTGCTGGCTTGGTTCCAGGGGAAGAAAATTTCGACAACAACAATTATACCGATGGCTTCGTTAAGATATATTCCTCTGGTCTTATCGAGATAGAAATAGTTGAACTAACTCCAAGCGATGAGTCTGGACATGTTGTAAGCAGTTTCGCGGCTGAGACAACGGCATACTTCAAAATAACTGTGCAGAGTACATCTCTTGAAGCCGAACAAATTCTCTTAACAATAAATTTGTTTGATTCAAGGGGAACCGCTATTGGTGTAGTGTCATTTAACGGTCCAATCGGGTCGGAAACAACAACTTTCATGCCTGGATTTCCAATACCTGAAAGCGCCAGTCTGGGCACCGCAACTGTTTATGTGAATATATTAACTGATTGGCCACACCTGGGCGGAGTACCATATTGTCCAGAAGAATACACAACTTTCGAAGTTGTTGGGTCTTGAACAACTTGAAACTTTGCCCATTGTCGCTTCTTATCTTTTGTCTTCTAGTTTTCCCGTCAGCATTATCTTTTCCCCAACTTGCAATCACAGTTTACACAGACAAGCCTTCCTACAGTCTTGGAGAAAGAGTCGAAATTTACGGCGGAGTCACTTTAGACGGCGTCTCGATTGAAAATGCAATGGTTGCCTTGGAGGTTCGAGATCCGCTGTCAATCCCCATCATAATAAGGACTGTTGAGACAAACAGCTCTGGGGTGTACGATGTATTCTTCACGTTGGATTCTGAGAACTCGCTTGGTACTTATACTGTACATGTCAGCTGTAGCCATGATGGAGAAAGCGCTTCTAACTCGTCATCCTTTGATGTTGAACACATTCCATCTTTAGCCTTAACTGTGGAAACAAACAGCGAAACCTACAAACCTGATGAAACGATAACGATTTTCGGGACTGTGACATACGATGATTCACCCGTCCAGGGAATCTTGGTTGCGGTTGAAATTCAGGATCCTGAAGGCACCCCAATTGCAGTGAGGGTTTTAGAAACAGATGAGCAAGGAAATTATCAGCTGACGTTGCAACTAACATCTGAATCTGAGATGGGAGAATACAAAATATATGCCAGTGCAAGCTATGAAGACAAAAAAGCCATGGAGTCTACAACATTTAAGCTGCAAACAGAGTTAACAACAGATATTAATGGAGACGGAAAAGTTAACATCGTGGACTTAACTTTAACAGCGATGGCTTGGGGCACAAGTCCAGGTCATCCGGATTGGGATCCAAGATGCGATATCGATGGAAATGAAATGATCAATATTGTTGATTTATTCCTCGTGGCCCGTGATTTCGGGAAAGAACTCTAAAGATGCACTTGAACAGAAAGATGTCAGGTTTCACTGAGAAACAAAAAGAATGGGATCGACACGGCGTGTGTCACTTTTTCACTAAATAAACCATAGGCTCCTTCTTAACTATTAAGGGTTTATCGCCTTCCTTACCATCTGCAGCGTTAATTATCTCTTCAGTCTCGTTGAATCTGCGCAAAAGTAGTTTTCCTTTTTCAGTTGTCTCATAAATGGTTCTTTCCCCTCGTTTGATGGTTCTCATTAACCGCGCTTCCAAAAGACATTTCACGTACTCGTTGAACTGAACGAAGTTAACATTAGTCCTATACATAATTCTAGTTTTAAGGGTTCCGTTTACAGCAGCATCTAAGATTTCTGCAATGATATTTAATCTGCCTCGACGTTTCGTATTACCACCGTTTTTTACATAGTTAACCTTTTCCAAGCTTCCACCCATGTGCCTATTGAAGAAAGGGATAAAAACGCGTTATTCTCACTGAAGCACATTTCACGTAAAGGAATATGCTAGAGTTATACTTCAACTTGGGGAAATATCATGCGCTTCTGACATATGTTTTTATAGAACAAAATTATAGAAATCCATAAAAGAAAGCTTTTCTACAAATATTATGATGATTATGGCGACAAAAAAACGCTGGCACAGCTCTTTCCTTTGGCTGATTCTTGTTTTAGCTCTAACGCATGTTGTCGACTTCCGCGTTGTTAAAGCTTCACGGGTGATTTATGTTCCTGAAGATTTCGCTTCTATCCAAGCTGCCATAAACAACGCAACCTCAGGTGACACAGTATTCGTAAATCAAGGCGTTTACTATGAAAACATTGTGGTGGACAAGTCCATAATCCTCATAGGTGAAAACAAAAACATAACGGTAATCGATGGAGGAGGCTTAGGCTCCGTAGTCATGGTTAGTCGGTTTCGTGTAGAAATTTCTGGTTTCACGTTGCGAAACAGTGGACCGGACGAAAATGAAACAGGATGGCCGAGAAGTGGAATTCAAATTGTCAACTCGTATGTTAATACGATCTCAGACAACATAATTCAGGATAATCACATAGGAATACTGATAGACTCTTCCCCTGGCAATGCTATATTCGGAAACAACATAACGGCCAATCATTATGGTATCTATATTCTCAAGTCGTGGCAGAACAAGATAAGAAACAATGATGTTCTTTACAATTGGGCAGGTGTGGTTTTTCAAGGTTCATCCTATGAAAACGTCTTTGAAGGAAATCTGGTCAAGGGTAGCGTTAATGTTGGTGTCTCTGTCTACTTTTCCCAGGACAACAACTTCTATTATAACAATATTGTCAATAACGCGCACCAAGTTTCCGTTTTTCCAGGAGATTATGTCAACGTATGGGATGCGGGATATCCTCAGGGAGGGAACTTCTGGAGCGATTATAGCGCTCCAGATTTATACGGTGGACCGTACCAAAATGAAACTGGAAGCGACGGCATAGGAGACTTTCCTTACACGATTAACCCTTACAATAAGGATAGGTATCCACTTTTAAGAGAAGTTGTCGTTTTTCATGACGTAGCGGTGAAAAGTGTAGCTCCTTCAGCGTCAAGGGTTTATGAAGGCCAAATTTTGGACATACACGCGGTGGTCGAAAACACTGGCAATTACACTGAAACTTTCAGCGTAACCGTATACTATGACACAACTGTTATCGAGACTAAGATTGTAAGTAATCTTACGGCCGGATCAAACTCATCCCTGACATTCACATGGAACACAACGGATGTAGAGGCAAATAGGATATACATCATTAAAGCAGAGGCCAGCGAGGTTCCTGATGAAAGAGACAAAAGCAACAACGTTCTAATCGATGGGACTGTGAAGGTGCGGTCATATGCACTTTTGCTTGTGAAATTAGCTGAAGTTGCCCCGTGTAACCAGTCAGGCTATCCCGTTAGTTCTTTCAAGGCTGGCGCAATAGGATATTTCAAGGTGGTAGTGAATAATACTTCTATTGATCCTGAAATAGCGTTGGTTACTGTGAATGCCTTTGACGCTTCAAGCGCCACTCTAGGCGTAGTTTCCTTTAAGAGCACGATTATGCCGGGGGTATCCACTTTCATCTTAGGCTTACCCATTCCTTCAACAAGCAGCATCGGAACCGCCACCGTGTACGCTGATGCCTTTACAGATTGGCCTTACCTTGGAGGGCTTCCATACTGTCCAGAGGTCTCCGCCAACTTCCAAATAGCAAGATCATAAAACTGGATACTCACGATTCTATTCTCAAGTCTTTCGCTTTCTTTCGCCTAAGATTTTCATCACCAAGTAGATGGTTAATGCAGTAGCCACCATCGCCATTGCCAGTAGAATGCCCCATAATGCCTTCACATTTTGAATTTCATCTTCTAACGCATCAGTTGTCGACTTTAAGCGTTCATATTCATCTAGAAGGGTGTGATATGTTGAGTTTAACAAGTTATAATTGTCTAAGAGGTTGTCATAGCTTGTTTCAAGTGAACTAAGCTTATTCTGCAAGGACTCAAAGTCGGATAATAAGCCAGTATGATTCGACAATAATCCCATGTAAGTCGAATTCAACAAGTCAGAGGCGTCGAGGAGGTCATTGTGCTCAGCCTGGAGCGAATCGTAATCTCTTTTCAGCAAGTTATAGCTGGAATTAAGAGAGTTAAAGCTTGCCTCTAACGATTTAAAGCTTGCCTGTAACGATTCATAGTCAGTCTCCAGTTTTTGATAGCTGAAGTTTAACAAGTCATAATCTGTCAGCAACTGATGGTATGTGTTGTTTAGTGTTTGGTATTCAGTAAGCCAGTGATTGAGTTCTACAACCGTAATGTTATGCTGATTTAGAAGTTCCTGGTAATCTGTCAGCAACTGATGGTATGTGTTGTTTAGTGTTTGGTACTCACTTGACCAATAGTCAAGCTCTTCAAGTGTATCGTTATAAAGATTTAAGAGAGAATTGTAGGCTGCTAGAAGTCCTTCGTAGGTTAGGGTTCTTATTCTGGTTGTGTGAAATCTTACGGCGCTGTCGCATGTTGTGAATCTTTTATATGTGTCTGCCTCTATAACGCAGCAAAGTTTTCCATAAGCATCGGTTGGTATTGTCAGAGTTACGTTTTTGTTAAGAACCCAGTCTTCAGGTAATTCTTCGTTCTCAATTATCTTTTCTGCGTATAAGATTGTTTCCCCAGAAGCCGTATTGCATGAAATGTTAATTCCGAAGTGGATAACATGGATGCCGTCTGGCTCAGCTGCTATTATTAATTCATGTGTTAAGGTGTCGTTAGGATGGCATTCTTCTGGAAATGTTAGGTATCCGTAAATGCCCATGAAATCAAAAGCTGCTGTTTCCCATCCAGCTTTCGGTGTAGGTGGGGGTATTGGTGGCGGTGGAGGAGGAATAGCTTCGAAGTAACCATCAGTTATGGAGTATTCGTATGGAGGAATAGGATCTCCGTTTCCATCAACAAATTTAGGTTCATCTGTTACGTAACCCCCTATTCTCAGAGCACACTCCCCCGGCGCTATAGCTACGAATGTTATGTTTGCTAGGGTTCCGCTGCCTGTTTTGCCCGGTTCCGGATTGATTAGCACGACTGCGAAAGAAACTGTCCCTTCTGTTTGGTTTATTATTCCAGAATCAAGAATCAATATATTATCCGGAGACAGCGTCGGCTCCAGAAAGTGACCAGCTGGAATCTCCGCCGAGAGAGGCTCTAGAAGAGAATTATTATAATATAGTCTAAACTCGTATGCCCATAAGCCCGATTCAGGAACATCCGCGATGGATATGTTTACTGAAAATATGTGGTTCACCCTCGCGGAATTGTGTTCAGGGCTTACATAAACAATAAAACCTATATACGCGAATACAAAGCGTGCGTGTACCGCAACTGTGAACAAACAGAGCATAAATAATAAAGTTAGCGAGATTTTTTTCTCGTCCATCTTTCTCCCCGTATTTGTTGTAAACTTGCTGTCCCAAAAACTTTACTCCGTCTCTGGACATACGATCCATTACACCTTACTCGTGTGGCTAGGGAAAGCTAAAAGGCTTTTATCAGAAGCGAGAAGCATGCACTTATGTCTGGTAGGCCTATATGAAATTGAAAATTGAGAAAATGATAATAAGCGCTATGTCAAGATCTCAATGTGGTTGATATGCATCAGAGATTTGTTTGCCTACCCGTTTTAGTGATTCTCTTGTCTTCGTTTTCCACGTTAAGCTTTAACTTTACAGCAAATGCAACAACTGTTGCCGTTCCAACCGATTTCCCAACAATTCAAGCTGCGATAAACAATGTAGCTCCAGGCGACAAGATTTTCGTTCATGAAGGCACCTACTATGAGAATGTTGTGGTGAACAAGTCGGTTTCAATTTCAGGGGAAAACAAGAACACGACAATAATCGATGGAGGAGGCTCTAGCGTAGTTGTTAGGATCATAGCTGACAACGTGAGTCTTTCTGGTTTCACAGTTCAAAATTCAGGTGTAAAAGCTTATGAAGGTGGAATTTTTGTCGAATCGAATTTTAACAATGTTTCGGGGAATATTATCGCTGAAAACGGCTTAACAGGTATTTATTTGAGTAACTCTTTTGGTTCTATATTGCTTGAAAACATGGTTGTGGATAATGTAGGCGACGGAGTTTTTCTGGTTCATTCTTCGAATAATGTTCTTCTCAACAACGAGGTTGCGAAAAACAAGGGCGGCATTCGCTTATACTCTTCAAATGAAAATAATATTTCAAGAAACGTGGTGACCGACGATTTGTTGGGTGGAATCTACCTTTTTTACTCATCTAACAACAGTTTATTTAACAATGTTATGCGTTATAACAAGGATTATGGCTTAAACTTGGACTACTCCTCTGACATGAACACGATCGTTGACAATGTCGTTGCTGACAACCTTAAATATGGGCTTGTTTTGGGCTCTGTGTCTGGCAACACTCTTAGGAACAATAGCATGACAGGTAACCAGTTCAATTTCTACGCTGTTCTTGCCCGTGCTAACCTTCAAGATTATCTAAATGATGTTGATCCTTCGAATTTTGTCGATGGGAAAGAAATTCATTATGTTATCAACGGAGAAAACTTGGTGATAAACTCTACATCCTATCCCAACATAGGATATTTAGCCTTAGTCAATTCTACACGTATAACAGTTAAAGGATTAAACTTTTCAAGCAACGGACAAGCCTTGCTTTTAGCTTTTACCTCAAACTCAACCCTTGAAAATCTCAACGCTTCTAACAACAATCATGGCATTCAACTGTGTTCATCACGTCATATCACTATAAGCAACTGTACCGTGACCAACAACTCTGCTGACGGCATAACACTTGACCATTCCTCTATAAACAACAACGTAACCGGCAACGCTATAACTGGCAACAACCTCGGCATGAGAGCGGTGCACTCCTGCAAAAACAACATAATTTCCAGAAACGATGTGATAAACAATGACGTAGGCTTGCAAATCTACTCATACTGCAGCGATAACATGATTACAAAAAACATCATAGTAAGCAACCGCATCGGCATAACCTTGTATAGAGTGTCTGCAAGCAAGATTATTGGTAACACGATCGCCAATAACAGTCAGGGTCTATTTCTGGGAACCTCTGGAAACAGTGTCTATCACAACAACTTCGTCAATAACACGGTTCAAGTGGCTACGTCCAACTTTACGAGCGTTTGGGATCTGAGCTACTCAAATGGAGGCAATTACTGGAGCGATTATGAGGGTGGAGACGCAGACGGTGATGGAATAGGAGATATCTCATACATCGTTGATGAATACAACGTGGATCGATATCCCTTAATGAGTTTCTGGATGGAGGAAGATGAAGAGCCTCCAACGATAGGGTTTCCAACACGTTCTCCTAGCGATGATGTCCAACCGTATGAAGAAGTAACGGTTTTCGTGGCGATCACGGATGTGGGAAGCGGTTTGAAGAATGTAACTTTATTTTATGCGATTAACAACGGTACTTCTTGGGTGGAGCTAGAAATGACCTATAATTCTACGGCTGAGTTATTTGTGGCTGTGTTACCAAGCCAACCTTCTGAAACGTTAGTGAAATATAAGATAGTTGCTTTTGATAATGCCGGAAATGCAGCTGTGAAAGATAGTTCTGGCCAATTTTTCACTTATCAGGTGATTCCTGAATTTAGCTCGATATATTTGTTGCTTTCATTTTTGACGGCAACAATAATCGTGTTGTTTGCTGTCAAATTTTTTCATCGCAAGAATCGTATAAAAAATGTTGAATTACATTGATAAAGAATTTGCATTTAGGTTCTCGCTTGGTTCATTTATTAGCTTTGTGCCTATCTGCTACGGCTTGATTCTACAGCGCGCGCGCTTCTAGAATATTCTTAAACCATCACTGCCCGCTTGTTGCATGTTATACCGTACGGTTTATTTCAGAAATGGATAAAAAGCTGTTTATGATTGTTTAGTTTATGGTGAATATGCGAAGGTTTTACCTAACCGTGCTTCTGTCAGTACTTCTTCTATACTCATTTGTTTATCTGAAGCCCAATGTGAAGGCGGCTCCCAGAACTATCAAGGTTCCAGTAAACTTTCCAACGATTCAAGCTGCGATAAATAACGCGTCTGATGGAGATACGGTATTTGTGTATAATGGAACGTATTACGAAAACTTGGTTGTAAACAAGTCCATATCACTTGTTGGTCAAGACGAAAACATTACAATAATAGAAGGCAGTTGGTCAGGAACAGTTATCCAAGTGACCGCAAACAACGTTTCTGTTGCAGGATTCACTGTACAGAATAGTGGATCTTCTTCTCCTTTCAGCGGTATTTCTGTCAATTCAAATAACGTTAGCATTGAGAGAAGTATCATATCAAACAACTATTTTGGTACATATTTGATAAATGCAAGGGAGACCGTCGTTAGCAACTGTAGCATATCAACTAACTATGTTGGGTTACATTTAGAAGCGTCTGAAAGCAATGTTATAAAAAACAACAATGTAACAGGTAATAACTACGCGGGTTTAGAGTTGCGCTATTCCAGCGGCAATATTATTCTGAACAATAGCATTAGTGAAAACGGGGTTTACGGCATCCAACTTCACCAGTCTGAGGGGAATCGACTGAACGGGAATATCGTAGTAAATCACGAAAGCGGAGTTGCCATTGACTATTCGGGGAACAACACACTTAGAAATAATGCGATAACGTCAAGTCGTTACAATTTTGCAGTCGAGGCATTATATCTCGACGGTTTCATACAGGATATAGATTTTTCAAACACGGTCAACGGAAAGCCAATCTGTTATCTTGTGAACCAGAAAGACGTCTTAGTGAACTCTTCATACGTAGACGCTGGTTATCTTGCCCTTGTAAACTGTTCCAACATTCGAGTAGAGGGGTTAAAACTCAATAACAATGGAGAAGGTGTATTAATTGCTTACACAAGAAACTCGGTTACAGAGAAAAATGTTATTAGCGACAATAGAGAAGGTGTTTTTCTTTATTACTCCGTTAACGGCACTATTAGCAACAATACAATCTTTGATTGTGCCGAAGGTGTGCTTGTTTCCTTTTCCGTAAACTGCTCATTAAGCTACAATGAGGTTGCTGAAAATGAGGGGTATGGAATGCAAATATTTTCTTCTCAAGATATCGACCTAATTGATAACAACATAACAGCGAATGGCCACTGGGGTGTATATTCAGTTGCCTCGGGCGGTTCAAGGATTATTGGGAACAACATAACTTCCAACGGTGCTGGCGTCCGTTTAGATTTGTCGGATGGAAGCAGAATCGCAGGTAATATGATCTTCGGCAACGAAGGGGAGGGTGTTTTTTTGACTTCCTCCAGACAATGTGTTATTCAGGACAATGATGTAATCAACAATCTTGGATCCGGCATGTTTGTTTTGCACTCAGTTTCCAGCATCATAAATGCTAACAATCTAGTTGATAACCATGAGGAGGGCCTTTACCTTCAGGAATGTGATTACAGCCAAGTAAGCGAAAATCTTTTTGAGGGGAACAGTGTAGGGGTGAGGATTTACTATTCTGCAAACTGCACTTTTGTCGATAATTATATAGTGAGTAACTTGATGATGGGGGTTCGCTTTTACTATTCTCCGAATGGTGAAGTGTACGCCAATTCTATTGTGGGAAATGGCTTGGAGGGTCTGAGCCTATTATATTCTGGTGACAGTTCAGTGGAGAATAATTTTTTTAGTGAAAACCTACATTATGGGGCGTGGTTACTGAATTCAAAGAATGTCTTTGTGTATGGTAACACCGCGGCATCCAATGGTTGGGATGGGATATATCTTCAATTTTCTAGTGGTTGCATAGTTGAGTACAACTCTGCGAATGGAAACGCTGAGGCTGGAATAGGTCTCCTATATTCTAATCAATCCGTTATAATTGGTAATCAGGCGGTTAGCAACAAGGTTGGATTCCGAATTTTCGCATCATACAACACCACGATGAGCAGTAACACCGTAACTGTTAATACGAGGTATGGTGTTTATCTGTATTTCTCTTCAAATAACAGGATTTTCCATAACAATTTTTTAAATAATGCTCAGAACGTTCGAGTTCTTGAAGCTTTTGAAAACGTTTGGGATGAAGGGTATCCGGATGGGGGGAATTTCTGGAGCGACTTTGCGGGCGAAGATTTTTACTGGGGGCCACAGCAGGATTTGACTGGCGGTGACGGAATAGGTGATTTGCCGTACTTTGTTGATGATCAAAATGTTGATAGGTATCCCTTAATTTCATTTTCCAGAGTTCATGATATTGGAATTATAGATGTAGAAACTATAGCTAACGAGGTTTATGTAGGATGGATTGTTTATTTTAATGTAACGATACGCAATAACGGGGATTTCGTTGAGAACTTTACAATAACGCTTTACCGTAATGACACTTTCCTTATCTCGGAAAGTGCCAAAAATTTGGCAGTTAGTGCAAATGTTACGAAAACCCTTGTTTGGGACACATCGGATTTGAAGCCTTGTTGTCTATACATTATCAAAGTGGAAGCCAATTTATTAGCAGAGGATGTGGATATGGAGGATAATACTTGGACTGTTTTTGTTGAAGTCAAGATGCTTGGGGATGTTGATGGCAACGGGCTGATTAACATTATAGACATTGCGTCTATTGCGAGGGCTTTTGGGACGTATATTGGAGAAGATCGTTACAAGCTGAATTATGATATGAACATGGATGGAGTGATTAACATTGTTGATATTTTTGCCGCCGCAAGAGACTTTGGTCTTTCATGTTAGTTTGTTAGCACCTTTTGAAGAGATTTTAGTAAAACTTAAAGAGAAAAGCTTACCGGATGGTTAATTATTGAATGATTAAATAGATGCTTCAAACTATTTTATGGTGGTGTTCAGATTTGAAATTAGCCAAGTCCATTGTGCTCGTTTTGCTGTTGGTTTTGGCTTCGTCTTATGTTTTAAGTGCGGTGAATGCCTTTAATCCGTTTGCTAAGACGAAGGTTTGTGTTCATCCAGAGGATATAAAGGTGGAGGTTGGCGATGTATTCGAAGTCTATGTTAATGTATGTGATGTTTCAGGACTTCAGGGTTTTGACTTCATGTTGAAGTATGACACTGATGTTCTAGATTGTTTAGCTCTGGAAGAGGGGGCTTTTCTCTCAAG
>Ga0209978_10000188_pt1 | contig 20605 bp, 16 predicted proteins | sample BentaG_FD_182805 | JGI IMG/M metagenome (GOLD analysis project Ga0209978, IMG submission 182805) | Deep subsurface microbial communities from South Atlantic Ocean to uncover new lineages of life (NeLLi) - Benguela_00093 metaG (SPAdes)... | ecosystem: Environmental > Aquatic > Marine > Oceanic >... | reverse complement strand
CATTTCATTGAGTCTGGCGTAGGCCTCGGCCTCGTCGATGGGGTCAAGGTCCTTCCTGTGCAGGTTCTCCACGAGCCTAATGACGAGGGATTCCTCAGAGCTCAGGGGTCCTTCGAGGATGACGGCTGGAACCTTCTCCAGGCCAACCAGCTTTGCGGCGGCCATTCTCCTCTTCCCTATTTGAAGCTTGTACCTTCCCTCGTTACTGGGCTCGACTACGAGGGGCTGGAGGATTCCATGCTGCTTTATGGATGCTGTGAGCTCGTCGAGGAGCTCCTTCTCGATGGTCTGCCTGATTCCCTGTTCAACATCTATGGTTTCGATGTTTAGATCCTCAATTCTTACCATTTCTATTGAAAATATTAAAGAAGCTGTTTTTATATCTTTCTTAACCAGAACACAATTGAATGGTGATTAAAACCACTAAAAGCCGAATCCGTGCGATATCGCACCAACAATATCACGAGACAACTACTTTATGATCAAAACAGGCGTCGTACAGAAATCGACGACCCTGCAGCTGGTGCTACCGAAAATCCAGCCCTTGATACCCCCGATTCCGCGGCTTTCCATGGCTATGAGATCGTATCCTTTTTTCTCCGCCACATCGACAATGTTGGCCGACGGGCGCCCCTCCATCCGTATGGTTTTATGTTAAGATCTGAATGCTTCGACCCAACACTACCGCGTGCGCGAGTTCATACTTTAACTGCACGTGCACTTTATAATTGTGGGGAGTGTTGCCGGCCCTGGAGCAAGGATGAGAAAACCCCCGGGAGCAGGAACCCGCCTAGCCAGGTAATGAAGGCAAAGGTTTGGCCCTCCCTGCAACGATATCCCCGATATCCAGGATCCCACGGTCTCCATTAGGCCCTAAAGTCATTTACATTCCTTATCAGCTATTTCTATTACCTTGTCTAGTACTTGTATTCCTTTATCGATCTGCTCTTCTTTGACTATTAGGGGGGGTGCAATTATCAAGGTATTTATCACATTGACGATGTAGACACCCCTTTCCATAGCGGCTACGCTAATCTTTTTCAAAGTATTTGGCTGGAACTTCTCCCTTCGGGTTACGAAGGGCTCCTTCGTCTTCCTGTTCTTGACGAGCTCAACACCCCAGAACAACCCCTTACCCCTTACATCACCTACGGAGGCATGATCCTCCTTTAGTTCATTCAGCCTTTTACCGAGCACAGCTCCCATCTTACTGGCGTTCTCTATCAGGTTTTTATCTATGTATTCTTGGATGGCTGCAAGGGCTACGGCGCAGCAAAGAGGGTGCATGGCGTAGGTGTGTCCATGGCAGAAGAGGTTGTCCTCTTGATCGAAGAACTCCGCGATCTTCTTCCTCGCAATTGTCGCCCCAAGGGGGATGAATGCCCCTGTCAAGCCTTTCGCCATCGACATCAAGTCGGGGACCACATCCCAGTGTTCCATACAGAACCATTTACCAGTTCTCCCGAATCCAGTCATAACCTCATCGGCGATTAGGAGTACATCTCTTTCGTTACATATCTCTCTCAATCGGGGCATATATTCATCAGGTGGGACGAGGATACCGTTTGAACCCACGATCGGCTCAATGACAACCCCCGCGACGCTCTGCTCTCCCTCCATCCTGATTATTTCATCTATATATTCGACACAACTGATGCCACAGCTAGGATACTCCTTTCCGAGAGGGCAGCGATAGCAGTAGCAATCAGGTGCTCGGACGATACCCGGCATTCCGATGGCATAATGTGTCCTAGGGTCTCCTGTGAGGGCTATTGCGCCTGAGGTTGCGCCGTGATAAGACCTATACCGTGATATGAGCTTTGTTTTTCCCGTATATAAACGGGCTATCTTAATAGCAGCCTCATTTGCCTCTGCTCCGCCAAGAGAGAAAAAACTCTTCTGCAAGTCACCCGGCGTGATATCGGCGAGTTTCTCCCCAAGTTTGGCTGCAGGCTTTGTAGCAAAGCTCGGTGCAGCATAGCACAATTTATTCGCTTGCTCCGATAGTGCTTCTAAAACTTTTGGGCTTCTATGTCCGAGATTTGAGCACATCAGCTGTGAGGAAAAATCGAGATACCTTTTTCCCTTAAAATCCTTGAAGTAACAGCCTTCTCCCTCTTCGATCAACAGCGGTTTCCACGTGTATTCATACCTCCAAGTACCAAACACATATTTTTTCTCGAGCGCCACATAATCTCTTTCCTCTTTCAGTTTGAACACCTACCTTTCTCATTATCTTAATCTCATATTATATATAAATTATATTTCAAAAAATTCATGTACAAGTCTTCTTTAGAGTAATAAGTAAGGAAAGGGAGGCGAAGGGTAATGCAGATACTCAAACTAAATTTTAAATCGGTTCACAAAAAAGTTTTATTTATTTCTTTGTCACAATCAAGTAAGTAATTGGGGGCGCTATTAAAAATGATTCAAAAGATCCCTTCTGATAATATGAAATTAATACTTATCACAGATGTCGGGAGCACAACCACGAAAGCTAGGCTCTTTCAGAAATTTGATGAAGGATGGAGGTACACTATTAGCGGTGAAGCACCTACCACCGTCGAGTCTCCCAACGAGGATGTTACTATGGGAGTCTACAACTCTGTACGTGAGGTTGAGGAAATAACGGGTCTTACATTGTTGAACAGGGTGAGCGGAGGAATCATCGTTCCAAGGAAGGCGGGAGATGGCGTAGATCTCTACTGTACGACCAGTAGCGCGGGAGGTGGACTTCAGATGTTATGCCTAGGTCTTGTTAAGGAAATCACTGCGGAAAGCGCGAATAGGGCTGCCCTCGGAGCCGGTGCCATAGTCATGGACACCATCGCCTTAGACGATGGCCGAGAAGATTATGAGAAGATCAAAATAATCCGTGGTTTGAGGCCCGATATGATGTTGATGGCTGGGGGCACAGACGGTGGAGCTAGGGGTCTTGTGCTCGAAATAGCTGAACTGCTGAAAGCGGCCGACCCTATTCCTAGGCTCGGGATCGATTACTCTCTCCCATTGGTATATGCTGGAAACAAGGAATTGAGGCCTCATATAGAGGATTTATATGAAAAACAGTTTGCGGTGATGATGGTAGAAAACATTCGACCAGTTTTAGATGTGGAGAACTCAGAGCCCGCCAGGCGTGCGATCCACGAGCTTTTTATGGAGCATGTAATGTCTCACGCACCAGGCTATTTGAAGCTGATGAAGTGGACTGGAATCGACATAATGCCAACGCCAGCAGGGGAGGGCTTAGCCATACAGTTGATAGCCGACAGATACAATGCCAACGCTCTAGGGGTTGGACTCGGAGGTGCGACAACCAATGTCTATTCGGTGGTGGACGGTAGGTTTGTTAGAAGTGTTAGCGCCAACCTGGGAATGAGTTACAGTATCTGTAACGTTTTGAAAGAGACTGGGATCGAGAACATCTGCAAATGGCTCCCATTCGTAGTAGACAAGGACGTGTGCGAAGATAGTTTAAGAAACAAGATGATCAGGCCTACAACGATACCTCACACAATTCAAGAGCTACTTATCGAGCACTCGGTAGCTAGGGAAGCCTTGAGGCTCGGGCTTGCTCACCACAAGACCCTCGCTACTAGGTTGAAAGGCGTATCAAGAGCGAAAACCATTGATGAGAGGTTTGAACAACTCGGGAAAAGCTTACAGGAGACTTACATTGATATGATGAATATCAAGGTTATAGCGGGCACGGGGGGGCTCCTATCGCATGCTCCTAGGAGGGAGCAGTCGCTTTTAATATTGACAGACGCCTTCCAGCCAGAGGGAGTGACAAATATAATCCAAGACAGCGTCTTTATGATGCCTCACCTAGGACTCCTATCAACGATTTACCCTGACATAGCATGGCAGATCTTTGAAAAGGACTGCATTGTAAGCCTTGGTACGGTCATAGCCCCCTCAGGCGAACTTGATGAGGGACAGGAGGCTTTGAACATCAAGTTGGAGATGCCAGAGGGTGAGATCATCGAGAAGGGTTTAGGTTTTGGAGAGATTCTACGCTTACCACTAGCGGAGGGGATGGAAGCCAAAGCGACCATCAAAGTCCATAGGGGTTTGGCCATAGATGTGGATGATGCACGAACATTAGAGACTACTATCACAGGAGGCGTCGTGGGTATAGTCATAGATACTAGAGGAAGGCCCCTAAGATTGCCTGAGGACGAAGAGAAGAGGCGAGAGAAGCTTCTGACCTGGTTCAAAGCCCTTGGCCTATATCCCAAAGAAGCTTATGAGGAGGCTGTTCTCTGATGGTTGCCGAGAAAGACTTAGAACGTGAAGAGGAGACCCATGCCTACACTCCAAGCCTAGAGATTAAGAAGGCCATAACGGTCAGGAGGGTTAGAAGGCTACCCATTAAGGGCGATGTCCTTGTGGATCTCGGAGACATTGTGGAGTATCGTGAAGTGATAGCCAAGACGAAAATACCGGGGGATCCCTACACGGTCAGGGCCTCCTATTTATTGAAATGCGAAGCAGACGAGGTTCCAAGGTATATGTTGAAGAAAGTGGGGGATCCAGTAGAGAAAGACGAGATTTTCGCCAAATACGTCGGTTTCTTCGGTTTGATAAAGAACTTTGTGAGATCCCCTATAGATGGCCACATTGAGAGCTTATCAACGGTGAGTGGCCGAGCAATAATCAGGGAGAAACCCATACCCATCGATGTGGACGCTTACATCCCGGGCAAAGTCGTGGACATTATGCCGAGAGAAGGAGCCGTAATCGAGACAAATGTGGCCTTCATACAAGGAATATTCGGGGTGGCAGGAGAGGCACACGGAGAGATAGCTATTATCGTAGATGCTCCAGGTGATATACTAACCGCAGATCACATAACGACAGATCATAAAGGAAAGGTCATTGTCGGAGGATCCATCGCCACAGGAGAGGCCCTCAAAAAAGCGTTGGAAGTAGGCGTGAACGGCATGATCGTCGGAGGAATAAAGAATGCAGATCTAAGAAGTCTTATTGGGTATGACATAGGCGTGGCCATCACGGGCTATGAAGACATAGGGTTGACATTAATATGCACTGAAGGATTCGGAAAAATCAACATGTCTAATCAAACCTTCAATCTCCTAAAGATCTTTGAAGGGTTTATGGCGCATATCAACGGAGCAACCCAGATCAGGGCCGGCGTTCTCCGTCCGGAGATCATAATACCACACGATCAATTTGAGCCAAAGTTTTCGGAGGATCTTTCAACCGGCATGAGGCCGGGAACCACGATGAGGGTGATAAGAGCACCCTACTTCGGAAGATTGGTTAGAGTTGTTAGTTTACCACCAGAGCTCCAGAAGATCAAAACAGAATCTTACGTAAGGGTCGTGGAGGTAGAGCTTGAGGATGGGAGAAGAGTTGTAGTCCCTAGGGCAAACGTCGAAATCATAGAATATTAGTTTAAGATTAGTTCCAAAAAGTTTAATTTTTATAACCAAGTTATAGTGTATTAGGATTTGTATTTGGATGAACGATACAATATCATCTATTCATGGGATTGAGATAGGTCATGCATACGACGAGGAAGGCCTAACGGGATGCACGGTCGCCATCCTGAAAGAGGGCTCCACTGTGGGCGTTGATGTCCGAGGTGGAGCCCCTGGATCTTACAACGCTACATGCTTCCAGCACACTACCCAAAGAGAGACCGCCGATGCCATCTTTCTCTCGGGTGGAAGCTTCTTCGGGCTGGATGTGGCGGGTGGAGTGAGAAAATGTTTGGAGGACAAGGGTCGGGGCTGGGATACGGGTTTTGGCAACATGCCCTGCGTTGCTGGAGCCATCATCTTCGATCTAAGAGTCGCTCGGAAAGGGCTGCACCCAGACGCTGAAATGGGCTATTTGGCCTGCGACAAAGCCGATTCAAAGCCCGTCTCTGAGGGAAATGTCGGCGCCGGAATCGGAGCCACATGTGGAAAGCTCCTGGGCATAGATTACTGCATGAAAGGCGGCCTGGGGAGCAGCGCAGTAAATTTTCCGAACGGTCTGCAGGTGGGCGCACTGGCTGTCGTGAACTGCATTGGGAATGTATTTGACATAAGTACGGGGAATACAATAGCAGGCACAAGGAGAGAAGACGGAAAGGGGTTCTACGAGCTCTTCGAGCTCTTCTCAAACCTCAAAAACCCTCTACCCAAGGCGACTAATGCTTTCGAGAACACCACAATCGGGATCGTGGGCACTAACGCCAAGCTCAGCAAGAAAGAGGCAACAAAAATCGCAGAGATGTCCCATGATGGACTGGCGAGAGCAATAAGGCCTTCACACACCCTCAGTGATGGGGATACGATTTACGCAGTCACCACAGGAGCGTTGGAGCTTCCTACTTCAACTCCCCTCTCACTCGCTCTAGGTCCACGATTTGCCGAAGAAAAATCGAGTCCCTTATCTCAGTTCATGGATCGCTCTCATTTCATCAGCTACATAGGGCATTTAACCTCGGAGGAGATGAGGAAAGCGGTGTTAAGGGCTGTGATTAAGGCAAAGTCTGTAAAGGGGATACCCAGTGTCTCTAATTATCCCTAAAAACTCGCATTGACAGTACTCTTTAGTGAACTACCTCCCTACAAGTAGGGAGGCTTCCTGTTTCACGGGATAGGCTTGCACCATCGTAGATGGTGTAGTGGTCTTCTCCTCCGCAGGCCTAGATTCCGGCGGTTCCCGCCGTATCTCTCGTCCCCTTGCGAGGATGTTGAGCGCCGCATTCTCGTCTCGATTCATGACCAGCCCGCAATATGGGCATTCATGAATCCTGTCGGATAGGGTTTTCTCCACTTTCTCGCCGCACCGCGAGCACATCTGGGTTGTGCCCCTGGGATTCACCTTGATGAGCTGCCCACCAGATTCCTCCTCTTTGTAAGCAATCATCCCGATGAATCTCCCCCAACCCGCGTCGCTAATCGACTTGGCCAGACAGTGATTCCTGACCATATTCCCGATCTTCAAGTCCTCAACGTACACGGTCTCGTAAACGTCCGTTATCTTCCTTGAAGCCTTGTGCAGAAAGTCAGTTCTACGATTCCCAATCTTATCATGAAGCCTGGCCACACTGACCTTGGACTTGACCCAATTTCGGCTACCCCTCACCTTCCGCGACATACCTCTCTGAAGATGGGCCAGCCTCTTCTCCGATGCCCGGTAGAGCCGGGGGTTGTCGATGTGGGTTCCATCGCTGAGAATAGCGTAGCTATTGAGTCCCACATCTATTCCAATGTCATCGAAAGGCTTCTCCCTTGGCTGGACCTCGATGTTGCAGCTGAAGCAGGCGTACCACTTTCCTGAGGGCATTCGTTTGACTGTGAGGGTCTTGATTTTCGCAGGGATCTCCCGGTGTTGTCGAATCAGAATGGATCCGATCTTGGAAAGGAGCAGCCTGTTTCCATCGACCTTGAAGCCAGACTGGGGGTAGGTGATGCTCTTGTACCGACCGTACTTCTTGAGCCGCGGGAGTCCGGCCTTCAGTCCTGCTTTTCTCCTTGCGAAAAAGTTCTCATAGCCGAGCCTGATCCTCCTCGCAATGTTCTGGAGAACCTGGGAGTGAACCCTCAATAACTCTGGTATATCCGCTTTGAGCTCGGGCAGTAGGTTCTGCATCGTAAGGTAGGAAATTGTCTTTCCAGTATCCATGTAATAGCCCTTAGCGTAAATCAGAAGCCAGTTGTGTAAGCCCCTGCATATTTCAAGCTGCTCTTCCAGAGTCTTCGTCTGAATCTTGCTTGGATACAGCCTGTACCTGAACGTTCTACGGGGCATTTACCCTACCTTTCTGACAGTGGTTTCCACGGTGAGCTTATTTAGGTTTTCTCCCAGACCGCAATTCATCCACCCATTAAAATGGGTGGACTTCTTGCGCAATCTCTTTAAAGAACAAAATATTCCTTAGATAAAATGCTGAAATTAAGAATCGAAAATCGTCTTCCATTAGCCTTGTTCAATAAGGTTCACTTCCTCTATGCTGGTCCCGATTTGATGTCTTTTCCACTTGGGATGATTTCAAATGTATTAGATTACGCTGGTAGGAGCTTACAAAGATTCCATCCAATGACAGTTTCCAAGGTAGTTGGAGAACGTTTTTTAATTGACCAGATGTTCTGTTTTAGCTTTTTCTATATTGATGATGAGGGTGAACTAGTACTTTTCCTAACTCATCCCTACTGGTTTGACAGAACAAGCATCGAGGAGTGCCTGAAATTTTTTCTTAAAGAGGTTGAGGAACTCGCAAAAATTAATAATTGCAGATGTATCAAGTTGGAATTTCACGACGAATATAGTTCGATTGTCTCTTTTCCAAACTCTCTTTCAGATTTCTCCTATGAATTGAGTGATATGGAGATTAAAAAACAGGATTTGTATCGCTTTCAACAGAATGGGTTTGTGGAGAAAAACGTCGTACTGTGTTACGAGCAAAGCGTAAAAGAAATTAAAGAGAAAATGAAAGATGCATTACATAAGTGTAAAAGCTATATTATTGATAGCGTTGATCGAAGTGAATTTATAAATATGGAAAGGAAGTTGGAAAATTTTAATGCGAAATCTTACTCTCTATCGAATAGGGATTTAATTGTTTCGCAGAGATTCATCCCTTCTTTCAAGGACGCAATTTTTGTTGCGCATAAACGATCTAACTTGGTTGGGGACTCTACCCTTGATGGGTTCCTCCGATGGTCGCCCAATTTCCTTGAACTAGTGAAGAAATATCGAACTCCCGTTCCATATCTATTTAATTCCATTCTAAAAAATAACAATTTTAAGGTCGGGAAAATTTTTAGTTGGGCCCTGAGAGAAAAGAACGCTAAACTATTTCTATGCCTCCTGTTTCGTGTCATAAACTCAATGAAACAAAATGGATTAGAAAATTGCCAAATTGCCTATGTAGATAACGAGCAAAATTTTATGAAAAATATTTTAGAGCGATATGGGTTTATAAAAATTCATACAATAAAAATATTAGAAAAGAGAGTGAGTTAATTTAATGAAAAAATATGATTTTGTTTTCGTCCATCCTACAACTCATATAAAAACTGCAAATTCGACGACAAACGATTCTATAACATATGTCATTATGCCTTTAGGAACTATGGCAATAGCAGATTTATTGGATAGAGAAGGATACGAAGTAAAAGTGATTCATACAGGAATCGAACAAATGCTTAATCGAGATTTCAGTTTAAAAGATCTGCTTAAAAAGTACGAAGTATCGATGGTGGGAATCGATCTACATTGGTACGTTCATTCATACGACGCAATCAGACTCGCAGAGATGGTCAAACGGTATTCAAATTCGTTCGTTGTTCTCGGAGGATTTACAGCGTCTTACTTCGCCGAAGAGATTTTATCGCGTTTCATAAGCGTTGACGCTGTGATCCGGGGCGATTCTGAAACCCCGCTCTTAGAACTTTTGAAGCATAGATCGGGTAAAGAATTTAATGAAGTTCCGAATCTTATATACCGAGATGGAGAGTCTATTAAAAATAGCAATAGAAGATTTATAGCAAAAACATCTGATCTAGATAGACTAAATTTCTCTAACTTCACCTTGCTGTCAAACTTTGATAAGTACCGCAGGTGTATCTCTCAGTTTGGTGACCTAGATCCATATGCCGTCAAGGCAAAACTGAAAACTCAGGGGTGGACATGCATCGGACGCGGATGTCCGGTAAACTGTTCATATTGTGGAGGGGGAAGGAAGGCATTCGAGATCCTTTCAGGTCGTCTCTCCCCGATTTTTCGTTCAAAGGAGAAGGTTATCGAGACATTAGCCGAATTTGAGGAGATGAAAATTTCCTGCGCATATATGGACTTCGATCCATTGCCGGAGAAACGTAATTATTACCATGATTTATTCGATCTGATTCGTAGAGAAAAGATAGATATAAGCGCACAATTTTTGTTATGGGCGCCTTCGGATAAAAGGTTCTTGAGAGACTTCAGGCGTACATTTAATCCCCTATACTCAACGATAACAATGTCTCCCGAGTCTGGTTCCGAACATATACGTGAACTGAATAAAGGCTTCTATTATAGCAATGGGAAATTGTTCCGTTGGCTTGACAATGTTAAAAAGGAGATCATACCCGTGCAACTATATTTCACATCTGGCTTATCGGGTGAAACGAAAAGACACTTTGAAGAGACAATCAAACTAGGTAAGAAATTGGTTGAGGAGTATCCTATTGTATCCATAAGCTGTAGCCCTATAGAATTGGAGCCTGCTTCACCTCGTTTCCTCTATCCAAAAAAGTATGGTATCTCACTCAAGGTTAAATCATTCATTGATTTTTACAACGTTTTCAAAAGATTGGCTAGGGGGTTATCGATCACAACACAGTTGGGATATAGAACGGATTTCCTTTCAGAACCCCAAATTGTTGAATTGAGTTTACGTTTCCGAGAGGAAATATCATCAAAAAATTACGAAAAATGGCAAAAATTCTATTTTGGAGACCAGCATCCAAGAAATCCTTGCTCTAACAGATAAAGATAGAAAAAAGGGGATATTTTTCGCTCTATGTTTCTATCGAGTTTCATACTATTGTTTTTGCCTTCTTCTGGTCGTAGATTATGCCGATGACGAGCACAATTACTCCTACCGCCGAGACGTAGATGCCAGGAACTTGCATCAATGTACGCATGTGCCCCACGCTCATTGATATCAGAGACATCAAATACGTGCCCGCAACCCATCCGAAAGTGATCATCAGGGCGTATAGTCCAAAGCTACTTACCGCCCCTAACGCTCCCTTGTGTTCTCGTGTGAAGATAAAGTAGCTCAGGCCAGTTACTGTGAATACCAGGATTACGATGTTGTTGAAAGCCGTCATGCCTCCGGCAGCCCAGCTCTTCATGGTCACTAATCTGATTATCTGAGCGTAGACTACGCCTTTAACAGCCACTGCAGATGCTACGCCTGCCATTAGAGATATGGGCCATCGGGCAAGCCATCTAGTATCCTTGTGGAGGCGGGCCAGGTAGAAGAGTCCTAATATCGTTACTATCAACGTCGGGCTTAGCCATTTTCCTTCGACAACTAGCGGAACATAGACACGTCCTTTAAGTATGTCCAATCCTACGACAAGAGACATCGACATGAACCAGCCTATGACCAAGGCCTCTGCGATCTTGAAGAAAAAGTTTTCTCTGTACAATAGACTCCAAGCCATGAGAACAAGAGCCATCTCAGCAACTATTCCCCAGTCAAGCGCCATTCTTACGCCGCCACCTCCTTTGGTTTCGATAAGAGTTTTATCATGAAAGCTCCCTGCGCAAAGAGTATTACTGCTATCCCTAACAGGTGTGCTGTTGACTGGGCGTCCATGAGGGCCGCCCCCATTCCAGGCCTACCGATCAATTTCTCGTATCCAGAGCCTGCCGTTACGCTGTTGAGATACGATGTCATCGTTCCCGCCCTGTAGTAGGGCATGGCTAAAGGTACTGTGCCGGACAGCATGTTGATGATTATTGGTACTCCCCTGGCAAGGGCCTTCTCACCCCATTGTCGTATGTACACATCCATAGCCGTAAACGTACAGGCGTAGAGGTAGTCGTAGTCGTCGATACTGTTGATGTCTTCGAGCATCGGGATGTCTTTTGTAGGAGTTCCAAACTGGTCGATAGGAGCGATTCCTTTAAGGTCATCCATCATCGCTGAGAGTACTGCTTCGTAACCAGGAATATAGCCCAGCTGGACCCAGTGCTTACCGTATTCCAGACCTGTTAGGTCGACATTGCTAAGACACCTTTCAGTTAGGATCTGTCCATCCACTACATAAGATGTGAGAAGTACTATTTTGCAATCATCTTCTCTGACCTTCTTGAAGGCATGGCGGTATACCGCGATCTCACCGGGTCCGAGTTCAGCCCAGCTGGGGAATCCCTCGTCCGATACGATTACGATAACACCACCTTCGGGAACGTTCTCCAGGAGTTCATATGATTCTATTGTTGGCTCGCCTATAGGTATAGGCAAACCCATAGGGCTTAACATGGGATAGGCGATCAATATAAAGTATAGAACGAAGATCGTCCTATCCTGATTCTCCCTTCTCGCGAACCATTCTTTTACAGACATTTCCTGTTCCTCCTATCCTCCCAGGTAAGATTCCTCGTAGCCCAAGATGGTTCTAAGGAATAACGTAAGGGTTCCTAGTGCGACCCCAATCAACAGGGCATTCATTCCTCCGGTATTCGGTACATCTTTCACCCATACGCCTAGGGGCCCCCATCCGGTCCATATCATGTCCCTCATTGGCAGGTTGTAGAAAAGGCCCAAGAGCATAGAGATCAAGAGCACTATCACGTGGGGGTTCTTTGTTCCTGAAGCCCTGAAGAACACGGTATACGAATAGAATCCAACGTAAGCGAGCAGGGCCATCTGTAGCGATGAGAGGAGACGAGTTATGACGAAGTCGTATCCGGGTTTATAGGCATAATTAAAGATGAAAGTGCTAAGGAAGGCGGCTAGAAGAATTATGCTATAGGGCCATCTTTTACTTTTTCTAGCAATGATTGTTATGTGATGCTGGGACAGGTTGATCACTCCGAGGAGGATAGCGAAAGTGGCTAGTGTGGATGCCCACAATATGACCTCTGACTGTGCAGCGGCAAGCTGACCGGTAAAGTGGTTTATAAGTATTATCAACACGGGGATAACATAGAGTGCGATGCATACTTCACGTCTTCTCAACCAAGACATATCATCTCAACTCCTTTATCACCATGCAAGCAACTGACTCCACAGCGTCGCCCCAACCGTTGCCAGAAGAGCGGTGACAATCATCAGTATTGAGCATATGACTATGCCATAGTCCTGACCAGCCAAGCTACCGAGATCCGGGGGATTCTCAGTTATCGCCGCCGCCGCTGCGTACAGCTCCTGTCCTATCACTGGGTAGTCTGATAACGCGACGACTGTGCCCTGGTAATAAAGCCTAGGTGTTCCGGCAACTTGGAGGCACCCTGCAACTGCTCCAGACCCAAGGACGATGTATGTCTCATAGAAGCCTGCACCCAGCATGATGTTGGCTGCTGGTTTCTCTCTCGAAATGTATCCCATTACAGCAGCCATGTAGGCTCTCTGTTGACCGTCACCGACAAATTCAACCATGTCCGAGTTATACATCTCCGGCCTTCCGCCTTTCGTATACCCTGCTTGAATCAAGTCTTCCATAGCCGGGATCATGTGAGCCCTGATGCAGTAATACTTCAAAGGAACGCCGAACTCTCCAGCATACTCCGCAACTTTTCTAAATATCGCCATTGCTGCGATGGTCATCGGCGCCCATTCGTCATGCAGTCCCCCGATTCCAGTTGAGATGTGGATTGGCTTGTGTTGCTCAGCGGCTTGACCCACGACTTCCCTTAGAGCCTGTAAAGCGGCCAGCTTCCTGACCTTTGGAGTTTTTATACCTCGACGAGCTCTGTCTATCATGTAGTAGATTAATCCTAGTATTATCAGGAATAGTATCAGTTCAAACTTCTTTCCAACAAGTATCATTGTCTTTTCCTTTTTTGTATTCTGTTGTAAATGTATATAAAATTTTGCGTTTGTGTTTGGATCAAATTTTCGGTGGTTATTCCTCACTAGATTACGAAACAAACTGAATTTTTTATGTTAAATAAAAAAGGGTTGAAAGATCAGTGTATGCTATGCGAGTAGATCGAAGATCGTTAGGACAAGGATTTTAGCACAGTTAACTAATTTGCTTATCTCTACGTACTCATCCCATTCATGAGACGTACCATATCCAGGACCCCATGATATCGCCGGGATACCCGCGTCGTTTATGAAGTTCCTCTGGTCGGTGGAGCCTGTCGTTCCGGCGGGCTCAGGATAGATCCCCGTAATCTCCTTCGTATTCTTTCTAACAACCTCGGCGATCTCATGATCCACGGGAATCTCTGCGGACTCGTATAGCATCACCCTCTTCCAATCGCATTTAAAATCTGGATCTTCGTTGCTGAGTCTATTTACTATCTCCTCTATCTCTGCATCAACTTGTTGATCGGTCTCTCCGGGTATGATCCTCCTGTCTATAGCAAGCCAACAGGACTCGGGGATAACGTTCTCTTTGGTGCCCGCCTTGATCATTGTGACCGAGCAGACGTTTTTCCCACAGAGTGGATGCGTTCTCTTTTCTATCTCCTCATGGTACTCCTGTATAGCCTTTATGAGCTTGGCCGCCTTGTCTATGGAGTTGATTCCTTGTTCCGGTCTGCTGCCGTGAGTCGGCTTTCCCTTGACATTGAAATGATACCAAGCAAGTCCTTTTTCTGCGGTCATAACTTTGAGACTCGTAGGCTCGAGGACGATGCCCCAGTCACCGTCGAACCCTTCCTCCAGTAGAGATTTAGTGCCCGCCTCCCCCGTCTCTTCTCCCATTGCGAAATGAAGGATCAAGTCTCCCTTCAGCTTGACTCCGCTCTCCTTAACGACCTTGGCCGCCATCATAGCTGCTGCTAGGCCTGCTTTCATGTCGCATGAGCCCCTACCATAGACCCTCCCATCTTTGACGATACCCTCGAAGGGTGGAACGCTCCAGCCATTCAGGTCACCCTCTGGCACAACGTCGATGTGACCGTTTAGAACGAGGCGGGGTTTCCCCTCAGATCCATCATAAACGACCGCTACTGAAGGCCTCTCAGCCTCAGGTTTGTATACGTATTGAGGATCGAATCCCCATTCTTTCATCGTATTGAATATATGTTCAGCCACCACCTTCTCGTTGCCAGGTGGATTCTGGCTCGGCCTGCGGATCAGCTCCCGTAGAACATCAACGATCTCTTCTTCCTTGATCAGCTTCAAAACATCATATTTCGATACCATGTTTATCTTTTTAATGTATTATTCTAAGGATTAAAATTTTATGCCTCTGAAAATTGATAAATAAAAAAGTGAGTCAAGTTCTAAACGGCTAAGCCTTCATTATCCAGACTTTATCTCAAGAAACTTCTGATACGAAAAAAGAGATTATTTGATTATGCAAAGCCAGATTCGAGCCTATTAAATCTCCCTTTCGTATGCGATTTTCCCTTCTATCATTGTCATGTCGATGGGTATGTCCATTATGTTTTCTTGCGGCACGGTGAGAATGTCCCTCCCTAGGATCACTATGTCGGCGTACTTCCCTACCTCTATCGAGCCCAACAAGTCCTCGTCGAAGGAGTGATATGCGGCGTTTATTGTGTACAACTTGAGAGCCTCCATCACCGAGATCTTCTGGCTCTGCCCGATGGGCTTCCCGGCCTTTGTCTTCCTGTTGACCAGTGCTTGGATCCCCATCAGTGGTGAGTAGGGTGCTGCGCTATGGTCCGAGTGGGCCGAGACCTTGACCCCGGCGTCGATGAAGGAGCGGGCTGCGAACATCCACTCGAGCCGCTTCTCTCCGAAGGCTGGCAGGATCTTGTCGCCATGATAGTAAGGGTAGGGCCCGAATATCGTCGGTAGTATTCCTAGCTTCTTGATTCTTGCTATGATCTCAGGGTTGACGACGGTGCAGTGGATGTCTCTGTTCCTAGGATCCTTCCTAGGATACCTCTCCTGAGCCTCCTCAATTATATCGAGGTACATGTCTATGGCCCTATCACCGTTGGCGTGAGCCGATATGCGGTACCCCGCCTCGTATGCCTCCATAATGGTCTTCGTGGCGATCTCCCTGGTGGTGGCCATCACTCCATAGAAGTTTGGTCTGTGGAGGTAAGGCTCTGAGACTGCGGCCGTCCGGGCAGAGATCGCTCCATCGAAGAAAAACTTCAACCCTGTGATCCTAGCCCAGTCATCTCCAAGACCCCTGTAGATGCCAAGTTTTTCCAGCTCTGGGAACATGTCTATGGTGACATCCATCCTTACCCTTATGGGCAATTCGCCCCGGTTTTTCAAGTCTAGGATGGCCCTGATCTGGGGCTTTGAGACCAAGTCGCTGATGCATATGAGACCGGCCTCCACGTTTGCCATCAGTATCTGCTTGGCACCTTCGGCGGCAATGTCCCTAGGTGGCTCTATCCCCAAGTAACCCTTGGGCATGAAAACATTCATGGCCTTCTCATGCAACCCTCCTGTCAACTCCCCCGTTTCGGGATCACGTTCAAAACTACCACCAACAGGATCTGGCGTTTCTTTGGTGATGCTTGCCACCTCGAAGGCCTTGCTATTGACCATAAAGAAGTGGCCTCCCACTGTCGATACAAACACAGGATGATTGCGTGTTGCTATGTCAAGATCCCACCTTGTGGGGTGGCGCTTCTCTGAGAGCTTAGAGTCATCCTCTCTTACCCCCAAAATCCATTCTCCTTTAGGCGTCGTTCTAGCCTTCTCTGCTATCCTTGCTTGGATGTCGGCTATAGAGCGGACTCCGGACTCCTCGCTTAAATCCACAGTGAGCATATTACTGCCCCCCGTGCTCGTCATGTGACAATGCGAGTCTATAAATCCGGGTATCACCGTTCTACCTTTCAGATCTATTACGGTTGTTCCCTCGCCAATAAAGCCTCTTATCTCGTCTTCCTTACCGACTGCAACTATCAGACCAAACTTTACGGCTATGGCTTCCTCGATAGACTCACTCTCATCGATTGTGACTATTTTTCCATTTATCAATGCTAAGTCTGCATACAATCTTAATTTCCTCACATTAGCTCTCAGAAACAAACATATAAAAATATGGATAATTGGTTCTTTGAAGCGAATACATCTTTTGTTTGTCTATTATCAGGATTTTTCTTTCAGCGATTCTAATTTATGAATACGTCTGGTTTTTCTTGTAGCCACCCATTCAAATGCTTGGGGGATATCGGCAAGCAAACCGCTTGTGCTCTCCCCAGCGTCTCTGCAATATTTATAGCTATTCTCCTCGATCTCGATTGCCCTTTCGATGACTTCTCTTAAGCTCATGTCTTCAGTCAACTTCGTGTTCATCTCGTAATCGACTTCATCTAGGTTCTTGAGGGGGAAGGCCGCCTCAAGGGCGTCGGTTATAACCTCCCGATAGGTTCTCAGTATCATATCCTTGTGTTTCTGGTTTTCCTTGCTGAATGACAGAAAGTTTTCTCTACCAACCGAGTATTTGTCGATAGCCGCTAGGCGTTCATAGAATTCTTTTATCTTTTCCTCAAGTTCGCCATGGAACCTTATGAAGGCGCCAGCGGTGTTAAGCAACTAGAACCACCGTACAATGACAACTTTTTGCTCAGTGAAGAAGTTGATTGCATCTCTGCCCTGTCCGTGCAAGTCTCCGAAGAAGGAATCTTTCATTCCGCTGAAGGGGAAGAAAGCCATCGGAGCGACGACGCCTATATTTATGCCTATGTTTCCTGCATCGGTCTCATACTGGAACTTACGGGCTAGTTTGCCACTGGATGTGAATAACATCGCCGAGTTGCCGAAAGGACATTCATTTATCATCTTTATGGCTTCATCGAGGTCTTTTACTTTCATTATGCTCATAACTGGTCCGAATATCTCATCTTTTGCGATCACCATCTCCTTCGTGACTTCCTCGAAAATGGATGCCCCTAGGTAGCAGTCATCCGGGTAGTTCCCTATGATCTCGTACTCTCTGCCATCGAGAGTTAGTTTCGCGCCCTCCTCTAGACCTTTTTCGATGTAGCCGAGAACCCTTTTCTTCTTATCGGGTGAACGCAACGGTCCCATCTGGACGCTCTCATCAAGTCCATAGCCGATCCTGATGCGTTCAGCGGTTATCTTAATTTTCTGTACCAAACTATTATAGAACTCGTTATCTTCTCCAACGACTACAAGATTTGCACCGGATAGGCAACGTTGCCCTGTGTTACCAAAGAATGAAGTCATTATCGAAGAAACTGTCGGGTCGATTACAGCATCGGGAATAACTATGAAATAGTTCTTCGCTCCACACTGGGCTTGGACGCGTTTCCCATGAGCTGCTCCCTCTTTGTATACTACGTCCCTACCAACAGGCGTAGAGCCTACGAAGGATACTCCCTTGATATCGGGATGCTTGAGGATGGCGCTTACTACTTCCCGGCCCCCATGAACTAGGTTGACTACGCCGGGGGGAAATCCTACCTCGTCCATGAGCTCGTATAACTTCGTCATGCTCAGAGGAGTCTCGCTCGATGGTTTCAGAATGTAGGTATTCCCGGTTGCAATTGCGTAAGGGATGAACCATAAGGGAACCATCCAAGGGAAGTTGAATGGTGCAATGCAGGCGAAAACGCCCAGCGGTTGTCTGATCATATATTCGTCTATTCCACTTGAGATATCTTCTAGGTTATAGCCCATCATCAAGGATGGGATGGCTGTAGCTACTTCGACCTGCTCTATACCTCTCCTTGTTTCTCCACGCGATTCATCGATAGTCTTTCCATGTTCTACTGTGCCAATCCTGCTTATCTCTTCAAAGTTTTCCTCTAATACAGCTTTCAATCTAAACAGATATCTAGATCTAGCTAGAGGCGTTGTCCTCCGCCATCTTGGGAAAGCCTCCTGAGCAGCCTTGACTGCCATCTCCACATCCTCAGCATTTGACCTAGGGACACGTCCTATTACCTTCATCAAGGCAGGGTTGATTACATCAACGGATACTTCGGATTTTGATGATATCCATTCCCCATTGATATAATTCTTCAATATTTTTACTTCTTTAATCGGTTCCTCTAAGATTGAGGACCGAGCAGGCATTACCATAAATATACTACCTCCTTAACATAGCAATTAAATAGAATATATTACATTTGCCTTTATAAAATAAAAAATTGGAAAATAAGAGATTATTGTGGAATGCCTTGTAGGAGCTTCTCCATGGCCTGCTTCAGCAGCTTGGATACGTCCCCTTCAGGGGCAATAGTTACAAGCCTGTCGTAGACTGCTGGCTCTATTCTTATGGGTACGAGGCGCCACTTCAGCTCCTTCCCGAGGAGCCCCCTGACCCTATCCCTCGTCACCTGCATAGTGAGTCCCTTCTCCATGACCTCCGCCGCCAGGGAGACTTGCTGGTATAACTCAAGCCTGAGAAGTGACAGTGCGTGCTCTCTTGGAATTGTACGGTTTCTCACTGCCTCCCTAACTTTAGGATGCAGCCTGAGCAGCCTCATCGAGTGAGATACGTATGGCCTCTCCTTCCCCACTCGGCGGGCTATCTCCGATACCCTGACACCCATCTCCTTGAGGGTAGCGTAGGCCTCGGCCTCGTCGATGGGGTCTAGATCCTCTCTGTGCAGGTTCTCCACGAGCCTCATGGCGAGAGATTTCTGTGAGTCAAGGGGTTCATCTAGGATTATGGCTGGCACCTTTTCCAGCCCGGCCAGCTTCGCGGCGGCCATCCTCCTCTTCCCTATTTGAAGCTTGTACCTCCCCTCGTCACCGGGCTCTACGACGAGGGGCTGGAGGATACCGTGCTGCTTTATGGATGCGGTGAGCTCGTCGAGGGGCTCCTTGTCGATGGTCTGCCTGATTCCCTGTTCCACTTCTATGGTTTCAATATTTAGATTTTCAAATCTTACCATTTTATTTATAATATTAATAAGGTCGTTTTTATACATTTCTTAACCAGAACACCATTGAATGGTGATGAAAACCACTAAAAGTCGAATCCGTGCGATATCGCACCAAAAATATCCCGAGACAAAACTACTTTATGATCAAGACAGGCGTTATACAGGAATTGACGACTCTGCGGCTGGTGCTTCCGAGCACCCATCCTTTGATACTTCCAATGCCACGGCTACCCCTAATTATCATATCGCATCCCCCCTTCTCCGCCACATCTACAATGTTTGGCTGACGGGCGCCCCTCCATCCGTATAGTTTTATGTTAAGATCTGAATGCTTCGACCCAACCCTTACCGCTTGCGTGACTTCTTACTTTAACTGCACGTGCACTTAATAATTGTGGGGAGTGTTGCCGGCCCTGGAGCAAGGGTTGGAAATCCCGGGAGCAGGAAACCTGCCTGGCCAAGTGGAAATGGGTCTGGCATAACCCTCCCTGCAACGATTTCCCCGATATCCAGGATCCCACGTCTCCATTAGGCCCCTGGCCCTCCCCACCAAAGAATGGGGAGCATCACCACATAACGTTTTCGATAATAGATGAAGAAAGGGAAATTTCCAGTGGGTCTTTTTAAAAATTGCTTGTTGTCCCATGCATTTACGAACGAGAGATCGTAAATGACTTTGGGCACAATACTTCAGCAAGAATGTTTATCGCGTATCTCGTTTCACTATGCAAACGAATCGATCGTGCCAGGATAATTCTCAGAGAGAAGACTCTCAACGGCCTTCTTCAGCAATTCCGATACATTTCCGTCGGGTGCAATCCGCGCTAGCCTATCGTAGATAGCGGGTTCTAATCGTATGGGCACTAACCGCCATTTCAATTCTTTCCCCAAGAGACTCCTGACCCTGTCCCTCGTCTCCATCGTAGTCAGCCCATTTTCCATGACCTCCTCAGCTAAAGCGATCTGCTGTTCAGACTCGAGCCTGAGAAGGGTCAGTGCTTGCTCCCGTGGAATGGCCCGTCGTCTCAAGGCCTCCCTAACCTTAGGATGCAGCCTGAGCAGCCTCATCGAGTGCGAGACGTATGGTCTAGCCTTCCCACGAGGCGTGCAATCT
>Ga0209978_10000187_pt1 | contig 20619 bp, 20 predicted proteins | sample BentaG_FD_182805 | JGI IMG/M metagenome (GOLD analysis project Ga0209978, IMG submission 182805) | Deep subsurface microbial communities from South Atlantic Ocean to uncover new lineages of life (NeLLi) - Benguela_00093 metaG (SPAdes)... | ecosystem: Environmental > Aquatic > Marine > Oceanic >... | reverse complement strand
ACCACTCGTGCAGCAAGGTATTTCCACACGGACTAATGCCTGTAACCGGCTCATCCCTATACCGTACGCAGCGTCAAGTATATTGCTAGGAACGGTACGAAGACCAGCAATTGTATTACGGACGACCGGAAGCAACCCGTAAAGGAACAAAGCAACCACTGTAGGCAAAAGCCCAAATCCAAACATGGGTACAGCGAGCGCCAGAACAGCGACTGGAGGGAATGTTTGACCAAATGAGGTAATGTCAGTAATTATCGGCAGAAAATTCTTGCCACTTGGGCGAGTTACCCATACTCCGAGCGGTATTCCTACTATAATTGTAATACTGCTCGAAATAAGCACCAGCTCTAGGTGCTCTCCAACCAGAACAAGCAGGTTTGCGCGTGGATGTATGACATGAGACTCGCTGGGAAAGAAAAAACGCAGAGCATTTTCCCACCAGCTCATATTGGCGATAAGTATAACAAAGACGCCAATAAATATGGCTAGAAATATCCAGCGACTTATTTGACGATTCTGCATAATCTACGCCTCTGTTTCAGCTGTAGCTGCTTCGATGTCGCTTAGAGCCACCTCGCCAACGAGGTGATCGCTGTCATCAACCACGGGAATACTTTTTAATCCTTGACCCAACATGCGTGATAGTGCTTCACGGAGGGTAGCACTATTGGTTACGGCAATCTCGTCTGGATTTCCCCGCACTACCGCTTCTTTGACGGAAGAAGCTTCCGGCAGAATTGCCCTGTCTATCCATCCAATTAGCCGCCGGTCGTCATCTACAACCCAAACCCAACGGCATTGCTTGCAGACCGAATGCACATCTTTCATAGGTGTGTTAATACTAACTGAAGGTGCATGTTTAACAATACCTTTAATACTAATTCGAGACAAGCGTTTAAGCGCTCGATCTGTGCCTACAAAGTCGTGGACGAACTTATTCGCAGGCTTGGCCAGTATCGCTTCTGGCGTATCATATTGTACCAGCTTCCCAGACTCCATAATGGCAATCCTGTCAGCAAGCCGAATGGCCTCATCAAGGTCATGGGTGACCAGAATAATAGTCTTTTTCAGTTCCTGCTGAATACGGATAAATTGAGCCTGCAATCTCTCACGAGTAAGAGGGTCAACTGCCCCGAACGGTTCGTCCATAAGAAGGATTGGAGGATTGGCAGCAAGCGCTCGGGCCACACCTATACGCTGTGCCTCGCCTCCGGACATCTGATTTGGATATTTCAATGCATATTCCACCGGATCAAGTCCGACCAGTGTAAGTAGTTCCTCGATACGTCCGGAAACACGGTTTTTCTCCCAATGTAAAAGCTCGGGAACAATAGCAATATTTTCCGCAACCGTCATATGGGGGAAAAGGCCAACGCTTTGAATTGCATAGCCGATGGACCGACGGAGCTGTTCTGGCTTCTCTATATGTATCTCCCTTCCATCAATAAAGATGTGCCCTGAGGTTGGCTCAATAAGGCGATTTATCATTCTTAGGGTTGTCGTCTTACCGCAGCCTGAAGGGCCGATAATGACACACACCTCTCCGGCATTTATCTCAATTGAAAGTCCGTTAACTGCCAATGTGTCTCCATAGCGTTTTGTAACTTTCTCAAGACGTATCATTAGTTTCCTCCTGCTAACCCTTCTGGTGTAGCCAGCCTTACTATAGTTCGCATAACGGCATCTACGATAATGGCCAGGACGATGATAGGAATGGCACCCAGAAGGATGAGGTCAGCGGCGGCCTGCCCCAGTCCCTGGAATATAAACCAGCCAAGCCCCCCTGCTCCAATTAGTGCCGCGATGGCAGCCAGGCCGACGGACTGAACTGATGCGGTTCGAACACCTTCCAGAACAAGCGGAGCGGCTAAAGGCACTTCTATTTTTCGAAATACTTGCATACGGCTCATACCCATCCCGATTCCGGCGTCAATCACGGCTGTATCTAGCTGCCGTAGACCCACATATGTGTTACGCGTGATAGGGAGTAAGGAATAGATGATAAGGGCAATAATGGCTGGGGTATCTCCAACCCCACGTATACCAATTTCTCGAAGAATGGGAAAGGCGAATGATAGTGCTGAAAGTGGGGCTATAAGTAAACCAAATAATGCCAGACTTGGTATCGTTTGGGTAATGTTAGCTATGAAGAATATGGGCTTTTCAGCACGTTTATTTCGCGTCGCCCATATACCGAGCAGAATACCAAGTATGGTGCCAATGGCAACACCTATGCCAACCAGAAATATATGATGTATCAACTCTTGTACGAAGCGCTCTTCACGCCCGGCGAACTCCTGCATTAAAGATAGATCTTTAAACCATCCCGCAATAAGTAGAAACAGCAGAATTACGATTCCAGTCCATGAGACGATATTTCGCAGGACCGGTGAATTATCGAGTCTTTGGCGGGAAGCAAATATCACGATATAGGCGGCAATGCAGGTCATCCAAAAACCGGCACCGAGTGACACACGAGCGTAGGCAGCTTCACTTTCCAGCAATCGGGTAGCGGACAGGCCGCTTAACACAAAACTGAGGACAAGGATAACATTGGCCGCGGCACCCTGCATCGCTGCCGGTAATTTCCCTTTCCGAAAATAGCTGAGGGTAAAGCAAGCCAGCCAAAGCGCCAGGATTAACGCCAGGCCTGCCCAGTCAGCTATTTCGTGCAAACCAAGACTTGTCCCCGCGGAAATACGGCTCGGCTTGAGCGTTAACCAGCCGATCGGTAATGAGATGAGACCAAGAACCACTCCGGTGATGGTGACGGTATCACCAGAAAATACTCGGCGAATCATATTGTTACTTATTCCCTCATTACGCAGGTAATAATTACTTCAAAAACCCCTTTGAAATCAGATATTCTTTGGCTACGTCGGTCGCATTCCTCCCTTCAACCGCTATCTTGGCATTGAGGGTTTGTAGCGTTACTAAATCTAGGGATTCAAAGACTGGGTCTAGAATGCCAGCAATTTCGGGATATTTGTCAACGATTTCCCCACGAACTCTAGGGGCTGGCTCATAAATGGGTTGTGCCCCTTTCGGATCGGCTAGCACAACAAGCCCCAGGGCACTGAGTGAGCCATCGGTTCCGTACGCCATGGCTGCATTCACGCCATCAGTGCCTTCAGATGCTGCTTTCTCAGTCTGCGCCGTATCACCACTAGATACCGTGAGAAGTTGTGCCTGCTTGAGGGTGAAGCCGTACACTTCCTGGAATTTTGGCAGCGCTACTGGACTGGTGATGAATTCTTCGGAGCCAATGAGTTTTACATAGCCACCACGATTTACATAGGCGGCGAAGTCATCAAGTGTCCTGATGCCTTCCTCGTCAGACAATTTCTTTGGGACAGCTATTGCCCATGTATTATTAGCTGGTGCAGATTTAAGCCATATAATATTATAGTTTTCTTTATCTAGCTTCTTTACCCTCTCATACCCCTTCTGGGCGTCATTCCAAACATCTGATTCAGTCTCGTCAAAGAAAAAAGCACCATTACCAGTGTATTCAGGGTAAACATCAAGCTCACCGCTTTCCAGGGCTTTACGTACGACGCTTGTTGGTCCGAACTGCGATTTGTCAACCACATCGAAGCCATTATGTCTTAGCATAAGAATGATTATTTGAGATAATAGAGAACCCTCCGTGTCAATCTTTGACCCAACTACTATTGGGCCTTTACCATCGTCACCTTGCCCGGCACATCCCGGCACCATAAAAACAAGTAAAATTATAAAGGTCAATAATAAAACTAAAGTCTTGTTCATATTAGCACCTCCAATATTTCTATTTTAGATTATATAGTATAATATGTACTTGAGCTACTACCTAAAAACTGGACCAAATTATCAGGGCAGGTCAACGTCTGATTCCAATTACCACGTAAACCCGTGGTAAATACTTGGCTACTATTTCTGAACTCGTGTATTCACGGTAACTAGAAAGAGGTATATTGTTGGTTTACCATATAAAGGAGGGGAAAATGACAGATTGGCTATTAAAGTTTTGGTGTCAAAAAGGGACCTTCGTTTGCGCAGCCGGTATCATAGGAAACTTGCTTTTACTAATAGGGATTATCACTGCTGCCCTAAATACGAGTATTGCCGGATTTACACCTGTAATATGGATCCTACTGGCCTTTATTCTATATGTGACCATGATTTTCTCTTTAACACTTAGAATCATGATCCATTTAGAATCTAAACTGTAGCACACTAGTAACTTTGAATGTAAGGGATAAGAGCAGCATGCTTCAGATATGTTGTTGAGATCACTGCGCGTTCCTTTCCTCCTGCCAGAGACCAAACATGTTGTCTTCAGTATCAAGACATATCGCGAGATATCCCCATCCAGGCACAGTCATCTTCGGCTGGACTACTTTGCCTCCCAGCTTTTCAACTTTAGTAGTGTAGTCGTCAACTGAACTGACTCCGATATAGGAAGTAATCCTTTGGCCAGGTTCTCCTCTTTTTCCCAATCCACCACCTACACCTGATTGCCCGTTTAAATCTCTAGTTTCAATTAGATAGTAATCTGTCATTCCAGGTGGGTTTTCCATCTTCCAGTCAAATAGTCCTTCGTAGAACTTCTTCGCTCTCTCTGGATCTTCTGCAGCAACATCAAAATGAACGATTGTAGGCATTTTTCAACCTCCATTCTTATGATTTACATGATTATGCATTATACTAAGATTATTATATAATACAAGTAATGACTATGTATCGACAGCACTGATCGCTGTACTCACAGTTGGTCATATTGATAACGTACAGAGGGATTTATGACTATCGAAAAGGAAACGAAGAGTAAATCGCATAATGATAGATTGAGAATCAAAGTAAGCAACAATGGTCCCTATCTAGTATCCGGAAGGATTCCTATCGCGGAACAGATGATTATTACTGACACAGAGGGATGTTCCCACGGATGGCGGGTTGGCAAGGAATACCCACTGCAGCAGGCGTACGCCCTTTGCCGCTGTGGGAATTCGGGAAATAAGCCATTTTGCGACGGAACACATATCAAAGCCAATTTTAATGGAACCGAGACGGCCAGCCGGGAACCTTATCTTGATCAAGTTGAAAAGATCGATGGACCAGAGTTAGAACTGACCGATGCTGAGGACTTATGCTCTTATGCTCGGTTTTGTGACCGTGCTGGTGGAATCTGGGACCTTACTGTGAAATCCGATGATCCCAAATCTAAAAGAACTGCTATTGAAGAAGGCAAAGATTGCCCCTCTGGTCGATTGGTGGTTTGGGACAAACAAGGAAAAGCGTTTGAACCGGAATTTGAACCATCAATTGGATTGGTGGAGGATCCGCAGGAAGGCGTAAGGGGTCCAATCTGGGTACGGGGTCGTATTGCAATTGAAGCTGCTGACGGCACCAATTATGAAATTCGAAATCGCGCTACTCTTTGCCGCTGCGGAAAAAGCTCCAATAAACCTTTCTGCGACGGCAGTCACGCGCAAAAATAGAGAAGAGGCAGAACAATGGAAAGTAGACGTTCAAGGTTTTTCAGGTACATCGGTATCTTAGCTGTATCATGCATGCTGGGTACTCTAATAGCATGTACATCATCACCCGCACCCGCACCCGCGCCCACACCCCCACCGACACCAACTACTCCCTCACCTGCTGGGACAGGCCAATCTGTTACCATCAATATTAACGCGGAGAACATGGCATTCGACAAGGCTACAATTACAGTGCCTGCAGGCGCTGATGTAACCGTGGTCTTTAACAACAAGGATAGAGTCCCCCATAATGTAGCGGTTTATGAGACTAAGGCAGCAGCGAAAGCAATCTTCGTGGGGGAGGTCTTTACAGGCCCTAAGACAATCAACTATCGTTTCACCGCACCATCAATACCAGGTACCTATTTCTTCCGCTGCGATGTTCATCCTGCAACGATGACAGGCGATTTTGTCGTTACCAGCATCGGTTCCTAAGGACAGACGAAGAGGGGAGCTTTGGTAATTGTTGTGCTCACACCCATATTAACACATACAGGTGTAAGCCCATACCGAGGACTATTAACCATAATACGAAAGCCAACCTCATGGGGATGACGAGTCTACCTCGTATCTTAATAACCCGGCGAAATACAAGGTTCATATATATCCAGAGAGCAATTACAGCCAGTCCGAGTATGTGGTGTATCCAGATCTCAATGTTGAAGAATGAACCTGGCTGTCCATATCGAACGTAGCCAAGCATGGACGGTAGCATGATTCCAGCTATGGCTATTATCTGTACTGGGACGGCAACCATCATTATGGTGCAATGATTTTTAAGCTGCCTCTTCTTCGCCAGGTAAGCAGCGAAAGACACGATAATTATAAGCAACAATTGAATGACAAGGTTTGTTATAACCAGGATTTCCACATCAATGGCCATATACATTTCCCTGAAGTCTATTGGTCAGAACACCTGCATAAGAGAACACACGCCCATGGCTGATTATTCTGATTTCTCGAGCATTTTCTTCATTGGTTCCCAATAATAATCGTGCCAGCCCAGCTTGATATCATCGTAGAATTCCACCGGTACTCCAGTCTGAGTGAAAGTGAGACGGGTACCACTTGGGACTTCCTGAAATGAAAACGTAGCCTTCGAGTAGTGACCCTCAGGCCAATCGCTGTAGCGCCACGACTGGACAATCTTGTGGTAGGGTACAAGCTCAAGATTAATTCCTTGAATATCGCCACCATATACACTGAATTTGCTGCCAACGCTACAACTCATTTGCACTTCAGATCCGGTCAACTTAGCATGCTTCTTTGAATCCATTAGAGCTTCGTAAACTTCATGAGGACTGGCCTTGAAAATCACGGATTGCCGAATAGTCTTAGTACGCATTTCTACCTCCTTCTCTATTTCTTTGGTAAGGTTTCCGCAAAACCGACACCAAGTCTCAACATATCCAGAAGCTGATCGTCCGTCTCCAGGACATCAGGTGAGACCAACAACCAGCCCTTCATCGGCTTACCAGTGATATCGAAAGGGGTGAAATATTCACTTCTCATAAGCTCTGCTGCTTTCTCGGGGGAAGTACGAAGTACTAATGATTCTTTATGAATTCCAAAACACATATTGCCATTGATTAGATAACCGATACCGCCAAACATCTTCATTTTGGCTATTGTACCCAGTCTATCGGTCAGGCGATCTATCTTGTCTTCCAGATCCTGGTTATATCCCATTGATACTCCTCATTCCAAGCAATATAGGAGTTCATAGCTAATTAAAGACGGTCACAAAAGTGAATAATGCCAATACAGCAAACAAGGCACCAACAAATTTGCCCATGGACTTACGGTTTATTTTATTTGACACCATAACACCAACTTGTGCCCCAAGTACGACTCCCGGGACAGTGAAAATCAGAAGAGAAATAACTTTCGTGAATACTGAGAGTTCATCTTGGCTAATGAGGAAATATGTATGAGCGCACACACCGACTATGGCGCTCATAGCCACTAAAAATACTGAAGTACCCGAAGCAGCTGGGACTGGCATTTTCAACTTCTTGAGAAAATTCAGCTCATTGACTTCTCCAAGACCTGATGAAATCATGCCTACCAGTAATCCGCCCAACATACTCATTACTTTCACCATCTTGGTTAAGTTCAGCCTTTCGGGACTAGTACTTACGCCGGTGCAGCGGGGATCCTTTGGCAAACACTCCTTGCCTCCTAGCAAGAATTGATATGCTAAGTACAAGATCAGTAATGCCAATAATAGCTTCAGAACAAATGCAGGAAAAACTCTTCCTAAGACAACTCCTATTATGGTTGCTGGGATAGTGAGTATGACAAGTTGCTTCACGACATTAAAATTAATTACCTTTTTGAGCAGATAGCCGATTACGCCGGAGGAGAAGCCAAAAACTTCTATGACGAGTCCGGTTCCGAGTGCTATTAGTGGATCGAGCCTTAATACAATCATAAAGAATGGCGCAAAAATAACCGCTCCACCAATACCAGCCAGCATAGCGATAGTTGCGATGCCTACTGCCACAGGAAACATAAACCAAAGGCTTGTATCTATCATAATGATTCCCGCCAGCAACTATTCCGATAATAACTTATCTAACTTTGATTGGTTGAATCCTATCAATACATCATCGTTAACCAGGATGACCGGGACACCCAATTGCCCCGACTTCTGCATCATCTCTTTTAGTCTCTCTTTATCCTGTGCAACATCGTAGTCGATGTAGGAAATACCTTTATGCGAAAGATACTCTTTCGCTTTCTTACAGTGAGGTCAGGTCAGCAGTGAGTAGATAACCACGCTCTTTTCCACCATAATCACCTCGTTTTCAAATTCTTTGGCTACCGGCCCTTATCATGTCTGCCTTACTTACTTGCCTTGAATAGTGTATAACCTATTACACCATTCTCAATCAATTCTATCGAACGCTGAGCCAGATGCTTGGCTTTCGTTAGGTTAATATCAGGCAATTCCAGCTTCCCAAAACCGACAGCTAGCTCTACACCCAGTAGCTTGCGACGCATGTCATTTACCATCTCAAGTAACGAGTCTCGCTTATCCTCAACAATGAATTCGTTGAAACCGGCATCACTTAAGATCGACATATAAAGCTCCGGACTACCAGCTCCAGTCAAACAGATTACCCATCCCAGTAATGGCTGGATGTCTTCTGGCAAAGGGCCGTTAATAACCATATCAGTCATGCCCAGTCGGCCGTGCCTGCAAAGAACGCGTGCCATCTCTTGTGCGGCTGTTGTTTTGTCGGGGAACGTGCAGAAACTGCACTCTGAAATAACTGCATCAAAACTACCGTCTATAAATGGCAGTCTCTCGGCATCACCCTTTCTAAAGGTAGTAAGATGCGATACGTTTTCAAGTGAAGCGTGGTTTTGAGCAGATAGTATGTTGTCTTGTCCATAGTCCAAACCTGTAACATGGCAGCCGAAACGTTTGGCCAGGTACACAACTGAGGCACCTCGCCCACATGCAATATCGAGCACCTTATCTTTACTCCTTAATCCGACGACCGTTCCAAGATAGCCGGTCAATTCCAGGCCACCGGGATGAAAGACATCTCCTAATAATAGACGAACGATATCACTTTGGTAAAAGGTGGCACAGCATGTCTTGATTTCATTAGCCTCTTTTCTTTCTATCAACTTTATGCCTCCTTTTTCATCTTCTGGCGATACCCCAGATTATTATAGGCACATAGGGGTATTGCCTTACCGTCCGGTAGTAGCTGGTGTACACAGCATTTCATTAGCCGCTTGATGTCGAAACTGTACTCGTCCATGAAGCCGTGTACCTGCACCATGAAAAAACGTTCCTTCATCGATTTGGCGTCTAGTGATGGTAGACTAAGGTTGCAGGCAGCGCAGGTCAAGGCGTTATTGGTTTTTTCTTCGCCCATAATCGTTGCCATGCTCCAGAGTGATTCCAGCGCTGACTTCATTTCTTCCGAGAAGTCAATAACTGTACGATTAGTGATAAAGTCAAGGTAGTCTTCGACATTCACCAATCGCGTAATGGGGATAACCTGATTATCATCCTTAAAGGCATAGGTACAGGCAGAGCAGGTGGGGTGAGGACAGGGTACGGGGAAGAAATCACTGACACGAAATGTTGCCTCAGTTTGGGTTTCGAGTTTATGCAGTATGTCGGGAAGGGTGGTGCGATGAAGGGGATCAGGCTTGCCTTGCGAGCGACCGCAGAAGGTAACTGGCTGGTAACTTATGCCCAGTACTGCCGGGTGGTATAGCCCGAAGCGTAAAATATCACCAATTTCACCTTCATTCACACCTTGACTAATCGTGACGACTAAAATAGCATACATTCCTGCCGTAGCGAGGTGGTCCAGAGCTTTCTGTTTTATGGCTAAAAGGTCACGTCCGCGCAAAATATCATAAGCGTGCGCAGTCAGACCATCAAACTGAAGATAAATCGTTGGCTGGTAGTAAGCTAATTGGCGGACAAAACCAGGATCCTGTGCCAGCCTTATACCATTAGTATTGAGCATGATATGCCGTATGTTACGCGATTTCGCTGCCTCCAGAATATCCAGTATTTGAGGATGAATAGTCGGCTCACCACCGCTTATTTGGACAATTTCAGGTTCGTGCTCCGTTACCATTAACCTGTCCAGGATATCTTTCACCTGGGCTAAACTTAAATCAGGTCCCTGGCCAGCGTCCGCGAAGCAAGTAGGACAGCTCAGGTTACACCGTTCGGTAATCTCAATAACTCCGATACAGGTGTGCTGTTGGTGTTCCGGACAGAGACCGCAGTCATGAGGACAACCTTCTTTGACCTTCATCGTAAAGTCGTATGGTATCGAGCCGGGCTTATTGAATTTCAGCGAATTCAGATACCAATCGGCGTCGGAGGAGACCAGTGCTTCATTCCAGCCGTGCTCCGGGCAATACTTTCTTAGATACACATGATTGTTGCGGATGAGGACCTGGGCATCTACCACCTGCAGGCATTCCGGACACAGGCTTCGTGTTAGTTCGTAAAAAACGTGATTCCGTACTTCTTGCTTGGCGGGTATTATCATACCAGTTCCTTTTTCAGTACTTAACATGGGCAAGCCGCTTTACAACCTCACCTGACAGACCTCCGAGAAGGCGTTTAACCAGAATGGCAGCGGAAGCCTGCATGCTGGCCGTGGAGTAGGTAGGGTATACATGGATTACGCTGGCAAGCTCGTCCACCTTAAAGCCATGTTTCATAGCTAAAACCCATTCGTTAACCATCTCTCCAGCCTCTGCCGCCACGACGGTGACACCCAGGAGTTTCCGATCTTTCCGGTATATTAGTTTGAGGAAACCTGTATCCTCGGCTTCATTCAATGCCCGATCAACTTTTTTCATTGGCCAAATGTTAGTGAATACGTCATCACCCAGCTTTTGCCGTGCCTGTTCCTCGGTCATCCCCACATGAGCCACCTCCGGGTCGGTGAAGGTAGTCCAGGGTACCTGGTCGGTAATGCCTTTAGATGAACCCGGCAGAAGGGCATTGCGTATCGCAATGAATCCCTGCCAGCCAGCGTAGTGAGAGAACTGAAATCCGCCAAGGCAGTCTCCGGCAGCATAGATATGGGTCTGACTGGTGCGGAGATTCCTGTCTACCTGAATACCCTGCTTACTATATTTTACGCCAGCATTTTCCATATCGAGGCCGTCTATGTTCGGACGCCGTCCAACCGCCACTAGCAGAGCATCACACACTATCTCTTTCCCGGCGGCGGTCAAGTAAATGTTATTCTCATCCTGCCAGGTCCGTTCCACGCTAGACTGGAGTCTCAGGTCAATTCCTTCATTACTGAGTACTTCAGCTAATGTTTGGGAGGCATCGTTATCATCATGGGGCAGCAGTCTGTCACCACCCTCCAGTAGCGTAACCCGAGATCCCAAACGACGAAAACCCTGCGCTATCTCACAACCTATGGGCCCACCTCCAACAACAACTAGGTGTTTCGGCAGAACATTAAGGTCCCAGATATTCTGATAAGTCAAATAATGGGTCTCTTCCAATCCAGTAATTGGGGGAATGAAAGGATGGGCCCCGGTACAAATCAGTACATAGTTAGCTTGAAGCTTTTGATCGCCAATAGATATCGTATGGGCATCGATGAAACGCGGCTCTCCCAGGAAAACGTGCATTCCCTGGTTCCGCAAAGCCTCTGGTGTGGTATGGCTATATATCTCGGCAATAACTCCACGTACATGTTCCATTACCGATTTCAGGTCCACCGCATTGTCTACTGGTACCAGTCCAAAGCGATTAGCGGTACGCATCTGGTAGGCTACTCTGGCGCTTTTTATCAGTGTTTTACTCGGGACACAGCCTGTCCAGGTGCAGTCACCCCCGATACGGTCTTTTTCTATAAAGGCAACTCGTGCGCCAAGCTGCACTGCGAATGGAGCGGCGATCAACCCTGCGGCGCCACCACCGATGATAGCCAAATCATATTTGTCTTTCATTCATCACCTCCTATCAATTCAGTATTAGAAGTTGCCTGTGTTATTTACTTTTGAAGAATGAGCTTATCACATATCGAGTTTAGGACTCCTCAAGACTATTAAGCGTATACTGTATTAGTTCCGAAAGGGAGGGGTGAATGTGAATTCCCTGACCGAGCTCTTCCATACCGCCCCCGGACGTCATCGCGTTTACCACTTCCTGAAGTAGTTCAGGGGCATAGGGCCCTATTATATGAAAGCCAAGTATTTTGCTGCTCTCCTTTTCTACTATGGCCTTAGCAAAACCCTGTTTTTCCATCATAGCCTCGCCCTTGGCAATATCAAAATATTTCATCCTGCCGATGAGGATATTATGTTTTTCTCTTGCCTGCGTCTCGGTCAAACCTACTGATGCAACTTGAGGGTGTGAATATACCGCGTGAGGAACGGCGCTGTAGTCAACCTTAATATTCGTGCCATAGAAAGCATTCTGGGTGACAATTTCAGCTTCCCTATTGGCCATGTGCCTGAACATCTGCTGCCCATTGGCATCTCCAATGGCAAAAATGCCCTTCCGATTTGTCTCAAGGTATTCGTTGACCTTGATGAAGCCCTTCCTGTCTGTCTCTACTCCAGTATTTTCTACTTTTAGTATGTCGGCATTGGACCTTCTACCTACAGCCATCATAATTCTTTGCGCAGCAAATTCCCTTCGTTTGCTGGTATTCGTATCCTTTGTAACAACCACAACGCCATGCTTGCTTTCTTTAACTTCCTCTACTAAGGCATTTGTAAAGACTCCCATGCGCTTACTCAACTCACTCTTCAGCAGATCAGAGATTTCCGGTTCCTCGGAGAGAACCAACCTGTCAGCCATTTCAAGAATGGTAACCTCAGTACCCATGGCCGCAAAGAAATGCCCGAATTCGACAGCGATATAACCACCACCAATGAGTATAAGGCTATCAGGTTTTCCCGTTAGCTCCAAAACCGATTCATTTGTCAGGTGGTCTACATTTTCCGAGCCTTTAATCGGGGGTATGAATGGGCGTGACCCTGATGCAATGAAGACCTTTTCCCCCTTTAGTTTTTCTCCATTAACCTCCAGTATGTAGTCTCCCACAAAATACCCTTCACCTTCATAGAAATCCAGGTTCTTGGATTGTTTGATACCCTCTCTAATCTGAACCTGGTCTGCCTGTCTACTCTTTCTCATTCGTTCCATTATGGAGTGAAAGTCTATGTTTTTTATCTCTGCTTCAATACCCAGCTTCTTGGCTTCCTTAATATCTACTGTTCGGTCAGCTGTGTAAATCAGCATTTTAGAGGGTATACAGCCCCAGTTAAGACAAGTTCCACCTATTAACGGTCCTTTGTCTATGAGCGCTGTCTTCAAACCTTGCGCTGCGGCTTCATCCGAAATGATTGCCCCAGCCCCGGAGCCGATGACAATAACGTCATAATTCTTCACTGTTGAGCACCTCCTTCTTTGTGCCTATTGCTTTTATGTTTATCTGGTGTGGATCATATATAAATATAACCGCCTCTATTAAAATAAGAGGGAAGTTCGTAATCATTCTGTCACGCTAATTCGATCACCGTTTTGATATTATCTGGAGTGGAATCAAGCGCATCCCTGAACTTGTCCAGTGTAAGCCGTCGAGTAATTAGTCTTGATAGCCAGCCAGGCCATTTCTGTTCCATGAATGTCAGCGACTGTACTGATCTTTCAAAATGACCACGGTTAGAACTAACAGTGCCGAATACCATCTTGTTTCCCAGCACCATCTGCATATTTAGACACGAAGCATTAATCTCAAGTGGTTTCTGGCCGGTTGACACTCCCATCAAGCATAAAACCCCGTTTGTCCCCAGGACACTCATCGCCTGGAAGGCGACAGTACTATTGCCGGTGGCTTCCATAATCAGATCAAGATTTCCAATCTTATCTGGTAAGCTCACGACAGGTGACTCATTCCCTTCGAGGTAATTAGCGCCGATGCTTTCAACAAGTTGGGCCTTTAGGCTTGATTTGGGCACTATATCAAGAGTATATGTATTGTAATTATGAAGCTTAAGTAGTGCAGTCGTCAGCAGGCCTAATGGCCCCGCCCCAAGCACCACGGCGATATTAATTGGATTGGCACTTCGATTATGAAACTCTATAGCCTGTTCCATTCCTTTTGTAGCAATACTTGTTGGCTCGGCAAGCACAGCGATATTCCGCAGTTCTTTCGGAACTGGCACCAGGAAATCTGCGTCCTCAGCAAGATACTCCCGCAGAAATCCATGGGCACCTTTGATACCACACTCTTGGTATTTACCCTCAAGGCACATATCAAGCTGACCTCTCTGACAGTCAATACATTCGTCAGGGCGTCTGACCATCGGTACTACAAAGTCATCCTTGTAGAGCTTAGTTGTGCCAGGATTCTCAATTTGGCCCACTGCTTCGTGTCCCAGGACAATGAAGTCTTTGTCTGGTGGTGCTTCACCATATTCGCCCCGGTTGATCTCTATATCAGTGCCATCAATACCCAATTCTAGCAATCTGACCAGAGCCTGACCGCTTGAAATGACCGGCATATCCATCTCAATCAATCCGGCGCTGTCTTTTTGTCCCGGCTTAACTACTCCAGCTTTCATGCTTCACCTCCCCTCTTCTTCTCTCTTATTGCCTCTGTTAACTCCAGTCCTGTAATAATAACCGCCAGATGAGTAAGAGCCTGTGGGAAATTGCCCAGGGTCTCTCCTGAAACGGGATCGACCATTTCAGAAAGAAGACCCAGGTGATTGCTATACCCGAGTAGCTTCTGGTACAACTCGGTGGCATCCTCTACTCTACCCAATCTGAGCAAGTTACGAACCAGCCAGAATGTACACCACAGGAATGCACCTTCAGAACCTTTAAGTCCGTCGTTTGTCTCATCAGTTCTGTACCTCCTTAGAAGGCCATTCCAGCTGAGTTCTTCAGCAACATGGTTAATGGTAGACTTGATGCGTTCATCAGAGACGGGCAAGAAGTCAAAAAGAGGTATCAATAGAGCGCTGGCATCCAGGGCATCCGTATCATAGTGCTGGGTGAAAGCACCCTTCTCTGAGTTCCAACCTTTACTCAGAATATCGTTGCGTATCCGCTCAGCAGCCTTCTGCCAGTAGCCAAGCTTTTCTTTGCGACTCAGACTTTCAGCCAGCTTTATTCCTCTGTCCACAGCTACCCAGCACATGACCTTGGAATGAACGAAATGAAATGGTCCTCCTCTTATCTCCCAGATGCCGCTATCCGGCTCTTGCCAAAGATCACAGGCAGCATCAACAAATTTCTCCATCAGTTTCCAGTCATTATTGCTGATATAACCACCGATTTTTACGTAGTTAAATGCCGCTTCAAGGACTTCACCAAAAATATCCAGCTGGCGCTGATTATAAGCGGCATTGCCTATGCGTACCGGCTGGGATTCACGATAGCCTTTTAAATGATCCAGTGTTCGCTCATCAAGCGGTTCTCCGAAATCGATATCATACAGGATTTGTGCTTTAGGGCCACACTTGTCGCATACATTGAGTAACCATTTCATGAAGCCGATCGCTTCTTCTTTATGACCCAGCGCCGAAAAAGCGTTGAGCGTGAGTGAGGCATCTCGGAGCCATGTAAAGCGGTAGTCCCAGTTCCTTTCGCCGCCGATTTCCTCCGGGAGTGATGTAGTAGGAGCGGCGACAATTGCTCCTGTCGGTGAATACACCAGGAGATGTAGCGCCAAATAGGAGCGCACAATGTAATCTCGCCAGGGCCCTGAAAACACGCAATCTTCCGCCTGTTGCTGCCAGTACGCCTTTGTCCCGGCTAGTTTGTTTAGCGAATTGCTTATAACGCCTGTATGTGGTTTATCAGATTCGTAGCGTAAAACAAAGGCAGCTTTATCTCCATGTTTCAGTACGATGTGAGCTGTGGCATAATCACCGAGCGCTTCGAATGGGACAGACGATGATAGCGATACATGAGTTCCACCACCTATTACCACTACACCATACTTTGTGATATCCAGAGAGGGAGCAACTGCGGCATATTCCGGTTTAGGTTGAAATGTGACCTTGAGGTTGACTTCCCCATGAGTGCATTCCGCTATGCGATGTAGTTCATTGAATTGCACCAATTTGCCGTTAGCCCTCTTATAGCATGGCATAAAATCAATCAGTGTTACTGTGCCAGATTCAGCCTGAAAGGTGGTCTGAAGCACGTTAGTATCAGGCAGATATGATTGGCTGGATTCAAAGTGCACCCGGGGTTGAATACCAAAACTTCCACCTTTCTCATCATCCAAAATGGCGGCAAATAGGCTGGGTGAATCGAATCTGGGAAGGCAACACCAGTCAATGGAACCATCCCTGGCGACTAGGGCTGCTGAAACCATGTTCCCAATAATGCCATAGTCACTTATTGGTTTATAGACCATATTAAAGTTACTCCTATTTTTCTGGTCCTTGATATTACTACAATAGGTACAGAGACTAAGGGCATTGTTCCTATGTTGACTATTCGCGAATGAAATCGCTGATCTGACCCTGCCGACGCTCACGTACCGTTGCCGGATCATGTCCGTATGCGTGCCCTCCAAATCCATGCCGCATCATTGCTATCGCTCGAGCCCAGAATTTGTCATCGTCACGTGAAGAGATGAGCTGCATAACAGCCTGTGCAATAACCGGAACAGAAACCTCCATATGCATAGCATCGTCCACAAGCCAGTTCACTTCGCCGGTGTCGTCAACATAGGCAGGTATATTATCTAATCCCTCCTGATTTCGATATGCTTCTTCCATAAGGTCGATAAGCCAGGAACGGATTACAGACCCGTGACGCCAGCATCGAAGGACTTCAGCAATATCCAGTTTTTCCCGGTAATGCTCAAGAAGATCAACGCCTTCACCAATTGCCTGGAGCATACCGAATTCAATTCCGTTATGGACAAGCTTGGTAAAGTGTCCAGCACCTGGTGGACCAGCATGAACGTATCCTCCAGGTGTAGCAAGCTCAATCAGGATGGGTTCGATTCGTGCTATTGGCTCCTTATCACCACCCACCATGAAGCAGGCACCGTGGCGAGCGCCTTCTACACCACCGCTTGTTCCAAGGTCTACGAAGTTGACACCTTTTTCAGCCAGCCTTTGATGGCGGCGTATTGAGTCGCCCCAGTAAGAGTTACCGGCATCGACAATAACGTCACCCTCGTCTATATGTGGAACAATATCATCTATAACACTGTCAACAATAGGTCCAGCAGGAATATAAATGAAAATGGGGCGGACTGGTGACAACTTCTCGCGAAAACCCTCGAGGCTGCTAGCCTCCACCATGCCAGCCTTTATAAGCTCCTCAGATACACCTTTGATATCAAAGCCCACAACTCGCATGCCCTTCTCCAAGGCCTGGAGAGAGATATTGGCTCCCATGCGGCCAAGGCCTACTACGCCAAACTCTCGATTTATTTCTACCATGTTGCCCTCCATCATTATGTATCCTCTTGAATCCTATTAATGCTTAACCGCGTGTTAAAGGTCTTAGTACAGCGCGAGCAGGAGCGCCATCTCCTCCAACAATCCTCAATGGTAAACATATGAGGTCATATTTGCCAAACATTACGTTTGATAGATTGAGTCCCTCAATGATCCATATGCCACCACTGAGGAGTTTCTTATGCACGTAGTTACCGCCATGCTTGAAACTACCGACAGAGAGATAATCAACGCCAACCAACCGGACACCACGATCTACTAGAAAATCAGCAGCAGCGTCTGAGATGAATACAAAATCTTCGACGAACTTGCCCTTCTCTAAGGGACCCGAATTCCACTCCCTCAATATCGTTGCGATGGAAGAAGAGGTCTCCTTCCTCCTCTCCCTTAATGAACCCATAACCACGGTCCATGAGCCGCCTGATTGTGCCCTTTGGCATAGGACACCTCCCTTCAAATCCACTAACTGGGCTTAGGAATTAGTATACCACGCAATGCAAAAATGCTATAGCGGTTCCAATGCCCTTCTTTCATCACCCTACTCCCCTACACGAGCACTATGACTATATTATTCTCAAGTCTTTTTCATATCTTGGAGAGATTGAGTGTAGTCCTATGGTTAAGGTGTTGTCAATAACCCTAAATGAGAGACGAACCCTTGCCCCTGTAGCTACTACGGCCTATTCCAAGAATCATCCTATTTGAACATACTAATATGTAACAATCCATCTTTTCGTGCAGGGTATTAGACTTTTCATCGCTTAGTTCAGCTTCAAGGTGAACGCAAATATTGGTCACATTTTGGTCACGGACTGATAGAACTAACAAGGGACAAGAGGGGATAATACACTCAAAACAAGCGGTAAGACATAAACAGAATAAACGCTATTTAGCTTCAATAACACAGTCAGGGACACTGGCAAACAGACTTCGGAACCGAGGGTCGTGGGTTCGAATCCCTCTAGGCGCGTGCTCGTGTCATGCTAATGAGGCAGATATTCAGCCAGAGGCTTTTGTAGACTAGTTTACTAATAGGGGATATCCAGTAGATACATTTGCACCGGATCGGCGTAGTTGATAGTCTCCACCTTGGTCATGGTACCAGAGGCTATATCCTGAACCGAAGAGAATAATCTTTCCCCGGCCTCTTTAACGCTCTCTTTACCCTCTATAACAGTACCCGAGTAGAAATCAAAACTTTCTTTAGCTACCTGGTATGCCTGGTGATTCGCCGTAGTCCATAGCAGTGGGGCGACCACACCAGGGGAAGGATAAAGGAGGGTATCATAAAGCATGCCTCCGCCACCCGCCTGATAGATGAGCAATGTGGCTCCTGCAGCAGCATAGCCTGGGAAAATGCTCATCGGTGCCATCCAATTGTCAACCAAGTATAGCCCTTTACCTAGGGGAATCTCTCCATACTTGAGCACCCCTTGTATGGGGCGGGTGCCCGCCTTGCGGATGGCACCTAATGATTTCTCTTCCAGAGTGGTAATTCCGCCGGCAATATTTGCTGGTATCGGATTGATGGTTCTTATGTCCTCTCCACTTTTCCTGACTCTTTCCTCAACAGTAAGTGCCAAGTCAATTAGAACTTGGCCAACTTCTTTAGTCACCGCACGCTTTGCCACAAGATGTTCTGCACCGATAATCTCAGTAGTCTCGCCGAAAAGAGCGGTGCCGCCAGCATCCACCACCCTGTCAAAAAGGTAACCCATCACCGGGTTTCCGGCCACTCCTGAGGTGGTATCAGAGCGCCCGCACTTGACAGCGATGGAGAGAGTATTGTCGTCCACCAACTCACGACGAACTCTAGAGGCATCGTGTACCATCTGTCGGGCTACTCGAATACCCTTTTCTATCAACCGAAGGTTATCCGGATATTTCCGGGGGCTGATAAATTCCACAGGTTTCCTTGATTTGGCTATTTGATTAGCTAGCCTCTCCATGTCCAGTTCGGGATAACCAACACTCAGGCTGACGCCATGAACAATGACACCGGCCACATTTGGGTTTTTCCCCAATCCTATCAGAATACGGGCGATAGTCTCCCGGTCTCTCTTTGTCCGGCCGACCCCTGTCTCTGCAGTAATGATTGTCCTGGTATCAGCAACGAATTCACATATCTTCGATGATAACAAACCTCCAGGAAGAACCAGGACATAGTTACGAATACCTACCGAACTATCTGGTCTTCGATACCCCAGAAAACTCATTAGTCTCTCCCTTCTCTATACTGTCTCCAGGCTAACAGTGTAAACAACCTCGAGCCAAGTTGTCAAAGTGCCGCATAATGTGCTATCGTTCAGCTACAGTCTTGAACTTTTTAGTACAGCTGGATTTAATCCCGTTCGGCAACAGGGGCAATTACAGAGAGCTAAGATGAAAGCTGAGATTATTTCTATCGGAACTGAACTCCTGCTTGGCGAAATAGTGGATACTAATACTCCATTTTTGGCAAATCAGTTAGCTCTACTAGGGGCTGACCTTTATTTTACCTCTTCAGTTGGTGATAACTATGAAAGGTTATTAGGAGCCTTGAGGCAGGCCTGGCAGAGGTCAGAGCTTATTCTCACTACTGGAGGTTTAGGTCCAACACAAGATGATATTACCCGAGAAGCCATCGCTGGGCTTTTGGGCGAGGAACTTGAATTAGACCCGGGTCTGAAACAGAACCTTGTCAACTACTTTGCGCACCTCGGCTTAGAAATGCCCCCGACCAACCTCAAACAAGCTACTCTTATTCCTTCAGCAGCAGCAATCCTCAACCCCCGAGGTACAGCTCCTGGTTGGTGGGTAGAGAAAGACGGACGGATACTAATAGCTATGCCCGGACCGCCTAGTGAGATGCAGTTCATGTGGCAAAATGAGGTATTTCCCAAGTTGCAACAAAGAACCGGGGCCGTCATCTTATCTCGAACTATCAAGACTTTTGGTCTAGGCGAAGCTAAGGTAGATGAGTTAGTCGCTACTTTGATATCATCTCCTAATCCTACTTTGGCTACCTATGCCAAGCCAGATGGCATCCATCTGCGCATTACCGCCAAAGCCGCAAAACCTGAAGAAGCGCAAGAAATGATTTCAAGACGGGAAGCCGATGTCAGGTCAATCTTAAATGACTACATATGGGGAGTGA
>Ga0209978_10000186_pt1 | contig 20649 bp, 26 predicted proteins | sample BentaG_FD_182805 | JGI IMG/M metagenome (GOLD analysis project Ga0209978, IMG submission 182805) | Deep subsurface microbial communities from South Atlantic Ocean to uncover new lineages of life (NeLLi) - Benguela_00093 metaG (SPAdes)... | ecosystem: Environmental > Aquatic > Marine > Oceanic >... | reverse complement strand
CAAGAAGGAGTACGTAATAGCAATCGTTAACATAGCGGCAACCTACCCAGGAAACACTCTCGGTATCTACGAAGAAGTTCGCGCAAAGCTGAAGGTCAAATCTGGAGAGGAAGTGGAAGTTCGTCCAGCGGAAAGGCCCGAGTCTTTGAGGTACATCCGCGACAAGATTCTCGGACGTAGACTTAACGGCCCAAAGATTAAGATGATCGTCATGGACGTTGTTGAGCGGCATCTGAGCGATGTTGAGCTCGCCTCTTTTGTCACAGCTCTCTACATTCATGGGAAGAGCATGGAGGAGGCGGAAGCCTTGTCAAGAGCCATGGTGGAGACAGGGCAGACCTTAAGCCTGGGCAACGGACCGATCCTCGATAAGCATAGCATAGGCGGAGTTCCCGGAGATAAAACAACAATCCTTGTTGTTCCTATCGTTTCCGCAGCTGGCTTCACCATACCAAAAACATCGTCGAGAGCGATCACTTCTCCAGCTGGAACGGCTGATCGAGTCGAAGTTTTATGTCCCGTTGATCTGACTGCAGAAGAAATAGAAAATGTGGTGAAAAAGGTAAACGCGTGCTTAGTCTGGGGTGGAGCCTTGGACCTAGCTCCCGCGGACGATCTCTTCATCCAAGTCGAGTATCCCCTATCGATCGATCCGCTCCTCTTACCGTCTATCATGAGCAAGAAGAAGGCGATAGGTGTAAACTACCTCGTAATAGATATACCAACGGGAAGGGGAGCGAAAATAAAAACGATCGGAGAAGCCCACTCGTTGGCAAGAGACTTCATCGAACTTGGAAGACGTCTCGATATTCAAGTTGAATGCGCCGTGACCTTCGGTGAACAGCCCATCGGTTATGCAGTAGGCCCGGCTCTCGAAGCGAGGGAAGCCTTGTCAACACTCATTGGTGAAGGGCCCATAGATCTGCAAGACAAAGCCACCACCTTAGCAGGCATTCTCTTCGAGATGATGGACATTCATGGTGGAAAAAAGGAAGCGGAAAAGCTCCTCAAATCGGGTAGGGCAGAGAAAAAGCTTAGAGAAATTATTGCAGCTCAAGGCGGAAATCCGATGATCAAGCCCGAAGACATAGAGATAGGAGACAAGAGAACAGAGATCGTTTCAAATCAAGACGGTAGAATATTATGGATAAATAATACGGCAATTGCTCAGATAGCAAGGGAAGCCGGTGCCCCTAAAGAAAGAGGTGCAGGAGTGTTGCTGAGAGCAAAGCTTGGAGACGCTGTCAAAAAGGGTGACGCCATGTTTGAAATCTACGCTGAAAGGAACCAGAAGCTGGAAGCAGCTGTAGCGTTGGCCGAGGCTCTCTGGCCAATGGGATTAAGCAAAAAGTTTGGTGAAAAGATGCTCATTAATCGTGTTCCGACGAGAACTCCACACGAGAAAGTGCTTATCTTAGAAAGGTAGACACTTTTCTTCTACATACCTCTCTCTTGAAAACAGCAACATCTATGTGTTTTAGGAAATTGAGGATTTGAACGAAGAGGTCAGATATCCGATAGTATTTCTTTTGCCTTTTTTATGGATTCTTCAAGCTGATTTCTCGGGATTTTTGTTTTCTTCCAGAGTTCATCAGCGTTATGTACCATCAGTTGCTTGAGTAGGATTATGCCGCTATCCATGAGTTTTTCTCTGCTCCTTTTGTTCAACCCCTTCAAGAATGTTACTGGGTGGAGCTTCTTTTCTTCGATCATGCGCTCCAAGCCGTGCTCTGGAGGCGCTTTCCACCCGACGTGGTCTATGCCTCTGCACCTTGCATACCGGGCTGCATGCTCCGAGAACTTGGTGTTACAAACTATCAGAGCTTTACTGAAATTTATTGGGTTTAAACCAAGACTGAATCCTTCAGTTAGGTCTTCGAGGGTCGCTCGGGCTATCCGGGGGACATCCAAGCCAGTATATGTGTGATGGTTAAAATGATGCTTGATTTCCACTAAATAGGTTTTGTGACCTTTGTGTGCGATGGCGTCAACTTCGTGCTCAACGCATTTTCCCCTTACAATCTGGTTGCAGGACACCGTGTAACCGTGTTCTTCCAGCAACATCTGAACAAACCGTTCAAAATCTGGTTTGGGTCTGAGCAGGCTAATGGCCCTTCTAAGGTCAGTTTGATGCCTAACAGCGGGTCGATATTTTTTCAGATAACTAAAGATCATCTGAAGGACCCTCTTGGTTGGTATGCCATCATACACTCTGCTCTCAATCTTGTCAGCAATGTTTTCCGCGGCTTCCCTGCTTGCGTGCATCCTCAAGCAAGTGTTGATAACCTTCCCTCTCTGAAACGGCTGTCTCGTCCCATCAGCCTTTATGACCAAAATGGTGGGCACGGATTTCACCTATGCGCACATCCATTTAAACAGTATTTGGCTTACGCTTAAAAACAACCGCCTAACTTTTCTACTTTATAGTAGACTTAATACTAACACAAGAGTAGAGGGTTTCAAATGCTGGAATCTGTAAAATCTACGGCTGAAAAGATAAGGAGACTTGAAGTTCAAGGAGCAAGAAATGTAGCAATAGTCGCAATAAAAGTGATTGAAGAACTTGGAAAAAAGTCTAAAGCCAAAAACAAGAACGAGTTTTTACAGGAGTTATTACAGGCTAAAGAGATTCTATTCGGTTCCAGAGAGACAGAACCATTAATGAGAAACGCTCTTAGATATATCGTACACCAAGTGGAAAAAAGTGAAGAAGAAAAACCCAAGAAACTAACAAGTCTGGTTTCTTTAGTTTCTGAGCAATTTTTGGAAAACTTGGAAAGATCAAAGAAAAAAATTGCCGAAATAGGCTCAAAAAGGATACGCTCGTCTTCAAGGATTCTTACCCACTGCCACTCCTCAACCGTTACTTACATGCTTGAAAGAGCCAGAAAGGAAGGAAAGATGTTTGAAGTTGTTTGCACCGAAACAAGACCCCTTTTCCAAGGAAGAATCACGGCGAAAGAGTTGTTGGATGCGGGAATAAAGACAACTATGATCGTGGATTCTGCGGTAAGGTTTTTTATGAATGAGGTTGACTTCGTCGTAGTTGGGGCTGATGCCATAACATCAGAAGGCAACGTCGTGAACAAAATAGGAACCAGTATGGTGGCTCTTGTAGCTCATGAGGCGAGAACACCCTTCTATGTTGTATCAGAACTGTTGAAATTTGATCCTCTGACAATCTACGGAGATTACGAGAAAATCGAGGAAAGGGATGCTACAGAAATCTGGGAAGGAGCGCAATCAGACCTAATTATTAGAAACCCAGCCTTCGACGTAACCAGAAGAGATTTCATTCATGGAATAATATGCGAAGAAGGGATTATACCACCCCATTCAATAGTTGAAGCTGTGAGTAGAAGGTACTCATGGATACTTAGGTAATGTAACCCCCTCAACTCGTCTATATTCTCGTGCAGATCAACAGCTTTCCTTAAAGTTGTAACACTTTTCGGTGATACGTAACTTCTCTTTCTTCTTCTAGTGAACATTAATAGGAAATGCATTAGCGGACATAAGAGAACGAGTAGGAAATAAAGGTAGGTGCTGTCAACGTTGGCGTAGAACAGCGCCACGATCGCTACTATGGGGATTATGCAGCACAACGCCATTATTATGAAGGGCCACCGTCTGTATCCTTTTCTTTCCGATGGATGTTCATGCTTCATGTTTTCGCTTCCTTTATCGCTGCGATTTTCCCTATTTACATCTTCATGTATTTGTGGGGATTCTTTTCGAAGGCTTCTTTGCATCCAGCGGCGCAGAAGTAGTAGGTCTTCCCCATGTGCACCGTTTTGTACTTTGCCGTCTTCTCATCCACTTCCATCCCACAAACAGGATCCTTCGCCATACATTCTCACCTCCTATTTGACTTACTCAGACGTGGGAAAAGTACCATGGTCCCATCGTATCTCCCCTGGCAACTTGACTTAGATCCAGTTCTTGCTTACGTTTGAGCGTAATAAAAACCGATTCTCCTCTTTCAAGGCGCTTCTTGACTTCTGTGAAATCGATCTCTTCAACCTCAACAACTTCAATGCTCTGTTCTTCGTTGTTTTTCAAGAAGAACAGTTGAAACAGTGGCTTTTCTTCGTTCGTCTCAGTAACGTTTCTCAATACCATTCATTTCAATCTCCCATCAACTTTGAACAAATTCTAAAGGCCTTCCGACCGAAGACATTTAACATGCTACTTTTCCCTCTTTTGATATTCTGGACGAATAAGGGCCCTTCTCAACAGGTTTGCATTAGTTACCACCGTTATCGAGCTTGTAGCCATAGCTATCTCCGCTAATGCTGGATGGGCTAAGCCCAACATGGCAAGGGGAATGGCAGCAGTATTGTAGAAGAACGCCCAGAAGAGGTTTTGCTTGATCTTGCTGAAGGTTTTCCGGGAGAGCTTTATAGCCGTGACCACGCTGGACAGATCTCCTCTCACCAACGTTACGTCAGCAGATTCGATGGCTATGTCTGTTCCAGTTCCTATAGCTATCCCCACGTTAGCTGCTGTTAAAGCCGGAGCATCGTTGATGCCGTCGCCAACCATGGCAACTGTTTCGCCGTTTTCCTGCAACTTTTGGATTACCTTCACCTTTTGATCCGGTAGGACTTCTGCCAAAACCCTTGATATGCCTACTTTTTTGGCTATGGCCTCTGCGGTACGTCTGTTGTCTCCCGTAAGCATTGTTGTCTTCAGTCCCATCCTTTCAAGTTCCCTTATGGCCTGCACTGAGTCTTCTTTCAGAGTGTCTGCAACAGCCAAGGCTCCCGCGATTTTTCCCTTGACAGACACAAGCATCGCTGTCTTGGCCTCTTCTTCGAGGCGTTCCAAGTCTACTTCCAAAGACTTATAATCCACTCCCTCTTCCACCATCAGCTTCCTGTTCCCAACAAGGACGAATTGTGGAGGAGAAAGACCAAATTTGGCTTTCACACCTCTCCCAGTCACGGCCTCGAATTCCTCTACCTTATACAGTTCCAGATTTTCTTCCTTTGCTTCTCGTAGAATAGCCTCGCCTAGTGGATGTTCCGATCCAACTTCTACGCTTGCAGCTAAGCGAAGAACCTCTTCTTTTGCATGTCCTTCTGCCGGCACGATATCGGTAACTTCAGGTTTTCCTTTAGTAATGGTTCCCGTTTTGTCAAAGACGATCGTGTCAATGTCTTTGAGCGTTTGTAGGGCTGCTCCGTGGCGTATCAGCACGCCGTTTTCAGCTCCCATGCCGCTTCCAACCATTAGAGCGGTAGGAGTAGCTAGCCCAAGGGCGCAGGGGCATGCAATTACGAGGGTCGAGACAAATGCAGAGATAGCAAGCGTGGCAACCCCCAAGTTTGGGTTAACCCATGGCAAGAACGGTTGAGCCCAAACACTTACTACCTTAGCTAAATCAGGCGCAACAAACCACAATGCAAGAGCGAAAAATGCCAGTCCTAGAACGACTGGGACAAAGTAACTCACTACTCTATCGGCGAACTCTTGGATTGGAACTTTGGAGCCTTGAGCTTCCTCTACCAGTTTTATGACTTGAGATAGGAACGTATCCTGCCCTACTTTAGTGGCTCTCACCTTCAACATACCTCGCTGGTTCACAGTGGCACCAATGACTTCGTCCCCCACCTTTTTCATTACTGGCATCGATTCTCCAGTGGCCATGGATTCGTCCACGGCGCTTTGGCCTTCAATCACGACCCCATCAGTGGGGATTTTTTCCCCTGGCCTGACGATCATCACGTTGCCTAATTCAACTTCGTCGACCGGGACCTCTTTTTCTTCACCATCAACCAGAATTCGGGCGGTCTTAGCCTCCAACTCCAGTAACTTTCTAATAGCTTGGGAAGCCCTTCCCTTTGCCTTTGCCTCTATGTATCTTCCCAAGAGGTGAAAGGACATGATCATTCCAGCAACTCCTGCGTAGTTCAGGATGGGGCCGAAAAACATGGCTGGACCCGTTACAAAGGCTGTTAATGTACCTAAGGCTATCAGCACATCCATGTTAGCCCTCCCATGAGAAACCCTCTTCGCTGCTGACACAAGAGTTTCTTTGCCTGCCCAAAACAGCGGAGGAACTGCCAGAAGTATCATCCCGATGTTAAACACCGTTCGGTTTGGCCAGACTACTCCAAAGACCATCTCTAGAATCATCCAGGCTATGATTGGTATGGTAAAAGCCCATGAAACCCACATTCTCATTTTTGCTTTGTGAAATTTCCGTTGCTCTTCCTCTATGACCTTCTCGTACTTGGTCGCACCTTCCTCTCTGCCAAGCACTTGATAGCCTGTGGCCTCTATGACCTTTTTTATGCCTTCATAATCGATTTCCTGCACATCGTATGTGACAACGGCCTTTTCAGTTGCAAGGTTCACGTTTGCTTCTACGATTCCCTCTGTTTTTTTCAAGGCGTTCTCTATGGTCTGGGTGCAGGAGGCGCAGGTCATCCCACCGATTCTTATGATGGCCTTTTTCGTGTCCAAATGAGCGTCATAACCGGCTGCTCTGACGGTATTTACGAGTTCTTTTTTATTGGTTGCTTTTGGGTCATATGTTATATGGGCTTTTTCTGAGGCAAGGTTGACATTGGCTTGCTCCACTCCCTCTTGCTCGTTTAGGGCTTTTTCTATTGTCTGGGCACAGCTGGCGCAAGTCATGCCGCTAATGTTAAGAACAGTTTTTTTGTTTTCTTCTTTAGCCATTCAAAATCTCTCCTTCACGTCCTTAATACGTGTAGAGTCCAAGCAACAAAGCATTTTTATCACTCATATCGGCTTAACTGATATTTAGAATAGAAATATATAAATGTATCTTTTTAAGATATATCTGTTGGAGATATTATGACTTCCCTAAACTTCGAAGAGTTCATCTCAGACTTCTCCCGCTTCTACATACTCACCCTCCTCTACGAAGGCCCATGCCACGGCTACAGCATAATCAGCAAGTTTAAGAGAAGAATAGGTAAGGGGATCAGCCCTAGCTTGGTCTATCCCTTCCTGCAACAACTTGAACAAAATGGACTCGTGAAACACACCATCAAACATGTAGGAGAAAAGGAGAAGAAAATTTATGAACTCACCGAAGAGGGAAAGAAACTCTGTGGAAGACTCTTCAAGCGCTTTGCAGCCCTCGTTTCAGTTGCCATCGAACCAAGTTTAGAAATCTGTGCCAACTGTGGCTGTAAGGTTTACGAAGGCGGATACAAAGAAACGATAGATGGAAAGGAAACCGCTTTCTGCTGTAAACATTGCGCAAACTCGTACAAGCAAGAGAAAAAATCACATAGATGAAGCGAAAAGCGGAAGGTTTAATTATAACAGTGTTATAAATCATGGCATCAGAGATTACGAGAGCTCGTAATTTGCAGTTGAGAAGAAAAACATGTACGAAGGACTATTTCCCAGTTTTCTGATAGCGTTTAGAGAATCGCTTGAGGCTGCCCTAATAATAGTGATAATAGCTGTTTATCTCCGAAAAATAAGAAAAGCGAATTTAAATCGGTACCTTTACTTGGGAACCGGTGTTGCCATTGCAGCAAGCGTCATACTGGGGGCGATCGTTCAAGCGGTTTACGGTGGCCTAACCGGGATAGCTGCAGAGATATTCGAAGGAACCGCATCTCTTACAGCTACGGTGGTTTTGACTTACATGATATTTTGGATGGCGAAGAACGCGCAAAAGATAAAGGGCGAACTGCAACAAAAAATCGACATCGCGATCACCAAAGGGCAAGTGTTCGGAATAGCCACTCTAGCCTTTGTGGCTGTGTTTAGAGAGGGACTCGAAACTGTTCTTTTCTTGACTGCCACGTTTTTCTTAGACCCGTTGGGCGCGATGATTGGAATATTGATAGGCTTTGTGGTAGTAATCATATTGGCAATATTTTTGATGAAGGGTGCCTACAAACTCGACATCCGAAAGTTCTTCAAGTATACGAGCGTAATACTGATAGTTTTTGCGGCTGGATTAGCTGGCTACGGAATCCACGAGCTCATAGAGGCTGGAGAAGGCGCTGGAGTAGAATTCGGAATACTAGGTCAACAGGCGTTTAACATCAACCCTGCAATGAATCCAGATGGAACTTATCCATTGTTACATGAGAAAGGCGCTGTCGGTTCCATTTTGAAAGCTTTAGTCGGATACGACGGCAATCCTGAGTGGCTAAGGATTATCGTATACATTGGGTATTGGCTAGTAGTGGGCACATATCTTCTAAAAACCTATAGAAAAAAGACGTGAAAAAGGAAGAAGACCAATAAACAACTGGAAAGGCCTTTGCCTCCTTTAGTAATGCATCTGGGGCAAAACTTATTTATAACGGCGTTATATAAAACTACGAGGGTTCGTAATCTCATCCAAGTGAAAATCATGGAAGCCGAGGAAACCACAGTCTCCAGCGAAGCTGAAGAATACCTTGAGGCAATCTACCGCCTAGAGAAGAAAACAGGTTTTGCTAGGACCATGGAGCTTGCCCGTCAATTGAAGGTAGTGCCCGGCTCAGTCACGAACACTATAGAGAGTTTAGAAAGGCGGGGTTTGGTCATACATGAACCTTACAAGGGGGTAAAACTAACAGAGAAAGGACGAAAACTAGCCTTAAACGTTTTGAGGAGACACCGCCTCGCCGAACGACTGTTAACGGACATCCTGCACCTAGATTGGAGCGAAGCCCACGACGCAGCCTGCAAGCTTGAACACGCTATCCCAGCAGACATCATCAAACCCCTAGAAAAAGCATTGGGGCACCCAAAAACTTGTCCTCACGGAAATCCCATACCAACGGCATGTGGAGGAATCCTCGAAGAAAAATCAGAGCCCTTGGTGAACCTCAGTCCTAAAGTAAGGGGTATCATAGTCAAGATAATCGAGGAGAAAGCCGACGTACTACAACACCTTGCTACATTAGGTATTACACCTGGAGTAATCGTAGAAGTTGAAAAGAAAGCATCCTTTGGTGGCCCCGTAACCATTAGGGTTGGTGAAGCCAGCTATGCACTAGACTACAAGGTCGCATCAACCATCAACGTTAAGAGAACCGATGGAAAAGCGAGGGGGCGACGATGATGGAGTTACGTTTGTCCAATCTGAGAGATGGAGAAAGTGGAATCATAACTTCTATAGGGGTTAGTCGAGGGAGAGGGCGAGGAGAAGGCAGAAGAGCAAGGAGAGGTTGGGGATTCAGAAAAAGGCTTGAAGATATGGGTCTAACTCCCGGCACTAAAATAACGGTGGTGAAGTCAGCGCCCTTCAATGGACCCTTAGAAGTATACATAAGGGGTTCAAGGTTGGCCATAGGTAGAGGAATGGCTGAAAGAATTTTCGTTGAGGTAAAAAGGTGACCAAAAATAAATTTACAATTGCTTTAGCCGGGAATGCCAATGTCGGGAAATCTGTCATATTTAACCAGCTGACGGGTTTACATCAACATATTGGAAATTGGCCCGGGAAAACCGTTGAAAAAGCTGAAGGAACCCTCCACTTTAAAGGTTATACAATAGACGTTATCGACCTTCCAGGAATCTATTCTTTATCAACCTTTTCCATAGAGGAGTTGATTTCAAGGGAGTACATAGCAGTCGAAAGGCCCGACCTAGTCATAAACATCGTAGACGCTTCGGTTCTAGAAAGGAACCTATTCTTTACGTTACAGCTGCTTGAACTGGGAACTCCGATGATAATGGCACTAAACCAAATGGACATGGCTAAGAAAAAGGGAATAAAAATTGATCATGAAAAAATGGAGAAACTTTTAGGAATACCGGTGATTCCAACCGTGGCAGTAAGTGGAACAGGTATTTACGAGCTGCTAGAAAAAGCCATTGAGATCATTGAGAAAAGGGTGAATATAAAACCTCTTAAGGCGAAATACGGGAAAGAAATTGAGCAAAGGATTGAAAAAATCTCTAAAATGGTCGAAAAAACTCAGTTTAAGTATCCAGCTAGATGGGTTGCAATAAAGCTTCTGGAAGAAGATAAGGAGGTCGAGAAAGAAATTCTTAAAATAAACCCTGAGATCGTGTCAACTGCGGAAAAGCTTGCAAGAGAAATTGAGGAAATTCACGGTCATTCCTGTTCAACTGTAATTACTTCTGAGAGATATGAGGTTGCAAGCAAGATCGCACGGGAAGTTCAAGAGATAACGCCGCCAATAAAGCCGCCGATGAGAGAGAGGATACATGCTCTAACAACCCATAAAATTTTTGGCTATCCAATAATGGCTGTGTCAGTGCTCTTAATCTTTTACTCCATCTTTACTTTTGGAGACTACACATCCGGTCTTTTAGGTGATTTCTTTTTTGGTTTGAAGCCGATTTTTGAGGGCGCGTTCGGAACTGGAGTTGTTGGAAAACTGGTTTGGGGTGGAGTTATAGAGGGGATTATAGGAGGTGTTACAGTAGCGCTACCATATATCCTTCCATTCTACTTTATATTGTACTTTCTTGAGGACTCCGGATATCTCAGCAGAATCGCGTTTTTGATGGACAATATAATGCATAAAATAGGTTTACATGGAAAGGCTTTCATTCCGGTCATGCTCGGCTTTGGTTGTAACGTTCCAGGGTGTTTGGGGTGCAGAATAATGGAGACCGAAAAGGAGAGGCTTCTCGCCGCCTTCGTTGTTACACTGGTACCCTGCGCCGCAACAACAGTTATCATTCTCGGTCTGGTTGGGGCATTTGTCAGTATTCAATGGGCCCTAGCCTTGTACATTATCGATTTGTTGATTATCTTTCTCCTAGGGAGACTGGCATTCAAGGCTTTGCCTGGTGAGCCAACCGCACTAATAATGGAGATGCATGACTACAGGGTGCCTCATCTGAAAACTGTGTTGAAGCAAACTTGGTTTAGATTGATGGAATTCGTAAAGATGGCCTTCCCACTCATAATTGTAGGTAGCCTCGTAATCAAGCTCGTAGAGGTTATAAACTTATTAGAACCGATCGCAAACGTCCTCAGCCCTGTAACCGTTACTTGGCTAGGGTTGCCTACTATCACAGGGATAACGTTGATCTTCGGTGTGTTAAGAAAAGAACTGACATTGATAATGCTCGCGACTCTTCTCGGAACAACGAATTTTGCGCAGGGAATGACCCCAGTTCAGATGATTGTGTTCACCCTGGTAGCTATGCTATACATACCATGTATAGCCACCATCGCCACCTTGGTTAAAGAGTTTGGATGGAAGAAAGCACTATTCATTACCATTTTTGAGATCGTGTTTGCAATAATACTTGGCGGGATAGCTTTTCGGCTATTGATGCTAGTCTATTAATGACTAACACCTGTCCAAACATAACATTTTAATGGTTCTTCCAACTGAATTGGAAACAGACGTTTAATTCAGGAAGTGATCCCCACGAAGGAAGATGAAGAACTTGAAAGGATAAAGGCGAAAAAGCTGAAGGAATTACTGAAAAAGAGCCAGAAACAGAAAACAGAGGGTGTAATCACCTTGACATCCTCATCCTTTGACAAATTCCTAGAGAATACTAATCTACCAGTTTTAGTTGACTTTTGGGCTGATTGGTGCATGCCCTGCAGAATCATGGCACCCGTGATGGAAGAACTGGCGCGTGATTACACCGGAAAAGCTGTGTTCGCAAGAGTCAATGTGGATGAAAACCCGGAGGTTGCCACCCGCTACGCCATTATGAGCATACCGCATTTCATAGTATTTAGGAACGGTCGTCCCGCTGAAAGAATTGTTGGTGCTGTCGGTCGCGGGCCATTAGAAGATGCATTAAAGAAGTATCTTTAGATAATGGGTTTCCATTCTCATCAGTTTCATACGCGCAATTTTTAAGAAATTAGGTAACCTAACCATTACCCTTATTGCTAGGCTAGAACTCTGTTTGGCATAAGGTAGAAAAACTAGCTCTGAGTCATGAGAAGAGAACAATAAGAGGATGAGTTACATGAAAACAATTGTCTCTATGGGTAGAGGCGGCAGCGGCAAAACAAGTTTTGTCGCCCTTATGACCAAATACTTCATTGAAATTGGCGATACTCCCCTACTTCTCATAGATGTAGACTCGGATCAAAACCTTGGAGAAATGGTCGGAGTAGACCTTAAGGAAGAGGGGAAGAAGACCATATCCGAACTGCTTATTGACACTTTCTTAGAGAGAGGAGGCACTACAGTCGGGGTACCTCCTTCAGAAAGGATAGAAAGTAAAATCTGGGAAAGGGGACTATACGAAGGAGTTTCCTTCGACCTTCTCGCCGTTGGAACAAAATTCATAGAGGGCTGTTACTGTATGCCAGACGCCGCTTTGAAAAAAGCCCTAGAAGGCTTAACTAAAACATACAGATACGTTCTCATCGATTCTCCGGCTGGACTAGAACACTTAAACAGAAGAATAGCTTCTCAGGTAGACGACATATTTGACATAATAGATCCTTCCCAAAAATCCTTCAACCACGTGAAAAGAGCATACAGAGTCGCCAAAGAAGTTAAGATAGATTTCAAAAATTTCTACGTTGTCGCAGGCTACAGAGTTCCAGAGGAACTCGAAGTAGAGGTTGAAAAGAGAATAAAACTGAAATATCTGGGAAAAATCGCTTACGACAAGGAAGTTGAAAACTACGTTTTCTCTGGAAAACCTTTACTTGAACTATCTTCTTCGTCCCCGGCATACAGTTCGGTGAAAGAACTCATGAAAAAAGTAGGCTACTAAACTAGACCTTCCCCCTTCTATTTGGACCCTAATAACAGCAGAATGTTGAAAACAATAGTTTTTCTGGCAACCATGAAAGGCAGCCATAAAAGGCGCCCATGGAAGGCAACAATGAAGCCCTAACGTTATAATCAGCCAAAAAACGTAGGGGGAGAGGGGGTAGGTAAAAAATCTAACACTGAAAATTGGGCAATCAATGGTGTCAAAGCGTTTTTTCCATCCGGACTCGATTCAGTCGTGTGTTTTGTGCCACAAATAATGTTGAGATTATATATAGCCCCCTCCCCCGGAGACGCACTATCGCTGTACCTGGTGTAGCTACGAATTTCCAAAGGAAGAAGCAGAGATTTATCTTAGTTTTACGTTTGGAAGGATTTGTTGTGCTATGGTTAGGAACGTTTTCATTTCCTCGTCTGTGAAAGGTTTTAGCTTGCCAAAGTCTGGATCTATAGTTGTTTTTCCAAGACTGACGTCAAACTTCTGTAAAACATATTTTTTGCAGCCCTTCACGCGGTCGCATATTTCTTTTATATCCTCTTCTTCATGAACCGTTGGAACCACTGTGGTCCTGAACTCATAATCCATCTTGGACCTCATCAAGATTCTTATGGTTTCCTTCACTTTCCCAAGAAGATTCTCTGCGTTGATGCGGGTTGCCTTGGAATATTTCTCCACAGTCAACGGTGCCTTGATGTCCACGGCTATGTAGTCGATGAGTCTCCGGTCCATCAGTTCTTTCATCATCATCGGGTTGGTTCCGTTCGTGTCCATCTTAACCAGAAAACCCATTTCCTTCAATTTTGAACAGAGGTCTGGCAAGTCCTTGTGAAGCGTCGGCTCCCCACCCGTGATGCACACCCCGTCGATCCAGCCTCTTTGCTTCTTCAGGTAGTCCTCCACACGTTCAAAAGGAATCGTCTCAACCTTTTCAGGATGAAGAACAAGGGTGGAGTTGTAACAGAAGGGACAACGAAAGTTACATTTTGGGAGGAAAATGACAGAAGACAGCTTCCCGTCCCAATCCACCAAACTCAGGTTAACGAATCCCTTTATCTCCACCCGTCAATCACCTTCGTCTCGCAGTGTTGATCAACTTAGCGGCGTAGACTCTCTTCAAAGTGATAAAGGTGAAGTTAGTTAAGTAAATATTTATGCTCTACTTTTGCGTTTAATCATTACACAAACACCGTGCACTACGTCAATACCGTTCTCATGACAGAATTTGATAGCTTTTTCAGATTCTGAACCAGGTTGCATCCACACCTTTGTGATTTCAAACTCCTTGCATGTCTTAACTAATTCCTCTGTAACTTTTGGTGGAACCACAACGTTGACAACATCTGGTTTTGTTGGCAGGTCTCTGAGATTTGGATAACATTTGTCACCCAAAACTTCATCAGCACTAGGGTTCACAGGGTAGACACCATAACCAGCACTTTTTAAGTCTCTATAAACTTTGTAACCGTACTTTTTTGGATTTCTAGATGCTCCAACAACGGCGAAAACGTTACGTTTGCTAAGGAAACTTTTTATCACTTCTTCATCCATATCATCAGGTCTCCTCAGCCTTTTGAATAATTATGGTTCTTCCTTCAACGATTGCTCTCACAATTTTTCGTCTTGCACCTTCCACTAGCCTCCAAACAGTATTCCTAGAGACATTCATTTTTCTGCCAGCTTCATCAAAGGAAGAGTTTTCCAGATCAACAAGCCTTAAGGCTTCAACTTCAGCTGAGTCGAGGTAAAGTGGTTCTCCGCTCCTTTTGGGAATGGCTTCAAGTCTCTCGGTGGAAGGGACTGTTCCGATCATGACTGGTTTTGGCGGTCTCCCTACTGCTCCGCGTCTCCGTCTTCCGCCCCAACGCCATCTTCGTCTTTGCATATTTATGTGATATATCACAAAACTTAAATAGCTTTCTGTGAAATAATTACGTGATATATCACAAAATAGAGGTGAAGTACATGCAAAGAGGTTGGAGTCGGCGGTACGGACATTGGTATAGACGTGGATGGTGGTGTCCAATGCATCCATGGCCTCCAGCATGGGCACGTAGAGATTGGATACCCCCTGCTCCTTACTACCCAGCCCCAGTAGACCCAAGAGAAGAACTAGCAATGCTAGAGGCTATGAAAAAGGATCTTGACGAAAGTCTAAGAGACTTGGAAGCTAGAACAAAAGAGCTCAAGGAAACGATTACGAAGGAGAAAACCAGGTGACTGTCACCAAGGTTGCTATTGCAACGGTGGCTGACAAGGGATTACACGACCAAGTTTCGCCGGTATTTGCCAAGACTGAAACCTTTACCATCGTGGCGATAGAAGATAACAAGGTTAGAGACGTGAAGGTGCTGAAGAATCCAGCTGCTACACTTAGCCGTGGAAGAGGTCCTGTGGTCGTCAAACTCTTGGTGAAGGAAGGCGTAAATGTGGTAATTGCCAGTGAGTTTGGCCCGGGCATGTCAGCCCTACTTGAACAGCGTCAAATAAAGAGAATGAAAGTTAAGCCCAAAACACCAGTCATAGATGTGGTGAGAGAATTCGCCTTCAGCTTCCTCAAGCTCTGTATCGACTAAAAAGACGCCAAATTCCAATACTTGGGCTGTTCAGAAGCAACCTCTTCGGGCTCTGCACTAACGAAACTAATGAAAGGTAAAAAGCTTAAAGAGGCTAAGAAAATAACAACGCTACGGAAAACAATCGAGGAATACGAAAGGAAAGTGGCATAATGCAAACGAATGAAGATGCCAGAAAGCGCATTCTTGAAGAACGAAAACTCCTCAGAACCCGAATGAAAAAGATAAAACACAAGATAGCTGTCATCAGCGGCAAGGGAGGAGTCGGCAAAACCGTCACCGCAGTCAACTTGGCCATAGCTTTTGCAATACATGGACACGCCCACAGCGTTGGCATCCTAGACGCTGATATTCATGGTCCATGCGTTCCAAAGATGCTTGGCATGGAGGGACAAAGACTGAGAGTGGGACCAATAGGAGCTTTTCCCGCCGTAGGTCCTCTTGGAGTGAAAGTTGTTTCGATGGAGTTTCTGCTTGGAAGCAAGGAAATTCCTGTCATCTGGCGGGGACCCCTAAAAATGATAGCGATACGACAGTTCTTGTCTGAAATAGCTTGGGGTGAACTAGATTATCTCCTCATAGATTTGCCTCCTGGAACCGGCGACGAACCGCTGAGCGTTATGCAGCTTCTCCCCGAAATGGACGGCGTTGTCATAGTTACCATACCTTCAGAAGTCTCACAGATCGTGGTTGGAAAAGCTATCACCTTTTGTAGGCAATTAGGAGTTCCAGTGATAGGTATAATTGAAAACATGAGCGGCTTTGTTTGCCCCAAATGTGGTACCGAAACGGACATTTTCAAGACTGGGGGAGGCCAAAAGATTTCTGAAGAGTTAGAAGTCCCGTTCTTGGGAAAGATACCGCTAGATCCAAGAATCTGCGAAGATTCAGATAGAGGACTACCATTCATACTGAAACACCGCGATTCACCAGCCGCTAAAGCTTTCATGGAAATAGTGGAAAAAATCGAAGCTTACATCAAAGATAAAGACATGCTCAAAAAGCAGTTGCCTGACGCTGCTAAAAACAAATAGCTACGAAAAGTGGTCTCGATAGTTCAGTAACGTAGGAATCTAATCGCCCTTATGGAGAAATGATGGTTGACCTAACCTGTTTAACTCCCTTCTTCGTGGCCAACTCTTGAGCCAGCTTTCTGATTTCGTCGGCGTCACCCTTAACCGCCACAGCCTCGAGGCATTCTCGCTCGCTTAAATGAACGTGCAGAGAAGAGCAGATCACTTGACTATGTTTATGCTGGGTTTCAATTAGAGCGTCTTCCAAGCCCTTAACTTCATGGTCGTAAACCATCACCAGCACGCCTGCTCTCGTTCCCTTCTGTTTCTGGAGTAACTGGTATTCGGTAAGGAAAGATCTAACCGCATCCTGGACCGCCTTTGATCTGCTGTCGTAGCCCATCTTTTCAATTGTTTCATCCAACTCTTTCAGCAGGTCCGGTGGAAAAGTAACGCCAACACGAACAATCTTGGTCATGTCTTCTCCCGGTTAAATCGTTAGCTTGCTAGTCATAAAGCTTTTATCTTCTTACGCGCGCATGGCATAAGTAGTATTTAATCATTATCAAATGTTTACAAGTTTATTTGCTGAAAACTCTATTCTTTCAACACCCTTACCCTTAGACACCCTTTTCAGAATCTTGACAGTTCCTATTTCTCCAGTGCTCTTCAGATGGGTTCCTCCACAGGCACAAGCGTGCCAGTCCTTTATCTCTACTATCCGAACCTCCTGAACTTGAGGAGGTAAGATTTTCAGGCTTTCGTGAAACCTTTCAACATATTTTTCAGCCTCTTCTCGTTTCATCGTCTTGACTTCCACTATTCTGTCTTCCTTAACCACATCGTTCGCAATTCTTTCGATTTCAGGAAGTAATGGTCGCAAGTTTTCTTCATGGGCGAAATCCATCCGGGCTTTGTCCACGTCTATCGCCGATCCGATTATAGGCATGGGAGTATCTGTTGCCCTTCGTACAGCTTCTGCCACCAAATGGGCTGCCGTGTGGTTTCTCATCAAAGTGTATCGGCGGTCCCAGTCAATGGCGCCCCTCACCTCTTGTCCTTCCTTGATTTCTCCCCTGATTTCGCTGGCAAAATGAACAACCACTCCATTGATCATTTGAACGTCCTCAATCCTAATTTCTCCGCTTTTTCCTTTGATGACGCCGGTGTCTGCAGGTTGTTCCTCACCCGTTGGATAGAAAGCGGTGCGATCCAAAATTACGCCGTATCGATCATCGATTTTCAGCATCTTCAGAACTTTTCCGTCAAACTCCTTTAGGTACGCATCTTCGTAATACAGGAGTCGAGTTGGCGGAGTTTCTTTGGAGATAGATATCTGGTTAAGCCTCCTTTATTGGTTAGAGTTCTTCTGCTGGAAGAGCTGTTAAGGTCTCGGTTTTGTATATGTGTGTTGCTACTCGTAAGATAAAATCCTTGGCTGTTCTGAGGTCGGGTGCCTCAAAAAGGATGGCTCCATCGTAGCGGCCGAATAAAAAGTAGACTCCATGGATTTTGATGCCCGCGGGCGGAGTACCGACCTGATCCTCTTTAGGGTGCCGGGTTGATCTCCAGCTCTGCCTGGAAGAACCTCCAACAATGTTAGGAACAACATCTCCCATAACCCCTAGCAACTGCAATTGTGTGATCATTTTATTAAGCCTTTTACGAAATTAAACTGACCAAAACTTTTCCCTCTTCTCTTCAACACATTTGAAAAATATAATATTGCGAAATACCCATACCAGATGTTAGCCGGGAAATACATGAAGCTTGTTAAGACCTGGATAGAAGGACTCGACGAAGTACTCGGGGGAGGCCTCCCCGACAAAAGCGTTATCTTAATGATGGGAGAACCTGGCTCCGGATACGATATCCTCGCCCAACAAATCCTTTATCAACACGCCCTCAAAGAAGATAAAGTTGTCTATTTCACAACCATGAGGTCATCTGATACCCTGAAGGAAGATTTTGAAATCTTTGGTTGGGATGTCCCGTCCCTAGAAAAAACGGATCAATGGGTCTTCGTCGACATTCATACTCGAAGCGCTCTTCAAATTCTTCGTGAAGAAATACCTTCAAGAGTTGAAAAGGGATGCTGGACACTAGTTGATTCACTGTCCTATCTCCTTCAGACCCAAAAAATTGATTCAGTCCTTAAAACGGTTGAGTTGCTGTTAGAAAGCGCGCGAAAGCATGGAGGAATTCACTTTTTGCTCCTTGTGCAGGGCATGCAAAATCCTCAAACAGAAATTGCCATACAACATCTAGTTGACGGGGTGATCGAATTCACCGCGCAGGAGGTTGCCGGGGGAATCGACAGACGAATACGAATGAAGAAAATGAGGAAAACTGTTTACACTCCTAGGCTGATTCCCTTCCGCATGACCGAACGGGGAATAGTTATTGAAACAGCAGTTCGAATAGCTTGAGCAAAGGTGATACGGTTTGGATGTCTTCGAAGCGATTAAGAAAAGAAGGAGCGTCAGAGCTTATACGAGCGAAGAAGTTTCAGAGGAAGACGTTGAGAGGTTGATAGAAGCTGCCAGGTGGGCACCATCAGCCGGAAACATCCAACCCTGGGAATTCGTTATCGTAACAAACGCAGAAACAAAGCGGAGACTATCAGACGCTGCACTGCACCAAACCTTCATTGAAAAAGCCCCCGTCGTCATCGTCGTTTGCGCCGACGTAGCGAGGTCAAGCTGGGGCTACGGTAGTCGAGGCGCAAATCTCTACTGCCTACAAGACACGGCGGCTGCCACAGAAAACATGCTTTTGGCTGCTCAGGCTTTGGGACTCGCAACCTGTTGGGTGGGAGCATTTCATGAGGATGAGGTTGCAAAGGTGGTGAACACGCCGAGGAACGTTAGACCTGTGGCCATCGTTCCTGTTGGGCGTCCAGCTAAGAAACCAAGAGTTCGACCAAAGAGGTCCATGAGGGAATTTGTTCACTACGAAACATTTTAAGAGGAGAAGCATGATGGTTGATGGAGCGCTGATGTGGAGCACGCAGTTGCTGAGTAGATTTGCCGTGGCTCTGGGCGGTTTCCTCATATTTGTGGGAATCATGATGATAGGCGTATTTGTCTTGGTCTTTTTCGGCTTTGTAGACGTCAGCATACTTGAAAGTGAGAAATATCGAATACTATTCCTAGGGGCATTGTTAACGATCGGTTTACTTGATTTGCTGTCTGGGATTATACTTAGACGCAGGTGACCTGTGATGGGAGTTAAGAGGATCCTCGTAGCCATTGTTGGTATAGCACAGGGGGCCATAGGTGTGTTAGCAGGCATCTTGGCCTGTATCCTATATTTCAACTTTCTCGGTGTTCAAACCACGCTAAACGTGTCTGCAGAACTCCTCCCTCTCTATCTGTTGATTCTTAGCGTATTCAGCTTTTTTTCCGTCATAAGCGGTTTCTTTCTTATTCATGAAGGACTAGAATAGCCAGTGGGAGGACAATATTCAGTTGGCAACAGAAAGGAAACTTGGACTTTCTCGTGCGGTAATTATGGGGTTAGGAGGTGCCATAGGATTCGAGATTTTCGTGCTACTGGATTACGCCTATTTTGATTTGGCACGCGGAGCCAGCATGGTCTCAGCGCTTTTTCTGTGCGGTTTCATAAACCTACTAACCATGTTCAGTTACAGCGAACTCAGCGCAGCCATTCCCAAAGTTGGGGGCGAATATACCTATACCAAAGCCGCTTTCGGAGGCCTCACAGCCTTCATGTCCGGCTGTCTTAGATGGCTCGCCAGCGTCTTCGGTGGAGCACTTGCCGCCGTAGTTTTCGCTCAACAGCTCGCATATTTTTTCTCAATACTCGTTCCTATGGCCCAAAATTCTATATTAGTTAACACGCCTCTAATCGCCGCAATCGTGGTTATCATCCTCGCCACACTTGATATTAGAGGGGTAAAAGAAGTCACAACTCTCATAGTGGTTGCATTCTTAGCCATATTCGCCGTTTTCCTCGCGAGCGGACTATGGTATGGCCTGACGCCCCCAGAAGTGTTGCCTAGGCCCTCGCCTGGAGGTTTATCTGGGTTCTTTGCAGCGACCGCCTATACCTTCACTATGTTCGTAGGGATGAGGGCTTTGGTGGCTGGTGCGCCTCAAATAAAAGATCCGGGGAAAAATGTTCCTAAGGCTTTACTTCTGTCGACAGTTTTGTTGACCGCTGTTTATTGTAGCGTTGCCTACGTTGCCGTCGGAATTGTCCCAGCGGGAGACTCCGTTAAATCACCCTTGCTCAACTTTGCGGCTGAAAAAATCATGGGTGGAATTGGGGGCCTTCTGTTTGCGATCGCTGGCATGGTTGCAAGTATATCATCCGTAGGCACAGCCATGATGGTTCAATCAAGCATTCTTGGCGGGATGAGCAGAGATGGATAT
>Ga0209978_10000185_pt1 | contig 20703 bp, 22 predicted proteins | sample BentaG_FD_182805 | JGI IMG/M metagenome (GOLD analysis project Ga0209978, IMG submission 182805) | Deep subsurface microbial communities from South Atlantic Ocean to uncover new lineages of life (NeLLi) - Benguela_00093 metaG (SPAdes)... | ecosystem: Environmental > Aquatic > Marine > Oceanic >... | reverse complement strand
CGGGTCTGAGCCTCGCATCGACTTGTGCAGGGCTGAGATAAGGTCGTAGTGTTGCTCTCCCGCTTTATCGTAACGCAGGGCCCGGCGCTGGATGGCATCTTCAATAGTAGGTAATGAAATGGAGCGCTTCCCATCAGCACCAGGTGGTGTCGTCAAGGCTGCCATCTCCAGGGCATTAAGGGCAATTCGGGCATCATTATTTGACATGGTGATAAGATGGCCCAAGGCATCGGCAGCCAGTTCTACGTTAACCCCACCCAGACCGCGCATCTTGTCCTTTAAGGCTCTCACGATTATGATACGGAGCTCATCCTCGGTAAGGGGGTTCAACGTGAAAACCTGGCAACGGGAGAGGAGAGGAGAGATAACCTCAAAGGAGGGGTTTTCCGTAGTAGCGCCGATAAGGGTGACGGTGCCATCCTCAACAAAGGGTAGAAGGGCGTCCTGCTGGGCTTTATTGAAGCGGTGAATTTCATCTATAAAGATAATGGTTTTCTGCTGGTTTATTTGACGGCGTCCCTTAGCCTCATCTATTATCCGCCGCAGGTCATTCACACCGGCACTGGCTGCGCTTATCGGGCTGAAGTGCGAATCGGTGATATTGGCGATGATGTTAGCCAGGGTAGTTTTACCGCTGCCTGGCGGACCCCACAGGATGATTGATGGCAGCTGACCGGTTTCAATAGCCTTCCTTAGCACCCGCCCCTTACCTATCAGGTGCTCCTGCCCCACAAAATCCTCAAGGGCGGCCGGTCTCATCCGGGCGGCTAACGGCGCCCCTTTTTCTTTTTGTTCCTCCGCCTTTTGTTCAAACATATCCATAACGCACCTTCTTTAATTTGCTGTAATTCTTTATTTTAGCAACCTCTCCCCCTGTATCCCCCTCTCCTTTTAAGGAGAGGGGGAATTGGTTATATAAGAGAGGCTTCGCCTCTCTTTAACTCTCCTTTATTTATACCTCTTCACCTCAAACCTGTAAAGCTTTACTGGCTCGTCGGGAGCTATGCCTGCTTTCTGGCGGCAGATATCAATCTGATGGTCCACGGTGTCCACCCCCTCGAGGTCAGGGAGGAGCAAGCCCCGCCTGAACCCACACTCCACGATAACCCCGTACTTCCTAGGGTCTAGCTGGTCCTGGCTCGCTACCGGCTCGGGCTTGGTCAGGACATCCACACTATAGCTGAGGTCTTTAAGCTCATCAGGGGTAATGGGTGGGAAGCGGGGGTCTCTGGTGGCTGAGCTGATAGCATTGTTGATAATTTCCTCGGCTACATTCTCACACTGGGGGTCAAAGGTGCCAATACAGCCTCGTAGCCCGCCAAGCTTGTGAATACTGACAAAGACCCCCGCCTTTTCCTTCATCGCCGGGGTAAGCTCCTTGGGGTGGGGGGTCTTACCTTCCTTAACGTAGGTCTCCACTGTTTCCCTGGCTAAACTAACCAGCGGGGACATCGCCGTTATTATCACCCCGGCATAGCCGACAACGGCGGAATAATCGCCGGTGGTATCACCGCTGGTCTGGTATCTGACCAGTTCTGCCCCGGTGGCGCCTAGTTCCTTAGCCGCCGAAATAAGGCTGACCGTCGGGGCATAGCCGCACATTGATATATTTAGTTCATCAACCCGCCTTAATAGTTCATCCTCATTCAGGTCCAGTATGGCTTGTATGGCTTGAGTATCCTTCTCCTGGGCAGATTCCTGGGGCTCGTAGTGAGTCATATCACTTGAGGCCATGATTACCGCCCCTTTGTTCGACTCCCTGATAGCTTTGGCGAGTTCCTTCCCGATTTCCTTATAAATATCACCGCCAGCATAGGCAAGCATGACAGGTACAATCCGAATATCCGGCTTGAAATACTGTAGAAATGGGAGCTGAACCTCAATGGAGTGCTCATACTGGTGAGCCACGTTGTCCTCTTCCAGGTGGCTGGACGTGGTTAAAATCCGCTTGCCCAGCTCTGAGTCAATCTCTACTTTGCCCAGCGGTGTTTCCCAGGTACCTTGAGTCATGATACTGAACGGTCTGCCCATTCCGGTGTGGCTGGGACCCATAATGACAAAAGTATCTTTAAATTTGACTTTAGATATAACTGCCCCCGCTACCGGTCCCGAGTAGACATACCCGGCGTGAGGTGAAACCAGACCAATCACTTCCTCCTTGGCTGCTTTCTCATCCACAAACGTCTCAATCATTGCCTTAAGTTGAGAAGACGTTCCTGGATAGAATTGCCCGGCTACAACCGGTTTCCTAATCATCATGCTCCCTCCTTTGCCCCAGGAGTCCTAAAATTAAGTTCTGCCCCGCAGAACCGGCACTTTGAATCCTCCAGACCTACCACCTCGGTCTGATAGCCAAACCGCTGCACGATGAGATTGCCGCAGGAGTAGCAGACAGTGCTTTCACTCTGGTGTCCGGGAACATTGCCAGCATAGACAAATTTAAGACCGGCTTTTCGCCCAATATCATAGGCGTGTTCCAGAGTGGACACAGGGGTGGGGGGTAGGTGCATCAAATGGTGGTGGGGATAGAACCTGGTAACATGCCAGGGGGTTAGCTCACCAAGCTCATCTCGTATCCAGTTAGCAATGCCCTCAAGTTGCTCGTCATCATCGTTCATGGTGGGTATGACGTTGGTCACCACCTCAATGTGCATATTCCATTTAGCTTTAGCCCGCCTGGCAACCTCAAGTATCTCCCGCCAATGAGGTACTTTGGCTAAATCACGATAAAAGGAGTCAGAGAAGCCCTTAATATCGACACGCCAGGCATCCAGATAAGGTCCGATGGTATCCAGTGCCTCAGGGGTAGCGTAGCCATTGGTCACATAGACGGTATACAGGTTATTCTCCTTAGCCAGTTTGGCTGAGTCGAGGGTATATTCAAACCAGATGGCAGGCTCATTGTATGTCCAGGCGATACCCTGGCACCCGTAGCGCTTGGTCAGTTCTACTGCCAATTGAGGTTGCATTTCCTGACAGCCACGCTGCACTGTCCTACTGTCAACCGCGGAAATTTGCCAGTTCTGGCAGTGCTTGCAATGAAAGTTACAACCCAGGGTGCCCAAAGAGAAGGCTAGAGTATCGGGGAAGAAGTGGAATAATGGCTTCTTTTCAATGGGGTCGGCGGCAACTGACGATACTACGGCGTAGTTCAGGTTATATAGAGTCGTGTCCTTATTTTGATACATGCCGCAGACGCCATACTTATCCAGACCTATTTTGCAACGCCACTGGCAGGTATTGCACCGAACCCTGGAGTTGGGCAGCTTTTCATAGAGCATTGCCTCATGCATCTTCCGCCTCTTGAGCTAATTATATCACTCGGTTGTTGTCAATTATAGACCGAGGGTTGATAACGATATGAACCCTCTTCAGGTCAGATAGATAATAGCTATCCCGCCAACAATCATAGTAATTGCGATGAGGCGTAGCGCCAGCATTGCCTTGCCGGGCTGGTACTCTAGAAACATTGGGGAGACACGGCTAATGATGAGAGCGTATATAAAGACAAATATGGGGCGGCTGCTGACAATAGTAGAAACCAGAGACACTGGTCCCCTCTGCATCGCCCAGTAAAACAACATTATCCCTATCGGTGCCAATGTCTCATTAAGGACAACCAGAGCTATAGACGAATTCCTTTGTTTCATGGTAATCAGCTGTCTGATGATGTGAGGGCGTATTGATACTAGCAGGAAGATACCAGACATGCAGAGTGCGCTAAACCAGAACATATTCCAGAATGAGATATAGGCAAGAGCATACTTACTGGTTATATCCGACATGGCAAAAAGCAGGCTGGAACCGAAAAGAAGGAGGAGTGGTTTGCCCAGCCAAGTAGCCGAACCACTCGGGCTCCTTCTAACCGAGACCATTACTGCCCCTGCCACCACAATAATTATGGCTATCCACTGCAGGTAATACAGGGTCTCCCCCAGCAACGGCGCCGCTATAATAGCTACAAAGACAGGATAGGTATAGACTATCGGAATAACCCGTGATACCTCCTCCCTTTTCATGGTATAGAGCATGATGGTGATGGCACCAGTGCGGAGTATACCTGAGGCTACCGCCACCAGTACTGGATATATGCCCACGCCCTCGGGTAAGGGGAATAGATTGAATAATACTGAGCCATAAATTAAATGAGCAACGCCTATTAGCAGCAGGAAAGCCGGCAAGCCTAGCATTCGCCTGGAGAGAAGGTGGCTGTCAACAATGTTCACCAGCCCAAGGACGGCCGCACTTAAGAGAGCTACGCTAACCCAATCAACCGGCATCAACACCTGCTCCTGTAGCCATAATCATAATAGTTTACACTATGAGAGGCTTAAGGCAAAACTCCCTTTCTAATCTGGTATCACCCTCACCCCCTTTATCCCCCTCTCCCTTGAGGGAGAGGGGGAAGGATATTAAGAAGAGGGGGCTTTGCGCCCCTCTTAAACACCCTTGACCGCTTGGCTTCTAGCAGATAGACTGATTAAGACGGTAGAATTATGAAGGTTATCGGTCTTACTGGCGGCATAGGTAGTGGCAAGAGCACCGTGTCCCGGTTCCTCGCTGAACTGGGGGCGGTTATTATTGATGCCGATAAGGTAGGGCATGAAGCCCTAAAACCTGATACCGAACTGTGGCGGGAGGTGGTGGCTGCTTTCGGTGAACAGATTCTTACTCCCAGTGGTGACATCAACCGGGAAAAGCTGGGGGAAATAGTCTTTAGCAATCCTGATTCTTTAGTGCGGCTCAACCGGATAATGCACCCCCGACTGTATGAGGTAGTAAAGGCTCAACTTGAGGAGTGCCATCGGCAGGAAATAGAGGTGGTAGTCCTTGAAGCACCTCTGCTGATTGAAGCTGGCTGGACTTCATTAGTAGATGAGATTTGGGTTACAGTAGCCTCTGAAGCTACCGTGCTTCGGCGGCTTCAAGAACGGACGGGGTTATCCGAGCCGGAATCTCTGTCTCGTATCCGCTCCCAGCTATCCTTTGTGGAACGGGTGAGGTATGTCGATGTTACCATAGATACTGATGGCGAACTTGATGAGTTAAGAGCCAGAGTAGAAAAGCTATGGCGGGGACTTCAGGCATAAATCATAAATATAGTCTGCCTGGTATGAGGGAGTTTAGATTGTTTATTGACCTCACCCTCCCTTATTTTTAGTAACCCTATCCCCTTTATCCCCTTCCCCTTAATAAGGGGAAGGGGAATCAGTTATATAAGAGAGGCCTCGCCTCTCTTTGACTCTCCTCCGGTATCTCTCTCCTTCTTAGGGAAGGAGCGAAACTCCGCTTTTATTATCCTTACCAAAGAGCATCCCATTATAAGGGTGTTTAAGAGGGGCGTCAGCCCCTCTCTTACCTACTCCCCCCTTCCCTTAGTAAGGGAAGGGGGTCAGGGGGATAGGTTGCTAACAATCTCGGAAGCCAGTATTTGACACCCCACCATAGCAATTGGTAGAATACGTAGGTTTGGGAGGCTAAAGATTTACGCTATTATTGAGACTGGCGGTAAGCAGTACCGGGTAACTCCGGGGCAAACTATAGATGTCGAGCGCCTGGATGCAGCCGAGGGTAATACTGTTGATCTGGATAGAGTATTGCTCATTGCTGACGGTGATAAGGTAACGGTAGGCACACCTACTGTTGACGGTGCAAAGGTAGTTGCCACCTCGCAGGGGGAAGGCAAGGGCAAGAAGATTATTGTTTTCAAGTATAAGCCGAAGGTGCGTTACCGTAAGAAGACCGGACACCGCCAGTTTTATACCAGGCTGGTTATTGACCGAATAGTTGAGCCAGGGGCTGCAGAAGAGAAGCCAGCTAAGAAAGTTCGGCGACGTAAGAAAGAGGTGATTCCAAGTGGCGCATAAGAAGGGAGGCGGCACCAGTCGTTTGGGTCGGGATAGTCAATCCAAACGGCTTGGAGTGAAGAGATATGCCGGGCAGAAGGTAAATGCGGGGACGATATTGGTTCGGCAGCGGGGCACGCGTATTCACCCCGGCAATAATGTAGGTGTGGGCAAGGATTACACCCTCTTTGCTCTCATTGATGGCATTGTTAAATTTGAACCCACCAGCAATAATCGGAGGAAGGTTAGCGTTTACGCTAGCTAAATGGCGTGAAGGATAAGATTCATCCCACATATTATACCGATGCTAATGTAATTTGTGCTTGCGGCAATACCTTTACCACCGGCTCCACCCAGAAGGAACTAAAGGTTGAGGTATGCAGTAAGTGTCATCCGTTTTTCACCGGAGAACGTAGAATGATGGACACTACCGGGCGGGTGGAGCGGTTTAAGCGGCGCTACAAGCTGCAGGATTAAGTGAACCTACTCGAAACGGTGGGAGCGGTCTTATCAACTGCTCCTTTTTTGTTTATCAGAGGGGGCTTATTGTGGCTAAGAAGTTTTATTATGGAGGGCAGGCGGTTATTGAGGGGGTGATGATGCGGGGGCGGAAGACTATGGTAACTGTGGTGCGCCGCCCCAGTGGTGGTCTGGCGGTTAAGACTAAACCACTGTCCGCCATCTATACCAGCTGGACGAGGCAAACGCCACTACTACGAGGCATCATTGTCCTGATTGAAGCTATGGTTCTAGGTATTCAGAGCCTGCTCTACTCGGCTAATGTAGCTCTGGAGGAGGAAGAGGAGGAGATTTCTGGGGGATTAGTCTGGCTTATGGTTATCGCTTCCCTGACCCTGGCGGTTGCCCTGTTCTTTATAATTCCTCTTTTTGCCACCAAATTGCTTGGTTCCTATGTCAGCTCGCCCGCAGTATTCAACCTGATAGAGGGCTTTATCCGGCTGGGTCTCTTTATTGCCTACATTAAGCTAATATCGCTGTTACCTGATATTAAGCGTTTATTTGCCTATCATGGTGCTGAGCACAAAGCGGTGAATGCCTACGAAGATGGGGCGCCGCTAGAGGTAGAGGCAGTTAAAGCACATAGCACCGCTCATACCCGTTGCGGCACCAGCTTCATATTTGTCGTATTAATTATCGCCATCCTCGTTTTTACTCTGGTTGGTTTACCTTCGATATGGCTGCTGGTGTTATCACGAATTATCCTAATTCCAGTTATTGCTGCCCTTAGCTATGAAATTATCTACTTTGGCACCAGACACAGAAACAAAGGCATAATCAGGGCAATTCTGGCCCCTGGGTTGTGGTTACAGGCACTGACAACAAGAGAGCCTGATGATAGTCAGCTTGAGGTTGCCTTAACCGCATTAGAGAGGGTAACCGAAATCGACCAGCCTGAGGAAGCAGCTCAGGCTTCCTCTTGATGGTCTGCCTCTACATCTGGTTTGGTTAGCTGCTCAAAGAAACAGGTCTTATTACCGGTGTGGCACACTGGACCCGTAGGGTGTGCTTTAACCAGGATGGTATCGCTATCACAATCCTTCCATATTGAGCGCACCTTGAGGCGGACGCCCGAGGTATCTCCCTTGCGCCATAGCTCCTGCCGACGACGGCTGAAAAACCACACATCATCACCGGATAAGGTCAAGCGCAGCGCTTCTTCATCCATATAGCCCAGCATCAGCACCTCGCCGGTATCAGCATCCTGAACTATAGCCGGTATAAGCCCCTTTTCATCAAACTTTAGATTCTTTACCAATCTACCCACCTTTTAGGTTAACATTTCCTCTATTCAGCTAACGGCGGCTATGGCCCGTTTCAGATTGATGTCGCCAGTATAAAGTGCCTTGCCCACTATGGCGCCTTCTACGCCAAGCGACTTGAGCATTTTAAGGTGACTCAGCGATGAAATGCCACCCGCGGCGATAATCGGCAGCCTGATGGCACTCACCAGCTCGAAAACAGCGGCAAAATTAGGCTCAGTGAGAGTGCCGTCGCGAGTAATATCAGTGTAGATAAAACGCCTTACCCCGAGTTTTGCCAGAGACTTGGCAAGTTCTATAATCCTTAGCTCTGTTTCTTGACGCCAGCCGTGGGTAGCCATATACCCCTCTCTGGCATCAAGGCTGACAATAATAGATTCACTGAAGTTGCGGCAAGCCTCTTTAATCAGCCCCGGGTCTTCTACAGCGGCTGTACCCAGAATAACCCGTTCCACGCCGGCTTTAAGCAACTGCTCTATTGTTTCCAGCTGGCGGATGCCCCCACCCACCTGGGTGGGAACCAATATAGCACCGGCTATCTGGTTAATAATATCCAGATTGCGGAGTTCACCGCTGGCGGCGCCATCGAGGTCAACAATATGTAGCCTCGGTGCCCCCCGTGATTGCCACTCCAGAGCTGTCTCTACCGGGTCTTCAGAGTAAACAGTCTCCTCATAGTAGTTCCCCTGATAGAGGCGAACGCACCTGCCCTGTCTAAGGTCTATAGCCGGGATTATTTCTATTGTAGGTTTACCTCACCGATTAGTAGACGTATTATATCATTATGGTTACCGGCATAACAATATTCCGTCCCCGCCTCCATTGTGATAAAGCCCAGACTGTGCTAACATAAATACCACCGTAAGCCAAAAGGAAGAGCCATGAAAGCGGTTATCTTAGTAGGTGGTGAGGCAACCAGACTACTCCCCCTCACCTGCAATATACCCAAAGCCATAATTCCGGTGCTCAATACACCCTTTTTAGAGCATGTCATCCGCTACCTAAGCCAGCATCAGATAAGGGATATAATCCTGACTCAGGGACGTCTTTCTATCGAAAGCTATTTTGGTGATGGTAGCCAGTTTGGGGTCAGGCTTAGCTACACAATGGAAGACAACCCTCTGGGAACGGCAGGAGCCGTAAAAAATGCGGAAAAGTATTTAGACGGGACCTTTCTGGTGCTAAACGGTGATGTTTTCACTGACCTGGATATTACGGCTATGATAAGCTTTCACTTAGCCAGAAAGGCAAAGGCAACCATTGCCCTTACCGCAGTGGATGACCCCACCAGCTACGGCCTGGTAGAAACTGACACCGAGAGCAGGATTACCTGCTTTTTAGAAAAGCCTAGCTGGAACCAGGTAACTACCAATATGATAAATGCTGGTGTCTATGTTCTAGAGCCTGATGTTCTTGCCCAAATTCCACCTCAAGCCAATTTTAGCTTCGAACATGAGCTATTTCCGCTACTTTTGGACCGGGGTGAGCCAGTTTATGCTTATCCTTCCCCCGCCTACTGGATAGATATGGGTACTCCCGAAAAATACCTCCAGCTACATCGAGACTTGCTCAGTGGTAAGAGTAGTCAGTATGCCCTTACCTCAGGTGAGGAGGTGCTGATTGGAGAGCAAAGCTATATCCACCCTAAAGCTCAAATAAAGGGGCCGGTAGTTATCGGTTCCGGTTGCACCATTCTGGAAGGGGCAGTGATTGAACAATCCGTCATCTGGCATAAGGTCAAGATAGGGCGCGGGGCTACAGTACGGAACTCCATCGTGGCTAACCACTGCTGCTTAAACAATAATAGCCTTATAGAAGAATCAGTCCTGGGCGATAATGTAACGGTGAGTAGCGGCGGTAAACTGGAACCGGGCAGTAAAATCTGGCCAGAACTACGCTAGAACCGGAAAACCAGCTATTAAAGTATGAGGTAAAGGTCTTAATCTATATCAGCCGCTTTCGGCACGCTACACCAGTAGCCTCGCATCTAGCCAGTCATATCTGCTTTGACAACTCACCGAACAGGAAGATAAAATTGACTAAGAAGATAAGGAAAGGGAGGGAATGTGTCTGATTCCGAAGAGATGAGCACGGCTAGTCATCTACCCACAGAGACCCGCTTGTGGCCATTGAAGCGGTACTCGGAGATGCATCGTCGTTCGCTGGATGACCCCGAGGGATTGTGGGCTGAGCAAGCCCGAAAACTGGATTGGTACAAGACCTGGGACAAGGTTTTGGACTGGAAACCACCGTATGCAAGGTGGTTTGTCGGTGGAAGGCTTAATGCCTCTTTCCAGTGTGTCGACCGACATGTAAAAACCTGGAGAAGAAGCAAGGTAGCAATCTACTGGGAAGGCGAGACCGGAGAGACAAGGGTGCTTAGCTATTCTACCCTTTTCCGTGATGTCAACCGCTTTGCCTCCGTGCTGAAGAAGCTTGGGGTTGGTAAAGGGGATAAGATTGCCCTTTACCTGCCGATGATTCCGGAGCTTCCCATTTTTATGCTCGCCTGCGGCCGAATTGGGGCAACACACATGGTGATATTCTCTGGATTCAGTGCCCAGGCGATGGCCGACAGGGTTAATGATATCCAGGCAAAGGTCATTGTGACTGCCGATGGAGGATACCGTCGCGGCAAGATAATACCACTTAAGGAGATAGCCGATGAGGCGGTAAAGCTCTGCCCCTCTGTAGAGAAGGTAATCGTGGTTAAAAGGACAGGAGAAACGGTGCCGTGGACCGAGGGGAAAGATATATGGCTTTCCGCTATGCTTGATGATGCCGAGCGGCTGGTTACGCCTGAGCCGCTGGAATCTACCCATCCCCTATATATCCTTTATACCTCGGGGACTACGGGAAAGCCGAAGGGAGTTGTTCACAGTACCGGTGGCTACCTTGTGTTCAATCACTCAGCTTATGAGTGGGTATTTAATATAAAAGAGGAATCTGTCTTCTGGTGCACTGCCGATGTGGGTTGGGTAACCGGTCATAGCTCCATAGTCTATGCCCCCCTCTCCCACGGCGCCGCTATTGTCCTTTATGAAGGAGCGCCTGATTACCCAACGATTGATCGGTGGTGGAATATTATCGAAAAATACGGGGTTACCATCTTCTACACATCCCCAACCGCGATTCGAATGTTTATGCGCTCCGGAGAGGAGTGGCTGGAAAAACACGACCTCTCCAGCCTCGAGCTTCTCGGGAGCGTTGGTGAACCTATAAACCCTGAGGCATGGCTGTGGTATTACAAACATATTGGGAAAGAGAGGTGCCCGATTGTTGATACCTGGTGGCAGACGGAGACCGGAGGCATTATGATTTCGCCCACGCCCGGAATTGAGCCAATACCACTAAAGCCAGGGTCAGCCACCTTCCCCCTTCCCGGGATTGATGCCACCGTAGTTGATACTGATGGAAAAGAGTTGCCCCCGGGTGAAACCGGATACCTCATAATAAATAAGCCATGGCCCGGGATGCTGCTTGATATCTACGGCGACCCAGAGCGCTACCAAAAGTCCTACTGGTCACGCTTCCCAGGCTCATACTACACCGGAGACTTCGCCATGCGCGATGATGATGGTTACTTCTGGGTATTAGGTAGGGCTGACGAGGTACTCAAGATAGCCGGGCATCGGATTGGAACCGCCGAAATTGAGCATGCGGTTGTATCCCACCCGGCCGTAGCCGAGGGAGCAGTGACAAGCAAACCAGATGAGATAAAAGGAGAAGCTATTGTTCTTTTCGTCACCCTCAAACAAGGGAATTCACCCTCGTCTACCTTGAGAAAGGAGATTATCAAACATATTCGCCAGGCTATTGGTCCCATCGCCACCCCGGATGAGGTTTATTTTGTAGAATCTCTGCCCAAAACAAGAAGCGGGAAGATTATGCGCCGTGTCCTCAAAGCGGTAGCCTCAGAGCAAAGCCCTGGCGACCTTACCACCTTAGAAAATGAGGCATCGGTCGAGGAAGTGAAGAAGGCATACGAAAACCTGAAGAAGGCCTCTAGAAAAGCCAAGACTACTCCGGAAGCAGGATGAATTATGTTAGACCAACTGGAAAGAATCGAGAAGCATTATCAGGAGCTAGACCGTCAGATAGCTACGCCCGAGGTAGCGTCTAACCCGGGACAACTGCAAAAACTGGCTCAGGAGAGAGCCAGTATTGAAAGCCTGGTAACCAAGTATAGGGAGTATAAAGCAACCGATAAGGCATTAGCGGAAACACGGCCAATGCAAAGTGGCGAGCTGGATAAAGATATGAAAGCTTTGGTCAAGCAAGAAATCGAAAGCCTGGAGTCAAAGCTAGGCCAGCTACTTCAAGAGCTAAAGCTGGCTCTCTTGCCCAAGGATGCCAATGATGAAAAGGACATCATTATGGAAATCAGGGCTGGCGCCGGCGGTGACGAAGCTTCGCTGTTTGCTGCTGACCTCTTCCGTATGTATAGCCGATATGCTCAATCTAAAGGCAGGAAAATAGACATTATTAGCCGCAACGAGAGCGATAGAGGCGGGTTCAAGGAAATCATATTTGAAATAAAAGGCAAGGGTGCTTTCAGCCAGTTCAAGTATGAAAGGGGAACCCATCGGGTACAGCGAGTACCCGTCACCGAGTCTTCGGGTAGAATTCACACCTCAGCCTCTACGGTGGCTGTTCTCCCCGAGGCGGATGAGGTGGAGGTGTCTATCAATCCCGATGACATGAGAATTGATATTTTCCACAGTGGTGGTGCCGGGGGGCAGAATGTAAACAAGGTAGCCACCGCTGTGCGCATCACCCATCTGCCGACAGGCATAGTAACCATCTGCCAGGATGAACGCTCGCAGTTAAGAAATAAGACGAAGGCAATGTCGGTGCTCCGAGCCCGACTCCTGGATATAGAACAGCGCAAACAAGAAAAAGAAATAACTGACCAGCGTCGCGCTCAAGTAGGCACCGGCGACCGTGCCGAAAAGATACGGACCTATAACTTCCCCCAGGACCGGGTCACTGACCACCGCCTTAAGAAAACCCTCCATAATCTGCCCCGAATTCTGGAAGGAGAGCTTGACGAACTCACTGAGGCCCTAGCTCTAGCTAGCGCTGCCGAGGTACAACGACTGGAGGCGCAACTGGAGTGACCCTGATACAGGCTCTTAACCATGCCCGGGAAATTCTGGTTGCCAATAATATTGAGGATGCCTCGCTGGAGAGTGAACTACTGCTAAGGCATACCCTAGAAATAAGCCGGGTTCAGCTATACCAAGACCTCAACCGAGAACTAAAGCCCAAACAAGAGAAAGCCTTCTGGGAGCTGATAAAGCGCCGCTTAAACGGTGAGCCTACCGCCTACATAACCGGACATCGCGAATTCTATGGGTCTGATTTCTATGTTGACTCCAATGTCCTTATCCCCAGACCGGAAAGTGAGCTACTGGTAGAAAGGGCGCTTACACTGGTTCAGAACCGCCCTATATCAACTATAGCCGAAATTGGCACCGGCTGTGGGGCTATAGCCATCAGCCTGGCTTTAAACCTACCACAGGCTAAAATCTATGCCACTGATGTATCAGCCCCTGCCCTGAAGGTTGCCCTGGTTAATTGTCAAAAACATGGGGTATCAAATAGAATTTACCTTCTTCAAGGTGATATGCTCGACCCCTTACCTGAGCCTGTCGACCTCGTCATAGCTAATCTCCCTTATGTTAAAGAACCAGAACTGTCCCGCTTAACCGATTTCGAGCCCAGACTGGCGCTAAACGGTGGTGCCGACGGGCTGGAAAAGATACGCCGACTATGCCGCCAAGTAAGTTACAAACTTCGCCCTGATGGCTGCCTGCTTCTGGAGATTGGACAGGGACAAGGAAGAGCAGTAACTACCCTCTTGCGTAGCCTCTTCCCCTCGGCTAAGATAGAAGTCATACCAGACCTGGGCGGCATAGAGCGAGTGGTAAGCCTAGAGAATACGGGGAGGAACAGATGTAATGAATATGGTTGTCTGCGTCAAGCAGGTAATCGACCCTGAAGCACCGCCAGCCACCTTCAAAATCGACCCCTCCACCAGCAAGGTGGTGTCATCACCAGGCGTACCACAGGTAGTCGACCCGTATAGTGAATATGCTGTAGAGGCGGCACTAAAAATTAAAGACACCCTGGGTGGCAAAATCACCACCGTCAGCCTGGGTATCAACCTGCTGCGGGATGTAGTAAAGAAACCACTATCAATGGGGGCGGATGAGCTTGTCTTGCTTGAAGACGAGGCGTTTGCTGAAGGTGATAGCTGGTCAACAGCCTATGCCCTGGCTATGGCTATCAAGAAGATAGGCGAATATGACCTCATCCTCTGCGGGAGAGAGGCTTCTGATACCAATGCCGGTCAGGTAGGCTCAGGCATTGCCGAGATACTGGGACTGCCCGGCGTAACTTTAGCCAAGAAGATAGACATTACCGATAGTAAGGCAAGGGTAGAACGGGTAACCGCTGATGGCTACGAGGTTATCGAGATGCCTCTGCCTGCTTTGCTTACCGTAAGCAATGAAATTGGCGAACCCCGCTACCCCACCATAAAAAAGAGCCTAGCCGCCAAAAAAATAGAGCCAATTATCTGGAAACCAGCCGATATAGGCGTAGAACCGTCTCAAATTGGCGCTGCCGGCAGACATACTGAAATGCTCAAGCTATTTCAACCAGTCCGTGAAGGTAAATGCGAGGTTATAGAGGGGGAGTCCCGGGAAGAGGCAGGGGTTAATCTTGCCCTGAAACTCAGGGAGGTCAAGATACTATAATGATGACCTTTCACCCACAATTAGAGGTTAGATACTAATGGCTGAATATAAAGGTGTCATGGCTTATTGTGAGGTCGCTGAAGGAAAGCTAGCCGCAATTGCCACCGAGGAATTAGGTTGCGGTAGAAAGCTGGCTGATGACCTGGGGCAGGAACTGTACGCGGTGTTAGCCGGCAGTGAGGTAAGTAGTTTTGCCCGGGAAGCTATTGCCTTTGGCGCTGATAAAGTGTATGTCATTGACGACCCGCTGCTTAAAGACTACCAGACAGACGCCTATGCAGCCGTTATGGAAAAGGTAATCAAGCAAGTAATGCCCCAGGTTCTCCTTATGGGGCAAACCGCCATCGGTCGCGATCTGGCACCCAGGCTAGCCTTCAGGCTAGAGACAACCGCCACCATGGACTGCATAGAGCTGGCTATTGACCCTGACTCAAAGCGGCTACGGCAAACCAAACCTATCTATGGAGGAAATGCCCGGGCTATCTTCACCGGCGAGTCCTACCCCCAGATAGCTACGGTCAGAGCCAAAGCCATGTCACCACTGAAGCCTGACGCTTCAAGACAGGGGGAGATTATTAACCTTGACGCTGGACTAGACCTCCGAGCGATAAGAACCAGGGTGCTGGAGAAGGTGGTAGAGGCGGTAGAAGGAATAAAACTGGAGGACGCAGAGATAATAGTCAGCGGAGGTAGGGGGATTGGCGGGGCTGAAGGTTTTAAGCAGTTGGAAGAGCTGGCCAGACTGCTGAAGGGAGCGATTGGAGCCAGCCGACCTCCCTGCGATAACGGTTGGGCGCCAGACACGGCACAGGTGGGACTTACCGGTAAGATTGTTGCCCCCGAGCTTTATATTGCCGTCGCTCTTTCCGGCTCCAGCCAGCATCTGAGCGGCTGTTCTGGTTCCAAGAATATCATCGCCATAAATAAAGACCCTGAGGCAAATATCTTCAGAGAAGCCCGCTTTGGTGTCATCGGCGACTGGAAAAAAGTAATACCCGCTTTCACCGATAAGGTCAAGGAACTCCTAGATGGGTAAAGTTAAGCCTTTTCGGCTTGCCTTTGGGCAATAATCTTCTGGGTAACGTTGGGCGGCGTTTCCTCATAATGGCTAAAGGTAACCGTGTAGCTAGCCCTGCCCTGGGTTATTGACTTCAAATCTATCGCATAGCGCAAAATCTCAGCCAGTGGTACCTGAGCCTCAATAACATTGGCTCCATCGGCAGGATTCATCCCAAGCACCTTAGCTCGCTTGGTATTAAGGTCACCAATAATATCGCCGGTGAAGTCCTCAGGAACAGTCACCGTAATATCCATTATCGGTTCAATAAGGATGGGTTGTCCCTCAGACAATCCCTTCTTTAACGCCCCTCCCCCAGCAATCTTAAAGCATATGTCAGAAGAATCAACCGGGTGAAAGCTGCCATCGTAGACCGTTGTCTTTATGTCAACCACGGGGTAACCAGCCAGCACTCCTTGCATCACCGCTTCATTAACCCCCTTCTCCACCGCCGGAATATAATTCCTGGGTATAGACCCGCCTACTACCTTGCTAACAAACTCACGACCGCTACCGCGAGGTAAAGGCTCCAGTTTCAGGAAGACATGCCCATACTGACCATGCCCCCCGGTTTGCTTCCTGTGCTTGTACTCAGCCCTGGCTGGTGCCGTAATCGTTTCTTTGTAGGGAACTTTGGGAGTTTCTAGCTTCACACCGACGCCGAATTTACGCAGCATCTTCTCGGCAGCCACGTCAATTTGGGTATCGCCAAGCCCGGATAGAATCGTCTCACCGGTATCAGCCTCTTTACGCACCTGAAGGGTAAGGTCTTCCTCAGTCAGCCTGGACAGCGCCGCTCCCAGCTTGTCTATGTCAGCCTTGGTCTTGGGATGCACTGCCTGGCTGAAAATCGGCTCAGGGAATAAAGCGGGGGCAATTTTTAGTGGCTTATCCCGACTGCATAAGGTATCACCGGTGCCGGTTACACCCAGTTTGGCTACCGCCCCTATGTCCCCTGCCCTAACCTGGGATATCGGCTCCTGTGTCTTACCTCTCAGAGTAAATAACTGGCCTATGCGCGCCACCTCGCCCCGCGCGGAATTCCATACCTGAGAATTGCTATCAATAACGCCGGTATAAACCCGAAAGTAGGTAAGCTTGCCAACATATGGGTCAGCACTGGTCTTAAACACCAGGGCGGCTAAGGAGGCATCCTGGCTCGGTGCAATCGTTTCTTGTTTACCTGAACCACTGACAACAACCACGTCCCGCTCCTCAGGTGACGGCAGGTAATTATATACGGCATCCAAAAGCGAGATAACTCCTATGTTTTGTAATGCTGAGCCAACCAAGATGGGCATAATTTTGCCGCTCCTCGTTCCCTGTTGCAGGCCATCGCTTAACTCCTCCAGGCTAAGCTCTTCACCCTCCAGATACTTCTCCAGCAACCTATCATCAACCTCAGCCACTGCCTCAACCAGTTTCTCCCGAAAAGAATCGACCTGGGTCTGCAGTGATGACGGTATTTCAGCCTCCTTTGCCGGAGAACCGGTGTAGCTCTTCATCGTCAGCAGGTCAACCACCCCTTGAAAATCACTCTGGGCACCCACCGGTAACTGCACCGGTACGCATTTAGCACCAAACTTCGACTGAATCTCGTCCACAGTTCGGTAGAAATCAGCATTCTCACGGTCCATCTTATTGATAAAGATAAGGCGGGGAAGGTTGGCTTCCTGGCTATATGCCCACACCTGTTCACTACCAACTTCAACGCCGGAGGCAGCACATATCACAATTACCGCCCCTTCACTAACCCGTATTGCCGCCTTGACCTCACCCACAAAATCAGAATAACCAGGGGTATCAATAAGGTTAACCTTGGTATCTTTCCACTGGTAGGGAAGCATGGTCAGGTTAATGCTAATCTTCCGTTTCGCCTCATCGGGGTCATAATCTGAGGTGGTAGTCCCAGCGTCAACCTTGCCTAACCGAGTAATTGCCCCGCTGGCAAACAAGATGGCTTCTGATAGTGACGTCTTACCAGCACCACAGTGGGACAGCAAACAAAGGTTGCGAATATTCTCCAATCCGTATTGCTTCATCTAATCACCTGCTCTCCTCAATTTATTCCACCATATTATAATCGTGGCTGGTAAATACGGCAAGTAATCGTGATTATTCATCTACCTCACCCCCTTAATCCCCCTCTCCTTCAAAGGAGAGGGGGAGATATATTTAAAGAGAGGCTTCGCCTCTCTTTAACTCTCTTTCAGTCAGTATTATTTATTAAGGGGGATTAAAAGGGGCGAAGCCCCTTTAAAAAAATTCCTTCCCTCTCCCCTTATGAAGGGGAGAGGGATAAAGGGTGAGGGGTTGCTAGATAATCTCCATAGAAGGGCTAGCGAGCGCGCCGTCTTCTAAACAAAGGCAGAACCCACAACAAAAGAATTATGCTGGAGAACGGAAGGGGGTTAGATGAGGCACTTTTTCCATTTTCGGCAACGGCGACTGAGGGCGCAGTAGATGGCTTTACCGGAGCTATTATCTCTTCCCCTATTTCGTATGTGGCTAGCTCGACACCGATAAACTCCTTAGACACCCAGCCCAGTGGGTTATTCTTACCGGTAGCTTCAGCCCATACCCACCCCAGCTCCCCATCCAGCTCAAAAACTACAGATGCCTTTTTATAATCGGGTAAGTAAACCAAGGCAGCGGTATGACCTTCACCAACTACTATTGCCGAACGGTAGCCGGCTGCCTTATACATAACCGCGAGTAATATGGCGGTATCCTCGCAATCACCAAAAGCAACCCCATTTTGGCCAATCACTGCCGCCAGCTCATCGGCATTCTGGGCGAACTCATCGTAATTAAACAGGTCCGCATCTGAAGTATACTGCACCCTATCCCGGACAAAACGAAATATTGCCTCCGCCCTCTGCAATGGGTCTGGATATTTTTGAACAAACTGCTCACTCAAGCGGTGGGCTAGAGCAGTACCTTCCCCCAGGCTCTCGAAAACTATCACCGGACGAAAAGCAGTCTCACTTATCTGATAAAAACCGTCTTCGCCAAAGGCTCTGGTTCGGCATATATCCCAGTCATCAAATACCTCACCCTCTATCTCATGAAAACCGGCTGATGAAGTCGCCGAGACATATCCAGTGGTGGCTAATCCGGCTACCAGTACTAAGCCTAGCAAGAGCCAAATCTTCTTCATTATGATAAACCAATCTTTCACAGCGGCGTGGTCAGGGCGGCGTGGAGTATCAAGCCGAAGAAAATGAGATAACCAAAGATATATATACCTGCTGCCACCGATTCTTGGTTAACACTGGCAAAAGGTATTTTAGGGGTCAGCTTATCAACCATGTGGAACAGGGCTATCCCGATAAGCAGACTTACCAGAAAGCTTACCGCTAGCAGTCCCAACCTTCTGAAATCAAAAAAGTAGGCTAGTAGCGGACCGCCAAATACTACCGGTGCGGTAATAGCTCCATGGATGACAAGACCAACCAGAATAAAAAAGCCAGCGATGAACAATCCGGTGGCAACAGGGCTTTCGCCTATGCGCTGGCGCTCATGAATATGGGGAGTTAGCGCATCCAGCGCCCTGATTCCAAGCCAAGCGAGGAGAGTACAGATGAGAGCCAGCCATATAATCCTAGCTACCCATATCAGAACAATCAGCCAAAAAGGGGCTACCAGACCTAGCTCAGACATAAGCTTCCTCCTTAGTTAGGTTAACAGTAATGGGGTGACATAGGTTTCAATGATAGCCGCCGGCACGAGTAAGCCAAAGGCTATCACCAGATATTTTAAATTCTGCTTCAGATTAGGCAGTAAGCGCTCCCTTGCCCCCTTCTTGAACAGAGCTAGTGTCATCATTGCGCCAAAGCTAAGGGCAGCCGCCTCACCGATAATAAGAGCCGGGAGCTCAAAAATGCCATGGGGAAGTAAAGCGGTTAAGACAAAACCAAGGGATTTCTCCTGGACGACCATAGCTGATACCGAACCCAGGAGCAAGCCATTGAGGGTTAAAGTTAGTATCGGCACCAGACAAAGAATTGGACTGAGGGCAAAGCTTAGTGACAGGGCTAAGGCATTCTTAAAAAAGATGAATAGAGCAATAAGGGGGAGGGGAAGTGAAACCAAAATGTCACTAAGCTGTTTAAGGGCAGTAATACCTTCAGAACTGAGGTCAGTAGTACTAGCAAGGGGCATAAAACCGAATACCAGCCCACCACTGAACAGGAAAATAGCGATAAGAACCCATACTCTATAGTTCATATAACTTGTTATTCTTTTTCCCAGGCATCCTTGCCAATAAGGCTGACAAAGCGGCAGCCCCCTAAATTCTGAACTATATTCTTCTTTCTACCCCTGGTAATTCTGCATAACTCTTGAACATAGCGGGAGCCCACCGGAATCACCATTCGCCCGCCAATGGCTAACTGAGCCAGAAGGTCGGGAGGGGTTTTGGGAGCACCGGCAGTAACCATTATAGCATCATACGGTGCCTCAGCCGGCCAGCCTATGGCCTTCTCAGCCAGATACACCTCAATATTGGTATAGCCCAGACTATCCAGCACCTTCCTGGAAGACTCAGCTAAAGCCGGTAGACGCTCCACCGTAACCACTAACCGGGCTAATTCAGCCAGGATGGCTGCCTGATATCCACTGCCCGTCCCCACCTCCAGCACCTTTTCCCGGCCGGTAAGTTCCAGCGCCTCAGTCATAAGAGCAATAATAAACGGCTGCGAGATTGTCTGTTCAAACCCGATAGGCAGTGGACTATCTTCATAGGCTAAGTGCTGATTCTCCGGCAGCACAAAATGCTCTCGGGGAATGCGGGACATAGCCGCTAATACTCGCTTGTCTTTAATTTCAGTGCTAAGGTGCTCTATCAATCTGGCTCTCGCCGCTTCAAAATCCATAATAAGCACCCATCACCGAGCCAAGACTAGGACAAAACCAGGGCCAGCACGATAAGAATAGTCAGCATTATCCCGGCCAGGATGCCAATCCTTCGTAACTCGGTAAGGATATAGGGGTACTTAACCACGACGGGTGCTGCCGGGGTTGCCTTTTTAGTTGAAGGAACAGACTCCTCGGCTTGAGTTACTGCTTGCGACTGGGCAACTATAACCTGGTGTCTCAGCTTGCCTTTCTTTCTTTTACCGTGAATCGCATGCTTGCCTCGGCTGCGCCGTGATTTGCCAGACATCCACCATCACCTACTCTCATCAAGCTAACGCTATTTAGCCCTGGGGTGGGATTTCTCATAGCTACGACGAATATGCTCGGTAGTAAGA
>Ga0209978_10000184_pt1 | contig 20767 bp, 20 predicted proteins | sample BentaG_FD_182805 | JGI IMG/M metagenome (GOLD analysis project Ga0209978, IMG submission 182805) | Deep subsurface microbial communities from South Atlantic Ocean to uncover new lineages of life (NeLLi) - Benguela_00093 metaG (SPAdes)... | ecosystem: Environmental > Aquatic > Marine > Oceanic >... | reverse complement strand
AACTAGGAGGTGGCAGGGTTGCGGTTTGAACGGTATGGCATTGGTATTGCTAAAGGTATGGCTTTAACTTTAAAGCACCTTTTTCGCAAGCCAATTACCACACAATACCCTGAGGAGAGACTGACCGTTTCTCGCCGAACCCGGGGCAATGAACTTGCCTGGGATAAGGAAAAGTGTACCGGTTGTTTCACCTGTGCCAGGAGTTGCCCTCATACCTGTATTGAGGTCGTGACCATGGAGGCGGGGAGAGTCGGCGTAATTACCGCGCCGTGTCGTGAGGAGTGTCCGGCGGGTGTGGATGCAGCTCGTTATGTCCGCTTAATCGCCGAGGGCAGGTTTGCTGAGGCACTAGCTGTAGTCAGAGAGAGAAATCCCTTCCCCTCAGTTTGCGGTTACATTTGCGCCCATCCCTGTGAGACTAAGTGTAACCGGGGCAAGATTGATGAGCCAATTGCTATCCGGGTGCTCAAGCGGTTCGCTTGGGAGCATGACACTCGATTGTGGGAGCCAAAGTCTAAGAAGGCTCCGCCTACCGGTAAGCGGGTGGCTATTGTTGGCTCGGGACCGGCCGGACTGACGGCAGGTTATTACCTGGCTAAGCTGGGTCATAGCGTAACTGCCTTTGAGTCCCTGCCTGTAACTGGGGGTATGCTCCGAGTTGGCATTCCTGATTATCGCCTGCCTCCGGAAATACTTGACGCTGAAATAGAGGAGATAAAGAGGGCTGGCGTTGAGATTAAGACAAATAGCAAAGTCGAGTCGCTGGATAAACTCCTGGAGCAAGGCTATGACGCTGTTTTCGTGGCGGTTGGTGCTCATCGTGGTATAAGACTACCCCTTCCCGGGGCTGACCTTGAAGGAGTGCTGCTCAATACCTCACTGTTAAAGGATGTAACTCTGGGTAAAAAGGTTGAAGTGGGCAAGAGGGTTGCGGTGCTGGGGGGTGGTAACGTTGCTTTTGATTGTGCCCGCACCAGCCTGAGATTAGGTGCCACTGAAGTCCATGTAGCCTGTCTGGAGTGCCGAACCGGCATGCTGGCTAGCTCTGAGGAGATTGAAGGGGGTGAGGCAGAGGGCGTAATTGTTCATCCTTCACACACCTTTACCCGGATTATCGGTGATGACGGGCATGTTAGTGGCGTTGAATGCCTTGATGTGCGCTCTTTTGAGTTTGATAAAGATGGCAAGCTGCATGTTGACTGTATCGCTGGCTCAGAGCATATCATACCTGCCGATACGGTCATCTTTGCCGTTGGTCAGGTGCCTGAGCTTGAACTGGTTGAAGGGGTCAGCGATATTAAGACGGTTAGGCGGCGCACTCTAGAGGTTGATTCAGAGACGCTAGCTACTGGTAAGAAAGGCATTTTTGGCGGTGGCGATGTTGTCACCGGGACAGATACCGCCGTTGCCGCAATTGCTGCCGGGAGAAATGCAGCCATCTCCATAGACAAGTACCTTGGCGGCAGTGGCGATATAGATGAAGTGCTGGCGCCGGTTGAGGAAATAGCGCCCCGGGTTGGGGGACCTAAGGAGGGGTGGCGACCAGAAATACCTACCATTTCGCATGAGCAGAGACTTAGCACCTTCAGCGGGGTGGAACTTAGCTGGAGTGAGCAGGCGGCGATTGAGGAGGCGACACGGTGTCTGCGGTGTGACCTTGCCTATGAACCCGAGAAGTACGAAGTGGACACCAGGAAGTGTATATTTTGCGGCTTATGCGTTGAGTCCTGTCCTTTTGATGCGTTGTTCATGGGTTATGAATATGAACGGTCTACATATCGGCTGGGGGAACTGGTGCTGGGTAAGGAGGATTTGCTGATACCGGATAAGAGGCAACCCAGTGGTTACGCCCGTCCTGAAGTTGAGGCAACCTTACCTAGGCAGACCTTGCTTCTGGATAGGGATAAGGTGAAAGAGTAATGGGACTAGAGATTGCTTTCTGGGTGTTAGCTATAGTTGGTGTAGTAGCCGCTTTAGCCGTAGTTTTACTTCGTGATGTTTTTCGAGCGGCTCTTTCTTTAATCCTTTGTTTCCTGGTTGTAGCTGGAATCTATATTACCCTTAGTGCCGACTTTCTGGCAGCAGTGCAGGTCCTGATTTATGTTGGTGCTATATCCGTATTAATTATTTTGGCTATCATGCTGACCAGGGAAGTTCAGCAGGGTAGTCTCTCCAATAAATTACGAATCCCGGCTTTTGTGGTGGCTGTTTTGCTTTTGGGGGTGGTGGGTTTTGCCGTGGTTAATACTCCATGGCAGGTATCCACGGTACCGCCCTTGGAACCGACAACTGCCGCTCTTGCCGGTAGGCTTTTCGGTGAGGGCGGCTTTATCTTAGCCGTGGAGATTGCCGCCGTCCTTTTACTTGCCGCCATTTTAGGGGCGATTGTCTTGGTTAGGGAGAAGTAGAAAGTATGTCTATAGGTTTAGAGCATTACCTTATACTGTCGGCAATTCTCTTCTCTATCGGGCTATATGGAGCTCTGGCTAAACGTAATGCCATAGTTATCCTGATGTCTATTGAGATTATGCTCGTCGCGGTGAGTATCACTATGGTTGCCTTCTCTCGGTATGTTGTGCCACTACTGCTGACCGGACAGGTTTTTGTCATATTTATAATGGTGGTGGCGGCCGCCGAGGCGGCGGTGGGCTTAGCCATAATAATAGCTATCTATCGGAGTTATGAGACTATTGATGCTACCAAAATCGACTTGATGAAATGGTAGTGAGGAATACTTTTAAAGGGAGAAGAGACCCAAAGTATGGTTAATGAGGTGTTAAGGAAACTATAATGCCGTACCAGTTAATTTGGCTTATCTTTCTATTGCCTCTTTTTTCGTTCTTAATAGTCTCATTGTTTCTTAGACCCTTTTTCAACCATAAGCCCCAGCTTGGCGGTTATGTGGCTATTGCGGCTATCTTCAGTTCCTTCCTCCTGTCAGTCTGGGTTTTAATGGGAGTGCTGGCTGCCCCTGGTCATGAGCTACCGGTACCCGATGTTAACTGGGTGATTATTGAGGGTGGGGTTACCATTCATCTGGGGCTATTGGTGGATTCGCTAACTGCGGTGATGCTCATTGTGGTTACCCTGGTCAGCCTGATGGTGCAGATTTATTCCCAGGGCTATATGCATGGCGACCCGGGTTATCACCGCTACTTTGCCTTTATGTCACTATTTACTGCCTCAATGCTGGGTCTGGTCCTGGCGGATAATCTGGTTTTCATGTTTGTCTTCTGGGAGATGGTTGGCTTGTGCTCCTATCTCCTTATCGGCTTCTGGTTCCATAAGCCAGCGGCACGTAATGCGGCGACGAAGGCTTTTGTGGTTACTCGACTCGGCGACTTTGGCTTCCTGGCTGCCATCCTAGTTCTATTTTTTAACACCGGAACCTTTGATATTGCTGAGCTCCATGGCTTGGCGGTAGCCGGGGCTCTAGCTGGCACCACCCTTACCTGGGCAGCTATTGGTATCTTTTCTGGTGCGGTGGGCAAGTCAGCCCAATTCCCGCTCCATGTATGGCTGCCTGATGCCATGGAAGGTCCGACGCCGGTCAGCGCCTTAATTCATGCCGCTACTATGGTGGCGGCTGGCGTTTTCCTGGTCGCCCGCACCTTCCCCCTCTTTGCGCATTCGGTCGAGGCAGTGACCACGGTAGCCATCATCGGCGGCTTTACCGCTATCTTTGCCGCCTCTATGGGGCTGGTGATGACCGATATTAAACGGGTTCTGGCTTATTCCACTATCAGCCAGCTTGGTTATATGATGCTGGGGCTGGGCACTGGCGGCATAGCTATTGGTATTTTTCACCTGTTTAACCATGCCTTCTTCAAGGCGCTGCTATTTCTTGGGGCGGGCAGTGTAAATCATGCCACTGGCACATTTGATATGCGTCTAATGGGTGGACTGCGCCGGATGATGCCCTGGACATATGGTACCTTTGTTATCGCCTCGCTGAGTATTGCTGGCATTTGGCCGCTTGCCGGCTTCTGGAGCAAGGATGAGATATTAGCCAGTTCCTTGGGTAGCCAGCCAATCTTGTTTGTTTTAGCCCTGCTCACAGTATTTATGACTGCCTTCTATATGTTCCGAGCCGTATTTATGACCTTTGGTGGGGAGTATCGGGGAGGCAGTCCCGAAGCTCACGGCCATCCTCATGAATCACCGCCGGTAATGGTGGTGCCTATGGTCATTCTGGCGGTTCTGGCGGTGGTTTCTGGTTTCTGGAATGTTACCGGACAGTTCGGTGTCTTTATGGGTCACGGTGAGACGCATGGCTTTGCCGAAGGCTTTTTCGGGATTTTGACCCATTCATTACCGTGGGTATCGCTGATGATGGCGGGGTTGGGTATTCTTTTAGCCTATACCATATATAGCGCTAAATGGCTGTCGGCGGAGCGAGTTGGTAGCTGGTTCAAACCATTATATACCCTGTTCTATAGTAAATACTGGTTTGATGAGCTTTATGAGGGCGTCTTGGTAAGGATGGCTTTAATCAATGGATTTTTTGCCGGCTTACAGCAATTTGACACCCATGCTGTGGATGGGACGGTAAATGGGATAGCCGATGGAACAATAGCCGGAGGCAGAGCCCTCAGGCGAGCCCAGACCGGGCAGCTACAGCTCTATGGACTGGTCATCGGGATAGGTATTTTGGCGATTATTCTCAGTGTGTATTTCTTTGGTTAAAGGAGAGTCAAAGAGAGGCGAAGCCTCTCTTATAACCAATTCCCCCTCTCCTTGAAAAGAGAGGGGGATTAAGAGGGTAAGGTTGATAATAAAATATAGGAGTCAGTGCAGTTGGATTTTCCTTATCTGACGTGGATAATCTTCCTACCGGTAGCGGGGGCAATTTTAATTGCCTTTATGCCTAATCTCTCTGATAGGCTGATTAGGCGCATGGCCGCTGTTTTTACCTTTATTCCCCTGGTTTTATCCATTTTTCTCTTCTTTAGCTTTGATAGGTCAGCAGGAGCCGCTGGGGCAATCCAGTTTGAGGAAAAGCTGTCGTGGATTCCAACCATTAACGCTTACTACCACCTGGGCGTTGATGGGCTTAGCTTACCCTTCGTAGTGCTGATGGCCTTTTTAGGTTTCCTGGTTGTTCTCATCTCATGGAAGATTCACCTCAGACCTCGGGAGTACTTCGCCTGGCTCTTGCTCCTGGAAGCAAGCATCCTGGGGGTGTTTTCCTCCCTGGACCTACTGTTGTTTTTCGTCTTCTGGGAGATAGAGGTTATCCCGATGTACTTCTTAATCTCTATTTGGGGGACGGGCCGGAAGGAATATTCGGCGATAAAGTATGTTATTTTTACCTTATTTGGCAGCGCCATGATGCTGGCGGGCATCCTCAGCCTGTACTTCGCCACTGGCAGTCTCAGTATGGTGGAAATGAGGGGGCTTGACATTCCGATAGCGGGTATCTTCTTCCTCCTTTTCATCGGCTTTGCCATTAAGTTACCTGTTTTCCCATTTCACACCTGGTTGCCGGATGCCCATACTGATGCCCCGACGGCGGTTAGCGTGGTGCTGGCAGGGGCACTGCTTAAGATGGGTGGCTATGGTATGATTCGCATCTGTGTAACCATATTTCCACAGGTTGCCCTTAATTACGCGCCCATTTTGGTGGCATTTGCGGTAGTCACCATTCTCTATGGGGCAGCCGTAACCTTGAGGCAAACTGACCTTAAGCGGCTCATTGCATACAGTAGCATCAGCCATATGGGCTATGTGCTACTGGGTGTCTTTGCTTTGACTCAGGTGAGCCTGACCGGAGCCACTTTGCAGATGTTCAGCCACGGCGTTATTACTGGACTCCTCTTTGCGGTGGCCGGGCTGGTCATGCACAACTCTGGTGAGCGCAATCTCAGCAAACTCGGGGGACTGGCACGACAGATGCCGGTCATCGCTATCGTCTTTTCTATAGCCGGGCTGGGTGCGTTGGGGTTGCCCACCACCAGCGGCTTTGCTGCTGAGTTTCTGGTTTTTCTGGGGAGTTTTACTAGCACCATTGTTGCCGGTATCCAGGTTTACACTATCCTGGCGGTGCTGGGTATCGTTGTTACCGCTGGATACATATTGTGGATGTTACAGCGAGTATTCTATGGTCCGGTACTGGAGCAATTCAATGGGGTGGTTGATGCCGATGCTCTGGAGAAGGTATATATGGTCACCTTTATCGCCGTGATTATGCTGGTCGGTATCTACCCGGCCATTCTAACCGATGTTATTAAGCTTGGCGTTTTGCCGATGGTAGGAGGGTAATGAGAGGCGAAGCCTCTTTTAGTAGATAAAGGAGTAGATTTTGAATCTGGAGCTACTTTTACCCGAACTGAGCTTGGCTTTCTTTGCCATAGTAGTAATTATGGTTGACCTTTTCATCCAGAGGAAGGGCCTGCTGGTATGGGTCAGCCTAGCTGGCTTGGTAGTATCCGCCGGCTTCACCCTAGCTATGTGGGGAGGTCATTCCCAGACTATTTTCAACAATACACTGGCGGTGGATAACTTCGCCCTGTTCTTCAAGCTGCTGTTCTTGGGCATTGCCGCCCTGGTTATTCTAGCCTCGGTGGATTATGCATCCAAGTTTGCCTACTTTAAGGGTGAATATCACGCCCTGGTGCTTTTGTCTGCCCTGGGTATGATGCTAATGGCAGCTACCACCGACTTAATCTCCATCTATATTGCCATAGAGCTGACCAGCATCTCTCTCTATATTCTGGTCGGCTTTCTCAAAGACCCCAAGTCAACTGAAGCCTCGCTTAAATATCTGTTGCTTGGTGCGGTAGCCTCGGCAATACTGCTCTATGGCATGGCGTTAATTTTTGGCTTTACCGGTAAGACTCAGCTAGGGGAGATTGCCCAGGTTCTTCAGGCTATGTCTCCCCAGACCCTGTTAGCCAGCCCGGGGCTTGTTTTAGGGATGGTATTACTGGTAGCTGGCTTCGGCTTCAAGATTGCGGCTGTCCCCTTCCATATGTGGGTGCCTGATGTTTATGAGGGGGCACCGACGCCAATAACTGCCTATCTCTCCGTAGCCAGCAAGGCGGCTGGCTTTGCCATTATCCTGCGAGTTTTTTACTCCGCCTTTGGCTTCCCCAACTGGTTGAGCCTTGACTGGGGGTTAATCTTCGCTGTGCTCAGTGCTATTGGTATGACCCTGGGCAATGTAGTTGCCATTCCCCAGACTAACATCAAGCGTATGTTAGGTTACTCCAGCATAGCTCAGGCTGGCTACCTTATGGTGGGAATAGCTGTTGTCGGCTTATCTCCCGCCGCTGATGTTATCGGGAGGAGCAGCGTTCTCTTCTTCTTAGCCAGTTATGCTCTCACCAATCTGGGCGCATTCATTGCTATTATTGCTATCTCCAATAAGCTTGATAGCGACCTGATTGATGATTATTCCGGTATGGGCAGGCGGGCGCCGCTACTGGCTTTGGCGCTGACCCTGTGTCTTATCTCTCTTATCGGCATGCCACCAGCCGCTGGATTTATGGCTAAGTTCTATATTTTCAGTGGAGCGGTGCAGCACGGCTTGCTGTGGCTGGTGGTTATTGCGGTAATAAACAGCGTGATATCCGCCTACTACTATCTGAGGGTGGTCAAGGTAATGTGGCTTGGCCAGCCAGTCTCCGAGGAAAAGGTGCCCTCTTCTGGAGCCCTGAGGTTAGCCTTATCTCTCTCCTGCCTGGGCGTCCTGCTCCTTGGCATTGTCCCCGGCCTGGTGATGAGGCTAGCCGAAATAGCTGCCAGTATGTTCGCCTTCTAATTAAGCTTCCTTTTTATGAGCCTATTGAACAATCTGACGAAATGTTAGGTTTAGCCCTGTTCAACTATTTGGCAACTAACGAACCGTGGTATACCATTCCTTCGTTAGCCTAAAGGGGGATAGCTATGGAAATACTGATGGTGGTACTGAGAACGGTAATTTCTCTAGTAATCTTCTATATTTTACACCGCTGGATAGGTAAATACCCAACCCCGTTACTATTGAGCAAAGATCGAAAAAGAGAAACTCTGGAAACGATCGCACTGTGGGCATTTTCAGTTGCTGTCGTAACCATATTTTTGTTATCTCGCACGCCGAGCGAGTTGGCTACTCCCTCCAATGAGCTATGGGGACTTATGTCCTTAGTGGCCTCGGTGCCCTATATCGTAGTGCCCTTATTATTCGTTCTTCTGGTAAATAAATGGACTGCGAAAGACCTTGGTTTTTCCATGCCTAGTGGGCGGGCAGTGACGATATTTGCAATTGCTGTATTCGCAGTTATAGGAATTATACCAATATTTCTCGACATAGAACCGATATCCGTGTCGGATTTACTCTGGGCCCTCTATGTGACGGCATTCGTTGAAGAGTTCTTCTTTCGCGCTATAATCCAGGGGAAACTCGAAAGGGCACTGGGGCAGAATAAGGCCTGGTTTTACAGTGGAATCTTATTCGGATTAGCTCATGTGGTAACCAATACCTTCGTGAGGGGATTGGATATCGGCCCCGGAGTTATCGAGCTTGCTGGACAAATCATTGCCGGGTGGATTTTCGGGATAATATACATGAAAACCAGGAGCTTGCTGCCCAGCTTTGTAGCCCATTATTTTACTGATTTCCGCTTGGGCTCGATTATTGTCAGGCTTTTTCTCTAGGTCGTTTTGTTAATGGTTCCTTTTTTCCAGGCTCAACATTCTGATGTATTGTTTCCCATTCCAGCACCATGATTTCACCAGAAGAACCTGAGAAGCATCGAACTGACTGGACGTCCCAAAACGTTATTGACAAATCACCATAGACGTAGTAATTTAAACCAATTTATAGAAAGGGGAGGTAATTTAAATGACTAGACAAAAAGTTGGCTTGGTATTATTCTGGCTGGGAGTTGTCGGGTTGTTCATTAACTTTATTTCATACTGGTTCTCGAATTCACTATGGAGGGTCACTACACCCGAAACTGTGATTGGGACGGGATGGGCACCCGGTGAATTTCTTTACCTGTTTGCTTCAATGTCGCTGTTTATTGGACTCGGAATCTCAATCATCGGCGTGCTGCTCTATTCCGGAAAGAAAGGCTCCCTCTTTTGGCTGTGGGTATTGGTACCACTCATCGCATTTCCCTTGCTAATGAGGTGGCAGCCATCTCAATACATTCCTGCAATTTACGGGATAGGAGGAGGGATTATTACTCTTGCCTATATTGGAGTATTATGGGCCTGGGTCAAGACTCACTCTGCGTATGAGGGTATTGCCAAGACAGGAAAGCATATCCAGCTTCTGGGTTATTTCTTCCTGTATATAACAGGATTATTCCTTTGCCTGTATATTGGTCAACCAAATCTACCCGCGATGGCAGACCAACCTGTCGTCAGCGGTTATAGCATAGTTATAGCTTTTAGTGTTGGATGGGTATTGCTTGCCGTAGGGCATTATTTATCAGGGAAAAGATAAAAATAACAATCGTTCGTTTATTAACCTCACCCCCTTAATCCCCCTCTCCTTTCAAGGAGAGGGGGAAGATTTATTAAAGAGGGGCTACCGCCCCTCTTAGACTCCCTGATGAGGTATCTAATATTACTAAAAAAGGAGAGGGGGAAAGTAGTTTTTGAAGGGGCAAAGCCCCCTCAAAAAACTGTGCTTCCTCCTCTTCTTCAACGGAGAGTCGAAGGGAGGCGAAGCCTCCCTTATACAACTAATTCCCCTTCCCCTTATTAAGGGGAAGGGGATAAAGGGGATAGGGTTACTAAAAACAAAGGGGGGTGAGGTTGATAAATACCCTCGTCTTTGAATGGTGCCTGTTCAGCTGGTTTATGATGTATAATGGGACAAAAGGGCGGGGAAATGGAGAAGTGAGAAGGTAGGGGAGGCGCTGGTGAATAGAACTAAAGGCTTTGTTAATCTGAATCGGTTTAAGTCGGGCCGGGCGATAAAACGGTCCAAGAAGGTTGCCGACAAGCATAAATCGAAGGTGAAGCCAGGTAGGCAGGCATAAATGCTTATAAGCTGCCTTTCAGTCTGAGTTGTAGCTGACTAACTTCTAACCTTGACACCTCAAATTGCCAATGTTACACTTCATTTGCCCTCAGAAGCGATGCCTTAATTTTTAATTGGAGTAGGTTATGAAAAGGGTTGGTATTCTCTATCACCCGCTCAATGAAGCTGCCTATCCTCTGGCTAAGGAGCTGGAGGGGTTTTTGGACGCCAAAGGCGTCTCTGCCTGGTTATGCTCTGCCTGGAAGGGGGAGGAGGCCAGGGCTCAGGTAGATAATACCGATTTAATTCTTACCATTGGTGGTGATGGCACTATTCTGCGGGCAGCTCAGGTGGTGGTTCCTGCCTCCATCCCTATTACCGGGGTAAATTTAGGCAAGCTGGGATTTATGACCGAGCTCAGAGCTGATGAGGTTAAGACCAAGCTACCCGCCCTGTTGGCGGGGGAAGGCTGGCTTGATGAGCGGGCTATGCTTGAGGCAGAGCTTTCGGTTACAGACCAAGAGACACCCCGTATATTTCACGCCTTGAACGATGTGGTGGCGGCGCGGGGAGAAATAGCCCGGTTAGTCTATGTAGACGCCAGCATTGACGGCAAGCCACTGACCAGCTATGGGGCAGATGGAGTGATTGTGGCTACCGCCACTGGCAGCACCGGCTACTCAATGGCGGCGGGTGGTCCTATTCTCCATCCCCAGGCTGAGGAGTTCCTGCTGTTACCAATATTGCCTCACCTTAGTTCGGCTTATACCCTGGTATTACCACCTACCGCCGTAGTTAAGCTGTGCGTTAGCACCACTCATCAGGCAACATTTAGCATTGATGGTCATATAAATTTACCTTTGCCCAGCGGTGCCACTATTACGGTTAAGCATAGCTCTAACAGGATTCGATTTTTAAGAATTAATCCAGCGAACTTCTATGGCTCTCTGGAGCCAAAGTTGAAAGGAAATCATTAGGTTGAAATCGGTAGAGAAAGCTAGAATCCGAGATGCAGCTACGATACATCAGCTAATCAACTACTTTGCTGATAAGGGTGAGATGTTACCCCGGGCGCTGAGCCAGGTATACGAGAATATCAGGGATTATTTTGTGATCAGGCAGGGTGAGCGAGTGATTGCCTGTGCGGCGCTGCATGTTACCTGGGAAGACTTAGCCGAGGTAAAGTCGGTAGCGGTGGCTGAAGATAGCCAGAAGCAAGGCGTCGGTGCCCAACTGGTGGAAGCCTGTCTCGGGGAGGCTAAGGAGCTTGGTATTCCTACCGTCTTTTGCCTGACCTATCAGCCGGCTTTTTTTGAGAGTTGTGGCTTCAGTCAGGTGGATAAGATGGAACTGCCACGCAAGGTCTGGGGTGAGTGTTACCTTTGCCCCAAATTCCCCAACTGTGATGAGGTAGCTCTTATCTATAACTTGAAGGTGGGAGTCTAGGTTGGCTGAGGAAGAGACGGTATCTAGCCAGCTAATCTATGAAGGGCGAGCCGTAAAGCTAAGGGTTGATACCGTTAGGATGCCGGGTGGTCGGGAAACTAGCCGGGAGATTGTAGAGCATAGTGATTGTGTCGCTATTATAGCGGTTGATGCTGACGATGGCGTTCTTCTGGTTAATCAATTTCGCAAGCCGGTAGAGAAAGAGCTACTGGAGATACCGGCGGGTGGCATTGAACCTGGTGAAGACGCGGTGGCTACCGTTCGCCGTGAGTTGCGCGAGGAGACAGGCTATCTACCCCAAAAAGTGGAGAGGCTGGGCGGTTTTTACTCTACGCCGGGTTATTGCACTGAATACCTTCATCTTTACCTGGCCAGTGACCTTGTTCCTAGCTCACTCAATGCCGAGGATACGGAGAGTATTAAATTGGTTCGGGTGCCGATTAGTCAGATTCCCGGTCTTATTACCTCAGGCAGCATTTGTGATGCCAAGAGTATTGCCGGACTTCTCATCTTCCTGAAGAATAGAAAAGGCAGCCCTGGCTAACCCATTGTCCCTGAGAGCTGTCGACCGCCGAGAATATGAAGGTGCAGATGAGGCACTAATTGTCCGCCTTCCTTACCACAGTTAATCACCAGGCGATAGCCGCTCTCAAAAACACCTTCCCTTTTGGCCAGCTGATTGGCAATGTTTACCATATGTCCTATAAGGGGTGACTCGGCTTCAGGTAGGTGGGCAAGGGAAGGGGTGTGCTTCTTGGGGATAACAAGCAGGTGGGTGGGTGCCTGAGGGTTAATGTCACGAAAGGCAACCACCTCTTCATCCTGATACAGGATTTCACTGCTTATCTTACCGGTTGCAATCTGGCAGAAAATACAATCGGCTGTCATCCTCTATTTCCCTCCCTTCGGTATTTTCCTTTACCTTGCTCAAACAGGTCTCCCCCATAAATATCGTTGGCAACAATAGCCGGGAGGTTGTCTACATTAAGCCTCAGGATAGCTCCAGTCCCCATGTCCTCATAGGCAATAACCTCTGCCTGTTTAATGGATTTGGCTAGCAAGGCACCGGCGCCACCGATAGTAGCGAAATAAACCGCTTTATACTTTTTGATAGCCTCCTTTACTGCTCCTGAGCGGCTGCCCTTACCAATCATAGCTCTAATCCCGGCAACGATAAGGCGCGGGGTGTATATATCCATGCGACTGCTGGTGGTAGGCCCGGCTGAGCCAATAACCTTTCCTGGCTGGGCTGGGGATGGCCCCATATAATAGAGGGTCTGCCCGTTAAGGTTAAAAGGGAGCTTCTCACCCTTATCCAGAGCCTGGATAAGTCGGCGGTGAGCCATATCGCGAGCGGTATAGATAACGCCGGAAATCAGAACCTGGGTGCCTGCGGTCAGCTTTTCAATTATCTCGGCATCAATTGGTGAGGTAATGTGGAGATTGTTTATCAATCTCACCCCCTTTATAACACCGCTTCTTTGTGGCGGGCACTGTGGCACTGAAGATTAACCGCTACCGGTAGGCTGGCAAGGTGAGTAGGCGTAACCTCGGCATGCACTGCCAGGGCGGTAGTTCTACCACCAAAGCCCAATGGCCCGATACCTAGGTCATTGATTCGGCCCAGAATCTCTTTCTCAAGCTGGGCAATCTCAGGGTCAGGGTTTGGCTTACCCACCGGACGCAGTAACGCCTGCTTAGCCAGTAGCATTGCCTTTTCCGCGGTAGCGCCTATGCCCAAGCCAACGATTATGGGTGGGCAGGGATTACCCCCCGCTTCATCAACTGTCCCTACTACCAGATTAATGACGTCTTCTCGGCTATTGCTTGGCGTGAGCATAGCCAGACGGCTCATATTCTCAGCGCCACCTCCCTTGGGCATAACGGTAATTTTTAGCTGGTCACCGGGAAATATTTCGGTATGAATAACCGGTGGGGTATTATCTTGGGTATTTATTCTGGCGGAGAATGGTTGGCTGACTATGGCTTTACGCAGGTAGCCCTGAGTGTAACCCCGGCGCACCCCTTCCTCTACCGCAGCCTGCAGGTCACCACCGGTGATGTGAGTTTCCTGACCTATCTCAAGGAAGACCACGGCAGTGCCACAGTCCTGGCATAAGGGAACACGCTCCTGTTGGGCGATTCGGGCATTTTCCAGGAGTTGGCTTAAAACTTGTCTGCCTAGCGGGGACTCCTCGGTTTGTTGGGCTTGCTTGAGTGCCGCTAATACATCATCACCCAGCTCAAAATTTGCTTGCTGACAAAGCTCGGCTACAGTTTGGGTAATGGCGCTGGCGTTAATTTCTCTCATTGGTTTATAAGAAAGGTTTCACCTCTCTTTGACTCTCCTCTAATCACCCTCGGCTATTAGTTTCCTGAGCTCGATTATCATTTCTGGTACGTCAATCTTCACCGGGCATCTTACCTTGCACCGGCCACAGGTTAGACAGGTGTAAGCTAGCGAGGCTGCTTTCTCCATATCCCGACTAATCTTTGCCGCCCAGGCGGCACCAATACCGGTAAAATACTTATCTCCAAAATGACCGGCGGTTACCGCAAAGACAGGACACTCATAGAGACAGCCGCCACATCGCAGACAGTAGAGTGCTTGCCGCAATATCGGGTGTTTGGCTAGTTCGGTTCTTCCTGCGTCCATAAGGATGACGTGGAACTCTTTCGGTCCATGGGCGCCATAGGTGATTACCTTCTCGATGTCACCGGTTTTACTCGGACCGGACACCAGGCTCACGTAGGAGGGAACAGTATAGTTGGCGTATCTCCAGGTTACCTCGGCAACCTTATACGCATCACCAAGGGTTGGGACTAACTTATCCATACCCACAAGCGCAATGTGGACTGGTGGGGCGCTGGTAGTCAGGCGAATATTCCCTTCATTCTCAATAAGGAACAATGTTCCCGTGTCTGCCGCCACTACATTGGCACCACTCAGACCGATGTCGGCTTGGAAGAATTTCTCCCTGAGCAACTCTCTGGCCGCCGCCACCATCGCTTCTATGTCCGGGGACAACTCCTCTCCTATAATCTTGGAGAAAAGCTTGGCAACATCTTCCCTGGGCACGTGAATTGCCGGTGAACTGATGTGCATCGGCCTTGACCCCAGTTTTTGAATGATGAATTCCCCCAGGTCAGTCTCGTAAACCTCGTTACCCTGTTCTTCCAGGTGCTCTCGTAAGTCAATCTCCTCGCTGGTCATGCTTTTACCCTTGACGATTAGCTTGCCTCTCCCCACCAGACTTGTGATGATGCCCACTGCATCATCGGCGGTTTTGGCTATGTGGGCTTTCCCCTTGTTCTCCTCAATAGCTTCACACGCCTGTTGGGTAAGCTTCTCCATCTGACCGATAGCTTTTTCCTTTATCTCTTTAACCTCTTCCGCCATCTTAACGGTGTGAGGGAATTTCTTCAGGGCATTATCGATATTCGCCCGATAGCTCTTAATAGCCCGGGATAAAGCCAGCCTTATCCGGTCATTATGGGCGGCTTCCATTAATTCTTTCTTGTAATCGGCAAAAACAGACACCTTCTTTATGCCTCCATAGCTATAGCCACGATTTGAGCTAAGTCAAGGACTTCCACACCATCGGCTTTTAGTTCTTTGAGCCCATCCTTTAGCTGCATAATACATCCCGGGCAGTGAGTGACAATAATTTGGGCTCCAGTTTCGACTAATTCCTTAACTCTATTCGTGGCTAGAATCTGGCTTAACTCAGGAAAAACTACTTCAAATCCTCCCCCGCCCCCACAACACGTCGCCCACTCACCTTTAGTCCATTCAGTTTCTACAAGCTCAATACCCTTGATTGCCTTCAGTATTTTACGCGGTTCCTCTATCAGTTCTAGGTAACGTGCCAGCTGACACGGGTCATGATAGGTAACCTTAACTTCCTTGGGAAATCGCAGTTCTCGGGACGAGATATTTTCGAGGACGACTTCCGAGAAATGCTTGACCTCCAGGTCATATCCGTCTACGCAAAGGGGGAACAGGTTACGGAGGGCATGGGTGCAATAAGGAACGATACTGATGATTCGTTTCACCCCGATGGATTTTAGCTTTTTATACATCTCCTGAGCATTTTGGGCAAACTCTCTTTGTAATCCAGTATAGTAAAGTGGTGCCCCACAGCATGGTTCGTCATCAGCAAGGTAGCCAAACTTGACACCCAAATTGCTCAGCACCTTAACCGCAGCTCTCAACGGTTGAATTTCAGAATCACCGCCCTTTGACGTTACTTTGCGATATATCCCGGTAAGGTCAGTGCTCAGCTTCTTCTGAAAACCGGCGATGCGCATTGGCAGTTCGGCGCCGATTGCGCTTTTGTCCATCCTTCGGATAAGAGACATCAGGGCTTCCAGGTCGCTGGTATACTGATATCCGCAGCCGGCGAAAAATATGGTCTCAGCCCTTTGGGGAAGGTCAAGGTCTTTAGCCCACTTTGCTCCTTGTTTCTTTGAGGCACCTAATATGTTCTGCTTGGAGATGATGTTATCCGCTAGGTAAACTAACCCCGGGGGAATCAATCCTTTCTTTTTTCTGTTCATCTCGTATTTTTCTCTAATTTCCCAATAACGGCGTCGGCTACCTGGGAAGTGCCCACTGGTGGCTCACCAGCCATTTCAGCCTTCAGGTCATAGGTAACATTCTTGCCGTCAGCAATGACCTCGGCTATAGCTTTCTCCAGCTTATCAGCAGCGCTTAGCTCTCCAAGGTAGCGGAGCATCATCATCCCAGAGAGCATCGTCGCCATAGGGTTGGCCTTATTCTGGCCGGTATATTTCGGCGCGCTACCGTGTGTTGGCTCAAAAACAGCTATCTCATCGCCAATATTAGCCCCGGGCGCCACCCCCAACCCGCCGACCAGCCCGGCGCATAAGTCGGAGACTATATCACCGTAAAGATTAGGCGCCACCACTACATCAAACTGTCGCGGTCTTTTCACCAGCTGCATGGTCATGTTATCGACAAGTCTATCCTCAAATTCGATATCAGGGTATTCTTTAGCTACCTCTCGGGCAACTGCCAGGAATAATCCGTCAGAGAATTTCAAAATGTTGGCTTTGTGGATAGCGGTTACCTTCTTTCTTTGATAGGCACGGGCATATTCAAAAGCAAACTTGACAATTCGTCGACTGCCCGTCTCGGAAATCATTTTTATGCTAAGGCTTGAGTCTGTCCTGACGGTATCCCCTTTTGTCTCAGCGATTAGCTTTATGAGCTCGGTGGCTTCAGGTGTTCCTTTCTCAAACTCAATGCCAATGTAGAGGTCTTCCGTATTTTCCCTGATGATAACTATATTCACGTCTTTATAGGGTGAAAGAACTCCGGGGTAAAGTTTGCACGGGCGGACACAGGCATAAAGGTCTAAACTCTTGCGCAGGGCGACATTAACACTTCTGAACCCCGAGCCTATCGGTGTGGTAATCGGTCCTTTAAGGGCAACCCTGTTTTTCCTGATGGACTGGAGTACATCATCAGGCAAGGGTGTGCCATACTTATCCAAGACATCAGCGCCGGCATAGGCTAAATCCCATTGGAAGGTGACCCCGGTTGCTTCCAGAACCCGTTTGGTCGCTTCGGCAACCTCTGGTCCTATGCCATCGCCCGGAATAAGGGTAACACTGTAAGCCATCGTCTTGTCTCCATTTATCTTAGTTATAGTCTAAAGCCGCCCCGCTTCTTAATATAAGGGATAAGCCCGCCATCATCAAGGATATGGAGCATCACCTCGGGGATTTTAGCAAAGGTGAACTGGTTACCATTGGTTATATCCTTGACGGTGCCGGCGGCTAGGTCTACCTCCAGCTCGTCTCCATCCTTAATTCTATCAGTATCGCATATTAATACGGGGAGGCCCAGGTTGATAGCGTTTCTAAAGAATATTCGGGCTACTGATTTAGCCAGAATCGCGCTCACCCCGGCCATTTTGATAATCAGGGGGGCGTGCTCCCGGCTGGAGCCGAGTCCAAAGTTGCTGCCGGTGGCGATAAAATCCCCTGGCTTTACTTTGGCAGCGAAGGCAGGGTCGGCATCTTCCAGAACGTGCTTTGCCAGCTCAGGAAGGTTGCTTCTGAGGTGGGCAAAACGGCCGGGTATGATGTGGTCGGTGGAAATGCCGTCGCCAAATTTGAAGACTCTTCCTTTTAGCACCTATATTACCTCCCTGGGGTCGGTGATTTCACCGGTTAGAGCCGTAGCTGCCGCCGTCGCCGGGCTACCCAGATAGATGAAGGCTTTAGCGCTACCCATCCTGCCCTTGAAATTTCGGTTAGAGGTGGACAGGCAGGATTCTCCATCAGCCAGCACCCCCTGATGGAGACCGAGGCAGGGCCCACAGCCTGGTGGTAGAATAACCGCTTCAGCTTCAATCAGGGTCTGGATATAGCCCGCCTGAATTGCATTTAGCATAGTTTGTCGTGAGGCGGGAGCAACTATCAGCCTGGTTTCAGGATGGCGTTTCTTGCCTTTCAGGATGTTAGCGGTCACCGCCAAATCTTCCAGATTTCCATTGGTGCAGGTGCCGATAACTACCTGCTGGATTTTAGTTCCCTTAACCTCCCTGACCGGGGCAGTATTATCTACAGTATGAGGCTTGGCTACCACCGGCTCAAGATTAGCTACGTTAATTTTGATGGTTTGTTCATAGCTGGCGTCGGCATCGGGGAAGATTGACTGGTAGTGATTGCCCCGCCCCTGAGAAGCCAGATAGTCCTGAGTAGTCTTATCGGCAGCAAAAAGCCCGGCCTTAGCCCCGGCTTCTACCACCATGTTAGCTATAGTAAGGCGCTGCGGCATTGACATACTGTCCACAGTATCACCGCCAAATTCCAGCGCCTTATAGGTAGCGCCATCGGCTCCAATCTGCCCGATAAGGTGAAGAATTAGGTCTTTGGCGTAAACGCCGTCAGGGAAATTACCTGAGACCACTATTTTGATGCTCTCTGGAACGCGGAGCCAGGTCTCGCCCAGAGCTAGGGCAATAGCGACATCAGTCGACCCCATTCCGGTAGCGAAGGCACCGAGAGCGCCGGCAGTTACCGTGTGTGAATCGGCACCGATGATTACATCGCCTGGCTTAGCCCAAGATTCGGCTACTATCTGGTGGCATACACCCTCGCCGACATCAGAGATAATACTGCCAGTTTGTTGAGCAAAGTTCCGCAGGAGCACGTGGTCACCAGATAACTCATAATTAGGGCTGGGGGCGGCGTGGTCAATAAATAAGATGGTTTTTTGTGGGTTAGCCAGATGCTCAAATCCGCTTGCCTGAAATTGCCTTACCATTAGCGGTCCAGTAGTATCCTGGACAAAAACTAGGTCTACCTTAGCAATAACAATACTTCCTGACTTGGCCTCGCTTCCAGATTTTTGACTCAGTATCTTTTCCGCTAGTGTCTTACCCATGAAGTCTGGTGCTCCTCTGGATGCCGGAAAAATCCTCTGTAGTTTTCAGCAAAGCCGCCCTTCTTCTACTCGTCTTGCTTACATTGGGATGTTGCCATGCTTCTTTGCTGGACGGCTCTCTTTTTTATTGCGCAGTGCCTCAAGAGTGGCAATTATCTTAGGGCGAGTATCCCTGGGCTTGATAACCGCATTGATATACCCCTGGCTGGCGGCGATATAAGGGTTATAGAATAGCTGGCGGTATTCCTCTATCTTCTCTTCTTCCTTGGCTTTGGGGTCGTCCGCGGCTTGGATTTCGCGGCGGTGGATGATAGCTGCCGCACCTTCGGCTCCCATAACGGCAATTTCAGCCTGAGGCCAGGCAAGGCAATAGTCAGCACCCAGACTCTGGCTGCACATGGCTATGTATGCCCCGCCATAAGCCTTACGGGTAATCAGAGTAATCTTGGGAACGGTTGCCTCGGAGTAACACCACAGGAGCTTGGCACCATGTCTGATTATTCCTCCCCACTCTTGATTGCTACCCGGGAGGTACCCTGGAACATCGGCAATGGTGAGTAAGGGAGTGTTAAAAGCATCGCAGAAACGGATGAATCTGGTGGCTTTGTCTGAAGCATTAATGTCGAGACAGCCGGCAAGGTGGCTAGGCTGACTGGCAATAATGCCAACTACATGTCCGTTCAAGCGGGCGAAACAGGTAATTATGTTTGGGGCATACTGCCGTGATGGCTCAAGAAATTCCCCGTTATCCGTGATAGAACGGATGACATCCTTCATATCGTAGGCTTTGGACGCTTCATCTGGGATGATGCTATCCAGAGCCGGGTCAGCACGGTCAGGAGAATCGGTTGGCGTGGTGTCGGGTGGCCCATCCTCATTACTCTGTGGCAGGTAGCTCAGCAGTTTTTTAATCTCTTCAATGGTCTGCTCATCGTTATCGCAGGCGAATTGCGCCACGCCACTTTTGATATTGTGAGTCATGGCGCCGCCTAACTCATCTTCACTTATCTCCTCACTGGTGGCTGCCTTAACTACACCGGGACCGGTGATATACATGTAGCTTGTCCCCTTCACCATAAAGACGAAGTCAGTCATTGCTGGCGAATAGACGGCACCACCGGCGGCAGGTCCCATAATAGCTGATATCTGAGGGATAACCCCTGAGGCACAGGAGTTGCGGAAGAAGATATTGCCATAGCCATCAAGGGCATTGATTCCTTCCTGGATACGAGCCCCTCCGCTATCAATGAAACCGACTATGGGCGCTTTCATGGACATCGCCATGTCCATAACCTTGCATATCTTCTGGGCATGCATCTCACCCAGGGTTCCACCTTTGGCGGTGAAGTCCTGAGAAAAGACGCATACGGTGCGACCATTCACCTTTCCATAGCCGGTGACCACTGCGTCGGCAGGGATAAAGGTCTTGTCCATATCGAAGTTGGTGCAGCGGTGATGGACAAATAAATCCAGCTCGTGGAAGGTGCCCGGGTCAAACAGAAGGTCAATCCTCTCTCGTGCCGTGCGCTTACCCGAGGCATGCTGCTGCTTAATGCGTTCTTCACCGCCACCAGCTTTTGCCTTTGCTTCCAGCTCTGCCAGTTTATCCAGTTTATCTTGTGTCATTTAAGACCTCTAGTGAAGCTTGCATGCGAAAATAATCATATCATACCGCCATTCTACAGGCAAGTTACTCAGGTTGCTTATTAACCTCACCCCCTTAATCCCCCTCTCCTTTCAAGGAGAGGGGGAAGGAATGGAAGAGGGGCTAACGCCCCTCTTAGACACCCCATTTATTTCCAGCGAGAGAGGGGCGAAGCCCCTTTACCAAATTCTCTTCCCTCTCCCCTTAGGGAGAGTCAAAGAGAGGCGAAGCCTCTCTTATATAACCAATTCCCCTTCCCCTTAACAGGGGGAAGGGGATAAAGGGGATGGGGTTACTCAAA
>Ga0209978_10000183_pt1 | contig 20821 bp, 19 predicted proteins | sample BentaG_FD_182805 | JGI IMG/M metagenome (GOLD analysis project Ga0209978, IMG submission 182805) | Deep subsurface microbial communities from South Atlantic Ocean to uncover new lineages of life (NeLLi) - Benguela_00093 metaG (SPAdes)... | ecosystem: Environmental > Aquatic > Marine > Oceanic >... | reverse complement strand
CATGATGTATTTGTTGGCAACCACTCGTCCCACAGTAGATTCATGAACACCAATCTCTTGGGCTAGTTCTATTAAGGTTAAAGGCTTAATGAATTCAATCCCCTTCTCCATAAAATATTTTTGCTTCTCCACAATGTATTTCGCCACTTTATAGATCGTTCGATTCCTCTGGTCCAGGCTTCGTAAAAACCAAAATGCTTTTTTCATCTTATCCTTCAGGAACCTGTATGTATCAGGGCTATCTTTTGAAGCTTGCGCCAGAAGCTTTTTATAGTAGCTGTTAATTCTAAGGCGGGGCAAGTACTCGTTATTTAACACGATATTAAGTTTATCATCTTCCTTGGTGACAATGATATCTGGAACAACATAAACCGTTCTATCCTGACTGTATTTTCTTCCAGGAGTGGGATCCAAGCCTTTGATAATTTCCATATGATACTTTACAGCTGAAAGAGGAATACCAAGAACCTTTGCCAGTTGAGAATAATCGGATTTCTCCAAAAGATGAAGATGATGGCTAATGATTGCACAAGCTACCTCATCCTTGATCTCGAGATAATCCATTTGAGCCAAGAGCGCTTCTTTAAGCGTCAGGCTCCCCACGGCTACAGGGTCAAATCCTTTGATTTTCTCTCGGATTTCATTTACCTTCTCCACAGGAGCCTTGCTTGTTTTTGCTATCTCTTCCACTGAAGTCGTCAGATAGCCATCTTCATTTATATTTCCGATAATATACTGAGCAGTTTCTTTATCCTTTTTATCAAAAAATGTCAGATTCGCCTGCCAATTGAGATGATCCCAAAGAGAAGGACTTTTAGAAACGATATTTTCTAAAGAAGAAAATTCCTTTTTCTCTAAAAAAAAGGAACGAAATCCATCATCAAAATATTCTTGAAAGTAAGACTCAAATTCCAAGTCTTCCTCTTCTTTTTGTGATTCTTGGATTCCATCGGACTCCAAATCTTCTGGTTTCTCCTCTTTCTCCTTTCCTTTTTCTTCTCTATCTCTTTCTCCTTCCTCGGCTTCTTCCCCCTTTGTCTTTTCCATCGTTTCTTCCTCTAATTCGAGCATGGGGTTCTGGGAAAGCTCGGTGTCAATGATTTCGATAAGCTCTAAATTAGTTAAGGGGAGAAGTTTTATAGCCTGCAGAAGAGCAGGAGCTAGGATTAATTTTTGAACTTGCCTCTGCTCCAGTCGTTGGCTCAGAACCATAATTGCACCCGTGTCAATCTTAATCTATAAAATCAAGAAAGATAAAAATCTTCTCCTAAATAACTTTCCCTCACTTTTTTGGAAGAAACCAATTCCCGGGGAGTTCCTTCCTTTAAGATTTTCCCTTTATGGATGATATAAGCTCTATCGGTAATTTTTAATGCTTCCCTAACACTGTGATCTGTTAAAAGAATCCCTATTCTTCTATTTTTAAGGCGTAGGATGACCTCTTGCAAGTCTAGGATGGCTAAAGGGTCGATGCCAGTAAAAGGTTCATCCAGAAGGATAAACTCAGGAGTTGTGATTAAGGCTCGAGCAATTTCAAGCCTTCTTCTTTCTCCGCCTGATAAAGTATAGGCTTTGGCTTTAGCCAGCTTCTCAAGTCCAAACTCTTCAAGAATCCCTCCGAGATCGGTATTTCCCTTTGACTGGACACTCCGATTCGTCTCCATTATGGACAAGATATTGTCCTCGACGCTCAATTTCCTGAAAGCGGATGCTTCTTGAGGAAGAAGACACAACCCTTTTCTAGCCCTTGCATACATAGGGAGCTCTGTAATATCTTCTCCATCCAGGTAAATTCGCCCCGAATCTTTAGGAATTAGACCGAGAATTAGAGAAAAGGTTGTTGTTTTGCCTGCTCCATTAGGCCCCAAAAGTCCGACGATTTCACCTTTTTTGACACGAAGTGAGACATTATCTACGACTTTCTTCTTTTGATAGCTTTTCTCCAGTTTTATCGCTTCTAGACAATTTTTCATTGCTCACGTTTTATTACTGTTACCGACCTTTCTCTAGCTTTGTTCTCTACTAAAATTCTATCATCGGCTATGTAAAAAGTCAATTTGTCCCCCTTGGTTATCCCCAAGTCTTTATCTATCAGAACTGGATTTCCCAAAAGAACAACAGACTCCTTCTGCGGGTCATATATTGCTTCCTCTCCTCTCCCTTCTCCAAAATTTTGAACAATGACAACTTTCTCTCGTGCAATTATCCTCTCTATTTCTCCTTTTTCTTCCCCCAGATAGACAGAAATAGACTGAGCTCGAAGGTCAATGTTTTTTACCTTTAAAGAAGCTCGCTCTTCGTAGGAAATGAGATTCTCTTCAGGATTAAAATTCATTTTATTGGAAGAAATCTCCAACCTTTCCTCTTTTTCTTCTTTTTTTGGCTTATGCGGAAAGATGGATTTTACTCCTCCCGTGCAGAGAATTTCTCCTGTCTCTTCATAAAGCTCGACTTCTTCGGCAAGCAATATTTTCTTCTCTTGCCATACTTTTATATCACCATTAAAAAGAAAACGCTTTTGCTCGTCGAAATATCTCATCTCTTCGGCTTTGATAAAAACAGGATGTTCTTTGGAAAAAATGCCGATGCGCTTCTTTACTCCTTTTTGTGACTTCAAGACAACCTTGACCCCCATTTTCGCCTCTAAATTATTGTTATCAAGGAAAATGGATATCTCCTTGGCCAAGATCTCGCTTTCTGAAGTTGCGACTCGGGCTTCAAATGGACCTTTTCCCTTCACCCGAAGAACATCGTTTCTGCCCTTTATTGTTAGACTATCCCCTTCAATAATCCGTGGCTCCTCCAAGCTTTCGTCGTGTTCAACCATCCTCGCATTTTTTAATGCATAAAATTCTTTTATCTCTCCTTCTCGATCTAATAAAAATTTTATCGATTCTCCCAGAATATGGGTAAAACTCCCAGTGGAAGATACAAATTTAAAGGAACAATTCCCATTAGCTTCTATGGCCTGTATCTTCTGAAGGTCCGGGAAGGCTCTAAGCTCTATCTCTTCTGATTCGACTTCGCGCTTTGCACTTTGCGAAAAAGGAGAAGGCAGGCTCTGGGAAGAAATATTTTCCTTATCTTCTTCTATAATAGAGGCCTTGACTTTGCCTTTTAAAACCAAAGTTCTGATACTTTCTTCATCTGGAAACAGCTCAAACATTAAACTGGAAGCCGAAGCACGGCTCTCTCCATGAAAAAGCTGCACTCCTCCGTCCATCATACCGCGCCTTTTTGCTCGGTTATATTCAAACCTCTCTCCTTTGGCAATAAGGGGGAAAGATGTTTCAAGTTTAAGCCTTATTTGGAGATCGACGTTCTCTTGGAGTTCTATCCTTTCCTTCTTCATCGAATAGACCATCTTCTGGGCAGTCCCGCTTAGGCTCTTTGAGGAGAAATTTACTCCACTTTCAGTCCTGAAAAGTTCCCTCTTGTTATCATAGTGCATGGAAACTGATTCAACCACCAAATCTTTAAATTTAACTTTTCCCTGACCAAATAGATCAAAATGATTCCAGTCCTTGTCATAGACAACTTCATTGCCGTAGATGAAAACGTCTCTGCCTTCTCTTTTTTTAAAAAAAATAATCTCTACATTTCCCTCTGCATGATAATTGTTATCCTCTCCAACATAATGCCTATCTGCTTTGAATTGAACATTTTCCTTTTCTCCTTTGATTTCGATATGGACAATCTTATCTTTCTTCTCTATTTTCTGCTGGGTTAATTCATCAGTTTTCATGGGTGCCTGAGACTCTCCAAGCGAACGAATCATAAGATATCTCACGATTATAGCCAGAAGGATCAAAAGCAAGATTGCTATCCCGGCTCTCATTATCCTCGGGAAATTCATGTTTTTCCTTTAAAATTTTTCCCTTATGTTTTTATGTCTTCAAGAGAAAGACTGAGTTTTTCTTCCCCCATGTATTCGGAAAACAGTAAAGAAAAAACCAAATCGATTTTATCACCTTTCTGGATGCTCTGGGCCCATTCGCTTCTTTCCCAGCCCAGGGCTTCAAAGATCCTTCCTTTCTGCCTTACCAAAAGCTTGGTGTGCTTTCCCTTAATTTTTTGAGGTTCTCCTATGACTTCTGCTTTTTCAGTCAGAAAAATTGGTTTGGGATTTCCAACTCCAAAGGGAGAGAGGAGAGAAAAATTCTCGATAAAACAAGATGTTATGTCAGAAAAATCTATCTTTGTGTCTATATATACTTTTCTTTTTAAATGTTCATCGGTTATTCTTGAGCTGACATAGGCATTTGCGGCTTTTCTAAAAAGTGTCAGATTTTCTCGAAGGAGCACACAGCCAACAGCCATTGAATGTCCTCCATAATCCAGGAACAAATCTCTGTATTCATCCAGACAGGCGATAAGAGGAAATTCGTTGATGCTTCTCCCTGAGCCATATGCCTTTCCATCTTCATAGGCAAAGACCAGCACAGGTCGATGAAAGAAATCTTTGAGCTTTGAGGCCACAATACCGATGACCCCACGGTGCCATTCCTCGCATCCCAATATTAGAAATTTATAGCGTTCATAGAGATATCTCTTTCTAATTCTCTTCAAAGCCTGTTCATAAATTTTCTTTTGTGTTCTTTGTCTCTTTGAATTCAGCTCATCAAGATGGCCTACGAGTTCAAGCGACTCTGGGAGAGAATCAGTAAAAAATAGCTTAACAGCTAAATCGGTCATCCCCATTCTTCCCGCAGCATTAATCCTTGGTCCAATCCTGAAACCTATATCTCGAACAGAAATTCTTTTCCCCTTCAAACCGCAAAATTCCATCAGACTCGATAAACCAGTGTTTGAAATGCTTCCTAGCCCTTTTAGCCCGAACTTGACAAAAAGCCTGTTTTCACCCCTCAATTCTGCAACGTCGGCTATTGTTCCTATAGAGACCAGCTTCATATATTGGGGAAGAGAAGAAGACTCCCCCTCCATTTCAAAAAGAGCCTGGAGCAGCTTGAAGACCACTCCAATGCCGGCTAAGCTTTTATCTGGATATCCGGAGTCGCTGAGTACAGGGTTGAGGATTGCCTTGGCTTCTGGAAGAAAATCTCCGGGCAGATGATGGTCAGTTATGATTATATCAACACCCATCTCTTTAGCCCTTTTCGCAAACTCTGTCGCTTTTATCCCGCAGTCAACACTGATCACTAAGCTGGCTCTTCTTTCGAGGACAATTTCAATATATTCCTCTTTGATCCCGTAGCCATCTTTCAATCTCTCAGGGATGTAGTAATCCACCTCTGCCCCTAAGGACTCCAAGGCCTGGGAGAGGATAACAACAGAAAGAATGCCATCCGCATCGTAATCGCCAAAAATCAATATTTTCTCCCTCCTGGAAACTGCCTGTCTGATTCTCTCCACTGCCTCCTTCATGCCTCTCATTAAATAAGGATCATGAAGGTCATCCAAACCCCCGAAGAGAAATTTGTGGGCAGCTTCTGCATCGCATACATTCCGATTAACCAATATCTGAGCTATTTCTGGAGGGAGGCCAAGCTCACCAGAAAGAGTCTTCGCTTCCTCTCGGGGAGGAGTTAATAGCCAAAGAGTTTTGTTCATAGATTTTTAAATTTAACATAAAAAAAGGGGACAAGCTACTTTTTTAGGCAAATTGACTTTAAAAAGCCTGAAAAATATAATAGTTCTGCCGTGATCGAAAATCTTAAAGAAAAACTAGCGGGAACTCGAGAAACCCTTAAAGAAAGGTTCGAAGAACTTCTCCGGAGTGATAGGAGCCGAGAAGAAATTCTTGAAAAACTTACAGAATCCATGATTCTTGCTGATGTAGGAATGCATTCAACTCGAAAAATTATCCATTCTATCAGGCAAAAAAGTAAAAAAAACGATTCTTTCATGATAATTAAAAAAATATTAGAAGAGGAGATTATCAAAACTCTCTCTCAATTCCCTTCCGATTTTAACCTTAATCACTCTCATACTATTATCATGCTGGTTGGAGTAAATGGTGGGGGAAAGACAACCTCCCTGGCTAAGTTGGCTCATCACTTTAAAAAGCAAGGAAAGAATGTACTGATGGTGGCGGCTGATACATTCAGGGCAGCCGCTCAGGAACAGTTAGTTTTGTGGGGAAAAAAATTGAATATTCCTGTGATAAAAGGCCAGTATGGGGCAGATCCTGCTTCTGTCGTTTACGACTCCATTCAATCCTTAAAAGCCCGTTCCTTCCAACTTCTTCTTCTGGATACCGCTGGAAGAATCCATACCAATGCCAATTTAATGAAGGAACTGGAAAAGATTAAAAGGGTCATCTCAAGAGAAATCGAAGGAGCTCCCCATGAGATCTTGCTCGTTTTGGATGCCAGCATAGGCCAAAACGCTTTGATTCAAGCCAAAGAATTTCTTAAATTTTCAGGTCTGACCGGAATTTTCCTCACTAAGCTGGATGGGACAGCCAAAGGAGGAAGTGTTATCAGCATAGTCGATGAATTGAAGCTCCCGATTAAGTTTATCGGTATTGGAGAAGAGGAAGGGGACATGCTTTGCTTCTCTCCCCAGGATTTTGCGAGAGCGCTTCTTTCATGAAAAACCTTAAGGATACTTTCTACATTCAGATGGCCTATGCTTTAGCCGAAAAAGCCAAAGGATGGGCAAGTCCGAATCCCTACGTAGGCGCAGTGATCGTCCGCAGAGATGTAATCGTAGGTCACGGTTATCACGAAAAGACCGGCCAACTCCATGCCGAAGCCTTAGCCCTTCAGAGAGCAGGATATCTTTCCCGGAACAGCACTGCTTACATCACTCTTGAACCCTGTGTTCACTGGGGAAAGACTCCTCCTTGTGTAGAAGCTATCGTTCAGGCTCGTTTGAAAAGGGTGGTTATTTCCGCTCTTGACCCTAACCCCCTCGTCTTCAAAAAGGGCCTCAAGAAAATAAAGCAGGCTAGAATAGAAGTCTCTGTGGGGCTTCTTGAGCAGAAAAATAAAGGCTTGAATGAAGCGTATTTAAAATACATCACAAAAAAAATCCCTTTTGTCATCGCCAAGGCTGCCGTCAGCCTCGATGGGAAAATAGCTACAAAAAAATACGCATCCCAATGGATTTCTTCTCCACAAACAAGAAAATATTTTCATCTTTTAAGAGGAGAGTATGATGCCCTTATGGTTGGTATTAACACGCTCATCAAGGACGACCCCCTGCTCACCGTGCGCCATCCTAATTGGAGGGGAAAACACATGGTGCGGGTTATCCTCGACTCCTATCTTCGCTTTCCTTTAGCAGCCAAAATTCTTTCCACCCTCTCCCTGGGAAAAATTTTGGTCTTTACTCTTAGGAAAGCCTCCCCAAGGAAAGCTGAAGCTTTGCGCAAAAAGGGGGTTGAGGTTATTTCTCTTTCTTCATCCAGCTTGGACTTAAAAGAAGTGCTATCCTGGCTTGGTAAGCATGAGATAGCGAGCGTGCTGGTGGAAGGCGGCAGCCAATTGTTGACGTCAATGATCGAAGAGAGACTGGTGGATAAGATTTTTGTATCCATCTCTCCAAAATTGATCGGGGGAAAGCAAGCACCGTCTCTTCTCCAGGGAGAAGGTGCAGACTTCATTAAAGACTCTCTTCTTTTGAAGAGAAAAAAATCTTATCAAATTGATGAAGACATCATTGTGGAAGGATATCTCTAATGTTTACAGGAATCATCCATCATCTCGGCTTATTCAGGGGATGCCGCCGAGGAAAACAAGAAATAGTTGTCGAGGCTCCCTCCATTTCTTCTCAAATAGAGATCGGAGAAAGCTTGGCTGTAAACGGGGTTTGCTTGAGCCTCATCAAAAAAGAGAACAATGCTCTTTTCTTCAATCTTTCTCAGGAAACCTTCCAAAGAACCAATTTGGGCTCTCTCCGTCAGGGTGAAAGTCTCAATCTTGAGCAGCCTCTTACCCTCTCTTCTCCCCTGAGCGGCCATCTGATCACAGGCCATGTCGACTCGCGAGGAAAGGTTCTCAAAATTTTAGAGAAGAAAACAGGAAAAAGATTGACAATTTCCTTTCCTCCAGAGCTCAGGCCCTACTTTATTCCTCAAGGATCAGTAGCTTTAAACGGAGTAAGCTTGACCATAGCCGATTTAAAGCCCTCTTCGTTTGATGTTGAGCTTATACCTATCACATTAAAAAATTCTAATTTAGGGAATTTGAGAAGAGGGGATGTGGTCAACATCGAGTGTGACATGATCGGAAAATACGTGTATAATTGGACAAGTAGAGAGAAGCGATAGAAAAAGAGGAAGAAAGAAAAGGATATAAAATGAATAAGAAACCCAAAACAGTTTCAGTGGAACAAGCCATAAAAACCGTAATAGCAGGAAAGCTCATCATTATTGTCGATGATGAAGACAGGGAGAATGAAGGCGACCTTATGGTTGCAGCTGAAAAGGTTACTCCAGAAATCATCAATTTCATGACCAAAAACGGGCGGGGTCTTATCTGTATGCCCCTGAAAAAAGAAAGACTGAAGGAACTCGATATCCCTTTAATGGTTCGAGATAACACTGCTCCCTTCCAAACAGCTTTTACTGTTTCCATAGATGCCAAAGAAGGAGTCACAACGGGTATATCTGCCTATGATCGGGCCAAAACAGTTTTGACTGCTATAGATCCCAAAACGCAGCCCGCTGACCTTACTCGACCTGGCCATATTTTTCCCCTTCAAGCAAGCGAAGGCGGCGTTCTGGAGAGGGCAGGTCAGACGGAGGCGGCGCTGGACATCACTCGTCTGGCAGGCTTAGGACCTGCAGGCGTCATCTGCGAAGTCATGAACGAAGACGGCACCATGGCCAGGATGCCTCAGCTCGAAGAATTTAGCCAGATTCACTGTATTCCCATTCTGACTATCGCGGATCTCATAAAATACAGGATGAAGCATGAAAGACTTGTTAAGAAAATAGAAGAAGCCGATTTACCCACGAAGTTCGGCCACTTTAGGCTGATGATTTTTGAAGACACCATTCACAAGGAACACCATATGGCCCTGGTCAAAGGAGAAATCAAGAAGGATGAACCTGCACTTGTCCGTGCTCACTCTCAGTGTTTGACTGGAGACACCTTTGGTTCAGTTCGCTGCGATTGCGGAGAGCAACTTCACCGAGCTATGGAAATGATCAACAAAGAAGGAAAAGGAGTCATCCTTTACATTCTCAATCATGAAGGAAGAGGAATCGGCTTCACCAACAAAATCAAAGCCTATGCGATCCAGGATCAGGGATTGGATACTGTTGAAGCCAACCGAAAACTGGGTTTTAGGCCTGACCAGAGGGATTACGGAATAGGAGCTCAAGTCCTGGTTTCCCTTGGGGTTAACAAGCTCCGCCTCATAACCAACAATCCTCGAAAATTCATCGGACTTTCAGGATATGGCTTAGAAATTGTCGAGCGTGTGCCTATCGAAATCCCCCCTAACAAGGTCAACCTCAAATACCTTAAGACCAAAAAAGAAAAAATGGGCCATATCCTAGAAATGGTTTAAAAATCAAAATCCTGCCTCTATCTTAAAATCTCTTCCTCACGAGACTTTTTCTTCTGAAGAATAAAAGTGACAGGACCATCGTTGATCAAATGGACATCCATCAGAGCTCCGAAAACGCCTGTTTCGACTTTTATGCCTCTCCGCCTGATAAGATCCACTAAATAATGAAAAAGGTTTTCCGCTCTCTCCGGCGACTCAGCTTTGTCGAAACTTGGCCTCCTTCCCTTCTTCACAGAACCGGCAAGAGTGAACTGAGAAACTGCGAGCACTTCTCCTTTTATCTCAGATAAGGATAAGTTCATTTTCCCTTCTTTATCAGGGAAAATCCGAAGCTCCACCACTTTTTTGGCCAGATATTGAGCATCATCCTCCGAATCGCCTTTTTCAATGCCGACAAGGAGACAAATTCCCCGCTTAATTTCTCCTCTGATCTTCCCCTGAACTTCAACCGCGGCCTGCTTGACTCTCTGTAAGACAATCTTCATCTCCTTCCTCTCACTCCTTCAGGACTCTCTCACGAGAAAAGATATCTCTTAAGCTTCTTAAATCCTCATGATTAAACAGCAAATTCATAAGGAGATAAATCAATATTCCTATGACAATAGCTGAGAGCAAAACTCCAAGCTGCTCCAAGAATATAAGGCGCTGGAAGTCAAAATGCTTCATAAAAAACCAGACGGACCCTCCCATTACTGCCGCTGAAAAGGCAGATTTTAAGGACGATGTCAAAAATTCCTTTTTTTCTATTTTCCCGATCTTCCTTTCCAGCAAAATAAAAAGAAGGAAAAAATTGAAAACCACAGAGAAGGACAAAGCCAGAGCGATGCCTGCCACCCGCAAGGGCTTCATCAAAATCAAAGAGAGCGAAATGTAGCTCAACATCACAAAAAAGGCAACAATAACAGGCGTTTTAGTGTCCTTAAGAGAATAAAAAGCAGGGGCTAAAATTTTTACTCCAGAAATAAAAGGAAGCCCAAGGGAAAAAAAGAGCAGGCATGAGGCACTCATGGTGGTCGATTCCGCATTGAAAACTCCCCTTTGAAAAAGCACTTGAATGATAGGACGGTTCAGAACAAGCAATCCAACCATGGCAGGAAGCGTTACGAGAAATACAAGCTTAAAGGAAAAAATAAGGGTTTTTTTCATGCCCTGAATATCTTCTTGGGCAGCCAGTTCGGAAAATGTGGGAAGAAGTGCAATGGAGAGAGCTATAGAGAAGAGTCCCAGAGTAAGTTCCTGAACTCTCGAAGCATAGTAGAGAGAGGAGACGCTTCCTTCTTCTAAAACAGAGGCAATCATACGGCTGATAGCAAAGTTTATCTGGGATATACCGAAACCGAATATACCCGGGACCATTAGCTTCGCCGCCCTGCGGACTGCTGGATGGGAAAAAGAAAGACTGAATTTAAACCGCATTCCCCTTCGCCAGAGAAAGGGAAGCTGGAATGCAAGCTGAAAAACTCCCCCGAGGACAACCCCTGCTGCAAAAACATAGGTCGGCTCTTCCACCTTTCTTGCAAAAAGAACCGCCAAGCTGATGATCGCCAGGTTAAAAAGGACAGGAGTAAAGGCAGGTACGAAAAATTTGTGGAAAGAATTCAGGATAGCCATGACCAGAGCAGCCAAGCTGATCAGAAAAATATAGGGAAACATTATTCGAGTAAGAATAATGGTTAGTTCCCATTTCCCCTGAACATCCCCAAAGCCAGGAGCCATAACTTTAACTAAAAGAGGAGAAAAGATTAAACCTAAGACAGTGAGAAGAGTCATAATCAGGGTTAAATCAAAAAAAAAGGAATTTGCAAACTTCCAGAGTTCGCTTCTCGATTTTTCCCTCTTCTCCTGGGTAAAAACTGGAATAAAAGCCGCAGTCATAGCCCCTTCACCCGTTAATCTCCTCAGCAAATTTGGAATGACATAGGCAATAGTAAAAGCATCGGCACCTCTGCTTGTGCCCAGATAAAAAGCCTGAATCATGTCTCTGATATAACCAAATATTCTGCTCAGCAGGGTAGGCGAAGCCACAGCAAAGGTCGACCTCAATAATTTTCGTCTTCTGTCTTTTTCCTTCATCATTCTTTAAAAATAAAATCTCAACAAAATGCCCTTACTTCCCCTTTGGAAGCATCTCCAATTCCGTGAGAGGAACGAAAAACGTGTCTGTGACGAATAAAGAGAGATCAGGCTGTAAAACAAGATGCTTGCTTCCCATTTCCAGAGGTTGACTTTGGAAAAGAGATATCTTATCATACCATTTCCAAAAAGGAGAGAAGAATGGCTCAACATAAATCAGCCATACGACAGTGGAAGCGAAGCCTGCGCAGGAACGCTATAAACAAAAGAAACAAATCTGCCCTCCGTAGCCAGATAAAAAAATTGAGAGATGCCATTAAAAATAAGGACCATGAAACAGCCCAAAAGCTTCTGCCTCTCACCTTCTCCCTCATAGATAAATCGATCAAAAAAGGCACGATCCACGAAAACAAAGGCAACAGACACAAGTCAAGATTGAGCCGTCAGGTCGAAATGATCAATCCCTCTCCCTCCAAGTGATTCTTTCCTTCTTCCGAAGACCACAATAATCAAAAAGGAATCCCTCCAGAAGTATCTTAGGCGTGAGAGTGGTTGTTTTCATCCTTAAATCAATTTCCTCAAGTTCAGTCAAAACGCGATTCAAGTCTCTCATTGAAAATTTTTCCACCAACGAGAAAAATTCCTTGAACTTAGCTACATAAAAGCTTCCAAATTTCTCATGGATATGGGGCCTCAATTCCTTGAAAATTGCCTTCTTATCGAAATCTTTCTCTTTAAGCAAGAGCTTGGCTAGAAAAATATCACGGAAAAACCTGGCCATTGAACCCAGGATGTATTCAGGCTTCACTCCTTCTTTGAACAAGTTATTCAAAACGATAAGGCTCCGTTCAAAATCAGCCTTTCTTAGAGCATCAGCAATTTCCCATTCAAAAAAGGTTTTAACCCAGCCTGAAACTTGGTTGATATCATCCAATTCGATCACCTTTTTTTCACCTGCGAATGTTATGAGTTTTTCTATCTCATTATTCACTCTTCTCAGGTCATTCCCGGCGAGCTCCTGGAGCCTTTTTTTCGCTTCAGGGGTGGCTGTCTTTCCCTGGGAGAGAAATCTTTTATCCATCCAGGCAAAAAGCGCCTTATCTTTTAAAGGTCTCAACTCTTTTAAGAAGACTACTGAAGAAGGAAGGGATGAAAAAAATTTGAAGAGGGAGGTACTTTTTTTTACTTTCCCCGAGATAACGATGACGATGAGAGTCTTCGAAGATGGAGAGGAAAAATAGTCTTTTAATATTGTCTGCTCCAGGGAGGAAAGGCTCTCCTTTTTTCCTTTAGGAACTTCAACGACAATTATTCGCCATGGTGAGATAAAGAAGGGAATTGTTCTGGCCAAATCGATGACTTCCGCCCATGAGTTATCATCAAGGCTAAATCTCTCCACATTGTAATCCTGAATTTCAGGAGAAATCAGGGCTTCTTTTAGTTCTTTGATAAATTGATCGGCAAGAAAAGTCTCCTCACCATAAAAAAAATAACAAGATGCAAGGGTCTCTTCTTTTATTTCTTTATTCAGGAAACTCGCCACCCCCTAAAATCCTTCTAAAATGGTAATCACTAAACTTCTGGCAAATTTCTCGGCGACCTTGTCCAAAGCTTCTGATTCCACGCTCTCAAAATCTGTCCCTTCTGGCACTTCGTATTCTTCCTGATATGTATAATAATTGTTGGAAAAGATAATCTTCTGATTGACCAAGTCTTTCAGGATAATCTTGGCAACAACAATGATGTTGTACCGATCAGCTGTTGCCTCTTTAGAAAAAGCTATAGGAGTGGCTCTAAAGGAAGTGATTTCTCCTAATAAGACAGCATCTGCAGACTCCATATCTGCAATGATCTCCACTTTTCCTCTAGCCACCATCTCATCGATTACACTTTGTGTCAACTTCAAGTCAAGCTCGAAACGCGTAGTTAAGTTTTTAAACATGGGGATGCTAATTTTCCTTATATGGGAAGGGAGGAAGCTCCCCGTCCCCCTCAGATGGTAACCGCAGTGGAGAAAAAAAAGACAGGTGAAAAGCAGCAAAAAAACTTTTTTCATGCCATTCCTAAAAAAATTTATATTACAATATTGACCAATTTATTCTTTACGTAAATTATTTTTCTAACTTTTTTATCTCCTATAAATTTCTGAATTCTGCTCAAGCCTAGAGAATTTTCCTTTATTTGGTCCTCAGCTAAATCTCTTTCTGCTTCAAATTTGTCTCTCAATCTTCCATTGACCTGAACGACGATTGTGACCTTTTCCTCGCTGGCTAGGTCCGGGTCAAAAGAAGGCCAAGGAGATTTGATAAGAAAAGTTTTGTGACCCATTCTTTCCCAGAATTCTTCACAGATATGAGGAGCAAAGGGTGATAGAAGCAAAATCAAACTCTCAAAGGATTCTTTTAAAAGACATCTTCCACCTTCACTTTTTCTCAATTCATCCTTTTCTCTTTTAATCTGATTATAAAACTCCATTAAGGAACTAATGGCTGTATTTAAATGGTATCTTTTCTCTATGTCTTTACCAACCTTTCTTATAGTCTGATGCATTTTAATTCTCAATCCGCTCGCTTCTTCTTCCATTTCCGCTCCTTCTTGAGGAGGGGACTCATCTCTAAATAGATCCAGATTTTCCTGCATAGTCACCCAGATGCGATTCAGAAATCTAAAACATCCCTCTATCCCTTCATCGTTCCAGACAAATTCTTTTTCCGGGGGAGAAGCAAAAAGGATGAAAAGTCTCAACGTATCTGCCCCGTACTTTTCCACCATATCATCAGGATCGACAACATTTCCCTTTGATTTGGACATCTTAGCTCCATCTTTGATCACCATTCCCTGGGCAAGCAGACGGGGAAAAGGTTCATCTATCACGGTTAAGCCGGAATCTCTGAAATATTTAGTGAAAAAGCGAGCATAAATTAAGTGAAGAATGGCATGTTCCACGCCTCCAATATAGAGGTCCACAGGAAGCCAGTAATCTGCAGCCTGCGGGTCAAAAGGAAATTTTTCTTCACGCGGAGAGGTGTAACGGAAGAAATACCAGGATGAATCAAAAAAGGTATCCATGGTGTCTGTCTCTCGCCTAGCTTCCCCTTGACATTTCGGACAGCTGGTTTTGACGAAACTTTCGACTTTTTTAAGAGGAGAACCTTCCTCTCCTTTAAATTCAACCTTATAAGGAAGCAAAACTGGTAAATCTTCATACGGAACTCCAACTATGCCGCATTTCTGGCAGTAGATCACTGGGATAGGTGTCCCCCAATAGCGTTGCCGGGATATACCCCAGTCCCGAATCCGATAGAGCATGCTTTTGCTTCCGAATCCTTTTTCTTCAGCATCCTGGCACATCTCATCAATAGCTTTAAAGGAAGGTTTTCCAGAGAACGGCCCTGAATCAACAAGCACTCCATAATCTTCAAAAGCTCCTTCGCCTCTCTTTTCAGTCGAAGATTCCCTTTCCGGAACAATAACTTCCTTAATCGGCAAGGAATATTTTTTGGCAAACTCAAAATCTCTTTGGTCATGGGCAGGGACTGCCATGATGGCGCCGGTGCCATATTCCATCAAAACATAATTGGCGATCCAAATCGGAATCTTATCACCCGTAAAAGGATTAATGGCACGCTTTCCAGTATCGATTCCCTCCTTTTCTCCTTCCTCTAATTCCTTTCTTAAACGGAGGTTCTCTATATTCTTTGCTATCCACTCCTGAAATTTTTCTTTCTGCTTTGAGTCCGCGATCAGCTCCTGACTTAAAGGATGTTCAGGAGAAAGAGCCAAAAATGTTGCCCCATAGATTGTATCAATCCTTGTGGTAAAGACTTCAACGGACTGGGAGGAGTCAGGAAGATGAAAACTGATATGAGCTCCTGTACTCTTTCCAATCCAGTTTTTTTGCATGAGAAGGACATGTTCAGGCCATTTTTCCAAGATATCGTGACCGGAAAGAAGCTCTTCCGCATAATCTGTTATCTTTAAGAACCACTGCTCCATTTCCTTCAGCTTAACGAGAGAATCACATCGCCAGCACCGCTCTCCAATAACCTGCTCGTTTGCCAGGACGGTCCGACATTGCGGGCACCAGTTCACCCAGCTTTTTTTTCGATAAGCTAAACCCTGTTCAAGCATCTTCAGAAAAATCCACTGGTTCCATTTATAATACTCGGGGAGACAGGTATTCACTTCTCTTGACCAGTCGTAACTGAAGCCCAATCTTTTCAACTGACTCTTCATATGGGAAATATTATCAAGAGTCCAATTTTGAGGATGAACTCCCTGGGTGATCGCAGCATTCTCGGCAGGCATTCCGAGGGCATCCCAGCCGATGGGGTGGATTACATTAAACCCCTTCATAATTTTAAAACGGGAAATGACATCTCCGATTGTGTAATTTCGGACTTGGCCCATGTGGATGTGGCCAGATGGGTAAGGGTACATTTCGAGACAGTAATATTTTGTTTTTTGGGGCTCCTCGCAGGATAGAAATACTCCCACTTCTTCCCACTTTTTTTGCCATTTTTCCTCGATCTTCGAAAAATTATACTCTTCCTTCATCTCTTGATGCTTCTAAGTTTCTTTCAGGAATTTCAGCAGAAAGAATAAAACAGGCTTTACTTTTGTCTTTTTTTTCTCTTGAAATTCAATCATAAATATTAGATTTATTACCCCTAAAAGTCAAGGTAGTGGGGGCTGGGTCAGGCCTTGCCATTGGGCAGGGAAATTATTCTGCCCTTTGATTATACAGACTTCCCCAGGATAAGGCCTGACCCCAGAGTTAAACAAATTTTGAAAGTCTGATCCCGAGGCACCTCACTTGATTATTGTTCAGAAATCAGATACTTTATTCATTGTCTGCCGAAAAAAAGTAAATTTTTTCTCCTTTAAGATGGCACTTCTTGAAGTAAAAAACCTCTCTGCAGGATACGAAAACGGGTATGTTGTGGAGAATATTTCTTTTTCCCTGAAAGACGGAGAATTTATCTCCATTCTTGGACGAAATGGTTCAGGGAAAAGCACATTGATAAAAGCTCTCCAGGGACTTTTAAAGAATGTTTCTGGTCAAATAAAAATTGATGGCCAAGATATTTCTTCATTAAATCCCAGGCAAATCGCCAAAAAAATAGCTTATGTTCCCCAGATATTCAGCTTCTCCTTTGAATTCAGTGTAATGGAAATTGTTCTTATGGGAAGATACACTCATCAGGGCAGACTTGGAGGCAATTCATCCTCAGACTCCAGGATAATCGAGGAAGTCACGAATCTCACACAGATTGCGCATCTAAAAGAGAAAAAAATAGCTCATCTTAGCGGTGGTGAACGCCAGAGGGTCTTCATAGCTCGGGCGTTAGCCCAGGATACTCCTTTCCTTTTTCTCGATGAACCCAGTTCCCATCTGGATATAAGCTACCAGGCTGATATTTATCAGATACTTAAACGCCTGCAAGAAGAAAAAAACAAAACCATCCTCTCCACAGAGCACAACATTAACCTCGTCATTCCTTATTCTCAGAAACTTATGTTCTTAAAAGAAGGCAAAGTCAAGGCCTTAGGTCCCCCGGAAAAGTTAATCACAAAGGACAATATCAAAGAAGTTTTCGCGGCAGATGTCGAAATAAGAGAAAATCTCCATTCTAAACTCCCTGAAATATCTCTTATCCCGAAAGCAGTGGAGAAGTCATGAACTACAAAAAAATGCACACAGCTTTATTATTATTTTTGCTGAATGCTGTTCTCTTCGGGAGCCAGCAAAGAACCATAAAGGACGATCTTGGTTTCCCCTATATAATGACTTCTCCTCCTCAAAGAATCATCTCCCTTGCGCCCAACATTACAGAGATCATTTTTGCTCTGGATTTAGGGGAAAAAGTTGTGGGGGTCACCCGCTATTGTGATTTCCCGGAAGAGGCATCGGAAAAAGAAAAAATCGGGGGGATGATTGACCCTAATTTAGAAAATATAAAAGCATTGAATCCTGATTTAATCATAGGCTTTCGCGGGAATCCTCTAAGGATTCTCAAACGTATCAGAAGTCTCCATCTCCCTCTGTTCGTCTTAGAAATGGGAACAAATCTTGAAACGGTATTTCTTCTCATCAAGAAAATAGGAATAATTACACAAAAGGAAAAAAAGGCAGAAACCTTTATCCAATCCCTGAGAAAGAGGTATGATAAAATTCAGTCTGTGCTCCAAAATGTGAAGCATGAGCCAAAAGTCTTTTTCTCTCTCCATGGCATGGGTCTCTGGACCTCTGGAAGAGAAAGCTTCCTTAATGACCTTGCGAGAAAAGCCAAAGCAATGAATATTGCTGGAAACGTAGCCAGGAGATGGCTTCATTACAACCGAGAAGAACTTATCCATAAAGACCCTGAAGTTATCATCATCCTATCCAAATCACAAAGGGAATTCTCTAAAGCTAAACAAAGCTTAAAAAATGAAGCTCATTTTGAGGGAATCAAAGCCGTTGCAACTGACAGTATATATTTTCTGGATGAAAACCTTGCCACCAGACCTGGTCCTCGTCTCATAGATGCTCTTGAAGAGCTAGCTCGTATCCTCCATCCTCAATTTTTTGAAACAGAACGTTGAAGGCAAAGACGAAAAGACTCAGACTCCTGTTCGTCCTCCTTGTCCTTTTTTTTACGGGTTTATTGATTTCTCTTCTGGAAGGACCCGTTGAGACAGACTTTCGGGATTTATGGGATTTTATCACCAATCACGACAAAACCTTAGGGACAATTTTCATCGACCTCAGGCTTTCCCGGGCACTTTTAGCTTTTCTGGTAGGAGCTAGCCTTTCACTTTCCGGTGCAATCCTCCAAGGCTACTTCCAAAACCCAATGGCCGGCCCGTTTATTGTGGGCGTCTCCTCTGGAGCCTCTTTCGGGGCTGTCCTCTCTATTTACCTCGGACTCAGCATACAATTCCTCGGTTTCTCTCTCCAGAGTATTTTTGCCTTTGCGTCGGGCTTTGCCATTGTCTCTTTTGTCTATCTCCTCTCCCAAAGAAAAGGAGTTTATAAGGTTGAAACTCTGCTCTTGACCGGAATTGCTGCAGGTGCTATGGCTTCAGCTCTTACATCCTTTTTGATATTCCTTAAAGCAGAATCTTTCGAGCAAGCTGTTTTCTGGCTCTTGGGAAGCTTTGCTCTTTCTGAATGGAATCAAATCGCAGCCGTTTTTCCTTACTTTTTTCTTTGTTTTATCCTTGCCCAGTGGTTAGCCAAGGACATGAATCTCCTGGTTCTGGGGGATGATGTGGCCCAATCACTGGGTTGTCCGGTTAATCACATCAGGAAAATTTTCCTGGCTGTTTCCACTCTGCTTGCGGCTTCATCTGTCTCTGTCAGCGGAATAATCGGCTTTGTCGGCCTGATTGTCCCCCATTGGATTCGTATTCTCATAGGGCCTGACCACAGGCATCTCTTCTTCTTTTCCTCTCTAACAGGAGGAGTCTTTCTCCTCTATTCAGATCTCCTGGCCCGGACTCTCCTCTTCCCTACAGAGCTTCCTATTGGAATCATCACCGCAGTGATAGGTACCCCCTTCTTCATCTATCTCCTGAGCCAGCGAAAATAGAATACAAATCTTGTCTCTTTTCCGCGTGAAATGCTAAAATGAAGCACAATCATGAGATTCTTTTTTGTTCGAGACCACAGCCGGAAATACAGATATTTTTCCTCAGAACCTGTCAATCAAATAAAGATCAAATCCTCTCGCTGGCAAGAAATCTGGGAATTGGCCAAAAAGAAGCTTATGCTTTTGCCTCAAAGAATTCTTAGGCAGGAACAGGCTTTCGGAAAAGTTTTAAAATTAGAAGAGAAGAAAATTCAGATCTTTCACTCAGGCCGACTGGATAAAAAGAGAATAAAAATCAAATTCTATTTCTTCCTCCAGAGACAGAGAACCAAGCACATTTTTCTTCTTATCGGAGAGGCTCTGCTTCTTCCCCTAAGCGGATTGGCGGTCCTCCTACCAGGGCCGAATGTTTTCTTTGGCTACTTGGCTCTTCTAATGATTACCCACTGGCAGGCTCTCAGAGGAATAAACAGGTTGCTAAAAAAGGAATATGAGTTTATCTCTTCTTCACTCTTTAAAGACTGGGAACAGACACTCAAATCTAAAAAAGAAGAAAGCTTTGGTCGAATTTTAGAAAAAATCGAAAAAGAATACAATCTTCACAACATCCACAAAGTCCTCTGGAAATAGTATAGGTTTGATAAATCGGTTCTCTTCCATATTATTGGTAAGACATGTCTCCAGAGATCAAAAGAAAATATTCGGGGATGGATGAAGCGACCATTGAAGATTTAGCCTTCCCAAACCGCTCCTCAAAGGCACCCGACTGCGTCGGGGTCAGGCCTTGCCATTGAGAAGAGAAATTTTTCTGCCCTTGATTATCTAGTCTTCCCCATGATAAGGCCTGACCCCATAATGGCAAGGTCTGACCCTATAACACAGTTCTTTTTCATTGACAAAGCATAGATTTTATTTTATCTATAAATTGCGATGTCGCTGACCTTAAATCAATTTTTATTTTTAGTGATAACAATCTGCATTGTTGTATTTGTCACTTTCCTTGTCACTCTTATTGTCCAGCTCCGAAAGACAGCTAGGGAGGGGGAAGAAACTCTTGTAGAAATAAGGGATCTTGTCGGGAACTTGAAGGAGACAGGCCAAAAAGTGAATACAAAAATTGATGATTTAACCCCTGTGCTCGAAGCAACAAAAAAAACAGTTTCCAGCATATCGGATGTTTCATGGTTTTTAACAATGAAAGTCATCAAACCCTCCTCTAAATACTGGCCTATTTTATTTCCCCTTCTTCGTCTTGGTTGGCGGCAAATGAAAAAAAAAAGAAAAAAGGAGGATAAAAATGGCAAATAATAGAGGCACGAGTTTCTTTGAAGTCACACTCTCATTTCTTATCGGCACTGCCACAGGCTTTATCCTGGGTGTCCTTTTTGCTCCTGCAAGCGGGGCAGAAACAAGGAAGAAAATCCAAGAAACCGCTGTTAAAACAGGAGAGAAGGCTAAAGAAAGTTATGAAAAAATCGCCAAGGAAGCCGAAAAAGGAATAAAAGTTGTAAAAGAAAAAACTACAGAAGGGCTTGATACTTTAAAGGATTTTGTCGAGAGGAAACAGGAAGAAATCTCGAAAAAGACTGGAGGAGGACCATCTAAGGAGACAGAAGAAAAAAAATAAACTCTTTTTTTATCAACACAGAAGCCGCTCTTCTTCAAAAAGAATACTCACACATCCATAA
>Ga0209978_10000182_pt1 | contig 20868 bp, 18 predicted proteins | sample BentaG_FD_182805 | JGI IMG/M metagenome (GOLD analysis project Ga0209978, IMG submission 182805) | Deep subsurface microbial communities from South Atlantic Ocean to uncover new lineages of life (NeLLi) - Benguela_00093 metaG (SPAdes)... | ecosystem: Environmental > Aquatic > Marine > Oceanic >... | reverse complement strand
TGGGTCCCGGCCTGGGCTCCAACAGTATTGGCATCGCCCAGGCGTAGCTTGGTTATTAACAGGGCTTTAGCCCCGTTTTCCTGGGCAAGCAGTGCTGCTGATGCCCCAGCCCCACCACAACCAATCACCAGAACATCCACATCATAGTCAATCTTGCCAAGGTCAATTTTATCGGGGTTAATCCGGCTATTACCCTCCAGTAAATCAGCCAGCTCATTAGGTGTAGGCTCACCCTTATTTGGCCCTACTTGTAGCTGGCGCATGCTTTCTTTATTAAAGTCGGGGTGGTATTTCTCTAGTAAGGGTGCCTTTTCCTCGTCGGTGAAGCGAGGGAGCGTTTCTTTTAACCGCTTCTCTCGGCTAGCCTCTACCTTGCGAATGCTTTCTTCCATATAAGCTGGATACATTTTTAACCACTCTCCATCCTGCTATTTTTAGTAAGCAGGTTCTATGTCACGCTCGGCATATAGACGGTGTAGCTCGTCGTCGCGCATATTTTTTAATTTTTCTAGTTCGGTATCAAATTTGCCCGCCTCTATCTCAGCTATCCTATCTTCTAAGTGTTTGGAGGTGGGTGCCAGATAGTGAGCATACAAGCGCCGAGCTAGTAAGGCTATATTATAAGGCACCAAGCCTTGTGGGCATCTAGCAGCACACAGGCTGCACATCACGCAGTCAAAGGACTTATTAGCTACTTCCCGAATATCACCGCGCAGGGCATCTGACATAAACCACATTACCTCAAGGTCCTGAGGGCAGGTTTTGGTGCAAGTATTACAACCAAAACACTTAATCAGGTCGGGATACAGCGCCAATATCTGCTCACCGGTTGCCTCTATCTCCTCCAAATTGTAAAGAGCCTTAGCGGCCGGGAAGAATGGTATTTGCACCAGGTACATGTCTTGTTCAATGGTTTTCTGGCAGGCAAGGTCAAACCTCAATTGAGGGTCATTTCTAAAGTTATAGACGGTGGCGCAGGCACCACAAAACCCAGCTCGGCACCCACAGCCACGAATCATCCGGTAACCACAATACTCCAGTGCCGTCAGGATGGTAAGTGCTTCAGGAACCTGATAATGCCTACCCATAATGTAGATGTCAACCATTCGAGCTTGTTCAGTCATTTTTTTACCTCTAATCTAAAGGATTGTTTCTTTGTGCCGAGCACTGTGACATTGCAGGTTAGCTGCTACTGGCAAGCTGGCAATATGGGCGGGGAGAACCTCAACGTGAACCGCCAGGGCAGTCACTCTACCGCCATATCCCATCGGTCCAATGCCTAGGTTATTGATTCGTTGCAACATTTCCCTTTCTAGCTCGGCAAATTCAGCCTCTGGGTTGGGCTCGCCTACCTTGCGCAGTAGTGCCCTCTTAGCCAGCATTAAAGTCTGTTCGGCAGTTCCCCCTATGCCTACACCAACAATAACCGGGGGGCAGGGATTGCTACCAGCCTCATCAACAGCGTTGACGACAAAATCTATTACCCCTTGACGTCCCTGCGCCGGTGATAACATAGCCAGGCGAGTCATGTTCTCGGCACCACCGCCCTTAGGCATTACTATAATCTTGAGCTTATCGCCAGGGACTATATCGGTGTAAATGATGGCTGGTGTGTTATCTTTAGTGTTTACTCTGGTGGAAAAAGGCTGGCGCACCATAGATTTGCGCAAATAGCCTTTATCGTATCCCTGGCGTACTCCTTCATTTATCGCTGAGTTAAGGTCACCACCAGTTATATGAACTTCCTGACCTAACTCCAACAAAACTACCGCCGTGCCGGTGTCTTGGCACAGAGGGATTTTTTCTTGAGAGGCAATTTCAGTGTTCTCCAGTATCCTGTCCAGCACGTCTTGAGCTACCGGGGATTCCTCGCTCTCTCTAGCTCGTTTAATAGCGGCCAGCACATCTTCAGGAAGATAGACACAAGCCTCTTGGAATAGATTGGATACGGTTTCGGTTATCTGTTTACAATCTATATTCCTCATTACGGCTGGGTTCCTTTCTACAGAAGAGATAGCTATTATAATGATTAATCTCCGGGTGCTGGCGGGATGTAGCCTTCCTTCATTAGAAGGGCAGTTATTTCCCTAGCGCTTCTCTAATCATCTTCTCCGCCTTCCCTGATATACACCTTTCATTCCCCCTTGGTAGGGAACCTTGTACCACAGACGAGACTTCTAGCCTATTTTGGAGTCTCTCGACTTAGTCGGCTAGATCAAATACGGATAGACTCGATAGGCCCGTTCATATAATAAGCAAATGCTCTGAGTGCTGTCAATTACAGACTCATTCAAATTTGAAGGTTGGAAAAAGTGAATCTCACAAAGACTTCAAATGCCTTGATACCCATCAGTTACAGGGTCTGTTGTATGCTATAATGTATTTGCAGCTTGCCTAAAGGAGAAGGTTATAGTGAATTAAAGGAGTCTTCTGGTCGAGATGGATGAGAGAGCTAGGAATATACTCAAAACCAGATTGGGAGAAGAAGACTATCAGAAATTAATCAGGATAAACGATCCCAAGCTCCACCAGTTCGTTGCCAGCTATGTGGAACTTTGTAATCCTGATAGAGTCTTTGTCTCGACCGATTCTCCGGCGGATATCCAGTATATCAGGCAAGCGGCAATAAGAAATGGTGAGGAGGCAGAACTTGCGGCAAAGGGTCACACTATTCATTTTGATGGCTATTATGACCAAGCTAGAGATAAGGGGAATACAAAGTTTCTTCTACCTAAGGGTGTTGATTTAGGTCCTGAGATAAATGCGATAGATAGAGATGAAGGACTCAAAGAAATTCACCAGATCCTTAAGAACATTATGCAGGGGCATGAAATATACGTGCGCTTCTTCTGTTTAGGACCTAAGAATTCTGAATTCACTATTCCCTGCGTCCAGCTTACTGATTCCAGCTATGTGGCACATAGTGAGGACCTCCTGTATAGACCGGGATATGAGGAGTTTAAGAGATTAGGTGAGCGTGCCCGGTTCTTCAAGTTTGTGCATTCTGAGGGCGAGCTACAGCCTGCGGGGCTCGGCTTAGGAGTAAGTAAGAAGATTGACCAGCGCCGGATATACATTGACCTGGAAAACGAGACCATATATAGCACCAATACTCAGTACGGTGGCAATACTATCGGGCTGAAGAAACTAGCTATGCGTCTAGCTATAAACAGAGCATCAAAGGAAGGGTGGCTCACCGAGCACATGCTAATTATGGGTGTACATGGTCCAAAAGGGAGGGTGAGTTATCTGTTGGGGGCGTTTCCTTCTATGTGTGGAAAGACCTCTACCGCGCTGGTGGAAGGTGAGAGTATAGTTGGAGATGACATCGCCTATCTCAGGAAGAAGGCGGGAGAAGTACGTGCGGTCAATGCAGAAACGGGAATATTTGGGATAATACGAGACGTTAATTCTAAGGATGACCTTATAATATGGGAGGCACTTCACCAGGCTGATGAGATTATATTCTCAAATGTGCTGGTTACCGAGGGGAAAGGTGTCCATTGGATTGGCAAGGATGGAGAAGTCCCAGAAGAGGGCGTCAATTACTCGGGAGAATGGACCCCCGGAAAGAAGGATGCTGAGGGTCAGGAGATAGCACCTTCTCACCGAAACGCACGTTTTACCTTTGCCCTGGAGTGTTTGAAGAATCTGGACCCCAAGCTTGATGACCCTAACGGTATCGTGGTCAGTGGGATAGTCTATGGAGGCCGCGATTCGGATACCTGGGTACCAGTAGAGGAATCTTTTGACTGGCAACATGGTATCATAACCAAGGGCGCCTCTCTTGAATCAGAAACTACCGCAGCTACCTTGGGAAAGGAAGGGGTTAGAACCTTCAACCCTATGTCAAATCTGGACTTTCTCTCCATACCCATAGGCAAGTATATAGACGATAACTTACGTTTTGGCGCTGACTTATCAAATCCGCCTCTTATCTTCTCGGTGAATTACTTTTTGAAAGACTCTAACGGAAATTTCTTAAGTGACAAAAACGCTAAACGAGTTTGGCTTAAGTGGATGGAACTGCGCTCACATAAGGAAGTTGATGCCATAGAAACACCCTCGGGCTTAATACCAGAATATAAAAACCTAAGAAGACTATTTCAGGAAATGCTTGATGAAGACTATTCTAGGGAAGACTATGATAAACAGTTCACCATAAAGGTTCCAGAGAATTTAGCCAAGATTGATAGGCTAATGAAGATATACAAGACCAGGGTTACTCATACGCCGCAAGTCGTGTTTGAAGTTTTGGAAGAGCAAAGGCAGAGGTTAATCAGGGCTAGAGAAAAATATGGGGATCATATTAAGCCGGTAAGCTTTGTTCATCGCTGAGAATGTCAGGCGTAAGCTCAATGTTTCTCTTTCCTGGTCTTCAGTATGATACCAAATCAGGTTTGACCTAACTCGTCACCCTCAACTATCAATTTTCTGAGTGCAACTACCATTTCTGCCCCGTCAATCTCCACAGGGCATCTTACCTTACACCGGCCACAGGTTAGGCAGGTATAAGCTAGTGAAGCTGCCTTTTCCATATCCTGGCTAACCATTGCTGCCCAGACAGCGCCAATACTGGTAAAATACCTATCACCAAAGTGGCCGGCGGTTACGGCAAAGACGGGGCACTCATAGAGACACCCACCGCATCTCAGGCAATAGAGTGCTTGGCGTAGTATGGGATGCTTGGCTAATCCAGTCCTCCCGGCGTCCATAAAGATAACATGGAGCTCTTTTGGACCGTGGGCTCCATAGGTGGTTACCTTTTCGATGTCACCGGTCTTACTTGGGCCAGATACCAGGCTGACATAGGAGGGGACAGTGTAATTGGCATATCTCCAGGTTACTTCAGCAACCTTGTAAGCATCCCCTAGAGTTGGGACTAATTTCTCCATACCCACCAGGGCAATGTGGACCGGTGGCGCACCGGTAGCCAGGCGAATATTTCCCTCATTCTCAATAAGGAATAGGGTTCCTGTATCAGCCGCCACCACATTAGCGCCGCTCATGCCAATATCTGCCTCGAAGTATTTCTCCCTGAGTAGCTTTCTGGCAGTTGCCACCAACTTGGCTATGTCTGGCTCGAGTTTTTCTCCTGTAATCTTGGAGAATAGCTCGGCAACATCTTCCTTGGGGACGTGAATTGCCGGCGAGAGAATGTGCATTGGTCTTGAATGAAGTTTTTGAATGATGAACTCACCTAAATCGGTTTCGTAAACCTCGTTACCCAGTTCCTCTAGGTACTCCCGTAATTCAATCTCCTCCCCGGTCATACTTTTGCCCTTGACGATTAGCTTATCCTTCCCCACCAGTTCCCCGATGATTTTCAGTGCTTCATCGGCTGTTTTGGCGATATAGGCTTTGCCCTTGTTAAACTCAATAGCCTCGCATGCCTGCTGGGCAAGTTGCTCCATCTCACTGATAGCTTTTTCTTTTATTTCTCTGACTTCCTCCGCCATCTTGATGGTATGCGGGAACTTCTTCAAAGCGCTGTTAGTATTTGTCCTATAGCTGGCAATGGCTCGAGACAAAGCAAGTCTTATCCGCTCATTATGAGCAGCATCCATTATCTCCTTTTTGTATTCGGTAAAGACAGACATTTTCCTCAAACCCCCATAGCCATAGCCACGATTTGAGCTAAGTCAAGGACTTCCACGCCACCGGCTTTCAGTTCCTTGAGCCCAGCCTTTAGCTGCATAATACATCCCGGGCAGTGGGTAACAATAATCTCGGCTCCGGTCTCAATCAGCTCTTTTGCCCGATTCACTGCCAGAATCTGGCTTAACTCGGGGAAGACTGCCTCAAATCCTCCTCCACCCCCGCAGCATGTTGCCCACTCCCCCTTGGTCCACTCAGTTTCTACCAGCTCAATACCCTTGATAGCCCTTAATATTTGACGCGGTTCTTCTACCAGTCCCAGGTAGCGTACCAGTTGGCATGGGTCATGATAGGTAACTTTAACTTCCCTGGGGTAGCGTAGCTCCAGGGACGAGATACCCTCTGAGACCACCTCGCAGAAATGCTTGACCTCTAAGTCATGCCCGTCAATACTATCGGGGATTAGGTTGCGGAGAGTATAGGTGCACGAAGGAACAATACCAATAATTCGCTTTACCCCCCTGGATTTTAGCCTGGCATATACCTCCTGAGCATGTTTGGCGAATTCCTTGTGTAATCCAATGAAGTACAGGAGTCCCCCACAGCATGGTTCCTCATCAGCCAGATAGCCAAACTTCACTCCAAGGCTATCCAGCACCTTAACCGCATCCCTCAGCGGTTGGGCATCAGCGCCACTGCCTCTGGCCATTACCTTGCGGTATATCCCGGAAGCGTCAATCCCGAGCTTCTTCTGAAAACCGGCAAGGCTCATAGTCAGTTCGGTGCTAACCGCGCTCTTGTCTATCTTTCGTATCAGAGACATTAAGGATTCTAGCTCGCTGTTATACTGATATCCGCATCCAGCAAAAAACATGGTTTCCATCTGTTTAGGAAGATGGAGCTCTTTAGCCCATTTGGCTCCTGCTTCCTTGGAAGTGCCTAATATATTGTCCTTGGAGGCAATATTATCAGCGAGGTAAGTTAAGCCAGGGGGAATCAACTCTTTGTTATCCATGCTATATTTTGCTCCTATCCAGTCAGAAATCGGGCTATATCACTGGGTTTCTCAGCTACAGGTACCCCGGCCCTGGTGAAGGCATCAATTTTAGATTTTGCTGTTCCGGCACTGCCCATTATTATCGCTCCGGCGTGCCCCATGCGTTTTCCTGGCGGGGCTAACCTTCCGGCAATATAGGCTGCCACCGGCTTGGGATAGTTTGTTTCAGTAATGTATTGAGCAGCCAGTTCCTCAGCATTACCGCCCACTTCGCCTATCAGAACCACGCCTTTGCTTTCTTCATCATCCTTGAGCATCTCAAGGAGTCTAATGAAATCTAACCCGATAATAGCATCTCCACCCATACCAACACATGTGCTTTGACCCAAGCCAGCGTGGCTAATGTGCCAGGCAATCTCGTAGGTTAAAGTGCCACTTCTGGAAACAATACCAATGCTGCCAGGGCTAAAGATATGGTCTGGCATTATGCCAACCTTTATCCTGTGTGCCGGGCTTATTATGCCCGGGCAATTGGGGCCAACAATGATGATGCCACCCTTTTTCTTGGCTCTGGCAACAAATTCGATAGCATCGCTTTGTGGAATGCCTTCAGTAATAACCACCAGTGTTTTTAGGCCAGCGTCAATGGCTTCAAGAACAGCATTTCGGGTAAATCGGGCTGGAACGAACATAATGGATGTATCGGCACCGTGATTGGTGACTGCCTCAGCAACCGTGTTGTAGACTGGTAGGCCTTCAACTTGTTGTCCGCCCCTGCCCGGAGTTACACCGGCCACTACCTTTGTCCCGTAGCGCAACATTGAAGCTGTATGGAAGCTGCCTTCATTTCCGGTTATACCCTGCACGATAACTTTTGCGCCTTCGTTTATAATGATACTCATAACTAACCTATAATTTTAAGACTTCCTCGGCAGCCTTCTCCATATTGGGGTAGGTATAGATTCCAGCCTGCTTGAGCATCTGGATTCCCTCGGCCTCATTTGTCCCCATCATTCTTACCACTATCGGCTTTTTTACACTGGATTCATTGAGCGCTTCAATAATTGCCTGGGCGAATATATCGCACCTGGTTATTCCGCCAAGCATATTTATCAGTACCGCCTTTACCTCTGGCTTTGACATGACCAGCATCAATCCCCTTTTTGGAATATCCATAGGGCCACCGCCACCTACATCCAGGAAGTTTGCTGGTCTGCCACCAAAATGATGAACCAGGTCTATGGTAGCCATACCTAGACCGGCACCATTGGCGACAATGCCTATATCACCAGATAGGTCTACATAGGGTAAATTTTGCTTTCTAGCCTCAGCTTCTAAAGGTGTATCCTCTGCTCTTACTGAGCTTCTATCCTTAAATTCAGGATGTCGGAAAAGGGCATTATCATCCACTATTATTCTGGCATCAGCAGCTACGAATTCGCCTGAGGCTGTCTTGGCTAACGGGTTTATCTCAACCAGTTCAGCATCATTGTCTATAGACACCGCATATAGGGTATTGATGATAGAAGCAAACTTGGTGGCATCGTCCTTACTCATGCTGAACCTGCCTAGCATCGCTATTACCTCTGGCTGGCTGAAGCCAGCATCAGGGTCAACCCAATATCTTGATATTCTATCTGGGGAGGCTAGAGCAGTCTCTTCAATATCAATTCCGCCCTCAGTGGAAGCCAAGACAATGTATGTCTTGGCTTGTCTATCTATGGCTACCGAGGCATAAAACTGCTCGGCGATGTTCAGTTTTTCTTCGACCAGTAGGCTTCTTACTATGCTTCCCTGAATGGTGCTGCCAATAAGGTTTGAGGCTGCTTTCTTGGCTTCAGCAGCATCATTGGCAAATATTATTCCGCCAGACTTACCTCTGCCAGCTACCAATATTTGTGATTTCAATGCTACAGGTTTATCTATTTCCCGGGCTATTGCTTCAGCTTCATCTGCATTGTTAGCCACATTACCCTTGGGAACTGGTATGCTGTACTTCTCCAGCATGTTTTTGGCTTCAAACTCAAAAAGCTTCATTTTAGTTCTCTAAGCGTTATGATTATTGAGCCAAGTGTCATCAAGTTAAAAGCTAAAATAGGAACCATTATAAAATATAAAGCGCCTTCATTTTTTTATTCCACCATCCTCCGTCTGAACAGGAAAACACCCAAAGCAAAGAATACTATGGTATAGCCAAGCACCCAGTAGAAATCTATGGCGATGTCACTGAAACCAACACCGCCCAACATAACATCTCTTGCCGCATAAAGTGAATGGGCGAAAGGAAGAGCATCCATTGTGCTTTTGATCACGCCTCCCATTATTTCCAAAGGAAACCAGGCTCCTCCAAATATGGTCAGGAGGTTGACTGCTATCCAAACAATGGGAACCTGTTTCTCAGTAAAAAACGCTCCCAGAATCATTCCCAGTCCTATGTAGCCTATAGACATTATAAAAAGGACGAGGAAAACAAGGCCGGCGTTTCCGGCTATCTCAAGTCCGAGCAAAGCTCCTATACCAAAGACCACAACAATTTGAATTATTGCTACCGGAATATATGGCAGGGAATAGGCGGAAATGAAGTCGTTTGCCCTGAGCGGGGCTGTTAGGAGCCTTGATAAAAGCGCGCTTTCTCTATCTTTAGCAAGGATCATACCCGAACTGAATGTCAGCATGGCAAAACCGAAAATAACTATTCCGGGCGCTAAATAGGTAGGATGCCAAGTGCTACCAAACTTCCCAAGGGGCTGGAATACCAGCAGCAAACCTGCGGGCAATCCTATTGCGAGACCCAGGGACAGAGGATCCCGGTACATTTCCTTGAAGTTTCTTTTAGCCAACTCCATGAATCTCATTCTCTTAGCTCCTTCCCTGTTAACTGCAGAAATACATCGTCCAGGGTTATCTGTTTTTGAGATGTGGATTCGATCTCAACACCCTTGGGTCGTAAATAATCCACTACCGCAGAGAAATTTACCTCTTTGGCTTTAATCTCAATCCCGTCCTCTATTTCTTTTACTTCCGGGTATATCTCCCTCAAACCCTCAATGGCATCACTGGTCAGGTTCTTTGCCTTGACAACCATAACCTGCATATCGGTGATGCTATCTTTTAACTCTCGGGGAGTTCCCAGGGCTACTATCTTGCCCTCGTCTATTATGGCTATTCTATCTGCCAGAGCGTCAGCTTCTTCCAGGTAGTGGGTTGTAAGCACTATCGTCTTTTTTCCTTTAAGCTCTGCTATATGTTCCCATATGCTCCTTCTCGACTGAGGATCCAGGCCAAGGGTGGGTTCGTCCAGAAATAGCACCTGAGGGTCAGAAACAAGAGCCATAGCGATGCTAAGCCTTCTTTTCATCCCCCCTGAATACTTCCTCACTTGGTCTTTTGCCCGATTAGTCAGGCCCATCAACTCCAGGAGTTCCTCTGACCTCTTTTTCACCCCTTCTTTCTCAAATCCGTGTATCCCTCCCATCAAGCTCAGGTTCTCCCAGGCGTTAAGATGCTCAGCGATTGCTGTCTCCTGTGGCGAGATGTCTATCATTTTTTTCACTGCTATGGGATCCTTCTGTATATCATGACCCATGATGGTGGCTGTACCGCTACTCGGTCTGAGCAGACAGCACAGCATTTTGATAACGGTTGTTTTACCAGCGCCATTTGGTCCCAGCATGGAGAACAGCTCTCCTTCCTTAATAGATAAATCTATGCTGTTTACCGCTACAAGATCTCCGAACTCCCTGGAAATGCTGAATGTTTGAATGGCAAAACCATTGCCTCTTGTGCTTTCCGTCATATGCATTCTCCTTTCATAAATACAAGTTGAATACAATAGTAGGACTCAAAGACTTAACTCGGACTTTGCTTTGCTACGCCGACGATCAACTTTATGAACCGGACCAGTGCCCCAACTCCCAACCCAACTGCGATGATGATTAGAACAATGGTTACCACTACTGGCACAATATCGACGGCGGTGGCATTGGGAATCACACTGAAATCAAAGGGGAATATGGATACTAGATTCACAACCACGACAACGCCGATCACGGTGAGGATAATCTGAATAATCTCTCGCAGCCAGTATCTATCATAAGTGATCAATAGAATGTTAGCGGCTACGGATATGACTAATGCTGTAACCAGAATCGGAAGCCAGGCAAAGTAGTCGCCGGTGAGCATTGATAGTCTGGTGACGCTCCCGTCTGCTTCGACATGGTACCAGGCTATATACTGGTGGAAGAAGGAGAAGAAAATAAGTAAAACTACATTCCAGAAGATTGAGGCGCTATAACCAGCAATCCTGCCGGCTCTGGTGCGTGCGAAATAGTCCTCCACTCGCTTTCCAAACTCTTCCATCTTTTCTGATATCGCTGGAGAGGGTACTTCTGGAGGCTCAGGTGGTTTTGGGACTTCGTCGGGTTTTTGAACTTCGGCTGTCTTTTGTTCCTCACCTGTTTCAGGTTTTTCACCACGCCAGGTAACTGGCAGTATTCCTTCAGCCACATGACCTGCCACCGGAACTTTATACAACTCACCTTGGTAAGCCTTGACCATCAGAAGTATCCACAGAATGAAGGCCAAGATACCGATAACGGCACTGAAGAAGCCGCCAAAGAAAGGTATCCAGCTTAGAAGAGCACTCGCGACAGTAAGCGCACCAAAGGTGACTATCGACTGGAGGGCATGGAAGCGAACGAATTTGTTCTTTTGTTCAATTACAAGAAAGACAATGCCAGTAATCCAGCCACCCAGGTAACAAAGTAATCCAGCAATATTTGGCTCTAGACCAGTTGTTGAACCACCTGTAGTCGTCCACAGTTTCTGCTCAGCGTCAATCCGCGCCTTCTCCTCCTCGTAGATTTTATGTCTTTCTTCCGGTGATAATTGCATCCCTACCTCACTCTTCCGAGGCATATTATAGCAGAAATAAATGAGGGGAAAAAGGAAGGATTCAGGGAGCCCAGAATAGTCCCGATGCAAGTGAGGTTGAAATGCAAAAGCTCTCTTCGTGTTGGTTTGCTCATTGGCTGCTTCCAAGTAACAGTCTAGTTAGCCCAAGCCAAGTTGTCAAGAGCGTATGCCGTGACTTGATGTGTCACTAAAGTACTGGATGAGTACACGGGGCGTGTCAAATGGTATGGTTGACAGATAGCTTGAGTGTGAGCCACAATACAAAAATAGTGAGGCTTATCCTATAATGAAGGGAGGGTATAGACTTCTATGGAATCAGTTAATGTGCTCGTCACCAGTGCCATAGGCGACGAGTGTTTGCAGCAGATTAATAGCGTCAGCCCCAGGATAAAGCTGGCGGAGGTTTCGGGTTTATCCCGTGCTGAACACAGAGGGGAGCTCGCCTCTAAAGAGAAGCTTGACGCCCTGTTGGCTGAGGCTGAGGTGCTCTTTGGGCTTAGACTGCCTCAAAATGTCATTACCCGAGCTCCCAACCTGAAATGGGTTCAGGTGATGTCGGCTGGAGTAAACAGATTTTTAGATACGGCTATGGTGGAAAGTCCGGTGATAATGACTAGCGTGAGTGGCATTCATGCCACCCCAATCGGCGAAGTTGTTCTTGAGCTGATGCTGATGTTTGTCAAGCAGGCACCGTTATGCTTTCAATTGAAGCAAGAGAAGCAATGGGGGCGGTTTCTTCCAACAGTGTTGCGCTCTAAAACAGTGGGGATAGTGGGACTGGGTAGTATTGGGCGAGAGGTGGCACGCCTGGCCAAAGCCTTTGGCATGAGGGTGGTAGCCACCCGTAGGTCGGCTAAGCAAGTAGGGCAGGCTAGATATGTTGACATAATGTTACCTCCAGACCAGCTACGGCAGTTACTTGCGGAGAGTGATTTTGTGGTGCTTGCTTTGCCTCTTACCCCTGAAACTAGCAAATTGATTGGGGAGGAAGAGCTTCGAACCATGAAACCTACCGCTTATCTGATTAACATCGCCAGGGGTGGTATAGTGGATGAGGAGGCATTAATCCGTGCCCTTGATGAACACTGGATTGCCGGGGCAGGTTTGGATGTCTTCGCTACTGAACCTTTGTCTACTGATAGCCGGCTGTGGGAGTTTCCCAATGTAATCATTAGCCCCCATGTTGCTGGAGCTATGGATGACTACGTTATACAGGCCACTGAGCTGTTCTCAGAAAACCTGAGGCGCTATCTGAATGGAAAGAGGTTACTCAATGTGGTGGACAAGAAGAAAGGATATTAGAGGTTCAGCTTGAAACTTTTTGCCAGCCGAAGAGGTACTCAAAGTGGGACAGACTACTGAGGTAAGATTCGAGACGGTTTTTGTAAATAAAACTCCTCCAGATGATGAGAGAACAAAAGAGTTGATTTACTGGAGCAAAAGATTTGACAGATTGGGCCTCGCACCAAAGTCAGCAGGTAATCTAAGTTTTAGAATAAAGAAAGGGTTTATCATAACCGCAACTGGAGTCGAGTTAAGGGCTGTTGAAAAAGAAAACCTTGTAGAGGTTTTGAAAGTAGAGGTAGAGAAAGGTCAAATCCTGGTGTCTGTCAAAGGTCGGATGGTCCCCTCTAAGGAGAGTGTATTACACTCAAGAATTTATGGTTTAAGACCGGAAATCAATGCTGTTTTTCATACTCATGACCAGATGGTGTTAGAATTTGCCGAGGAATTGAAGTTGCCTTGTACTGAAGGAGAGCAGCCTCGTGGTTCACATGAACTGGTAAAGGAAGTACAAAGGATGCTGGGCTTAGCAAAGAACACAAAGTATCTGGTGTTGAGAAATCATGGGGTTATTTCTATGGGTGAAACCCTGGAAGAGGCGGGGAGGCTAGCCGAAGATATGAACAAACTGGCCCGACAAACACAAGAGAAAGGAGGGTAAAAATGAAGATAACGCCTGAGTTTGAGGAGAATGCTGTAGGTAATTTAAAGAAAGAGGTGTGGGAAGCTAGTGATGCGGAAATAGATAGAATTCTGAAGGGCTACGATATTCCTTCTGCCGGGGAGATAGACAGACCGGGTTGCTATGTTCAAACCACTTTGCCCGGAATACAGCAGAAGAAGCTTGAAAAAAACGATATTGTTTTGATTCCTCTCGGCTCAACTGAGCTTCACGGATATCATAGTGTCCCTTGCCAGGACCTTTTGCAGGTAACTAGAATTTGTGAAGCAGTAAGAAGATATACTGCAAAACAGGGCAGGGAAGTATCTATAGCTTTATCTCCCTGGGTTTATGGGAATCATCCCAAGCATCACATAGGAATGATTGGAACTGTTCCAGTAAGTCAGAATACCTTAAAACAGCTCTTAGTAGATGTGATGTTTGGCCTCTGGGCACAGGGTCTGAGAAAGTTTATTTTTGTTAACAACCATGCTCAGCACTGGCTAATTGTTTCGGTGATGGATGAGTTTGGCTTGAGGTACCCCGAGTTCCCTTATTACGCAGTAGCTTTTGACTGGTGCTCGGCTGTCTGGGAATTTTTCCAGAGAGGGGTTTCTTTCGAGGAGGATTTCATTCACTGTGACGAACCTGAGACTTCAATAATGTTGCTTCTGGCTCCGGAAATGGTAGATATGTCAAAAGCAATTGATACCAAAGCCAGAGGATACTTAGCCGATGGCCATTTTAATAAGTCTGCCAATCAATTAATTCACCGGCCAAATCTCTGGTATAGTGTCAGAGATAATGTGCCCCTGGAAGTTGTGGCTACTCCTGCTGGAGTTATTGGTTCAGCTACCAAGGCTTCGGCCGAAAAAGCAAAAAGACCAGTGGCTGCTGCCCTGCGATACTTGGACTTGCTTACTGGCCATATTTTAGAAACCTTTCCGCCCGGAGTTTTACCGCCCATTGAAGAAGTAACGCTATACGGAAATAAGGAAATAGAGGGATATCTTAAAAAACCGGGAGAGCCAGGATATAAAAACCCGTATCGCCTATGGAGGCCATACTAAGCGATGCAAGTTGAAAATTCGTTGGAGAGTGAATGGAGATGAGAAGGCTCAGGAATTACATAAATGGAGCATGGGTTGCTTCAAAATCAAGAAGGGTTCTGGATATTGAAAATCCGGGAACCGGTGAAATCCTGGCGCAAGTGCCGATGACAACCGGAGAAGAGGTGGACTTAGCCGTTAAATCGGCCGGGAGGGCTTTTGAGGAATGGAAAGGCGTCCCGGTAACAGAAAGGGTTAGCTATCTTTTTAAGCTGAAGATTTTGCTTGAGGAACACCTGGAAGAGATTGCGACATCGACGACCGAAGAGCACGGCAAGACTCTGGATGAGGCGAGGGGAGACACCAGAAGGCTTTTGGAGAATATTGATGCCGCCTTGGGAATTCCTTCTTTAATGCAGGGAAATATTCTCTGGAGAATAACTCCGGAAATTGATGAATACTTTGTTAGAGAACCGCTGGGGGTTTTCACCAGTATTTCGCCTTTTAATTTTCCGGGCATGATTCCCTTCTGGTATTTGCCTTATGCGGTGGCTCTGGGAAACACATTTATTATTAAACCCTCTGAACGGACTCCTTTAACTATGACCAGAATCTTTGAATTAATTGATGCAGTTGGCTTTCCAAAGGGAGTTTTGAGCTTACTTCATGGAGATAAAGAAACAGTTGATGCCTTTCTGGAGCATCCGGATATTGCTGGAATTTGCTCGGTTACTTCCACACCTACCGCCGAGTACATCTATGAAAAATGTGGCAAGTATAAAAAGAGGCCACTCTGTCAGGCTGGAGCCAAAAATTATTTGGTAGTAATGCCCGACGCTGTGCTTGCCAAAGCTGTGCCTAACATCATTAATTCGTTTTTTGGGAATGCCGGTGAGAGGTGTTTGGCTGGCGGGAATCTAGTTGCGGTAGGCAATATCTATACCGGGCTTCTGGAAGAAGTTCAGAGGGAGGTTTCTAAAATTAAGGTAGGCTACGGTCTGGACCCGCAGACCACTATGGGCCCGGTTATTTCTCAACGGGCTCAAGAAAGAGTTGAAAAGCATATACAAAAAGGCATTGAAGAAGGCGCCCGACTTCTAATCGACGGAAGAAATGTAAAAGTTGAAAATTACCCTGATGGTCATTACCTTGGCCCCAGTGTTTTTGTTGAAGCCAATCCCGGGATGGCAATTAGTAAAGAAGAAATCTTTGGTCCGGTAATGCCGATTATAAGAGCCAAAGATTTAGATGAAGCAATTGATATGATAAACAACCGGACAGACTACGGCAATACCGCAACCATCTACACCTCTTCAGGGGGCGCATCTCAAAGGTTTCAGAGGGAGGTAAACTGCGGAATGGTCGGGATAAATATCGGAGTCGTGGCTCCGGTGGCTTGGTTTCCATTTGGTGGCAAAAGGAAGTCCTTTTTTGGAGTTTTACATGGTCAGTTGCCAGATGTGATTGACTTTTTCACTGATAAAAAAGTGATAATCAAAAGATGGTGGTAAGGAAAGAGAAATGCTCAAAGTTCTAGCCACAGGAACAATCATGGTTGATATTTTAGCCGTTGAGCTGGCAAGAATTGCCGACCCTGGAGAAGTTATTTATCTGGACCGGGAGGTGGAAGTTCGGATAGGAGGTCATCCCATTGATGTTGGCATTGACCTTGTCAAACTAGGGCTCAGTCCTCAGGAAATTGGAGTAGTTGCCGCCGTCGGGGAAGGGCTTTTCGGGGATTATGTGAAAAGAATAATTAAACAATATAGAATTCAGGCTTTTTTGCAAGAAATTGCCAGGACAGATACTGGCAAGAACATAGTCCTGGAGAGCAAGGGGGAGGACCGAAGATTTCACATCGACCCTGGAGCTAATTGGTATTTAGACCCGGAATTTGTAAAAGGCAAAATTAGAGAACTGTCTCCAAAGGTATTTTGTCTCCGGCCGGGCTATTGTGGAATTGACCTGAAACTGGAAGAGCTTTTCCAGGAAGCAAAAGCGCAGAATTCCTTTTTGTTCCTGGATACAATGGAGTTTCATCCGAAAAGGCCCAAAGAGCTTTTGCTGCCATTGTTTCATTATGTTGACGCAGTCCATTGCAATCCAAAAGAGGCAATGGTAAATACCGGCAAGGATGACCCTGAAGAAGCTCTGAAAGAGATTTTAAGGCGAGGAGCGAAGGTTGTATTTTTGACCAAGGGAGGGCAAGGAGCGGAATTAATTACTCAAGAATTGCGCATTACGCAACCGGGCTTCAGAGTAAACTTTGTTGATGCCACCGGTGCCGGAGATGCTTTTTGTGCCGGGGTAGTTTATAAACTGGTAGAATTGGATAGATTCGAGGACATCCATAAGTTGGGTCACGCTCAACTCGTTGAGGTGCTGATGATGGGGCAGGCAGTTGGAGCCTCAGCAGCAACTGAAGCTGGTTGTGTGGAGGGAGTAGCCAGAGATAAAGTAGACCAAATTATGAGAGAACAAGGGGAAAAGATTCTAAAAAGCACCATAGTAAAATCAGGCCCTTGGTCCTGATTTGTGCTCTCTCATAAATAGAGATTTGATAGGTTAGGGAGGCAAAGGGATGAAAGAGAAGATGAAGGCGGTAAGATTATTGCTGGACTGGCACCCGAGAGAGGGTTTTCAGTTAGGACCCAGAGAAGTCGAAGGAAAGGTAGCTCAAGAAGGAAACAAATTCTGGCGAAATCCTCGGGTGCAAATAGTCCAAGAACCTTTGCCCAAAATCGGACCAACCGAGGCACTGATAAAGGTAAAAGCTTGCGGCATCTGTGGTAGCGATGTTCTGATGACTGATTTTGATGAAGAAGGTTATACTCGCTACGGCTACCTTATGGGGAACGGGGTTATTATTGGGCATGAATTTTCTGGTGAAATCGTGGAAATGGGTAAAACAGTAGAAGAGTTTCAAAGAAAGGCCGGAAAAGAGGTTTTCAAAGTGGGGACTCCAGTAACTGCTCAATGCGTGGTCAACTGTGGTTTTTGTGAAAAGTGCAAGGAAGGTAAATTTGATGAATGCTGGTTTACTGAAGAGCGAGGCTTCAGTGTGGATGGAGCAATGGCCGAATACGCTGTAGCTGACCTTCGTCATATCTACAGTCTTGAAGACCTTAAAGAAAAATATTCGGGAGAAGAACTATTTTTAGCCGGAGCGCTTATTGAACCCCTGGCGGGAGTATATAAGGCTTTAGTTAGCATAGCCGGCAGCCTGAATCCAGGTGATAATGCTGTGGTTATTGGTGGTGGCGCTATCGGACTGGCTGGAGTAGCCCTTCTTAAAAGCATCGGAGCCGCCACGGTAATTCTTTTTGAACCCTCTTCTCAAAGAAGAGAGATTGGAAAGTCTGTAGGGGCAGATTATACTTTTGACCCGGGAGAAGTAGACCTCAAAGAGGTAGTCCTGGAACTAACCAGGGGAGTGGGGGCAAAAATCTATTTTGAAGCCGCCGGTGTTGCCGCCAGAGTTTACTCTGATATAGATTTCCTTTTCAAAGCTGGTGAAGCCGGCAGCAAGCTGGTTTTAATGGGGCACGGTGAAGAACAGGCAATGATAAACACCGAAACCTTGATTAGTGGCTATAATGTTGTGGTTGGCTCTCATGGCCATTCTGGTGTTTGGCGCAATGTTATTAGAATGGTGGCCACAGGCTTAATTGACCCCCGGAAGATGATTACTCGAAAAATCACTTTAGAGGAAGCACCTGAATGGCTAACGATTCTTCGGACTAACAAGGAAGAAGGAAAGGTAATCATAGTATTCTAAATAAAGGATGAGAAGGTGAAACTAGGATTTAGTATTAATGCTTTTGCTGGAGATAAATTTCGACCATTTCCCCAGAAAGCTCTGGAGATAATTGCTGACGCTGGTTTCAGAAACGTTGAGCTGGTTTTTGATAAACCATACTTCTGGCTTAAAGACCTTGAGCTTCAGAGAATAGCCGAAATAAAAACCTTTTTGAAGAGACGCCAATTAGCTGTGGTTGATGTTTCGGCCTGTACTGCTGGCGGCTATGAGAGACCAGATGACGATGTTGCTCCGCCTGGACAACGATTTGGTCCTTCTTTTGCCGATAAGGACGAAAGCCGCAGGAGATTACGAGTAGAGCATGTTGAAAAAGTTATTGACTTTGCCGTGATGTTGAACTGCCCACATGTGAATACTTCAACGGGCTATCAACCCGAGGCTCGGACTTTTGAGGAAGCTTGGCGAGATGTGAGAGATTGCTATCGAGAAGTAGTCAGGTATGCAAAAGAGCGCGATGTTTGGGTAAACATCGAGTATGAACCGGGGACTTATGGCCCAGGAGGACTTTTCATAGCCAACGCCAGAGATACCTTAAAGATGATTGAAGATGTGGGAATGGATAATCTGGGGGTAAATTTCGATATCGGCCATTCCTTTGTCTGCGGTGAAGATATTCCTGAAGTTATTCAAACGCTGGCTAAGCGAGGACTTCTGCGGCATATTCATCTTGAGGATATAGAGGAGAAAGAAGATGGAACCCGTGTGCACTTTCACCTGGTTCCCGGTGAAGGCAATATGCATTTTCTGCCGATTCTCCGGACTATAAAGGAAGTTGGCTACAAAGGTTGTATAACTCTTGAATTATATAGTTTATGGGATAGGAATCCAGAACAAGCTTGCCGGAAAGCGTATCAGTATTTAATGTCTAATTTTGGAGAATTTTTTAATTGACTTTGAGGGATTATCTTACCCCTTCCCTGAAGCCTATACCTAAAGCACCTGGTCCAGCGTGCACACCTATTGCAGGTCCTACCCTGGCTAGCGTAATCCGTTCTCTGGGAACTAGGGAGCCTACATGCTCAGCTAGTATCTGCGCTTCATCAGGTGTAGTGCTATACACAACAGATAAATCCTGAATATCTATGGCATTCTTCGCAAAGTCAAATAACCTTTGTATACCCTGAGATCGGGTGCGAACTTGCCCAGCCGGCTGCAGTTCTCCATCTTTTACTATTAACAGCGGCTTTACGCTTAATACTGAGCCTAATAGTGCCTTTGTCTTACCAATACGCCCACCTTTGGCTAGGTACTTGAGGGTATCAAGGAGAATAAGCAAATGGATGTTAGGAATAATCTGTCTTACCTCCGCCAGTACCTGCTGTAGACCCTTCCCGGACCTGGCAATCTTGGCAGCCTCCATAGCTATCAGCCCATTAGCCATTGACAGTGTCTGTGAGTCAACTACCTCAATGGGACATCCATCTTCTACCAATTTCTTACCCTGTATTGCTGAGTTATAGGTGCCACTTAGCCTGCTAGTGAGATGAATAGAAATAATCCCGTCAGCCTCTTGAGATAGCTTCTGGTAGGCATCGGCGAAATCTTGCGGAGTCGGCTGTGTGGTGCTGGGATGGATAGGGTCATGTAATAACTTGTGGTAAAATTCGTCTTCACTGATGTCTACCCGGTCACGGTAGACCTTATCCCCAAAACGCAGATAGACCGGCACCACAGTGATGCCCAGCTCCTCAGCTAATGTGGGTGGCAGGTCAGCAGCGCTGTCAGTAATAACCTTAACCGTCATGAGGTAGAACCCCCCTCTGCCTAAGGATTAAAGCCGCTGTAGACTTTACAACCTAAGGTATACCACAAGTATACCACTGGGATTACGTTGTGCAAAGTTGGCCTGGACTATTACAAAGCAAATTCTTTCGGTGTATAACGTTCACGCTGGTTCAGTTTAGGTTATCCACCTACTTGATTAAAGCCCCTCTTGATTTACCCAGGTGCTGGAACACCCTCAGGCTGGGGACACCCTGGCCTGAAGGGAGGAGCTAAAGCAGCGGCGAGTACGGTAGCGTGAATATCGGTATTATGTACTCGCGTGGTGCCATTTCCCGAAGCCCTCGAAAGAATTGCTTGGTCAAATCATCGGCTGGCTGGTAGCTCGACATAGGCAGGCTCCCCTTCCAGAGGTCAATTACTTCGTTCTGCTTCCCCACGATAGGACGCCAGCTGGCCACAATGGGAAGGGCCTTGGCTCCTTCTTCCAGCCCGGCGATGAACTCGGGCATCTTACCCGGGGCTATCTCCAGCACCGCCAGGAAGTAGGCCCCAAGCGGCGATTGCTGGCTTTGAGCGGCTGCTTCGTGCAGGGTCTCCGGCGGCACGGGTCCCAGTGGTTCCAGCAGTCGTGAGCGTCGCTCCGGGGCTAGCTCCTCCAGACGTGCCTCATACTCCCTCCACGCTGGGTCCTGGGAGGCCTTGGTGCGGAACGCCTCAAACGCTGCCAGGTTATCGAACTCCAGCACCTGTGTCGCCTGAGAGACCAATTCCACGTGGGTGTACCAGGCTGCCACCAGGCGGGGTCCTAGGCGCTGGTACG
>Ga0209978_10000181_pt1 | contig 20944 bp, 20 predicted proteins | sample BentaG_FD_182805 | JGI IMG/M metagenome (GOLD analysis project Ga0209978, IMG submission 182805) | Deep subsurface microbial communities from South Atlantic Ocean to uncover new lineages of life (NeLLi) - Benguela_00093 metaG (SPAdes)... | ecosystem: Environmental > Aquatic > Marine > Oceanic >... | reverse complement strand
CTAATTTATGGGAAGGACAAATAATTGGAGCCTTCAGTAGAGGCCTCGGTTTCAGTCTTTTAGAAGAGACTAAATATGATTTAAATAATGGTAAGTTAGAATGTAATGGAATGATAACTGATTATAAGATACCAACTACTATTGATATGCCAAGAGTAGATAGTATTACCGTGCGATCTGCTCACACTTATGAACCAACAGGTCCCTTTGGAGCAAAGGGGATGGGAGAAGCAGCTTTGAGTTCCGTGGGTTCGGCAGTAGCAAATGCTATCTATAATGCTATTGGAATTAGATTTTATGAACTTCCCATTACACCAGAAAAAGTTCTTAAAGCCTTAAAAGAAAAGAGATAGGAAGGAGGGAGGAAATTGCCTACTAATACTAAGATTTTAACTCAAGAATTTGAATATTTTGCCCCTAAAACATTAGAAGAAGTTTTAGATTTACTTGATAGATATAAAGATAAAAATACTAAGATATTAGCTGGAGGTACCGACCTTTTAGTTAAAATGAAGACTATCGATCTAAAGGTTGATTATCTGATAAATATAAAAGATATTTCAGAACTTAATTTTATTAATACAGATGAAGGATTAAAGATAGGGGCAGCGGTTCCACTATCTCATATTGAAAAAATAGAAAAAGTTAAAACAAAATATCCTGCCTTATATGAGGGAATCAAATCAATGGCGGCAATTGCCATAAGAAATATGGGAACTATACCTGGTAATATTTGCAATGCTTCACCTGCTGGTGATACTGTTCCTCCCTTAATTGCCTATGGTGCGGAAGTAAAACTGGTTAGTAGAAGGGGAGAACGTACAGTCCTGGTGGAAGATTTTATAACCGGGGTGGGAGAGACCATTATTAAAGCAGGTGAGTTGGTTACCCAGGTGAATATTCCTGAAATAAATAAAAATTCAGGAAGCGCTTTTTCTAAGAAGAGTAGAGTGAAGGCTGATATTGCCAAGATTAATTTGGCAATTTGGTTGGAAAGAGAGGGTAACCTTTGCAAAGATTGCAAGATAGTGCTTGGTTCGGTTTTTACTAAAGTTGTTCGAGCTAAAAAAGCAGAAGACCTCTTGAAGGGGCAAGCAGTAAACACAGATTTAATTATTGAAATAGCTAAGAAAGCATCAGAGGAGATTAAACCCATCGATGATGTTCGCTCCACTGCTGAGTATAGAACTGATATTGCTAAAGTAATGGTTGAAGATACCATTAAAATAGCTTGGGAAAGAGCTGGGGGTGAATTATAAGATGAAAAAAGTGGAAATAGAATTCACTATTAATGATAAAAAAAGAAAGCTTTCTGTAAAACCAAACGATCTTTTAATTAATATAATAAGAAATGATTTATATCTAACCGGAAGCAAATACGGTTGTGGCATCGGTGAATGTGGTACTTGTACAGTTTTGTTAAATAGCGAACCAGTTCTGTCTTGCCTGACTTTAGCTATAACTGTTGATGGTAAAGAAATTACTACTATTGAAGGACTTGACAGAGGTGATGAACTACATCCTCTGCAGAAGGCCTTCTTAAAAAATGGTGCTGTGCAATGTGGTTTTTGTACACCTGGAATGATATTAACTGCCACGGCATTATTAAAAGAAAATCCAAATCCCACAGAAGATGAGATTAGAGAGTATATGAGAGGTAATCTTTGTCGTTGTACTGGATATAACCAAATAATAACGGCGATTAAATCCTGTGAAAATAAGCTTAAAACCAGCTAATCAGTCAGCCGAATAACCAGCTAACTAAAGAGCTAAGGAGGAAGAAAAAGGTGAACCAATTTAAATATATTTCTCCTAAAACCAAAGATGAGGTCTTGGAAATTTTAAAAGAGGAAAATATAAGAGCTTGTCTGGTTGCAGGATGTACCAATGTACTCCCTAATATAAGAGATAAAAAAATAGTTTCAAAAGTATTAGTGAATATTTCAGATATTGAAGAGCTAAAAGGCATTAGTAAAGAGCAAGATAAAATTTGTATAGGACCTTTAACTACTATTGCTGAATTAATTAATTCGGAAGTTATATTAAAGGAAGGTAAGGGATTGCATCAAGCTGCAGAGCAGTTTGCTGACCCAATTGTTCGGAATAGTGCAACTGTGGGGGGAAACTTAGTGGATGCATCTCCTGCTGCTGATATGGCAGTACCCTTACTTGCCCTTGATGCGATTCTTAAAATAGAAAGCGTTGAACGAAAAAGAGATGTTCGGTTAAAAGATTTTTTTATTGGCCCGGAGAAGACAATTCTACAAGAGGATGAAATGATTACTGGGATAGAATTTGAGAGCAGCAATATAAATAAAAATGGTTATTTTATTAAATTAGGTTTAAGAAAAGCTATGGCTATAGCAGTGGCCAGCATAGCGGTAAATTTAGAGGTTAGGGAAAATAAAATTGCCCGGATTCGAATTGCTATGGGCTCTGTAGCCCCTACCCCAATCAGATTAACTGTTATAGAAGAATTTTTAAAAAATAATGAAGTGAATGATGGATTAATCGAAGAAGCCATAAATAAAGTACACGAAGAAGTTGATCCTATTAGTGATATCCGAGCTTCTGAAGAATATCGACGATATGTTTCCGGGATTCTGTTTAAACGTGCTTTTGAGAAGCTAACACTTTAAAATTAATTCACTAATTTTCCAATTGACCAATTGCTTATTACATATCACTTATCACTAACTAAAATGAAGGAGGATTTTAGATGGAAGAGCATAGGGTAGAATTAACTGTAAATGGTGAAAGAATAAGTTCTGCTACAAAACCTGAAGAATCATTACTAAAATTTTTACGTCGAAATGACTTTACCGAGGTAAAATGTGGCTGTGAAAAGGGAGAGTGTGGTACTTGTACGGTAATTATAAATAAAAAAACTGTTAAATCATGCATTATGTTAGCCCTTCAAACAAACGGTAAAGAAATATGGACAGCTAAAGGGTTAGAAAAGCAGGAATTGGGGAGAAGACTACAGGAAAGTTTTGTTAATACTGGGGCAATACAATGTGGCTTTTGCACCCCTGGGATGATTATAACTGCAAAAAATTATCTTGACCAAAACCCTCTTCCCGATAAAGAAGAAATTAAAAAAGCGATATCTGGAAATTTATGTAGATGTACAGGATATAAGAAGATTGTTGATGCTATTTATGCAGTAGCTGTAGAAAATCAAAAATAATTTATAATTACTGATAGAGAATTCAGGGGGTGGAGTTTATGTCTGAATTTAAAGTAGTGGGCAAACCAATGCCTCGAGATGACGCCTGGGCTAAGGTACGTGGAGACCTTAAATATGCCGATGATTTTTCTCTGCCTGGGATGTTATATGCAAAAGTTCTTCGAAGCAAATATCCGGCAGCTAAAATTATATCTATAAATATCAGTAAAGCAGAACAGTTAGAAGGGGTGCGAGCTGTTTTAACAGCAAAAGACGTCCCCCACAATGAGACTGTAACCAGATTTGGTCAAAGTTTAGAGGTGGGTAAGGGATTTGAGGGTTTATACCGGGTTTTAGCAGATAAGAAGGTTAGGTTTATGGGAGAAGCAGCTGCTCTGGTTGCTGCTGATACAGAAGAGATAGCAGAAGAGGCCTTGGATTTAATTGAAGTAGAATATGAGCCACTTCCGGGAGTTTTTGATCCAATTGAAGCTATGAAGCCAGGTGCTTATTTAGTTGGAGAAAAAAATACTAATATAATAGGCGAGTTTGGCTGTGGTCAAGGAGATATTGAAAGGGGTTTTGCCGAGGCTGATATAATAATTGAAGATACCTATAAAGTACCTTTTGTTGATCATGCTTATTTAGAAACCGAAGGGGGCATTGCCTGGATAGATGATTATGGAGTAATTAATATCAGAGTTGGTTCTCAGGTAATAGAGCATTTCAGGGATGTTGCTGATGTGTTAGGTTTACCCCATAATAAGGTCCGCTATATAGGTACTATGATGGGCGGGGGATTTGGTGGCAAAGAGGATATTACCGTAGAGACCTATTTGGCTTTACTTACCTGGAAGACCAAGAAACCGGTGAGGTTAGTTTATACTCGTGAAGAGTCTATTTTATGTCATAGCAAAAGACACCCCTTTGTTATGAGATATAAAGTCGGAGCCCGAAAAGATGGGAAGCTTAACGCTTTAGATGCTGAATTAATATCTGATGCCGGGGCTTATCCTTATTTAAGTCCCTGGGTTACCTTATATGCTACTGTTAATGCAGCTGGGCCCTATTGTATTGCCAATGTTAGAGTTAAATCTTACTGTGTATTAACTAATAATACTTTTACCAGTGCAAATAGAGGGTTTGGGGCTCCTCAGCCTAATGTTGTTTATGAGAGTTTAATGGATGAATTGGCTGAGAAACTTAATATAGACCCCCTGGAAATCAGAAGAATAAATTGTCTTACTACTGGGAAGGCATTGTCTACAACCGGGCAAATCTTTAAAACTCATGTTGCTCTTCCTGAAGTTGCTGAAAAAGCCTGGGCAGCATTGGGAGAGCCTACCGAATTTAAAGATGAAAATAAAAAAATAGGACGTGGATTAGCTATAGGATTGATGAGCTATGGCAGGATGACCTTCCTTCATGATTCTTCTCGTTCTTTTGTAAAATTAGAGTCAGACGGAAGTGTATTAATTAGATCGGGAATACCTGATTTAGGTGGGGGACAGGTTTCTTTGCTTTGTCAAATTGCTGCTGAAGAATTAGGTGTTCCTATGTCCAGGATAAAAATATATTATAGTGATACAGCATTAACTCCTCTTGCTGGTACTACTACTGCTACCAGGCAAACTTATATGTCTGGAAATGCTACCCTAAAAGCTGCCCGAGAAATAAGAAAACGGGTTATAAATAAAGCAGCAGAACTGCTGAATGTTAATCCAGATAAATTAGATATTATTAATGAGAAAGTTATTGTTAACTATGACCAGTCACAATATTTACCTTTGGTTAAAGTTATAAAAGCTTGCAATACTGCTGGAATAGAATTATTCTATGTAGCACAATTTAATGCCCCATTTACTATAACACCTGATTTATCGAATATCAGAGGTATGACCTTTCCAGATTTTACATTTGGGGCCCAGGCGGTAGAAGTTGCAGTGGACACTGAAACTGGGCAGGTAGAAGTTTTAAAGCTTACTACCTGTTATGATGTGGGTAAAGCCATTAATCCTTTAAGCGTAGAAGGTCAAATGGAAGGTGGCTCAATATATGGAATGGGTTATGCACTTATGGAAGAAGTAATTATGGAAAAAGGAATTACTATGACCCCTTCTTATGCGGAATATATTATCCCTACAGCAGCTGATGTACCTGAAGTTAAAGCAATATTGGTAGAATCGGGCGGGGGATTAGGTCCTTACGGAGCTAAGGGAATTGGTGAACCAGCGTGTAGTATTATTGCCCCAGCTATTTTAAATGCTATTTATGATGCGGTAGGAGTTAGAATTAAAAATCTCCCTGCCACTCCTGAGAAAATAATAAGGGCTTTAAAGAAAGATTTTTTTAAAAAATAGAGACTTTATACCAATTAAAAAGTATTTTTAGAGAAGCTGAGTTATTATCATAAATAAAAGAGGATTGAATTGAATGTTAATTAGCGAGGCTTTAGATTTAAAAGGGAGAGCCTTTATATCTTTGGTAGGTGCAGGTGGGAAGAGTACCCTTTTTAACCGATTAGCTGAAGAATTGGCTTTAAAGAAAAAACAGGTGATTTTAACTACCACTACTAAGATGTTTGCCTGGCAGTTGGATCCTTTTATAAAAAAGAGTAAGTTAATTGAAGGTCAAAAAGAAAAAGTTATTCAGAATAGTATTAAGAAATATTTTTCTGCTGAAAATCAAAAGGGACAGGTAGTAGTCATTCAAAAACGAATAGAAGAAAAAGGAGAAGAGAAATTATCTGGTCCACCTCCTAAGTGGTTGGATAAGTGGTGGCACTTGGGATTGGCCGATTTTTTCTTAGTAGAGGCCGATGGCGCCCAGGAGAAACCACTAAAAGCTCCAGCCTTTCATGAACCGGTTATTCCATCATCGACTACTGATGTAATTGGCGTAATAGGAATTGAGGCAGTTAATTTGCCTTTAAAAGAGGAAAATGTTTTTCGGGCCCAGATTTTTGCAAAAATTACTGGGATAAAATTAGGAGATAAAATCGGGATAGAAGCTCTTGCTGCCCTGGTTTGTCATCCCCAGGGTTTATTTAAAGGGGTTTCAAGAAATTGTAAGTGTCATCTTTTTATTAATAAGGTAGATGATGAAGAGAGACATATTTTAGCCAATAAACTTGCCTATCAGGTTTTGCAATCTTGTCCAGAAAGGGTGCAGGATATAATTATTGGGGTGGCTATTCAAGATAAAGATAAAGTGGTAATTGATTTAATAAAAGGGAGAAGATAACCGTGATTTGGGGGATAATCTTAGCAGCAGGTGAGGGAAAGAGAATAAAAGGAATAAAATTAACTCTTCCTCTGGGGGATAAGCAACTGATAGAATGGGTATTACAAGCAGCAAAGTTGTCTCCTTTAGATAAATTTTTTTTAGTGGTTCGTCCTGAAGATAGAGAGATTATTAAGATAGGTAAGACTTGGGGAGCTGAAATTGTTCTTAATTCTGAATATAGAACTGGGATGAGCAGTTCTATACGAAAAGCACTTCATCAGACCTCTTCTGAGGAAGTAGAGGGATTTCTTATTCTTTTAGGTGATCAACCCTTAATTACTCCCTCTATAATCTATAGGATGATTAAAGCTTTTACTCCAGGTAAAAAAGAGATAGTAGTTCCTTTTTATAAGGGTAAGCAAGGAAATCCGGTACTTTTTGATAATTATTGGAGAGAAGAGTTGATGAGTCTTACTGGTGATGTGGGAGGGAGAGTTTTAATTAAAGCTTATCCTGAGAAGATAAAAAGGGTTAAAATATTAAATGAATCCATATTATTAGATATCGATCGAGAAGAAGATTACGAGAAAATAAAAAGTATTTTTAACTCTCTTCAAAAAATGGGAAGGATTTAAGATAAAGTGAATAATATATTAGTGGTTATTCGAGGTGGAGGAGATTTAGCGACCGGTGTGGCAGTGAGACTTTTTCGAGCTGGTTTTCCTATTATAATTTTGGAAGTAGATTATCCTACCGTTATTCGTCTGCCCGTTTCTTTTGCCCGAGCAGTTTATGAAGGTAAGACTACTGTGGAGGGTATAGAAGCAATTTTGATTTCTTCTTGGGAAGAAACTGCAAATATTATTAAATTGCAGAAAGTCCCAGTTTTAATAGATCCTGAAGGAAGTTGTATTAAAAAACTTTCTCCCACCGTTTTAGTAGATGCAATTTTAGCCAAACGTAATTTAGGGACAAGAATGGACCAAGAACCTTTGGTCATTGGATTAGGCCCGGGATTTACTGCAGGAGAAGATGTTGATGTAGTAATAGAAACTGAGCGAGGACACAATTTAGGCCGAGTTCTCTATCAAGGCCAGGCAGCGCCAGACACTGGTGTACCTGGAGAAGTAGGGGGAGAATCGAAGAGAAGATTATTACGAGCTCCAGCGGAAGGTAAAATTGTACCTTTGCATAAAATAGGTGATTTAGTTAAAGTAGAAGAGGTAATTGCAAAAGTAGAGGGAGTTCCTTTAAAAGCAGAAATATCTGGTATTTTACGAGGATTAATTTATCCTCAAAGTTGGGTTACCAAGGGGATGAAGGTAGGAGATATTGACCCACGAGGGATAAGAGAATACTGTTTTACAGTTTCTGATAAAGCTCGTTCGTTAGGGGGAGCGGTGTTAGAGGCGATCTGTACTTATTTGAATAAAAAATAATCAGGAAAAATTATTTATAAAATTTTAATTATTCTTGAAAAACTCTAAAGTTATATTGTATACTTTTAAAAAGAGAGTTCATTCTAAAATATTAGCATTTTATGAATCCTAATAGAAGGGTATTTTTTTTACATCCCGTTATATTTATTTTAGAATAACGATTAGATTATAAGATAGAATTTTATAAAAGGAGAGAGAGAAGATGTCAGAGGTTTTAAGAGAAGCATTAAAGAGAATTGATAAAGGTGAAACAATCGCTTTGGTTACTGTGGTTGAAACTAAGGGTTCTACTCCCAGAGAGGTAGGAGCGAAGATGATAGTATATAAGGATGGCTTAATATTTGGGACAATTGCAGGAGGAATAATAGAAGCGAAAGTGATTGAGAAAGCAAGAGAGGCAATAAAAAAAGGTGAAGGTGAATTATTAAATTACCATTTAACCAAAGAAGAAGCAGCATTGAATGAAGGAGCAATCTGTGGTGGCGATATGAAAATATTTATAGATATCCTACAGCCAAAAAAAGAGGTATTAATTTTTGGGGGAGGCCATATTGCTGTTTATGTTTCTAAATTAATGAAAATGATAGGGTTTAAAGTGACAGTAATTGATGATCGAGAAGAGTTTGCTAATAAAGAAAGATTTCCTGAGTCAGATGAAATAATAGTAGAATCGATAGATAAGGCTTTACAACATGTTAAGATAACACCTTCTACCTATATTATTATTGTAAGCCGAGGACACTTACAGGATCAAGAGGTGCTTGCTTTAGTAATAGAATCAGATGCAGCTTATATAGGGATGATTGGTAGTCGTAAGAAAAATGCAACTGTCTTTCAACATTTAAAAGAACGGGGAGTATCAGCACAAGAACTTAAAAAAGTTCATGCTCCCATTGGGATTGATATTGGAGCTCAAACTCCGGAAGAGATTGCAGTGAGTATCATTGCGGAGATTATCAAGGTAAGAAAAAAAAGTAATAAAATAATTGGGGAGGGGGAAAGATAGATGATAGAGAAATTAATGCAGATGACCAATGCTTCCGGGTGCGCAGCAAAGATAAATCCTAAAGATCTTGAAAAATTTTTAAATAAAATTAAGCAATTCAAAGATAAACGATTACTGGTTGGATTTGAACATAATGAGGATGCGGCGGTTTATAAGTTAGATGAAGAGACAGGGATTGTATTCACCTTAGATTTGATTACTCCTATAGTTAATGATCCATACATCTTTGGGCAGATTGCTGCTACCAATTCTTTGAGCGATATATTTGCTATGGGCGGAAGACCTCTTATGGCATTGAATATTGTCTGTTTTCCGGAAGAAGAGGGGAAATACCATCTCTTAGATATGATATTACAGGGAGGAGCTGATAAGGTTGCAGAAGCAGGTGCTCTTTTGGCAGGGGGGCATTCAGTAAATGATAAAGAACCGAAGTATGGATTAGCAGTTGTAGGATTAGTTGACCCGAATAAAGTAATTTATAATAATACCCCTGAAGTAGGAGATTTCCTTGTTCTCACTAAGCCCCTGGGAGTAGGGATAATTTCCACTGCTCTTAAAGGAGAAATAGTAGAAGAAAAAGTAGTGGATGAGGCAGTTTTTTGGATGACTAAACTAAATAAACTTTCCGATGAATTATTAGGATTGAATATTCATAGTCTTACCGATGTCACTGGCTTTGGTTTAATCGGACATCTTAGCGAGACGTTGTTATTAAGCGGAAAAGAATTAGGGGCAAAAATAATGTTTGAAGATATTCCCGTAATTGATGGAGTTTATAATTATGTTAATACTGGGATGGTCTCAGGAGGAGCGATGAAAAATCAAAAGATTTACTCTTGTTTAGTTGAAAAAGATATTAATCTATCTTTTGAGAAGGAGATTATTCTCTATGATCCCCAGACTTCAGGAGGGCTACTTATTTCTATTGACTCACAACAAGCAGAAAAAGCCATAAAACTTTTACATCAGGAAGGTTTTACTGAGAGTAAAATTATTGGAAAAGTTAAAAAATCAACTAATAATAAGAATATTCTAATACAATAAAATATTTTTAAATTAATCTAAACTCACGAGCGAGGCATTGATAAGATAAAGCCATCTAAATTTAAAAGTTATTAACTATAAGTTTTTTATAGAAAATGTGTCTATAAGGAGTGATAATGATGAAGTTAAGATATAAAATCTGGTTAGAAACCGAGGGTGGCAAGGTTTTTGGCAATGGACCTTTGGATATCCTTCATCGAGTAGAGAGAACTGGTTCATTAAGGCAAGCTGCAGCAGAGATAAATATGTCTTATTCTCAAGCGTGGAATTTGATGAGGGATTTAGAGAAAAGATTGGGATTTAAACTTTTAAAAAGAAAAGTAGGAGGAGAAAGTGGCGGAGGGTCACAACTTACTGAACCAGCCAGAGATTTGATGATGAAATTTGAGATGTTTCGCAAGAGAGCTAGCGAAAGTTTAATTTTACTTTATAAGGAAATATTTAAGGAAGAATAATCTTTTATTTGTTCCCCGTTATACAAATAAAAGTATAACAATTAAATTCACAAATTTCCTCCCCCTTGATGAGGGAGGATTAAGGTGGGGGTGTTATATTTTAAATATTATGAAAAAGATACCCGTTGAAAAATCAATAGGAATGGTATTATGTCACGATATTACCCAAATTGTTCCTGGTAAATTCAAAGGAAGGGCCTTTAAGAAAGGCCATATTATCCAACAAGAAGATATAGAAAGATTGATAAGATTGGGAAAAGAACAAATATATGTATGGGAACAGAAAGCCGGGGAAGTTCATGAGGATGAAGCAGCGCTCCGTATAGCCTGGGCAGTCTCAGGTGAAAACATAGATTATGAAGAACCTAAAGAAGGAAAATCTACTTTAAAATCAAAAGAGAAAGGATTATTAAAGATCAATTCTGCCCTTTTATACAAGATAAATTCTATTGAAGATATTTCAGTAGCCTCTCTTCCTCAAAATTTTATGGTGGAAAGAGATCAAAAATTAGCCGGTGTTCGGATTATACCTCTGATTATCAAGGAAGAGAATTTAATTCAGATAGAAGATTTATGCAAGAAAAAAGGGAAGGTCTTTAAAATAAAAAAATATAAAAAATTAAAAGCTGCCCTTATAACTACAGGTAATGAAATATATAAAAAAAGAGTTCAAGATAAATTTGGGCCCATAATAAGAAAAAAATTAGAATTTTTTAATGCCCAAGATATAGGCCAAACTTTTTGTCCTGATGATATAGAAGAGATTAAAGAAACAATTTTTTATTATAAAAAACAAGGAGCTGATTTAATCATCTTAACTGGTGGGATGTCAGTAGACCCAGATGATCTAACCCCCGGGGCGATAATAAATAGTGGGGCTAAAGTAGTAACTTATGGTGCCCCAGTTCAACCGGGGAATATGTTTATGCTAGCTTATCTGGGGGAGACTGTTTTATTAGGGGTTCCCGGTTGTGCCATGTATTATAGGACTACCATTTTAGATGTAGTTTTACCCCGAATTTTTGTGGGAGAAATTTTAACCAAAGAGGATTTTATAAAAATGGGAGAAGGAGGATTTTGCTTGAACTGTAAGGAGTGTAGATATCCTCAGTGTTTTTTCTGTCGGTGAAATAAAAAGGAGAGAGAAGAAGATGGATTTTTATAATGATATAAAAGAGAGATTTTTTAATCTAGTTAAAGAGAAGGATCTAATGTCTTCAAAGGTAGAAGTGGTAAGTGCGCGAACATTAACCTCCCAAGAAGTTATCGGAAAACCAGAGCGGGATGACTTTCCTTTATTAAAAGGAAAAGAAGTAATGATTCAAGCAGATTTTAAAGGGAGTTTAGGCCAAGCCTTTACTGATATGCCAGGAAATTATAGTGGTACTTTAAAGGAGATTTTGGATATGTCCTTAGACAATGATTTTAAGAGAGCCGTTTTTATTTCTACTTTAAATGCTGTTTTACGATACCTAAATTATATTTCTAAGACAGTTCATTGTCGAGATAAAGAACCGGGAGAGTGTGCTGCTCACCTGGTAAATTATATCAAAGAGCGATTTGGTAATCCCTCTATCGCTTTTATCGGGATGCAACCAGCTATGGTGGAAGCTTTGGCAGCTCATTTTAAAATTAGGGTAACCGATTTAGACCCCAATAATATAGGTCAACAAAAGTGGGGGGTATTAATAGAAGATGTTGCCCATACAAAAGAAATCTTATCCTGGGCAGATTTAATTATAGCTACTGGTACTACTGCAGTTAATAATAATACTCTACCTTCACTTTTAATAAAGAAACCAATTATATTTTATGGGGTTACTATTGCTGGAATTGCATATCTTATGGGTTATGAACAATATTGTTTTTGCGGTCATTAAATACAGTCAAAAGTTAGTAGATTATTAATTAAGGTAAAATTCTCAAAGCTACTAAAAAGAGGTGTTGAATAAAATATGAAGATTATTGATGATATTATTTCTAGTATTGAAGAAAGTGCCAAAAATATTCCCGTTAAAGAAGTACGGATAGGACCTTTTTGGACTGGAGTATGGAGCAAATATGTTGGATTAGCTTCTACTACTTTTATCCATGAACCCACAATGCCTCCCCCTTTAAAGGAAGCAGGAAATTTGACTGAAAAATCGATATTAGAGCTTTGTAATTATGCAAATTCTAATTGTTTGTTACAGGCTTCTGTTGGCATGGCCGCTATTAATTCTGCTTTAGAAGTTGATTTGAATAAATGCCAGAATATTAATGCAGCAGAAGTACTTTGTGAAAAAGGAAAAGATAAAAAAGTGGTAATAGTGGGACATTTTCCTTTTGTTAAAAGATTGCGTCGATTTACTAAAGAGCTTTGGGTAGTAGAAAGGAGACCTCAGAGTGGAGATATCCCAGCCAGCGAAGCAAAACGGGTAATTCCCCAAGCCGATGTTATCGTTATTACTGGTACTGCTTTAATTAATGGTACTATGGAAGAACTTCTGGATTGGTGTCCACATAAAAGTTTAGTTATGGTTTTGGGAGCAACTACACCTCTTTCACCCGTATGGTTTGATTATGGCGTAGATATAGTTTCTGGGACAAGAGTAACTGATCCAGAGTTAGTGCTTCGCCTTGTTTCGGAAGGAGTAGTCTTTAAACAGATTCATGGCCGAGGAGTAAAATTACTTACCATTCAGAAAGAAAGTTACTAAGTTGTAGTAAAGTTTATATAGAAAGTTAAGAGATTAAAATTAATTAAAAAAGAGGAGACAAATTTTGAAAAGGATATCTATTTTATTATTAATAATATTATTAGTTTTTGCTTCTATAGTGGGTGAATGTGTTTCAAAAGAGAAGGCAAATATCGGTATAGCTGTAGAGTTTATGAATCATGCTGCCTGTTTCTATATAAGCCAGGATAAAGGCTGGTTTGAAGAAGAAGAGCTTGAATTGACTACTTATGAGATCTATGTTACTGGTATGGCTCTTGCTTCCGCTTTAGCTCGAGGAGATATTCAGGTGGCCTATATTTGCCTGGTGCCAGCCATAAATGTCTATGCTAATGCTAAAGTTCCGATAAAAATAGTTGCCGGGACACATAAGCATGGTTATGGCTTAGTGGTCAATCCTGATAAGATAAAAAGTGTTAAAGATTTAGAAAGGTCAGATATTCGTATTGGGTGTGTTAGGGAAGGTGGTGCGGTAGATGTACTCCTTCACCGGACAATAGATAAATACAATCTTGATGAAGAAAAAATATTGTATAAAATTCAGCGGATGAATCCACCAAAACAAGTTCTGGCTATTAAGATGGGGCAATTAGATGCTGCCTTTCTTCCTGAACAATGGGCAACTATGGCTGAGGAGTCTGGTTTTAAGATGTTATTGATGAGTGAGGAGGTATGGCCTGAGATGCAAGGGAGTGTTCTTGTGATTAAGGAAGATTTGATAAAAGACCATCCGGAGGTAGTACGTAAGTTAATAAAAGTGTCGCAAAAAGCAACCAGCTGGATTAATCAACATCCTCAAGAGGCAGCGGAGGTTGTAGCTCGACAATTACAGATTGCCAGTGGGAGTCTTTTTCCTATAAAGGCGGCTGAAGTAGCAGGCAAATTAGATATTACCCCTGAAGTTTTGTTTCGCTCGATGAAAAGATTGAAATACACTATCGATATTAATTCTGAAATAGTACAGGAAACCATAGATTATCTGGTAAAACTGGGCTATATAAAAAGCAGTTTTCCGGCTGAAAATATTTTGGATTTAGGTTTTATAGAAGAATGAACAAATTCAAATCACTTAGACTGGGATGGGGAGTAATCCCTGTGGTTATATTTTTAGGAATATGGGAGGTAACCGCACGTTTACATCTTGCTTCCGGTCATTTTTTCTTTCCTCCCTTTTCTGCTGTAGTAGCAGAATTTTATTACTTAACTATTAATGGAGTGTTGGGAAAAAATTTTCTAAGTAGTTTAATTCGAGTTCTTATTGGTTTTTCTCTCGGTTCAATTTTAGGGCTGGTTGTAGGGATTATTATGGGTTGGAAAAATATGGTTGATAAAGCCCTAAGTCCTATAATTAGCTTATTTTATCCTATTCCCGCCTTGGGCTGGTTACCATTATTGATGTTATGGTTTGGAATCGGCGAAGTATTACCAATTGCTATAGTATTTATCTGTTCCTTTTTTCCCATCCTTTATAATACGGTTACGGGAATTAAAAATGTGGATAAAAATTATATTCATGTGGCGAGGACCTTAGGTGCCTCGGATATAGAAATTATCACTACAGTAGTTATGCCATTGGCTCTCCCTAATATTTTTACTGGTCTGAGGTTAGAAGCGGGAATGGCTTGGCGGGTGATAATTGCAGCGGAGATGGTAGCTATTCCTACCGGGATTGGCGCATTGATGATGAAGGCAGAAAGTTTACTTCGTATGGATATCATTATAGTTTGTCTGATAATATTGGGAGCGATGTGTCTTTTCTTCGAAAAATTCTTTACCTTTTTAGAGAAGAAAGTAACTAGCCGCTGGAGGTAATATGCCCCTTATAAAGTTTAAAAATATATCTAAATATATATGTCGAGAGGTCAATTTAGAGGTATTTAATGGAGAATTACTGGTATTATTAGGCCCAAATGGCGCTGGGAAAAGTACTTTGCTAAATATTGTAGCAGGTTTGATTGATTATAAAGGTTCAATACTTTTTGATGATAAGCCAGTGGATAAATTTCCTACCCATAAAAGAAAAATAGGTTATCTGTTTCAAGAATTAAACTTGTTTCCTCACCTTAATGTTGTCTCTAATATTGCCTATGGTTTAAGAGCCCACAAGATAGATCCGCATAAGATAAAAGTCAGAGTAGGAAAATTACTTCAATTAATGAGGATTCAACATTTATCCTCATGTTATCCTAAAAAATTAAGCGGGGGTGAGAAGCAACGAGTTGCTTTAGCTCGAGCTCTGGCTTTAAAGCCAGAGGTGTTACTTTTAGATGAACCATTAAATAGTTTAGATACGCAGTCCTCAAAATATTTACGAATGGAAATAAGGCAACTGCAAAAGAAGCTGGGTATTACCACTATATATGTAACTCATAATCTAACCGAAGCTGAAGAGATGGCTGATAGGATAGCTATAATTGAAGAGGGTCATATAGAACAGGTGGGAAGGCCGGAAGAAGTATTCTTCTATCCCCAGAGTAAAAAAGTTTCTGATTTTATCGGTTCCCCCAATATTCTGGATTGCGCCCATTGCCAGGACATAGGAAAAGGATTGTTAGAAGTTGATTGCGGAGGACTCCCCATAATTATTCCTGATGAGGGAAACATGGTGAAAAAAATCGTCCTGCTTCCGAGAGATATTTATATTTCTCAGACTAAGCCACCTGGACCAGATATCAATCGATTTAAAGGAGTTATAACTCATATCAATTTAACTAATGAGCTGGTGAGATTGAAGATTAAGGCGGGAGAAAACAATCTAACTGCTGAGGTTCCCTACCATATTTTTGAAGGTATGGACTTGAAGGTGGGTAAAGAGGTATTTTTAATATTAAAACTAAGAAGGATAAAGAGTATATAAAAACAGAGAATAGTTGAAAAAATATTTTTGTTTTTTTAAAAAGGCCTAAAAAAAGAAGGATTTTTAAATATTTTGTTGTATACTAATTACAATATATAATAATATGTGGAACATTATAAAAACCAATACAAATTTTAAATTATTAAGGAGTGGGTAAGATGCTTAAAGGGAAAGATATAATAAATACTTCTCAATTTTCGCTTCAAGAGCTTAATTTAATCATGAATACCGCAGCAAATTTTGAAAAGCAAGTTAAAGATGGAAAAATTATCAAAAATATGGAAGGTCAAGTGGTGGCTGCTTTATTTTTCGAACCCAGCACGAGAACACGTCTTTCATTTGAAACTGCTGCAAACAAATTAGGAGCTCGAGTAATTACGGTAGCTAATGCAGCTAGTTCTTCTGCGACTAAAGGAGAATCTTTGGCTGATACCATTAGAACAGTAGATGGTTATGTAGATGTTATTGTTATACGTCATCCTATGATAGGTTCGGCTCAAATTGCTGCTGATAATGCTTGCCATCCTGTTATTAATGCCGGCGATGGAGCTGGGCAGCATCCTACTCAAGCTCTTTTAGATATTTATACCATACGCAAAGAGAAGGGGGTTTTAGGAAGTCATACGGTTACTTTTGTAGGAGACTTAAAATATGGGCGGACAGTCCATTCTTTAGGTTATTTTATGGCTCTTTATGGTAATAAAATGATTTTTGTTTCACCAAAATCTCTACAAATGCCAGCAGATATAGCCACTGATCTTAGAAGCCGAGGAGCAGAAATTGAAGAGACTGATGATCTACAAAAAGCTTTAACGGTTAGCGATATTGTTTATGTTACCAGAATACAAAAAGAACGTTTCGAAGATCCAGCAGAATACGAAAAAGTTAAAGGTGCTTATATATTAAACAGGTCCACAATCAAAAAGTCTAAACCTGGTATTACTATAATGCATCCTCTTCCGAGGATAGACGAAATTTCTACTGATGTTGATGACTATGAAGGAGCAGCTTATTTTAGACAAGCTCATAATGGCCTCTATATTAGAATGGCATTATTAGCTTTGGTTAGCGGCAGAGTATAATTTTTAAAATACAAAACTGAATAAGGTTAACTTTCGGATGGTAAGATATGAGTAAATTTGATATGGTGATAAAATCAGATAAGGTATTTATAGATGGCAGATTAATAGATTGTTATGTAGGAATAAAAGATGGAATAATTACCGCAATAAGTAAAGAGAAGTTAGAAGCTGATGAGATTATTGTGGCAGAAGGAAAAATAATTTTACCCGGTACCGTAGACCCCCATGTTCATATCAGGGCTCCAGGGCATGAAGAACGGGAGACCTTTGAGAGCGGGACAAAGGATGCTGCATTAGGTGGGGTTACTACAGTAATTGAAATGCCCATTTCTACTCCTCCTCCACATTCTCCTGAAATAGTAGAGAGAAGAATGGACACCGCAAATAAAGATGTGGTAGTCGATATTGCTTTTTTTGGTGCTGCCGGGACAGATTGTCTCGATGATATTATTCCCTGTTCAAAATCTGGCATTGTGGCTTTTAAAACTTTTTTGCATGAGGCCCCCCCAGGAAGAAAGGAAGAATTTATTGGTCTTACTGCACCAAACACAGGCGATCAATATGAGCTTATGAAAAAAATTGCCCAGACAGGAGCAATGATCGGTTTTCACACAGAAAACAATGATATGATCAATAAAAATATTGCCATTCTCAGAAGTGAGGGTAAGACTTCTCCTATATATCACGGTAGATCTCGCCCTCCAGTTGTGGAAATAGAGACAGCCTCGAAAATTTTACTCTTTGCTGAAAGAATTGGTACAAAAGTAGAAATATGTCATATTAGCACACCAGAAGTTGTGGAATTGGTAAATAAGGCAAAATCTAAAGGAGTATATGCAATAGCAGAAACTTGTCCTCATTATTTATTTCTTAATGAAAATGCTCTTAATAAAGTTGGAGTATTTGCTAAATGTAATCCACCTTTAAGAAGCGAAAAAGAGCGATTACTTATGTGGGAATTCGTGAGAGACGGAAGCATCGATATTGTCGGAAGCGATCATGCACCTTATACCAAAGAAGAAAAAGAAAGGGGAAGTGAAGATATATTTACTCCCCCTGCGGGATTTCCAGGATTATCCACCAGATTACCCTTACTTTTCACTGCAGTGAAAGAAGGAAAGATTGAATTGGATAGAATGGTAGAACTTATTTGTGAAAATCCAGCAAAAATATTTGGTTTGTATCCCAAAAAGGGAACAATCACCGTGGGTTCTGATGCAGATTTTGTGATTATTGATCCAGACAAAAAAGGAATTATTTCTAAAGATGAAATGTTTACCAAATGTAGAGATAGTGCATTAGTATATAATGGATGGGAAGTCTATGGAAAACCTGAAAAGACTATAGTTCGGGGAAGGGTAGTCTTTGATAATGGTAAAATAACTGTTTTTCCGGGATATGGAGAGATTATAAAGGTATACAGAAGTTGTTGAGTTTTTAAATGATAGAGACTATAGAAGTGAGTATATAAAGTAATAGGATTTTAAGGAGAATTATTTTATAACGAATTTGAACAGGATCTAAAAGAGTAAGCGAGGGAAAAATCTGTGGACAAAATCAATTTGAAAAAATTAGAGGAACTAAATAATCAGTATGTTATAAATGTAGCAGAAGAAGCTATCCAGCTTTGTAAGCCAGAAAAAGTAACAGTGATTACTGATTCAAAAGAAGATATCAACTATGTAAGAGAACTAGCTCTTACTACTTGTGAAGAAAAGAAATTAAAGATGGAAGGTCATACTATTCACTTTGACGGTTATTACGATCAAGGCAGGGATAAAGCACATACTAAATATTTGTTATCTAAAGATGTTGATTGGGGTTTAGGAGTAAATTCTATAGAAAAAGAGAAAGGACTTAAAGAAATATTTTCTTATCTTGATGGAAGTATGACTGGAAAAGAGATGTTGGTGAGATTTTTCTCTTTGGGGCCAACTAATTCCACATTTTCCCTTAAAGCATTACAAATTACTGATTCAGCTTATGTGGCTCATAGTGAGGACTTGCTCTATCGACCAGGATATGAGGAATTTAAGAGACTTGCTGGTTCTAATGATTTCTTTTTCTTTCTTCACTCTGCCGGAAGGTTAGAAAATGGGGTTAGTGCTGATATTGATAAACGGAGGATTTACATTGACCTCAAAGAGAATAGAGTTTATTCGGTTAATAATCAATATGCCGGTAACTCTTTAGGATTAAAAAAGTTAGCTTTTAGGTTGGCTATTAATAAAGCTCAAAAAGAAGGATGGTTAGCTGAGCATATGTTTATAATGGGTGTTCATGGTCTCGGAAGTCGGGTTACTTATTTTACCGGGGCTTATCCCAGTGCTTGTGGTAAGACCAGTACTGCCATGATTCCTGGCCAGACCGTAGTTGGTGATGATATTGCTTATCTTAAAAAAATTGACGGGGTAATAAGGGTGGTAAATATGGAATCAGGCATATTTGGTATCATTCATAGTGTAAATTCGGAAAACGATCCAGTGATTTATCAAGCGTTAACTACACCAGGTGAAGTTATTTTCTCTAATGTATTGATTAATAATGGAGCCCCTTACTGGGAAGGGATGAAAAAAGATATCCCGGATAAGGGGATTAATTTTTCAGGAGAGTGGTTCGAAGGGAAAAAAGACAGTCAGGGTAAGGAAATTCCTTGTTCCCACAAGAATGCAAGATACACCCTCAGGTTAAATGAGCTGAACAACATTGATTCCAAGGCAAATGATCCCGATGGGGTACCAGTAAAAGCTATTTTCTACGGAGGAAGGGATTCTGATACTACTATACCCATAGTGGAATCACTTACCTGGGCGCATGGTGTTTTTCTGGGAGCTACAGTTGAATCTGAAACCACTGCGGCAACGCTTGGTGTCCGAGGGGTAAGAAAATATAATCCGATGGCCAATCTTGACTTTATTTCGGTGCCGTTAGGTACTTATATAGAAAATCATCTAAAATTTACTAAAGATCTTAAAGTAATTCCTAAAATTTATGCTACTAATTATTTTTTAAAAGATGATGCCGGTGAATATTTAAATGGGAAAATGGATAAAAGAGTATGGCTTCTCTGGGCAGAGGGAAGGGTATATGAAGAATATGAAGCGATAGAAACACCAGTTGGCCTAATACCAAAATATGAAGATTTAAAAACATTATTTATCCGCGAACTGGGCAAAGATTACACCGAGGCCGAATATCTTCAACAGTTCTCCCTAAGAGTGACAAAGTACTTGGAGAAGATGGAGAGGATGAGCAAGATATTTGAAAATGTGAAGATGCCAGCTGCCTTTACCGAAGAATTAAAATCACAAATTGAAAGACTAAAAAAGGCAAAATCAAAATTTAAAAAGGATGTAATTTCTCCCTTTGAGTTTTTAGACACATAAAATAAATTAATAATGGATTTAGGTATTTAAAAACAACTACAGAAAAGAACAAATTTAATAAAATGGGGTCGGATTCATCTGACCCCCCTGTTTTTTTGGGAGGGAAAGAAAATGTTTGAGAATGTTATTGTAAGAAAACCGTCAAAATCTCTAAGAAATGGGATTACTTCTAATCCAGAACTTGGGAAACCCGATTACGAGAAAGCGTTAATACAGCATAATGATTATATTGAAGCATTGAAAAAATGTGGGGTGAAAGTCTGTGTTTTAAAAGCTATTGAACAGTATCCCGATTCTTGCTTTGTTGAAGATGTGGCGGTTTGTACAAAAAAATTTGCAATGATAGCAAAACCGGGAGCACCATCAAGAAAAGGAGAGGAAAAAGAAATAATAGAAGTTATTAAGAAATTTTATAATGACATTGAATATATAAAAGAACCTGGGATTCTTGAAGGTGGAGATGTAATGATGGTAGAAGACCATTTTTATATTGGACTTTCAAAGCGGACCAATAGAGAGGGAGTAGAACAATTGATAAAAACTTTGAAAAAATATGGAATGTCA
>Ga0209978_10000179_pt1 | contig 21032 bp, 19 predicted proteins | sample BentaG_FD_182805 | JGI IMG/M metagenome (GOLD analysis project Ga0209978, IMG submission 182805) | Deep subsurface microbial communities from South Atlantic Ocean to uncover new lineages of life (NeLLi) - Benguela_00093 metaG (SPAdes)... | ecosystem: Environmental > Aquatic > Marine > Oceanic >... | reverse complement strand
TCTCTGGAGTTCTTCCTCCAACTCAACAACCTCCGGACTCCTCTCTTTCTTAGCAACTCTTTTTCCTGAAGGAATCCGTTTGAGTCTCAATCTTTCTACAATACCTTCTATTTCCCGTACTGTCAATTTCTCCTTGAGTATCTTCCGGGCCAGGTTCATTCGTTTCTTCTCTCCTCCGATAGTAAGGAGTACCCGGGCATGTCCGGCAGATATAAGTTTACGAGAAACGAACTCTTTAATCTCCTCAGGCAAATTGATAAGTCTCAAAATATTGGCAACCGTTGACCTGGTCTTTCCTAAATGGTCGGCTAATTCCTGCTGGGTTAGATCGAACTCCTTCATCAACTTCTCAAAAGCTGTAGCTTCTTCTATGGGATTCAGATTCTCTCTCTGGATATTTTCAATTAGAGATATCTCGAACATCTCCCTATCAGTAACTCTCCTGACCACTGCGGGAATCTCTTTCAACTCTGCCATTTTGGCTGCCCACCAGCGCCTCTCTCCGACTACCAGTTGGTAGTTCTCTCCTGAAGGAGAAACAATTATTGGTTGAACTACACCATCTCTCTTTATAGAATTCGCTAACTCCTTTAACTTTTCCTGGTCGAATTGCATCCTGGACTGATATTTGTTAGGTTTTATCTTATTAACATCAATACTTACAACTTCCATGGGAGCTACCCGGGATACCTTGGGAATTAGTGCTTCTATGCCCTTACCCAGTGCTTTACGCATTCCCATTACCTCCAAAAACTCAATTCTCTCACTCGTTTTCTATTTCCACGAAACGAGAGAAAAAGTAGCCTGTCCCCTTTTTATGACTCTTCTTCTATTTCCACTCCATTTCTCTTCAGGAACTCTCGAGTCAATGAAAGGTACGACTGTGCACCTTTCGAATCTTTACTATATAGAATAACAGGTTTCCCAAAACCCGGAGCCTCAGCCAGTCGCACATTTCTGGGAATTTTTGTCTGATAGACCGCCTGTTTAAAGAACTTGCTTACCTCCTCAACTACCTGGGAAGAGAGGTTGACTCTGCCATCAAACATAGTTAAAAGAACCCCTTCAATCTCCAATCTGGGATTCAAATTCTCTCTTACTAACTTCAATGTATTCATTAGTTGGCCCAGACCTTCCAGAGCGTAATATTCACACTGGATAGGAATAATTACTGAATGGGCTGCGGTCAGCGAGTTAACTGTGAGAAGCCCCAAGGAAGGTGGGCAATCGAGGAGAATATACTTGTAGAGGTTACCCAATCCATTGAGTGCTCTCTTTAGCTTTGTCTCCCGGGAGACAAGTCCCACGAGCTCCACTTCTGCTCCAATCAAATCTACATTTGCGGGAACTAAATCGAGCCAGTCAATCCCGCTGGGAACGAGGATATTTTCAATCGAGGCTTTTTCCAAAAGCACCTCATAGATAGTATGTTTAACTTTCTCCTTTTCCATACCCAGGCCACTTGTAGCATTCGACTGAGAATCCATATCAATAAGGAGTGTCTCCTGACCATAATGTGCCAAGCAGCTGGAGAGGTTAATAGCTGTTGTGGTTTTCCCCACCCCGCCCTTCTGATTTGTAATTGCCACAATCTTTGCCATAAGATACCCCTGCTACAAATGTCATTGCGAGCGACTGAAAGGAGCGTGGCAATCTCGAGATTGCTTCACTTCGTTCGCAATGACAGAAAACTATTGTTTTTAGAATATTAGCAAAAAAATTAAAAATATACAATAGCAAAAAATTTATCTAAGCGGCCTTTTGGCCACCACTCCTGGCCTCCGCGGATAATCTTCTGGCGTGCTCTCCACCTTATCCACCACTACCAAATTTCTCTCTAATTCTTTTCCTCTCAATGGTATTTTATAAGGTATAACCTTGTTTACTCTCCCGCCCAGAATTTCTATCGCCTTGCCTGCTTTGTGGAGCTCACCTGTAATCTCTCTACCCTTCTGGGAAATGAACATCCCTCCAATCTTAACGAAAGGGAGACAGTATTCAGCGAGGATAGCTAAATTACTAACCGCCCTGGATACCGCTAAATCATACTTCTCTCTGTACTCCCCATTCCTCCCGTACTCCTCTGCTCTTCCATGAATTACCTGCAAACCCTTTTCCAAACCCAGTTTACCAGAGAGATAACGCATGAATTCTACCTTCTTCATTGTCGCCTCAAGCAAAGTTAATTCGAATCTTGGTTGATAGATTTTTAGTGGTATTCCGGGAAATCCTGCTCCTGGACCGATATCTATAATTTTTTTTATCTTTGGATAAATTTTACCAGGAACCCCTAAGAGGCAGGAGAGAGAATCTATAAAATGTTTAACTAAAATCTCTTGCTCATCATTTATGGCAGTGAGATTAAACTTTCTGTTCCATTTCTGGAGCTCCTGCAAAAACAGGAGGAACTTTTCTATCTGCTCCTCAACAAGCTCTATCCCTGCTTGTTTAGCTCTCTTTTGCAACGAGGTAGCTAACCCCTCCATAAGTTTATCGTGGTTTCCAGAGCCTTTTCCACAGGGTCTCCACTCTTCTTTTCCTCATTAACTTATGAATCTCTCTTAATTTAGCTCTGGTAGCCTCTTCCCCTTTCTTTACGCAATAATCTAACTTCTTAAAATTTACCCAGTGAATATTACCCACATCTGGCCTTATCACCAGATCTGCCTTTCTCAACTGAAGTTCATTAAGAAATAATCCAGAGATATAGCTAGTCCTGAGAATAACGTCAAGCCCTGTTTTCATCTCCTGATGGCTACTACGCGGGAAAGATCCCTGCACATCCACACCCGCCACTAAATCGGCACCCAATCTGAAAGCAACGTCTACAGGAACCAGGTTAACCGCGCCTCCGTCAACTAATCTTTTACCTTGCCATTTCAAGGGCGGGAAGAGGCCAGGAATAGTGATGCTTGCCCGAACCGCCTCTCTTAAAGGCCCCTTAGTAAAACAGAGCTCTCTATTGGAAGTTAGGTCAGTGCTGACACAAGCAAAGGGAATCCTTAAATCTTCTATATTCTTATCTGGTATAATACTATTTACTATTGTCTTTACCCTCTTCTCACTAACCAGCGCAAGCTTTACTAAACTCAGGTTATAAATCAACTTCCACTTGGCATAAGAGACAATCTTTTTAATAGGTCTTGAGCCTTCTTCTCCTATCTCATCCTTTAAAAATTCGAGTCTGGCTCGCTTGTATTCACTGCTCTCTAAAAATTCTAAACTTTTCTTCTCAATAGAAGAAGCATTATACCCACAGGCATAGAGCGCTCCGATTAGGGCACCTGAACTGGTGCCGGCAATAACGTCTATGGATATTCCCTCCTCCTCTAGCACCTTCAACACCCCTATGTGTGCCAGGCCCCTTGCCCCTCCGCCACCTAGGGCTAAACCGAACCTCAATTTTCGCATATATTTTTCCTATACAAAACGAGAGTGTCCCAAATTGTTTCACGTGAAACAATTTTCCAGCAAAAAGGGGCCAAAAAGGGTCTCAAAAAGGATTCTGACCCCTTTTTTTTGAACCTCAATTTTCGTATAGATTTTTCCTACGCGAAACGAGAGCTCCCTAAATTGTTTCACGTGAAACAATTTTCCAGCACTATCAATAGTCAAAAAGAGAGCCGACCCCTTTTTGCCTTTTTATACAGTTTTCCAGGATTTTGCCAGCTCGACTCCAGCCCTGAAGAGGTATTTCTTCCCTCTGAGGAACGTCTTTACCGAACCGACTCCCACTACCCTTCCTCCTTTTGCTTCCACTTTGCCCTTTAAAATATCGAGAGCTCTCCGATATCCCACTCCTCTTGAGGTAACAAATAGGATTACCTTCTTACCCATAAAATTACAGGTATCAAGAAATGTGTTAAGGGCAGGAGTAGGACTGTATGCCCAAACAGGTGTGCCCAATATGATCAGTTCGTAATTACTTAGATCGAAACTCGAAGGAGTTACTTGGGTCCTTAGGCCAAGGTGAGCATCCCGCGCCCCTCTGAGGAAACCAAAAGGTCCCCTTCTCTTTTTGAGGTCTCTTATCTCCACTAAATCGGCTCCCAGTTCTTCTCGAAGCTTCTCTGCTAAAAATTTTGTCTTTCCCGTCCGGGAATAGTAGAGAATCACGCTTTTCATTTTAGATTACTCCCATTAGTTTATCTCGTTAGAAATCTTTTTCTACCCTATTGCTTCTCCTTCCACCACTCGCCACACGCCATCATTCTCTTTTATTAGAGAAAGCTTAAAAAATTCCCTCCCTTTAAGGTAACCAAATTCTCTGTGGGAAGCCTCAATGACAATGAGGAGATAGAGATCACATCTTTTACCCTCGAACTTCTTCCTCTTTCTTAAAATGTCAATCTTAAAATCACCAAACCCATTAAGGAAATCTTCTACTTTAACCTTTAAACTATGGTAATCGTTCCCATATCTATCTTTATAATCTCTGGAAACGTAATTAAATGCCTCCTCAAACTTCTTATCCTCTATTAATTGCTTTGCTTTCTTAATGAACCGTTCAATTAACCAGCGATCTTTGATGAACGAATCGTATACAATGAAAAGAATGGCAAGAGCAATAAGGAGTGCAAAGAATCTCTTCATTCCACTCTGACCCCATTCATTTGGAGTAGCAGAGCGAAGCTCTGCGTCATAATCGCGAAGCTCTGCTTCGCTACTCCTCTATAACAGAAAATGACTCTGACCCCTTTTTTTCTTCTAATAGCATCTCGATTCTATGTTTCATCTCTATTTCCTGTATTTCCTTATATGCCGAACTCCTGATTCTGCTTGTAAGGTCCAGTTCTATTTGGGAGAAGAAGAGCCGACTCTCTTCAAATGCATATAATATCTCTCCTTCCCCTTTGCCTTCCATATCTATATCTATATCGACTTCTCTCTCTTTTTTGACTGTCCTTCCTATAGTATAGATTTCCAGGTTAACTCCGATTACCACGCACAAATTGTCCCCCCTTTCCTCAAAGCCAGAAAGGGTATACTTTTCCTCAACCTTCGTTCTAATTAGCATACCTCCAATGGGGATTGCGGATTCTGTGCGATTATCCCAGCTATCTCCCACCTTGAGTTCCCTGTCGGGAAAGATTGGCCTTAACTGGACATACATATTTTGTATGTTTAAATCCTTCAATTCTTCTGAGAACTCCTCAAGCCCTTTTGTGGAGATAACCCGACCATCCCTATCAATCTCCATCAATATACTCTTCCCTTTCAGTTTATCGGCAAAAGAAAGCTTCTGCTTCCTGCCCTCAATCTCCATCTCCAGCTGGACATCAGTATAAGTCAGTTCTTCCTGAATTTTTCCTTCAGGAGTAACATCTAAAATCTTATGGGAAAAGATAAATTTACCGGAAGTTATTGATTCCTGCGGAACAGTAGGATAAATCTCTTTCTCCATACCAATCAATTTAGTGCAGGCTTTCACCTCCATTTTATAGATGGTAGAAGTGTGGGCTTGGGGTTGATATACTAACCGGAGAGACTCAGGAAACTTCCTCCCCTCCAACAGAGTTAAGCCAAAAGCGAGAAAGGCAATAATGAGAATTAAAACAGCCGACTTCTTACTTACTACTATACACAGGCCCGAATGTAATCTCATTTTTCGCCCCGATTAGTTCCCATTAAAGTTCCTGTTCAAAAATAGTGGATGAGCGAGTGGCGAAGATAAGGTGAGTAGCGCGTCAGAAAATTGAAAAAGACCTCCCATTAATTTCTATTTACCTATACAGAATCTGGAGAAGATCCTATCTAAAATATCTTCAGTGGCAGTCTCTCCCACAATTTCTCCCAGCGCTTCCAGCGCCCGGCGTAAATCGAGGGCTATAAATTCTTCCGATTCACCTCTCCGGCAAGCTTCTATTCCCTCTTTCAAGGATTCTTCGGCTTTTATCAGAGCATCCTGATGCCTTACGTTTGTAACCAGAACAGCATCAGAGATACTCACTTCTCCCTTAATGAATAGATGGTAGATCAGCTCCTGTAAATCCTTTATCTTTATCCTTTTGGTTGCTGATACTTTAATTAAAGGCGGGTTTCTCAGAATAGAGGGATTGTTTAAACTATTATATGAAGGGTTAGCTGAATTAACTGATAACGGTTCTCTTTCCCCCTCGAGTCGATTAAGGCAAGATGCCCACAGTTCTCTTATTTCTCTCTCAGATACCACCTGGGGGAGGTCACATTTATTGGCCACCAGGATTGTTTTCCTGCCCAGCAGGTTTTCTGCGATACGACGATCCTCCTCGCTCAAGGGTATTGATAAATCGATTACAAAAAGGACAAGGTCTGCAAGTCCTATAGACCTTCTCGTCCGTTCTATCCCCGCCATTTCAATTTCATCTCGGGCATATCTGATTCCAGCGGTATCCATAATCTTCATGGGAATGCCGAGAATATTGACCATGTCTTCAACCACATCCCTGGTCGTTCCAGGAACTGGGGTTACAATTGCTTTATCCTCCTCAAGAAGCACGTTCAACAGGGAGGACTTACCCACATTGGGCTTGCCCACTATGGCTGTCTGCAAACCCTCTCGTAAAATTCTTCCTGATTGTGCAGACTTCATAAGTTCTTTTAACTCCCGGGAGAGCTTCTCCATCCTTTCCATCATTTCTGCTCGAGAAAGATGGGGAATCTCCTCTTCAGAATAGTCGAGGCAAGCTTCAATGTGGGCCAGAAGGTCGATTATATCCTCGCGAATCTTGTTTACAGTTGTAGACAAGTGCCCCTCAAGCTGGTGGAGAGCACAATTTAGGGCAGCGTCAGTCCCCGCCTTGATTATATCACAGACTGCCTCGGCCTGCACAAGGTCTATTCTACCATTTAGAAAAGCTCTCAGGGTGAACTCCCCAGGCTCTGCTAGCCGGGCGCCTTCCATTAAACATAATTCCAGAACCTTGCGTAAAGGAACTATCCCCCCATGGCAAGAAATCTCTACCACATCTTCGCGGGTATAAGTATAGGGCGCCCGCATCACGCTGAGGAGAACTTCGTCTACCAATTTTTCTCTATCGTAGATGTGTCCATAATGGATAGTAAATGTGTTTACTTCGGCTAAATTCTTCTTCCTTTGGGGAATGAACAGTCTCATCACAATGGGGATAGCTTGGCTTCCACTCAAGCGGACAATGCCAAATCCGCCCTCTCCCATAGGCGTGGAGATGGCAGCAATTGTATCCTCTGTATCAATCTTCAAATCGAACCTCTCTCCTATTTCTTCTTGGGAGAAACCACCACTCTCCTGAAATTGCCTTCTCCCTTTGAGGTAGTCTCCACATCCCTGTCATTCTTCAATGCCAAATGGACTACTCTGCGTTCAGTGGGACTCATTGGTTCCAACTCACGAGGCTGGCCCTTTCTCTTCACTTCATCAGCCACTTCCTTAGCCGTTTTCACCAATGTATTCTCCCGGCGCTGGCGATAACTTTCAGTATCTACAATTACCTTTGTTCTCGTCTTTTCGTCTCTATTCACAATTATATTCACAATTAGCTGGAGGGCATTTAGAGTCTGACCTTTCTTCCCGATTAGAATTGCCCCGTTTTCACTTTTGATGTCTGCTATTACCTTCTCGCCTTCTAAGGAGGTGACCACTTCTGCCTCGATTCCCATTAATTTTAGGATTTCATTCAGTTCTTCCTTTACTTTTTTCTGTGCAGAAATAAGATCGACGCCAGAAGGTCTCTCCCCAGCCACTTCTTCTCTTTCTCCTGCTTCTAAACTTTTTACAGGTTTAACTGTTAGTTTGATTTTAGCCGGGCTGGCCCCCATGAGACCAAATAATCCCGCCTTGCCTTCATCCAGAATCTTTACTTCCACATCGTCCCGGGAAAGACCAATCTCTTTTAATCCTTTCTCAATTGCTTCCTCTACATTCTTACCGCTAAATTCTTTCTCTTCCATTGAAAAATCTCCTGTAAAACAATTTAAAAATTCATTCGTTGTGTTCCTTACATCCTCTCCCCGACGGGGAGGGACTAAGGTGAGGGGTAACATTTAGGCTTTAGCTTTCGACTTCCTCTTCATAATCAATTGCATACTTAAGGTAAGAATATTATTCACTAACCAGTAAAGAACTAAACCCGAAGGGAATTTCAGGAAGATAACCGTAAAGAAAACAGGCATAAACATCATCATTTTAGACTGCGCGGGGTCACCGGTGGCAGTCAACTTCTGCTGCAAAAACATTGTAGCTCCCATCAAAATCGGTAAAACATAGATAGGATCTTTCATGGATAGGTCTCTTATCCAGAATATAAAAGGCGAATGGCGAAGCTCAACTGCGCTTCTGAGCATGGTGAACAGTGCCCAGAATATAGGAATCTGTAAAATCATCGGCAGACAACCACCAAAAGGGTTCATTTTCCTGGAACGATAAAGATTCATCGTCTCCACATTAAGTCTTTTAGGATCACCTTTATACTTTAACTTCAATTCACTCATCTTCGGCTGAAGACTCTTCATTGCCTCCATCGATTTGAAACTTTTCCTGGTCAAAGGAAAGGTGAACACCTGCAATATACAGGTTAAAATGATTATAGAAAAGCCATAGTTATAAGTCAGCCTATAAAAGAAGTTCAAAACAGATAGAAAGATTACACTTAAGAATCCAAAAAGTCCAAAGTCGAGAATCCGCTCCAGACCAATATTTAAATTTTTCAAGTATCTATAGTCCTTGGGACCCACTAATAGCTCAACTTTGTAACTCTTAATCTGGTTGGGCGCTAAAATAGAAGCGGGAGCAATCAGACCAACAGCAGGAGTACGCTTATCGAAGATTTCCACTTTACCTGTAGAGAAATCTTCTTCCCGGTTAATAAATGTGGCAAGGAAGTACCGGTTGGTTACACCTATCCACTCTATCTTACCCGTATAAGTACTGGGTTTCAATTTTTTAGTAACCATCCCCTCAATCCTTCCCTGTGCTTTCATCATCTTCATATTCTCTTTAAGTAAAGCCTCGTCTATGGACAACCCTGCCTGCCATAACAGGGTCAGATTTCCTATCTGTTGAGGGATTTTGGACTGGTTATGAATCCTCACTTCCAGACTTTGCAGATAGCCTCCATAGGAGAACCGGTATATCTTGGAAAGAAGTAGTTCCTTATCCAATCGATAATTGAACAGAACTTCTCTCTCCTCACCCTCCTCCAGTATTAACTCTTCCTCCTCAGTTTGGAAATGGGCCCGGGAAAGTCCAGGGAAGCCCTCTATTTCCAAATCGAGAGGTAAGATACCCTGGCTACGAAAGCTCTCCAGAACCAGGTCAACCTCTTCTTCTTTCTCTTTAATAGACCACTCCAGCACCCTTGCTCCCTGGGCGGTGAGGACAATTCTGGAAGTGCCCGTGATTACTACTACCCGTTTAGTCTCTTTGTCAAGTTGCAAAGCTCGAGGAGAAACTCTTGCTTCCCTCTCAATCTCCTCCACTCTCTTCTCTCTTTCTGTAACAGGAGCAACTTTTTTCTCCAGGGGAGGAGTGCGCCGGGGAGTAAAAAATCTTGACCAAACCAGAAGAATTATCATGGAAATGACCACGACAAGTATCGTTCTTTTCTCCATTGAATCACCTTTCTAATTTAGAATAAAATTTATTTTACAGGATCATAGCCTCCGGGATGGAAAGGGTGACATTTCAACAGTCTCTTTATTCCTAAGAATACTCCCTTCGCTATTCCGTATTTCTTGAGAGCTCCAATTGTGTACTGCGAACATGTAGGGTAGAAACGGCAAACCCTGGGAAAAAGAAATGAAATCTTCTGATAAAATTTAATCACCATTACAATTGTGTTTATTACCATCTTCCTCAATTCCTAACTATCCTCGCCCTTCCCCAGAGATTCAGAATTCTTTTTTCCATCTCAAAGTAATCGACTAATTCTCTGGCAGAAGAACGGGCAATCAAGATTATCTCCATCCTATCTTTTAGGCGGAACTGGTGGAGGCGAAATACTTCTCGTATCCAGCGTTTAATGCGATTGCGAATTACCGCCTTACCAATCCGCCTGCCTACAGAAAGCCCCAGCCTGGGTAATCGACTCTCTGCCTCTTGAGCCCTGCCTTTCGACGAGCAAGTAACCGGATTTATCTGGGAAGTCTTCTGGAGAACATACATAACTAAATATCTGTCAGCATAGGATTTCCCTTTTTTCATAATTTCTTTAAATTCGGCTTCACGTTTTATCCTCTGATGTCTCTTTAGGGCGAATTTTTTCATAACAAAAGAAATTCCTCCCGTTAAGACGACAATTTTCTTCTCTTCTTTTTTCTCCTTGCCCGCAAAATTCTCCGGCCGCTCTTTGTCGCCATTCTCTTTTTGAAGCCGTGAGTTCTCTTCCTTCTTCTAACTTTCGGTTGGTAAGTCCTTTTCATCTGTTCTCACACCAATCTAAAATTTTTTTAAATTATATCTTTTATTTCTTCTCTTGTCAAGGATTGGTTCGAGGTCTATGAAAAATTTTCCTCTAAAAAAAATGTTGACAGGGTTTGAGAAGAATAATATAATATCTTCGAGATTTTTTTCTACATTAGGCAAGGGCTCTCAAAATTCTATCCATTTACCCCATTACTCCCTGGCGTTTATCCCCAACCTCTGGATTGACGACAGGCAGTTTCAGTTCTCTTACCAAAAGAAACTTGATAAATTCTGAATTATAGATATCTCAAACCAAAAATCGGATTATTTTTTTTCTACTTATGCACATCTGTGAACAACCTGTTAGTAACTTTCCTCAAATCGGGGTAAAAGGGGGGCAAGAATGGTATTGTCTGCAGACCAATTATGGGACGAAATTCTAAATAAACTTAAGGAAGAAATGGCCAAAGATAGTTACGAACTCTGGTTCAAGCCCACCAGAGCCGTATCTTTTGAGGACAACCTCCTGAATGTTCGTGTGCCCAATAGGTTCTTTTCCAAATATTTACAAGAGAGGCACAAGGGAAAAATCGAAGAATTGCTAAGAGCAACTACTGCCCCAGAAGCGCAAATAATTTTCACCATTGACCCCCAATCCCAGGTCCAGGAAACCGAGAGAAAAGATGAGGAAATTGAACCCACGTCAATTGCAGCAGCTGAGACTACCTTCACCACAATGGAATTCAATCCCAAGTACACCTTTGAGAATTTTGTGGTTGGTCCTTCTAATCGTTTCGCTCACGCAACTGCTGAAGCAGTAGCCAATGACCCTGGAAAGGCCTATAATCCCCTGTTCATATATGGCGGGGTGGGCTTGGGGAAAACACATCTATTACAGGCTATTGGACACTATAATAAAAAACAGAATCCCAGACTCTCTGTTCTTTATATCACCTCGGAAAGATTCACCAATGAACTTATTGAATCAATTCGAAACGACAGGATGGTAGGATTCCGCAACAAATATCGCCATCTGGATGTCCTCCTGATTGACGACATCCAATTTTTGGCCGGGAAAGAAAGCACGCAAGAGGAATTTTTCCATATGTTCAATACCCTCTATGAAGCTCACAAACAGATTGTTATTTCCTCTGATTCCACCCCCAAGGAGATACCCACTATCGAAGAGAGGCTCCGCTCCAGGTTCCAATGGGGAGTAATTGCCGACATCCAGCCACCTGATATAGAAACCAGGATTGCCATCTTGAGAAAAAAAGCAGGGGCGGAAAATATCTTCATTCCAGACGATGTAGTTCTGTTTCTTGCCAGCCAAATAAAGTCCAACATCAGAGAGCTGGAAGGGTGTTTAATCAGAATTGTGGCATTTTCTTCATTGACCGGAAGTGAAGTTACTGTGGACCGGGCTAAAGAGATTTTAAAGGACATAATTACCAAAGAAGAGATTGCTGTCTTCATAACCATAGAACTGATTCAAAACGTAGTGAGTAAACATTTCCATCTGGATGTTAAGGAGATGAAAAGCAAAAAGAGAACAGACGCCATCGCTTTTCCTCGGCAGGTGGCAATGTATCTGGCCAGAATCTTAACTGAATATTCTACCACAGAGATTGGGGCGGAATTTGGCGGAAGAGATCACACAACTGTAATGTATGCCTGTGAAAAGATTAAGATGAAACTTGCCGGCGACCCTTTCTTCACTGCTCTCATAAATAGGATAACACAGGAAATAAAGACTGGAGCATAAAAAGAATGTTGGGGATAATATATTGATGGATTGTGAGTAAGGTGAAGATCCGGTGAATAAATTTTCAAAAATTGATTTGTTGTGTATTATCTTAATATTTTATAACTCTTATCCACATCATATTCTTCTTTAAGGATTTTTCAGAAAAAGAAGTTAAATCTAACTTTTTCTCGTTCTTTTAACTTTATTAACATATTAACAGCCTATACTAATATATACTACTAGTTTTAAAATATTTAAGAAGAAGAAGGAGGAAAAAGAAAATGCAGATTAGTTGCAAACGGGAAGAATTACTCAGAGGAATTCAGACAGTGCAAACTGTAGTAGGAACTAAAAGCACTCTCCCTGTACTGGCAAATGTTCTATTGGAAACTAAGGAAAAGAAAATGGATATGACAGCCACAGACTTAGAAGTGGGAGTAAGATGTTCGGTAAAAGTAGAAGTTTCTGAACCAGGGGCAATAACTCTGCCAGCAAGGACTCTCTCAGAGGTGGTGCGAGAATTACCATCCGAAGAGATTAACATCAAAGTTGACGAGAAGAGTCGGGTGCAAATCAATAGTGGGCAAGCAATTTTTAATCTGATGGGATTGCCTAAAGAAGATTATCCGGTGCTACCAAAATTCAAAACCGACGGGGAATTCTCTATTGACCGGGAGTCGTTAAGTGAAATGATTAAGAAAACCATCTTTTCTGTTTCCCAGGATGAGACTCGCTATGTTCTCTGCGGAATATATTTCCACGTGGAAAAGGGAAAGGTTAAAATGGTTTCCACTGATGGTCGGCGATTGTCTTATATTTCCAAAGACATAGGAAGTAATAAGAAAAAGGAAGCAAAAGCAATCATTCCCACAAAGGCGGTCAATGAACTTAATAGACTCCTAACACAAATTGCCACAAGAGAAGAAACTGAAAAAGAAAGCAAAGTAAGAATAAGTATTGAGGAGAATCAAATAAGCTTTATGATAGATGATACTGTTTTGATTTCCAGATTGATTGAGGGCCATTTCCCCAATTACGAACAGGTCATTCCCAAAAGCAGTGATATCAAGCTTAAAATAAACACTGAAGAACTGTTACAAGCAACTAAGAGAGTTGCGCTTTTGACTACCGAGAAGTCTAACTCGATCAGATATTCGCTGAAGAAGAATAAACTAGTTATTAGTGCCAATACGGAAGGGCTCGGTGAGGCCCGAGACGTTGTGGGAATCGATTATGCTGGTGGGGAGATGGAAATTGCATATAATCCTCAGTTTCTGATAAGTGTGTTGAGAAATATTGGCTGCGAGGAGGTCTGTTTAGAACTGACCAATTCCCTCAATCCATGTTTAATAAGGCCAACAACTGGGGAAGATTATATTTCTATAGTCATGCCTATGAGAATATGATATAATGTTTAAACTTGATTCGCAAAAAATACTAAGCTGGGTGTTCTGCAGGATATCAAGGTCTGGAGTCCTCTCGGAAGGGAGGGGTGGAGTGTCAAGCGAAAGCTTGACTCAGTCCCGACAAGTCGGGACACTCCAGAATTTAATTATCCCCGATTTCATCGGGGGACTCCATATATAGAAAGAAGAGAACGAATACAATGACATACCTGAGGGAAGTAAAAAAAATAGTTAAAGAAACTCTCCGGAAGTTTAATCTGGGCGAAGAGAGTCAGAAGTTGTTCTCTATCTGGCAAGAAGAGATAGGCGAACTGGCAAAGCATGCCCAGATTGGTAGCTTTCGAGAAGGCAAATTATTGGTAGAAGTAGATAACCCTGTCTATATGCAGGAATTGTCAGCCCAAAGGAAATCTATAATGGAAAGAGTAAATAGGAGGATGGGCAAAAGATTTATTGTAGAAGTTCGTTTTAGGCTTGGTAAAATAGAGAGGAGTAGAAGTGAAGATTAAGATGAAAATGGTTCTTTTTCTTGGTCTATTTTTGTGCGTAATGATAGGGACATTAATCGCCGCGAGTTTTCTTCTGAAAAGGTGGGTTCTCCTGCCTTTAGGCATAATAGGCATAGTTTTAGGAATACTTGGGGCATTGGTTATGGCCAGCCGAATATCGGGTAGGATCGAAAAATTAACCACTGCAGCAAAATCGATTGCCAGGGGCCAATTCACCAGGGTGATAGAACCAAGAAATGACGAGCTAAGCCAATTGGGCGCAGAATTGAATTGGATTGCTGAGAAATTCGGAGAACTGGAGCATTTAAAGAGCACCTTTATCTCCAGTATTTCCCATGAATTCAAATCTCCTCTCACAGCCATAGAAGGTTATATCGATTTTTTCATTGAGGGGATAAATACTGGAATTGGAAAGGAAAAACAGATTAAAGCATTAAACATAATGAAACACAATGCTTCCCGACTGGGCAAGTTGATTAACGATGTCCTTGACCTGGCTAAGATAGAAGCTGGACAGCTTGAGGTTAAAAGGCAGCCTCTGAAGTTAGTGGAGATGCTTAAGGAAAGAGCAGGAGAGTTTCAACATCTTGCCCGGGAAAAAGAGATTGAAATCGAAGTGAAAACAGAAGAAAAAATAAGGCAGGTTTTAGGAGATAAAGAAAAGGTAAAAAAGGTCTTAGATAACCTTTTAAGTAATGCGCTGAAGTTCAACCAGAAAAAAGGTAAGGTGGTTATAGAGACAAAGGAGACCGGCGGTCAGACAGGGGGAAGCGGTGGTTTCGTTGAGGTGAGTATTAGCGACACCGGGTGCGGCATATCAAAAACGGAAATTTCAACGATATTCGATAAATTTCGAAGGTTGGGTCCGGAAGATGAAACAACGATGGAGGAATTGAAGGGGCCTGGTTTAGGTTTAGCTATCGCTAAAGGTATGGTGGAGGCACAGGGCGGAAAGATATGGGTGGAGAGTAAATTGGGGGAAGGTAGCAAGTTTATGTTCACTCTGCCCAAGGCATAAGTTCTTAGGAAGCTATGTGTTTTAGCACATAGAGTAATTAAATTATAATCTACAGGGGTTAGGAGTAGCGAAGCGAAGCTTCGCAATTATAACGTCCCGATTCATCGGGGCTACTCCAACTTCCGCTTTAGCGGAAGGATGAGTCTTCACAAACTATCTTCTAAAGATTATAGTATAGAGAGCGGAGCTCTGCTTTGTAGAAAGGGGACCTTATGGCCAGAAGAAAGATCTTAGTCGTTGATGATGAAAAGTATGTTGTGGAACTGATCAAGGATATTCTGGAATCGGCAGGATATAGGGTCGTTTCTGCTTATAGTGCTAAGGAGGCAATGGAAAAAGTCTACACCGAGTCTCCCGATTTGGTTCTTCTGGACATTTTGATGCCCAGGGTAGATGGGTATCAGGTTTGCCGGGAGATAAGAGGAGACCTCGTCCTGTCGAATATCCCCATCATTATGTTAACAGTTAAAAGTGGAGAGAGAGATGAGATTAAAGGATTAGGCATTGGTGCTGATGACTATATAGTAAAGCCTTTCAGGCCAGGTCTTCTCTTAGCCAGGGTGAAGATGGTGCTCAAACGCACACTCCGAGGCCTGGAAGCAAACCCTCTCACTCGTCTTCCCGGCAATACTGCAATTATTGGTGAGATAGAGGAGCGTATCGATGGCAACAAACTTTTCGCAGCGCTCTTTTTTGACCTCGACAATTTTAAGGCTTTTAACGACAGGTATAGCTTTTCACTCGGGGATAAAGTAATCCAGGAGACAGCCAGGATAATTATCGAACATATGAAGGAACTGGGTAATCCTGAAGATTTTATCGGGCATATTGGCGGAGATGACTTCATCGCTATTACTACGCCCGATAAAATCGATTTAATCTGTTCTGCGATTATTAAATTGTTTAATAAAAAGGTTGTTAAATTCTATTCACCAAAAGACCGAACCAAGGGATACATCACTGGTAAAGACAGACAGGGGAACATAAATAAGTTTCCTATAATGACAATAACTATTGGTGCAGTAACCAATATGAAAAGGAAATTTAACCATACCGGACAGGTTGCGGCAGTAGGTGCTGAGTTAAAGAAGTATGTAAAATCTCTCGAGGGAAGCAATTACATAATAGATAGAAGGACAAAATAGAAATCGCCATAATGAGATGGGAGGAGTGGTTATGGCAAAGCAGAAGATTTTAGTGGTCGATGATGAACCAGACCTTGTGGAACTGGTCAAGGATGTGTTAGAACGGAGTGATTATTTGGTCATTTCGGCGCGTAATGCTGATTTGGCTATTAAGAAAATCAGAGAATCTAAGCCCGATCTCATAATTTTAGATTTGAATCTCCCGGGTATCGGTGGGATAGAGGTTTGTCGTATTTTGAAGGGAGATAAAAAAACGAGTTCTATTCCCATTATTATGTTGACTGTAAAATCGACTGAGACTGACAAGATTTCTGGCTTGGAAGCAGGAGCTGACGACTATATGACCAAGCCTTTCAGTACAGCTGAACTGGTGGCGAGAACGAGAGCTGTTCTAAGAAGGACTCTCTATGCCGGCGAACCAGGAGAGGTTCTGGTGTCCGGAGATATTAGGCTCGATTCAACCGAACATATGGTATATGTGATGAATAAACAGATCGACCTTACACCAAAAGAGTTTGATCTGCTTTATTTGTTAATGAAGAAAAAGGGCAAAGTACTCAGCAGAACTTTCCTCGTTGAAAATATCTGGGGATACGAATATCTCGGTGGTACAAGAACTGTGGATGTCCACGTGCGCCATTTGAGGGGGAAGCTGGGTAAAGAGGGAAAGAAGATAGGAACTGTCGAAGGCGTGGGTTATAAGTTTATTGAGGAAGAATGAACATTCAATCTTGTCCTTCTCGGTTTTCTTATAAATGACCATGTCTGAAACACAAAATCCCTTAAGAATTAACAAAAAATTAACAATTTCTTAACCTATCTATAACATCGATGGTATATACTTAGAATAAAAGATTAAGAGACAACAAGGCCACGCAAAATTTACAAAAATTTTACAAATTCTTAACCTAAACGTAACATCAACAGTATATAATTAATAAGGGCAAAAGAAGAATTCGCTGATTTTCAATGATATGGAGAAGTGAATATGAGGGCAAAGATTTTAATTGTGGATGACGATCCAGATATTATAAATTTGGTCAAGACTATTCTGGAAGCAGAAAACTATACGGTCTATTCAACGGAGAGCGGGGAAGAGGCATTGGGAGAAGTGTCTAAATTAAGGCCTGACTTGATTATTCTGGACATAATACTTCCGGGTATAGACGGTTATGACACCTGCAAGATTTTAAAGACCGACGACCATACAAGTCCTATTCCAGTTATAATATTGAGTATTAAGTGTTCGGTTGAAGACAGGATTATTGGACTAAATATAGGAGCAGACGATTACATTACTAAGCCTTTTGACCCTGGTGAGTTAACGGCAAGGGTGGAAGCAGTGTTAAGGGGCTATGGACACTTGCCCATTTCTTGAGAGGAGAGAAGCTGACTCTTTCGGTCTGGTTAAGATTTTTTAGTAAAACCCCCTGATGTGTATATCGGGGGTTTTTTATTTTGCCACTTTTAAACGAGACGGAGTAGCGAAGTAATTACAACGCAGAGCTTCGCTCTGCTACTCCTATGGTGAAGGTGGAGTAGCGAAGCGGAGCTTCGCGTCAGCCTCTCCAACTATAGTCCGTTTTCTCTTGACAAACGACGGTTAAAAAGGTAGAATAAATTTGGAAAAATCGAAATTGGAAGTAACCCCGAAGGGGTTATCTTGTTTTTATGCATTGGAAATAACGAAATAATTGATACTAGAAAAATAGTTATGATTATTGATATGCGCAAGGCGAAGGGGAGACAATTTTCCAGCTTAAAACAGAAGGCAAGAGCAGTGATATTACTTGAGGATGGTTCCTTCCACTTATCGGGAATCAGTGCTCCAGCTTTAGGTAAAAGAATTGAGGGATTGGGAGGTAGATAGTAGGAAGATGACATCGGGAAAGAGCGAGTATACTGCTGATAAGATTCAGGTTCTGGAGGGACTGGAGTCGGTTCAGAAGAGACCGGCTATGTATATAGGGACAACAGGCCCAATGGGGTTGCACCATTTAGTAGAGGAGGCTGTAGATAACAGCATCGATGAAGTCTTAGCCGGCTACTGTAAAAATATTGATGTTACCATTCGTCAGGATAATAGTATATGTGTTATGGACGATGGTCGGGGTATTCCCGTCGATATTCATCTCCGTGAGAAGAAGCCGGCTGTAGAAGTTATTATGACTAAGCTCTTTGCTGGCGCGAAGTTCGATAAGAAAGTATATAGAGCATCCGGCGGGCTCCACGGGGTGGGAATTTCAGTGGTAAATGCCCTTTCCGAATGGCTGGAGGTGGAAGTTTATCGAGATGGTAATATTTATAAACAGTCGTACCATCGAGGTAAACCAGATTACGGTCTAAAAGTTGTAGGCCCAACCGATGATCGAGGGACCAAGATAACTTTTAAACCAGACCCTAAGGTGTTCACAGAGAGTGTGATTTTCAATTTCGACATTCTCTCCCACCGCTTGCGTGAACTGGCATTTTTGAATCCCGGCACTACCATAAATATTTATGATGAGCGGGAAGACAAACAGCACTCTTTCTGTTACGAGGGAGGAATCAGCTCTTTCGTAAAACACCTGAATGCTAATAAGAATGTTCTTCATAAAAAGCCCGTCTACTTTTCTCGAGAGAAAGAGGGGGTAAACGCGGAGATTGCCCTGCAGTATAATGATGGTTACGCTGAAAATATCTTTACCTTTGCTAATAATATTAATACTAAAGAAGGTGGCACTCACCTTATCGGCTTTAAAACTTCTCTAACCAGAGTAATCAATGACTACATAAAGCGAAATGTTGCCCTGAAGGACAAACAGGGGACGCTTTCCGGGGAGGATGTGCGTGAAGGGCTAACTGCGGTAATTAGCGTGAAAGTGCCTGAACCACAATTTGAGGGTCAGACCAAAACCAAGCTGGGTAATTCCGAGGTGAAGGGAATTGTGGAATCTGTAGTTGGCGAATACCTAGGCGCTTTTTTGGAAGAGAATCCTTCTGTTGCTAATAAGATTGTAGAAAAATCGATCACTGCAGCACGCGCCAGGGAAGCTGCCAGAAAAGCCCGTGAACTGACCAGGAGAAAAGGGGCGCTGGATAGTGCTTCTCTGCCCGGGAAATTGGCCGATTGCATAGAAAGAGATCCCTCATTGTGTGAATTATATATAGTTGAAGGCGATTCTGCTGGAGGGAGTGCAAAGCAGGGGAGGGATAGGGCTTTCCAGGCTATCCTTCCCTTAAAAGGGAAAATACTAAATGTGGAGAAGGCACGGTTAGATAAAGTGCTTTCCAACGAGGAGATTCGCACAATAATTGCTGCCGTGGGAAGCGGTATTGGCGAAGAAGAGTTTGACATAGGGAAAACCCGCTACCATAAAATCATTCTTATGACCGATGCCGACATTGATGGGGCACATATCCGCACTCTACTTTTGACCTTTTTCTATCGCCAGATGCGCCTTCTGATTGAGAATGGTTATGTATACATAGCCCAACCGCCCCTTTATAGGGTAAAAAAAGGAATACAGGAAATGTATTTAGGGGGTGATGATGAACTAGACAGATACCTTTTACGCCAGGGTATGCAAGGCATCCGGCTTTTTAAATTAAAGGACGGCAAGGAAATCTTAGAATACGAAGAAGAAAAGATTAAACAGATTCTTCAGGGACTAATGGAGCTGGAAGGGCTCCTTAAAAAAGTGGGAAAGAAAGGAATTACCTGGGGAAATTTTTTAGAACTCAATAAATCAGGCAGGATTCCTCTTTATTCTGTAATAGAGGATAGGGAGAAGGGTGCCTCGCTTAAGGAGAAGTACTTATATTCAGAGAAAGAGTTGAAAAGTTTCCGTAAAGAGCTTACGGAGAAGGAGAAAAGTGAGAGGAAAGAGAAGGATTCGCCCAGTGAAGAGCAGGGGCCGGAAATAAAGGACCTCTGGGAGTTGAAAAAGATAAAAGAGGTTGTAGCTAACCTGGAAAAGACAGGTCTGGACATTTCCCTGTATGGCAAGGAGAGTGGGAAGGAAGTCATAAATAGAATAAGATGTAATGGAGAAGAGTTCGAGGTGCACAGTTTTGGTGAGATGATAGAGGTGGTAAAGAATTTAGGAAAAAAAGGGTTCAATATACAGAGATATAAAGGGTTAGGAGAGATGAATCCTATTCAATTGTGGGAGACGACAATGGATCCCAAGAAGAGAACCCTTCTTCAAGTACAACTGGAAGATGCGGTGGAGGCAGATAGGATATTCACTACACTCATGGGAGATAAAGTCGAACCACGGAAAAATTTTATACAAGCTCATGCTCCTGAAGTGAAAAACCTGGATATATAATGGAAAGAAATAGAAAAGTTCGGTTTGTGCGCTAAAAATTTTACTGTTTTCTCAAGCCGAACTTTTTTAGCCTTAAAAGGAGATTAAAGGAGAAATTATGGAAGCCTCTGGAAAAATTAAACCGAGAACCATAGAAGATGAGATGAAAGACTCTTATATAGATTATGCGATGAGCGTAATTGTGGGCAGAGCTCTTCCCGATGTGAGGGATGGTTTGAAACCGGTTCACCGGCGTATTCTCTATGCTATGCAGGATCTCGGTTTAGCTCCCAATAAGCCTTATAAGAAAAGTGCCCGTGTTGTGGGTGAAGTGCTGGGAAAGTACCATCCCCACGGAGATATGGCTGTATATGATGCTATGACGAGAATGGCTCAGGATTTCTCCTTAAGGCATCCTCTTATTGATGGACAGGGCAATTTCGGTAGTATTGATGGCGATGCAGCGGCCGCGATGCGGTACTGTGTTAGTGGAGATTCTTTTATTGTTACAGATAGAGGTTTACAAAGAATGGGAGAGATACCTCATCACTCAGA
>Ga0209978_10000178_pt1 | contig 21069 bp, 23 predicted proteins | sample BentaG_FD_182805 | JGI IMG/M metagenome (GOLD analysis project Ga0209978, IMG submission 182805) | Deep subsurface microbial communities from South Atlantic Ocean to uncover new lineages of life (NeLLi) - Benguela_00093 metaG (SPAdes)... | ecosystem: Environmental > Aquatic > Marine > Oceanic >... | reverse complement strand
AGTTTAGCGGCTAGGTCTCGTGCCCGCTTGGAAATGCCTATATCAGTAGCCACCACCACCAAGTTATCAAAGTCTTTCTTTCTAAAATAATCACTCAAGAGATAAAGGGTGGTCAATTCGTCAACCGGTATGTTGAAAAAGCCCTGAATTTGCTCGGCATGCAAATCTACTGTCAGCAGTCGGTTAGCCCCGGCCACAGTAAGCAGGTCAGCTACTAGCCTAGCCGTTATTGGCACACGGGGCTGGTCTTTCTTGTCAGTACGCCCATAGCCGTAGTAGGGGACTACAGCGGTAATACGCCCGGCTGATGCTCTTTTTAGAGCATCCAGCATAATAAGTAGTTCAACCAGATTCTTATTGACTGGGGAGGAAAGGGGCTGAATAACAAAGGTGTCTCGTTGGCGCACGTTCTCAAGAATACGAACGAAGATATTCTCATTGCTGAACTCAAAGACTTCACACTTACCTAAGGGCATGTCTAAATACTCAGCAACCGCCTGAGCCAAGGCAGGGTGGGCATTACCAGTAAATACTTTCAGTTCGTCCATTTAACTTTTACTCCCCTCTAAAATAGCTTTAACTTGGACTGGGTATATTTCATTATATCACTATTTTTTACTACCCTCACCCATTAGTAGACAATTTTGTTATCAAAAGGGAAGTTTGAAGGGGCGTAGCCCCTTCAAAACCTATTCCTCCCCCTCTCCTTGAAAGGAGAGGGGGATAAAGGGGGTGAGGTTGATAAACTACTAATCATCAATTCCAGGTACGGGAAAGCGAAGGCATATTTGACTGACCTTATGCTTTACCTGATTCTGTATGTCAAGGTCGCCAATATTAGTAATTACCTTTACAATTAGGGAAGCAATGCGCTTCATTTCCTCCTTACCGAAGCCGCGTGTGGTTACTGCTGGTGTGCCTAGCCTGATGCCACTAGTTATCAGGGGTGGTTGAGAGTTAAAAGGAATAGCATTCCGGTTAACCACAATGCCGGTCGCTCCCAAAGCCTCTTCAACTGCTTTACCAGTGACCCCCATCTCAGTCAGGTCAACCAAGACCAGGTGGTTATCGGTTCCACCTGATACGAGGCGTAGACCTAGACGTTGGAGCTCAGCGGCTAGGGTAAGAGCATTATCCAAAGTAGCCCGTTGGTAATCAACAAAGCTGGGTTGCATAGCTTCATAAAAAGCTACCGCTTTGGCAGCAATGACCTGCATTAGTGGTCCACCCTGCATTTCAGGGAAAACAGCGGCATCTATCGCCGAAGCAAGCTCAGGGCGACATAATATAAACCCGCTTCGCGGACCACGCAGGGTCTTATGCGTGGTTGAGGTTACTACATCAGAATAGGGCACAGGAGAAGGATGTAGCCCTGCAGCTATTATACCGGCTATGTGAGCCATATCAACTATAAGCTTTGCCTCCACCAGGTCAGCAATGTGCCGGAGACGCTCAAAATCGATGATTCTGGGATAAGCACTGGCTCCAGCCACAATCAACTTGGGCTTGTGCTCTAAGACAAGCCTCTCTAATTCTTGGTAGTCAAGCCTTTCTGTTTCCTTATTTACCCCATAGGGGATGAAATTATAAGATTTACCTGAGAAGCTTACCTTCTCGCCGTGGGTAAGATGACCGCCATGAGCTAGGCTCATACCCATAACCGTGTCATTATATTCAAGTAAGGCGTAGTATGCTGCCATATTCGCTTGTGACCCACTGTGCGGTTGGACATTAACATGCTCGGCATGGAACAACTCTTTAGCCCGCTGAATAGCCAAACTCTCTACTACATCCATATTTTCACAGCCACCATAATAGCGACGCCGGGGATAGCCTTCAGCATATTTATTGGTCATAACCGAGCCTTCAGCCTCGAGTACAGCCCGGCTGGTATAGTTCTCTGAGGCAATAAGGTTTATTGTGTCCTTTTGCCGTTTTGCCTCCATATTAATAGCGTCGCTAATTTCTGGGTCAGTTTGGCTTAAAAAACTCATTTTATTCCTCCCGTTGAAGTCTACAACGGTGCCTTGGCACTGTCAATAACTTGGCGAGAGGCCATCTTAATTGACCTTGATATATTAACCGTGTTATCATAATCAAAAGGCAGGTTGGCTATTCCTCTACGTAACGAGAGATGTCAGCATTAAGCGAGCTTCATAACGAAATCGCCGTCTGTCAGCGGTGCGATTTGTATAAGTACCGAACCAAGGCAGTCCCCGGTGAAGGCTCAGAGAATGCCGAGATAATGTTTATCGGTGAGGCACCAGGCTGGCACGAAGACCAGCAAGGGCTTCCCTTTGTCGGACCGGCTGGGCAATACCTGGATAATTTGCTAGTCTCTATCAACTTGAACCGCGGACAGGTTTACATTGCCAACGTAATTAAGTGCCGTCCCCAAGGAAACCGTGACCCACTACCTGCTGAAATATCGGCTTGCCGTAAGTGGTTGGACCGCCAGATTGAGGTAATTCATCCCAAAATGATTGTAACCTTGGGGCGATATTCTATGGCAATGTTCTTCTCTGGCAAGAGTATAAGCCAGATACATGGCACTGCCCAAAAGCGGGACGATATTATCTACTATGCTATGTACCACCCAGCGGCAGCTCTTCATCAGCAAAGCCTTCGCCGAACTATAGAGGAGGACATGCTTAAGATTCCTTCACTCTTGGCCGAAGCGAAAAATATCGTTGAGGCTGAACCACCGTCACAGCAATTAGGCATGTTCGAGTAAATATGTTTAGGGGTTTGGAATTATGACTAAACCAAGACTCAAAATAATTCCCCTTGGTGGGCTAAGTGAAATCGGCAAAAATATGATGCTGATAGAATATGAAAACGACATCATCATCATTGATGCCGGGCTTATGTTTCCCGAGGAGGAAATGCTAGGTATTGACCTGGTAATCCCCGATATCAGCTACCTGCTGGAGCGACAGGGAAAAATAAGGGGCATAATCGTTACCCATGGTCATGAAGACCATGTCGGTGCCTTGCCTTTTTTGCTGCCCCAACTCAATGTACCTATCTATTCAACAAAGCTTACTCAAGGGCTTATCTCGGTCAAGCTTAAAGAGCGAAAGCAACTATCAGAGGCTAAGCTCAAAATGATACCACCCGGTGGTGCGCTTACACTGGGCAAATTTAAGATCGAGTTCTTCCCCGTTTGCCACAGCATACCCGACGCCGTAGGTCTAATTATAAATACTCCAATTGGCACTATAGTTCATAGCGGAGATTTTAAGATTGACTATACACCAGTTAGCGGTAAACCAACCGACCTGTCTCGCCTGGCTCAGCTAGGAGCACAGGGGGTTCTGCTTCTCCTTGCCGATTCCACCTATGCCGAACTCCCCGGCTACACCCCATCAGAAAGAGTAGTTGGTGAAACCCTAGACCATATCATGGCTGATGCGCCGGGAAGAGTGATTGTAACCACCTTCTCATCACTGGTCTCCCGTATTCAGCAGGTTATTGATTCAGCAGCTAAGCACCAGCGTCGTGTCTTTATTGTTGGGCGCAGTATGAGCGATACCACACGCATGGCACTAGAGTTAGGCTACCTTAATGACCCTGGTGGAACACTGGCTCGGCTTGATGAGCTTAAAGGTATGCCTCGCAACAAAGTTGTTTTCATTACCACTGGAAGCCAGGGGGAGCCTACTTCAGCCCTGGTCCGTATGGCTAATCGGGACCACCGCCAAGTTCATATCCTTCGTGGCGACACGATAGTCATTTCAGCAACACCTATCCCAGGCAACGAAGCCCTAATCAATAGGACCGTGGACAACCTTTTTAAGCAGGGGGCTCAAGTATTATACGGTAAGGTAGCGCAGGTTCATGTTCACGGGCATGGCAGCCAGGAGGAGCTAAAGCTGTTGCTAAATTTAGTCAAGCCAAAATTCTTTGTGCCTATTCATGGCGAATATCGCCACCTGACTATTCATGCCCAAATAGCTAAATCGGTAGGCATCCCAAAGGAAAACATCTTTGTATTGGAGGATGGTGATATCCTTGAACTCAATCCGCAAGCTGGCAAGGTAGCCGGCAAGGTTAGCGCCGGCAACGTATATGTGGACGGTCTGAGTGTGGGTGATATCGGCACCGTTGTTCTCCGTGATAGAAAGATGCTGTCAAGGGATGGAATAGTAATGGTGATTATTGCGATTAACCGGCAAACTGGAAAATTGATAGGGCGCCCTGACATTGTATCGCGGGGGTTTGTTGATACCAGAGAAGCCAGGGACATGATAGAGGAGAGCCGTAACCTGGTAGCCCGGGCCCTAGACCACGGTCGTGATCGCCCGGCTGACTGGAGTTTTATCAGCGCCAAGGTTAGAGACATACTGAACAGGTTTTATTACGAACAAACTAAGCGCCGTCCCATGATTCTTCCGTTTATGGTAAAGGTTTAACTTCCAAGACGCCCTTCACTGAGGGATAATATGGTTAAGAAAAAAGCTCACCGTAGAGCAGCAAGAAAGCCCAAGGGCAGGCCATTTTTGAGTCGGCTTTTCCGTTTCATGATGTTGCCGCCGGTGTGGCAGCTGATACTGCTTGTCCTTATAATAGCGGTATTATTCTGGCAGTGGCCTGCGCTGACTTCATGGGCTGGTGATATTATCGGCAGTGCCTGGGAACTGTTTGACTGGGGACTAGCCCTGATAATCTTAAGCATTGGTGTCCTAGTCGGGGTGCTATGGCAGCGGAAGCTATCATCACTTATTTTCCATTGGAATCAGTGGCTGGGTGGTATCGCCTTTATCTTGGCTATGTGGGGAATATTAGCCCTTTCCGACTCAGGCGGTAGCTTTGGTCGGGACATCATCGGCTACCCCGCCTCCGATTTTGTCGGCATTCTGCGCATACTGGGATTAGTCATCACAGGTATCATCCTGATTGCTCCCGGAGCTTGCTTCCGCTTGGTGGTAAGCTCCATTTCCTGGCTAAGTAGACAATTCAGAAGGCAACCAGCCCCCCCACCAATCCCTCAACCAAAGCCGCTACCCCCTCCGGTTGCGGTAATCTCCAAGCCACCGGAGGTAAAGCCGGCAAGAGAAGCAATTACTCCAGTACTTACTCCTAGTAAGAGTCCACAGGCATTAAGACAGGTGGCTCAGGAGGTGTGGAAGAAATATGGTGAATCCCAATCATTAGTTGTCATTGATGGTTGGAAGCTACCACCTATTGATATTCTGGACAGGTCTCCGGAAGTTGAGTTTAGTGAGGCTGACAATATACAAAGAGCCAAGCTTATTGAAGAGGCTCTAGCCAGTTATGGGGTTGAGGCGAAGGTAGTTCAGATAAATGCCGGACCAACCGTCACCCAGTTTGGTGTAGAACCGGGCTGGGAGAGGAAAATGAAGGAAGTTAAAGAAAGGGATAGAGACGGCAATGTCAGGATAAGGTTAGAGGAGGTATCTAAGACAAGGGTTAAGGTGGAAAAGATTACCTCCCTGGCTAATGACCTAGCTCTTGCCCTGGCCGCATCCAGTATCAGGATTGAAGCCCCGGTGCCGGGTACATCTGTAGTTGGCGTTGAAGTGCCTAACACAATCTCAAGCTCGGTTAGTCTGCGAGGGGTAATAGAGACCACTGCTTTTCAGAAACTGGAGGCTAGGTCTAAGCTGACTCTGGCACTGGGTAAAGGTGCCGGAGGGGAGGCGATATCTGCTGACCTGATTAAAATGCCCCACCTGCTTATCGCTGGGGCTACCGGAAGCGGTAAGACCGTCTGTTTAAATTCCATTATCTGCTGCCTGCTTCTGCATAATACGCCTAACGAAATCAAGTTTATTATGGTTGACCCGAAACGGGTAGAACTGACCCCGTTCAACAGCACACCTCACCTGGCAGTCCCGGTTATAGTTAATACCGACAAAGCCCTGAGTGCTTTGCGCTGGCTTAATCAAGAGATGGATAAACGGTATCAGGTACTGGCTACATCCGGCGCCCGAAATATAGAGGCTTACAACCGGACCCGACCGGGAGCCGAGAAGCTACCATGCCTGATACTAATTATTGATGAGCTGGCTGACCTGATGATGGCTGGCTTTGATGAAGTGGAGCATATTCTATGCCGATTAGCCCAGCTTTCCCGGGCTACTGGCATTCACCTCGTCGTCGCCACTCAGCGCCCTTCGGTAGATGTGGTTACCGGCTTAATCAAGGCTAACTTCCCCACCCGTATCAGCTTTGCCGTTACCTCGCAGGTAGATTCACGCACTATCCTAGATATCGGCGGCGCCGAGAAGCTGCTGGGTAGGGGAGACATGCTTTATATGCCCACCGAGGCAGCCAAACCTAAACGCTTGCAGGGGTGCTTTGTCTCTGATGCTGAGATAGAGAGGCTGGTTTATTTCTGGGGGAGCCAACAACGGGAAGAAGCCGCCCAGCTAAGGATTGAAGAGCTTACCGCCTACCCAACGGCTGCCAGAAGGGAAGGCTTTCCCCCGGACTCGCTCCTGGATGCCGCCAGGCAACTGGCACAGGAACACAAGCATATATCCACTTCTTTCCTGCAGCGTCGATTGCGCATCGGTTACCCCAGAGCCGCCCGCATTATGGAACAGCTTGAGGAGGAGGCTGCCAAAGAGGGAGAGGAATAAAGGGCAAGCTATTTATTGCTGGGCAAACAGAGGATAGATAAGGCCAGCGATACCAGTGATAAGGCATACCATTCCTACAATCAAAACTGGCAGCGTATAATACCACGCTAGAGATATAAGCCAAGCAATGCCTAATCCGATAAAAACATGAATGGCACCACTCCAATTAACATGCTCGGCTTCCCACTTATCTATTTTGTTCATGATGTTCAATCTCTTTTCCTCCATAGTTATTACTTTACTAAGAAATATCTGGGCACTCTTTTTATATAATCCACTTATGTCCTTGCCTGGCTTTTACCCCGATTTCGGTAGTCCTATCCATCTTGGGGTTCTATTCATATATACACGATAGGCAGCACCGTATTTCTCAAGGCAGAAGCGTTCTTCTGGAATTACGATAAAAGTTTCTAAGATTATGCCTACAACTGAAAGCAATAAGAAAAGCCATGAAGCCGTAGCAATACTAATCCCGATAAAGGTGAAAAAACCAGAGAAATACATCGGATGTCTTGAATAGCGATATACTCCGTTGGTAAACGGCTCACCAAGTGGGGTAGTAGCAATATTCACGATTGCTGTAATGAACATGACCAAACCAAATAAATAGATAGGAAGTCCTACATAAAGCCATGGTGTCCCTAACTTCAGCGGCAGGAAAATAGAGTATATCAAGACGAGAAGAAGCATCAACATCGAGATAGAAACGATTCTCTTCTCAGCCTTGTTATACGGGACGCTTCCCATTTTTTGGAACATGCCACCAGTCCCCACTAATTTATCAATTAGCAGCATTATAAGAGGATGTAACGGGAAATAAAGCGTGAGAATCCAAGCATTCCATAAACCTACTTCAAAAGCTGGTATTAACGACATTTTCCCTCTTATAACCTCTTCTGTTACTTGTCAACCTTACTTCGTTTTAGTCGTTTGAGGATGGCATCTACATATATTCTAGCCAGGTTTTTGCCGTGCTTGGGTATCCGCTCTCGCTTTTTCTTGAGCTTCCTTTCCCGGCGCTCCTGCTTTGTCTCTATCCTATCTTCGTTCACTTCTTTATCTCGGTGTATTCAAACTCTTTTCTCAACTCAATGATGCGATCGCGAAGCAGCGCTGCCCTCTCAAACTCTAGGTTTCTGGCGGCGGTGTGCATCTGTGTTTCCAGCTCTTTGATTAAGCGGGCTACATCCTCTTTGTCAATGGGCGCAGAGGCCACATAGGGGGCACGGGTTTCGGCTACCGCCCGCACCCGTTGTGTGATGTCTCTAATCGCCTTCCTTATCCCCTGGGGGGTGATGTTATGCTCTCTATTATAAGCCACCTGAATCTGGCGGCGGCGCTGTGTTTCCCTTATAGCATTAGACATGGAATTGGTAGTGGTGTCAGCATACATAATTACGTGCCCATCTATATGGCGAGACGCACGCCCCATGGTCTGAATTAATGACCACTCTGACCTTAAGAAACCTTCCTTGTCCGCATCCAGGATAGCCACCAGGCTTACCTCGGGCAGGTCAAGCCCTTCCCGGAGCAGATTTATGCCTACCACCACATCATAAACACCAAGGCGAAGGTCACGCAGTATCTCCACCCTTTCCAGAGTATCAATCTCAGAGTGAAGATAATGGGTCTTTGTCCCCATCTCTATCAGATAGTCAGCCAGCTCCTCTGCCATCCGCTTGGTCAGAGTGGTCACCAGACAACGTTCCCCTTTATCCACTCTGGTCTTAATCTGGCCAAGCAGGTCATCGATTTGCCCCTTGGTCGGCTTAATCTCAACGGTCGGTTCAAGGAGACCGGTAGGGCGGACTAACTGCTCCACCACCTGCTGACTGTGCTTGTGCTCATAATCCGCCGGTGTTGCCGAGGTATAGATAACCTGATTAACACGCTGCTCAAACTCAGGGAAATTAAGCGGGCGATTGTCCAGGGCTGAGGGCAGGCGAAAGCCATATTCCACCAGGGTCTCTTTACGGGAGCGGTCACCGTGATACATACCACGGATTTGGGGTAGGGTCATGTGCGATTCATCAATAAACAGCAGGAAGTCATCGGGGAAATAATCCAGCAGTGTCCAGGGTGGGCTGCCCTGGGCACGCCCTGCCAGGTGGCGGGAGTAGTTCTCTACGGCGTGGCAATATCCCGCCTCTCTCAACATCTCCAAATCGTAGTTGGTTCTTTGTTCCAGTCTGGCTGCCTCCAGCAACTTGCCCTGCTGCTTCAGTTCGTTAAGCCTTTCCTCAAGCTCCTGCTTTATGCTTTCAATTGCCAGCATCAGTTTGTCGTGTGAGGTAACAAAGTGCTTGGCAGGGTAGATGTCCACCGAGTCCAGTTCAGCCAGCAGTTCACCGGTTAGCGGGTCTATTTCGACAATGCGGTCAATATCATCGCCGAAGAACTCAACACGCAGGGCTAGCTCTTCATAGGCGGGCTGTATCTCTAGGGTATCGCCGCGAATACGAAATCTGCCCCGGGTGAAGTCAATATCGTTGCGCTCATACTGCATATCTACCAGTTGACGGAGGAGTTTTTCCCGGTTGCGACTCTCACCCCGTTTAAGGCTGCAGACAAAGCTGTGGTACTCTGAGGGTTCACCTAGGCCGTAGATACAGGATACCGAAGCCACAATAACCACGTCACGGCGTTCAAAGAGGGCACGGGTGGCGGAATGGCGCAGTTTATCAATCTCTTCGTTTATATCCACCTCTTTCTCGATATAGGTATCAGTGCGCGGGACGTAGGCTTCAGGCTGATAGTAGTCGTAATAGCTGACAAAGTATTCCACGGCATTGTCGGGGAAGAATTCCTTGAACTCGGCGCAAAGCTGGGCGGCTAATGTCTTGTTATGGCAGATAACCAGAGTAGGTCTCTGCGCCTGCTTGATGACATTGGCCATGGTGAATGTCTTGCCGCTGCCGGTAACCCCCAGCAGTGTCTGGTGTCGGTAGTTCTTACCTAACCCCCCCACCAGCTCCTCCACCGCCTGGGGTTGGTCACCGGTCATCTCAAAATCAGCAACTATTTCAAATTGGGACATAATATAATCTACGAATAGTATATCTTTTTACTTCGCTGGCTTCAATCAAGGGTTTACCTACCTCACCCCCTTTGTCCCCCTCTCCTTCAAAGGAGAGGGGGAGGGAAATAAAAAAGAGAGGCTTCGCCTCTCTTGGACTCTCCCTAATCTAGATTAATGGTGGGGTATTTAAGAGGGGCGCTAGCCCCTCTTTGTAAAAATCTTCCCCTTCCCCTTAGCAAGGGGAAGGGGATACAGGGGATGGGGTTATAAAATTTATTTTGCTGTAAAATATCACGGCGCCAGCTTAATCTTTAACTGATTTCCTCGGTATCTACTTCCTCGGCTATACCTATCCTCTGCACCGACAGGGGCACATAGTTGACCATCTTGGCATCAACCAGTTCCTTCAGTTTCTGTTCATCCTCGGACAGGCGTGCCTTGCCCGTTTTTACCTCAATAAAATCAATGCCTTCGCCGTATTTAACGCCGACAAAGTCAACCGGTTCTCCCAGATAGAAAAGCCGGTCATACTGGGTCAACTCAAAAGTCGCCAGAAGCTCGTTCAGCTTTCCCGTCCGCTTGCCTAGGCTGCGGGTTATCGATTCCAGAACATCGTGGGGTAAATCTTCCAGGGCGTCCTGAATCTCCTTAACCGAGGCGGCTGAAGCCAGGGCAAATCTGAGTTTGCTCTCCAGCTCTTCTATGGCTGGAATCTTTACCTTTCTTGGCACAAGAATCAAGACAAAAATTATCACCAGCAAAACAAAAATTATGGAATATAAGAGAATCTCCACCGGCGCCTCCTTTTATTTGGTAGCGAAATACTGCAGTGCCAGTTTCACCTTTTCCTCGAGGCTGAGGTCTGAGGAGGGGGGAAGGGTGGCTACGGCCCGGGTGGCTTCGGTGGCGGAATAACCGAGGTGGGTCAGTGCCGCCAGCACATCGGCATCTTCCTGGGCTAACTCGGCGGCGGGGGTGGTTATCCACCCGGCACCTACTTTCTCTTTAAGCTCGAGGATAAGCCGATTAGCCACCTTTTTACCTACTCCCGGAGTTACCGTCAGCAGGTCGGCACTGCCGGTAGCAATCGCCATGATTAGTTTTTCCACATCCATTGTTGAGAGCATAGCCAGTGCCAGTTTGGGACCTAGTCCCGATACGCCAATCAGGGTCTGAAACAGTCCCAGTTCATCAGCCGAGCCAAAGCCGTAGAGGGTGGCATTATCCTCTCTGAGATGAAGGTAGGTATATAGCTTAACCTCCTCACCAACGGCGCCCAGTTGGCTTAAGGTAGAGGTAGGCATATATACCTGAAAACCTATGCCACCGACATTAATAACTGCCGACTCGCCGCTCAGCGACTCCAATTTGCCTTTAATACTGGATATCATTTCTGCCTCACTCACCTCTGGCAAGCAGACTTTGTAGTTGCATCTCGCGCAGGTGGCAGATAGCCACAGCTAAGGCATCAGCCGCATCGATTGGTTGAGGAGCTTCCGATAATTCAAGCTGGAGTCTGACCATCTCCTGAACCTGCTCCTTTGAGCTGGCTCCATAATCGGTAACCTTCTGCTTTACCTCGGTGGGGGTATATTCATAGGTTCGGATTCCCTGGTTAGCTGCCGCCAGCATAGCTACTGCCTGAGCCCTGCCTATGGCTAGTGCCGACCTCACATTCTTAGCCACAAAAGGCTGCTCTACAGCCACGGCATCAGGCTGATAGCGTGAGATAATTTCCAAAAGCTCACCATAAAAATAACTCAAGCGCTCCCCGATTGAGGAGCGCCCTGGGTTTTTTAATACACCATAATCAACCAGGCTTGTTTTATCTTCCTCGGTCTCTATTACCCCGTAGCCCATAATTACTGTACCCGGGTCAATACCTAAAACTCTCATTACACTCCTTAAAGGGGATGAGGAGGGTAGGGGTGCCAATAACTAAGACTGGAATTTCTCGAGAACAGAGTTGGGAAAGTTGGCATTACTAGATACATTCTGCACTTCATCCAGTTCTTCTAGCTTATCCAGTAGCTTCAATGTTTGTAAGGCTGCCTTTTCCTCAAGCTCAATCGTAGTCTTAGGCACCGTAGATAGCTCAGCGGAGGCTACGGATATGTTTTTCCCTTCCAGTGCTCGCCTGACCGCCTCAAGTTCCTCAGGCCTGGTGTAAATCTCCATGTTGGCATTCTCGATATTAACATCCTCGGCGCCGGCATCGATAGCCTGCAGAGCTAATTCCTCGGTATCTAAATCATTGGTCTCTACTCTAATTAGCCCCTTCGAGTCGAAGAGCCAGGCAACACAACCGCTCTCCCCCAGATTGCCGCCATTACGTGAAAATATATTCCGAACATCCTGCAAGGTTCGATTACGGTTATCAGTTAAAGCCTGCACCAAGATGGCTGTTCCGCTGGGTCCGTAACCTTCAAGAACCAGTTCTACCAGGGCGGCTCCCTCAAGCTCACCACTACCCCGCTTAACCGCCCTTTCTATATTATTCTGCGGCATATTATTATCACGGGCTCTCTGCACGACTAACCGCAGACGAAAGTTTATCTCCGGGTTGCTGCCGCCTTCCCGCGCCGCCACGATAATCTCACGAGTTAGCTTGGTAAAGAGTTGACCCCGCCTGGCATCGGCCACTCCCTTTTGATGTTTGATTGAGGACCATTTAGAATGTCCTGACATGTCTAGTTCTCCTTAGCCAGTTAATGCCTTCTTTTTTAATTCTATCATCTCACCTGACTAGGGTCAAAAGGATTCGAGGTTCATTTTGTTTCGGCGGTTACCAGGGCGATGGCATGTTCCTTGGAATGGGAAAGACTGATGGTAAAACTGTCCAAGCCCAGCTCTCTGGCCTGATTTCGTGCTTTCCCATGGAGATGGACCAAAGGCTTACCGCCGGCATTAGACAATATCTCAATCTCTTTCCAGTTGATGCCTCTGGCAATGCCCAAAGCTTTTACTACCGCTTCCTTACCGGCAAAACGAGCCGCCAGTGACGACGGCTTTTTGTGGTATAACCTGAGCTCCGACTCGGTATATACCCGCTGAAGGAAGTTCTCCCCCCAGCGGGCTAGAGCCTTCTCAATGCGGGCTATCTCTATTATATCTATACCAGTATGGTGCATTACCTATTTTATATTTTAACCTGGTAAATTTTACTTCCCCCCAGGTTTGACCAGAGGGATATTGGCCGCACACAAAGGGCAATCCTCCGGCGGGTAGGTTTGAGTTATGGTGCGGTGACAGCTAAAAAAGGGGACACCAAAATCAAGCTCTTGCTCGGAGCGATTAACCAAGACGCCTATGCCGACTACTTTTCCACCTTGCTTGGTTGCTGCGTCTATAACCTGGCGTATCGAGCTGCCGGTGGTAACTATGTCATCAACGACGAGGACTCGCTCACCCGGGTCAATGCTGAAGCCTCGCCCGAAAGCTCTTTGTGCGTCACCTTCCTTCTCGGCAAATATACCACGGACTCCCAACTGCCTGGCTACTTCAAAAGCCAGGATAATACCACCGGTAGTGGGTCCGGCTACTACCTGAATTCCTTCCTTGCGGAAGTGATTGGTAATCATACGGCAAAGCTGCTCGGTATAGGTGGGGAATTGTAAAACCCGGAACTTCTCCCAATAGATAGGGGAATGTACCCCGGAAGCGAGGAGGAAATGTCCCTTAAGCATAGCCCCTGCTTTTTGGAGGATTTCCTCTACATTGCTTACCAACTTCACCCCCTTTTTCTATTAAGGGCAGTTATTTAAGAGCCACCCAGTTGTTTCTCCAGGGGGTAGTTAGGCGCAAGCCCCCATTCATCTGGTGGCCAGATTGATAGCCAAGCCCTGCCGAGTATGTTTTGGCGGGGCACCATCCACCCATTATGAGAATCGTTGCTGTTATTGCGGTTGTCACCAAGGACAAAGTATTTATTCTCCGGGACCTTTATCGGGTCAAGGGTATAATCAGGAGGGCCTTTAACATAGGGCTCATGTAATCTTTTATCATTAACATATACCGCCCCCTCCCTTACCTCTACCGTGTCACCGGGCAAACCAATGATGCGCTTGATATAGTCCCCCTGCCGATTGCCAGGCGGGTGAAATACAGCTACATCACCCCATTTCGGTTCATGAAAAGCGTAAGCAACCCCATCTTTAACAATTATTAGTCGTTGCCCGTCATAAAAGCTGTTCTCCATGCTATAGCCGTCTACGATGAAACTCTGGACGGTAGCCTGGAGCAGGATGAAGACTACAATAGCCAGTATTATTGTCCCCAGAATCTCGCGGAGAAGAGTTTTCATTTGGCAGTCATTCCTTTCTAGCTTAATCCCAATTATACCCTATCTAGCTTTATCCTTCTAGTGTAGGCTGACAGGTTGACAACTTTTAAATTTGCACTTTTTAAAACGAGGGTGCTAGAATTACCACGTATGGACTATATGGAGCAGGCACTTTCCCTGGCTAGATTAGCTTTAGGGCAGGTTAGCCCCAACCCGGCGGTTGGAGCTGTAGTCGTCAAGAACGATGAAATTATAGGTCAAGGATATACACAACCACCGGGTTCCGCCCACGCTGAAATATCAGCCCTGAAGCAAGCGGGTGAAGAAGCCCGGGGCGGCGTGATGTATGTTACCCTGGAACCGTGCTGTCACTATGGTCGGACTCCACCGTGTACCCAGGCAATTATTGCTGCCGGCATCACTGAGTTTCATTTGGCTATGATTGACCCGAATCCCTCAGCTTCAGGACGAGGGAAAAACGAACTGGAGAAAGCGGGCATTAAGGTATATGTAGGAGAGCATGAAAAAGAGGCTAGCGAGATTAACGAGGCCTATACTAAATTCATTACTACCGGCTTACCCTTTGTTACCGCAAAATTTGCAATGAGCTTGGATGGGAAAATTGCCACCAGTAGTGGCGATTCTAAGTGGATTAGTAGTGAGGAAGCCAGGAAATATGGTCACAATCTGCGTTATACCGCTGATGCCATTATGGCAGGGGTAAGAACTATTCTGGCTGATGACCCCCGTCTTACGGCTAGATGTGGTGGTGGGAGAGGGGGAATAGCCAGAAAGCAACCGTTGCGGGTAGTTGTGGATAGTAAATGCGACACACCACTACGCGCACGGATATTCAGTAAGCCAGGGAAGACGCTTCTAGCCTTGGGCAGAGTGGCTACACCAGAGGAGAAAGAAACTTTTGCTCAGGCTAGCGCTGAGCTATTAGAATTGCCTTCAGAAGAAGGGCGAGTAGATTTGGAAAAGTTGTTGAGGGTGTTAGGTGAACGGGAAATTACCAGCGTCTTGGTAGAGGGCGGTGGGATTCTTATTGGTTCTCTGTTTGACTGTGGACTTGTAGATAAGGTTGTTGCTTTTATTGCCCCGATTATCATTGGCGGGAAAAAGGCGAAGACTCCGGTCAGTGGCACGGGGGTTGACAAGATAATAGACTCAGTTAAACTAGAGCGTATTAGTATGGAAAAGATTGGTGAGGATTTGATGGTTAGCGGATATGTTAAGGAGTGAAAGTGTTTACTGGTATTGTAGAAGAGGTAGGTAGAGTTACTTCAGCTCAATCTGGAAAACTAACCATCGCCGCCAGTGATGCTCTCTGCGGGATGGAGTTAGGCGGGAGCATTGCTGTTAATGGAGTATGCCTGACAATAACCAGTTTTAATACCAGCTCGTTCTCTGCTGACATAATGGAAGAGACGCTAGAACGGACTAACCTCGGTCTATTGACCGTAGGGGATGAAGTTAATCTGGAGCCACCCCTAACCCCGGAAAAGCTGTTAGGGGGGCATCTGGTGCAGGGGCACGTGGATGATACCGGAAGGGTAGCCTCTATTTTAGAGGGTGGTGGGGAAATGTTGGTAAGATTTGAAGCCCCGCCCGAAATAATGCACTATATAGTAAAGAAAGGCTTTATTGCGGTTGATGGGATTAGTCTGACCATTGTTGACTTTGATACCAGTTCTTTTCAGGTTTCTGTGGTTGACTATACCCAAAAACACACCAACCTGGGTAGCCGGCGGGTGAGTGACCCGGTTAATCTAGAGGTAGATATTATTGCCAAATATGTGGAGCGACTTAGCCAGACTCACCGCCCGGGTATAACCGCTGATTTTTTACAAGAGCACGGTTTTCTGGTAGACTGATTTATCCGTTTTTTCCAATTGGGGGTAAGCATGGGACTATCAAGCATTCCTGGAGTTATTGAAGATATAAAAGCAGGCAAGCTTGTTATTATAGTTGATGATGAGGATAGAGAGAACGAAGGCGACCTTGCCCTGGCTGCGGAGAAGGTTACCACTGAAGCAATTAACTTTATGGCCAAGCATGCTAGGGGATTGATTTGCCTGCCTACTACAGGCGAGCGATTAGACGAATTGAGAATTCCTTTGATGGTGGGGGAGAATACCTCAAAGTTTTCCACAGCTTTTACCGTGTCTATTGAAGCCAAACACCGGGTGAGCACCGGTATTTCAGCAGCGGATCGAGCCGAGACAATAAAAGCAGTAATTAACCCAAAAACTAAAGCTGAGGATATAGCCCGGCCGGGGCATATGTTCCCACTGCGGGCTAAAGACGGTGGCGTTCTGGCACGGGCAGGGCATACCGAGGCTATAGTTGACTTAGCCAAGCTAGCTGGACTTTATCCCGCCGGGGCTATCTGTGAGGTTATGAACGAAGATGGTTCTATGGCACGGTTACCTCAACTTGAGGTAATGGCAGAGAAGTACGAGATTAAAATAGTGACCGTGGCTGACCTTATTTCACATCGCCTTCGCCATGAAAGGCTGGTGCACCGAATAGCCGAGGCTAAGTTACCAACAAGTCACGGTGAGTTTACGGCTATTGCCTATAAAAGTGATATAGACCCGGATGAACATTTAGCCTTGGTTATGGGGGATATATCCACTGAGGAGCCGGTGCTAGTCCGAGTCCATAGTGAATGTGTTACCGGCGATATATTTGGTAGTCTGCGTTGCGATTGTGGTGAGCAGATTGCTCTGGCAATGCAGAGTATTGCTGAGGAGGGGCGAGGTGTTTTCCTGTATATGAGGCAGGAGGGACGTGGCATCGGCTTTCATAACAAGATTCGTGCCTATGCCCTTCAAGATAAAGGCCTAGACACTGTGGAAGCTAATCTGTCCTTGGGCTTTGCCCCAGACCTGCGAGACTACGGCATAGGTGCCCAAATTCTGGCTGAGCTGGGTTTGCACAAGATTCGACTGCTTACCAATAACCCCAAGAAGGTGATTGGCTTGGAAGGCTATGGGCTTAAAGTGGTGGAGACAATGCCTATTATTATCCCCCCCAATCCACACAACCGTCATTACCTGGAGATAAAACAGAAAAAGTTGGGCCATCTCTTAAAAGTACCGGACACTGGTGATAAATAGGCTAATTATAAAAGGAAACCTTTTGGCAAAGGAGGTCGGAAAGGAGGAAACAATGGGCAAGCGCTTTGAAGGCATGTTGGTGGGAAAGGGGTTGAAGTTTGGGCTAGTTCTGTCCCGTTTTAATGAGTTTATTACCAAGAAACTGCTTGAGGGGGCACAGGATGCTTTGCTCCGCCACGGTGTTAACGAAGAGGATATAGAGACTGCCTGGGTACCAGGCTCATTTGAGATTCCATTGGTAGCCAAGAAACTGGCTGAGACAAAGCGATATGACGCTGTTATCTGCCTCGGTACGGTGATTCGTGGAGGAACACCTCACTTTGAATACATTGCCGCTGAAGTCACTAAGGGTATTGCTAAGGTGGGTTTAGAAACCGGACTGCCGGTTATTTACGGTATAATCACCGCTGATACTCTGGAGCAGGCTATTGAACGGGCAGGCACTAAAGAAGGGAATAAAGGCTTTGATGCGGCGGTGTCAGCCATTGAAATGGCCAACATAGTCAAAGGCATAAGCTGATTATTGGAAGCAAATTCCACGGAGCGCGAATAAGAAGGACTTTTAAGAAGAGGCAACAAAAAATACTCTAGTTTAAGGTTTCCTGCTTGGCCACACTTAAGCGCCAGCTAAGTAGGGCGATAGTAGATTCAGCTTGTAGTTCGCTAGAAACTCCTGTTTTAATCGGTAACCTTATAGACTGCATCTCCTCTTCTTACTCGCTCGTCAACCTTGATCCCCACTGAATCACCGGCTTTAGCCTGACTAACATTTACATTGTCAATCTGCATTGAGTCAACAACCAGTTCAAGGTCAGTGGTATGACCCTTGATGTGGATTTTATCTCCCGCTTTTAGAGATGCGGTTAGCTCAATGCCGGCAACCACTGGGTGGGCGAAAAAGTCGCTTACCGTCCCAATTATCTCCTCAGGCATTTGGACACCTCCTTTCTATTAAATACGGGATTAGTATATGCCATTCGGGTTGTGTAAATCAATACTATGCCAAGATAATTTAGTATAGACTATCGTATTAGCTACTGAATAGGGTCTATATTTAGAGCATCCATATTTAATCTTTGACATAGTATCACTTGCCGCATATAATTAGTCTGGCTTTAATCTTTTTGGAGTAGCGCCTTGGCAAAGAAAAAAGAACCCGAGGTAGTGGAACAAACGCAAAGGCAGGATATTGAGAAAGTTAAAAGGCGTTTAGACTTATTAGACGAGCGTTTTGACAATATCGACTCAATGGTTACTGCAGTTGCCGAGCGGGTGATGAATCAGCCAATTACGCTTAATATAACCTGCCCAAACTGTGGCAAGAACGTAGAAATTACTATCCTTGGCCAGGGAAAGCCAACGTTATAGCTATTTTACATAACACTTCCAATTTATGGTGCGTTTTATTACAGGGCAAAATATCGGGTAAAAAAACGGTTAGCTTGACTCCAGGCAGGACATCAAGTAAAATCCATTCACAGTGGGCGGTTAGCTCAGTTGGTTAGAGCACTGCGTTGACATCGCAGAGGTCACTGGTTCGAGCCCAGTATCGCCCACATTATCTTACCTTCTTAATACTAGGCCGCTTACAGGTCTACTCAATTACGTAGCAATCAACCACAACGACCCTTTGGGCAGCAATCATATATTCGTGAAACGTTCCTATTACAGTTATATGCTGCCCTTTCTGCAGCGCCTGTAATGCTTCCATTTTGGGGATGCGGGCATGGGCAGAAGACCAGTCTTCCCCTTCCACGGCCTCAGAGGAGACTATCGTTGCCACCTTCCACTGTTCCGATGTGTCTTTCACTATTCCGGTTACTGAAACTAATTTACCTTCCCATTTAGTTGCCGCTGCATCCCGGTCCGCGTCGAATTCTGCCTTTATTTTATCAAGCTCAATCGGTATCGCGTCTGCAATTGACGGTATTTTTTCCTCAGGTGCTGGTATGCAGGCACCCAAGCCGATTACCAACATGAGCACAAGAATACACGCAATAAGATAAAGTTTCTTCATTTGCCTTCCTTTGTCCCCCTTTAAATCATTTTTCTTTACAAAAGAACCTTACATAAAAAAAGAAACGGATTCTTTAAGTTTGGCGTTATTAAATAATCTCTATATTATGAGAAGGCGGTTATGGATGATAAATCAAACCAGTGTCATATCATCGCAGAGGTCACTGGTTCAAGCCCAGTATCGCCTACATTATCTTACCCTCCTAATATCAGGCGGGCACTACCCTCAAGACTCGTGCCATCGGGTATGACAAAGGTAACTTCAACTATTCCATACTGCCCTGCGCTCTCAGGCTGCCAGTCTTCATAATCCAATCGTATCGTGTATCCCATGGGGAAGGCATAATCTGCCTCTGTTACCTGCATGTCAGGCCACTCCATAACAAAGTCGCCTTTCTCTTTTTCTGGGGTCTCAAGCCAGAGTTTAGCAGTGAGCACGCCTGTGGTCTTAACCACTTTACCTTGAGCATCCAAGGGTCTGAGGACAAAATCAATACCATCAATGTCGGGGTCATCATCCCAACTTGCCGCCGTGAAGTAACTCACATTTATAGTTGCGATACCTTCAGTGATCGTTGCTACCTCTGGTTCTTTGGTCAGTGGACTCTCGGCCTCCGGTACACAACTAATTACCAGGCCGAGCACAAGGAGTAGTGTTAATAGAGAAACCAATTTTTGCATATAACCCCCTCCGGTAAGTATACTTGGCTTGAACAAATAATACTATTATCTGGAAGACATGTCAATACTGTGGCTACAATCTACATTATATCTGGTTGTGGACCGGTCTGCAACATTAATCAGCTACTCCAATATATCTCCCCCTGATGAGCTGGATTGACGAGGAGAAAATTAAGGTTTACAATTCGTTACACCCCGTAAACTTGAGCATCTCTCGTTTTAATTTCTTGTACATTATTCAATGACAATACCTAAAAGTAGAAGGAAATCGGCAATGGTAACTGAGCAGAATAAAATCCTGGAAGGACTTCAAATTGCCATTCAGATGGAAATCGACGGTAAGGATTACTATCTGAAAGCTAGCCGGGAAAGTGGTAATGAGCTAGGCAGGAAGCTGATGGGGTCGCTAGCCACTGAAGAAGACATTCACCGGCGGAAGTTTGTGGAGATATATGACGTTATCAGCCGTAAAAAGACTTGGCCCGTGACTGATTTTCAGCCTGACCGAGGTAAAAGACTGAGAACCGTATTCGCTGAGGCATCTAGGGAAATGGGCGTTAATGTAAAGGCTCCTGCTACCGAGCTTGATGCCGTAAAAACAGCAATGGATATGGAAAACAAAACCCATGATTTCTATAAAACCCGGAGTGAAAATGCTACCTATGATGCCGAGAGAGACTTCTACGAGACTCTGGCTGCCGAAGAAAGGGGACACCATCTAATTCTCCTGGACTACTACCAGTATATTAAAGACCCGGCCGGATGGTTTGTTGTCAAAGAACATCCGTCTCTGAACGGTGGCTGAACAAATAACTAGGAGGCAGGAAATATGCTGAAAATTGAGCAACTAACCGTAGCCGTGGAAGATAGGGAAATTCTGCACGATGTAAATTTGCATATTGGAACCGGTGAGACACATGTTCTTTTTGGTCCTAATGGTGGCGGCAAAACCACCCTGCTTATGACGATAATGGGCTTCCCGAAATACAAGGTAATTAAAGGTAGAATCCTTTTTAACGGCCAGGACATAACCGGATTGCCAATAGATGAGCGAGCCCGCCTCGGGATTGGCATGTCCTTTCAGCGTCCGCCGGTGGTTCGAGGGGTAAAGACTCGGGATATGGTTGCCGCCTGCCTGAGGGAAGAGGCCAAAGAGGAAAACATAAACCAGCTTGCCGGAAGAGCTGACCTTGCTGATTTTCTGGACAGGGAGATAAATTATGGATTCTCAGGAGGGGAAATAAAGCGCTCCGAGTTGATGCAGATAATGGCGCAAAAGCCACAACTAGTCTTGCTAGATGAGCCGGAATCTGGTGTTGACCTGGTAAATATCGCCCT